>Ga0163150_10008991_pt1 | contig 11188 bp, 13 predicted proteins | sample OliLakLV19P2IB_FD_148628 | JGI IMG/M metagenome (GOLD analysis project Ga0163150, IMG submission 148628) | Freshwater microbial mat bacterial communities from Lake Vanda, McMurdo Dry Valleys, Antarctica - Oligotrophic Lake LV.19.P2.IB | ecosystem: Environmental > Aquatic > Freshwater > Lake >...
GCCGATGGCGGTCTCTTCGTCGTGGTCATTTCCGCGAGCAGCTGCTCGCGGAAATGACCACGACGAAGAGACCGCCATCGGCATGCGGCGCGCTTCAATGAGGCCGCGAGCAGCTGCTCGCGGAAATGAGCCGAAACACGGCGACGGTCCACGCGGCGCTGCGGCTTCAATGAGGCCGCGAGCAGCTGCTCGCGGAAATTAGCGCGAATAGGCGATAACATTGCGCTAGAGTTAGCTTCAATGAGGCCGCGAGCAGCTGCTCGCGGAAATGGAAAAACCTTACCATCGGGCGCCCGCGGAGAATATTGCTTCAATGAGGCCGCGAGCAGCTGCTCGCGGAAATATCGGAACGTAATGCATCGTGTTGACGACATTGCCGCTTCAATGAGGCCGCGAGCAGCTGCTCGCGGAAATACGCCCGACACAACGGCGCCGGCACCGCCGCCGATGCTTCAATGAGGCCGCGAGCAGCTGCTCGCGGAAATGCCGGGGCAGCCGCCGAAAACGCGTCCCAGGCAGCCGCGCTTCAATGAGGCCGCGAGCAGCTGCTCGCGGAAATGGTGGAGGCGAAGTGAACGAGCAACTGGAACCGCGTGCTTCAATGAGGCCGCGAGCAGCTGCTCGCGGAAATTCCGGCATACGCAGCAAGCCTTTGGACCTGCACGCACAGCTTCAATGAGGCCGCGAGCAGCTGCTCGCGGAAATTGGATGATGGGCTGGCCAATCTGGTGGTGCACCAAAGCTTCAATGAGGCCGCGAGCAGCTGCTCGCGGAAATCAGAACATGACCTTCACGCTGGCCAGTCGAGCCCGGCTTCAATGAGGCCGCGAGCAGCTGCTCGCGGAAATATCGCCATTGACCGCGCCGGCCACGGCGGAAGTCACGCTTCAATGAGGCCGCGAGCAGCTGCTCGCGGAAATTTATTGAAACGGCACTTGAGGTAGACTTCTTCCTCGAGCTTCAATGAGGCCGCGAGCAGCTGCTCGCGGAAATCGGAGATACTGGCCGCCAGGCAGTCGGCGCTGGAAATGCTTCAATGAGGCCGCGAGCAGCTGCTCGCGGAAATGCACTGGTCGCGAGTGGATCGAGCCCAATCCTCGTCGCTTCAATGAGGCCGCGAGCAGCTGCTCGCGGAAATGAAACGAAGGTTAAGGAGCCTAACTAGTATATCGTTTCATTAAATCATATCCGCATCTTCGGTGAGAGCATCGAAGGCTTTCCAGCGATGGATGACTGGCTGTGCATTGATTTCTGCAACTCCGGTAAGGATTCGATCCTTCAACTCCTGGAGAGAAGCAACGCGGATGTGCTTGAGAAATGTTCTCGCCATCTTCCCAAACAGCGTCTCGGCAATGTTGAGCCACGATCCATGTTTGGGCGTGAGAATGTACCGGAACCGGTTGGGATGTTCGGCCAGATAACGGCGAGTTTCTTTGGAGAGATGAGCGGAGTGGTTATCCAGCACGATTCGGATGATGCATTCGGGCGGATAGTAAACGTCCAGATCTTTGAGCAAGGCAACGAATTCGACGCTGCGATGACGAGGCTCGACTCTTGCGATGACATGTCCGTCGAGCAAATCCAGGGAAGCCAAAATGGAGAGCGTGCCAAGCCGTTTATACTCATGGTCCCGGGAAAGCGTGGGATGTTTGCCAGACACTGACGGCAGGTCCGGCGCGGTGTTGGCAATCGCTTGGACGCCGGGCTTTTCATCCACCGAGACGGTGATCACCTTAGGGGGCGCTGTATTGGTGCCCTCCTTGGCATCCTTTTCGATTGCGTCCAGATACAGAGAAACCTCTTGATAGACAGTCACGACGGTTTTCATCTTTTCCTTGAACTCTGGATCCCGCCGCTCCAAATAGTACCGTGTCCTTTCGGCAAGCCTGCGTGACAGGGCGCGAGTAAGGTGATATGAGGGTTCGGGGTCGCGGACCAATTTTCCTATTTTTGCCCGCTACCGGATCATGCCGCAGCAGCGGCCAGTGAGAGCGTTTCCCCATAGTTCCACGGCATCCAATCCCGCGGACTGGCGGCTACCTCCCCGTGGTTGCGCAGTAACTCCACCAGGTAGTCGAACGAGTTCACGCCGTTTAAGCCGCAGGTGTGGATCAGGCTCATAAACAGATCGCCCACCGACGCTCCGTTGATCGTGCGGTAGAACAGGGCATTCTTGCGGTGCAGCACGACCAGCTTCAGAGCCCGCTCACAGATATTGTTGTCGAGCGGCGCGCCCACCTCGCGCAAGAACAGCGTGAGTTTGTCCCAGTGTTTTTGCATGTAGGCGATTGCCTTACCCAGTCCCGAATTTGGCTCCACCTTCCGCTCGGCAAACTGTTCCTTCATCCACTGCTGCAACTGCTCCATCAGTGGCTGGCTGTGCTGCTGGTGAAACTCCAACCGCTCCCGAGGCGTCATCTTCCGCTCTTTCGTCGCATCGTTGGCATACACACCGCCCAACGTCTCCAACACATACCGGCACTCGGCGGGGAAGTTCTCCACCACGTCCACGAAATTCCGCCGGCCATGGATAAGGCAATTGGCCAACAGCAGTTCCACCCCAGGGCTCAGTTTGGGTACATTCCGCGACAGCGCATCCGACATCAATATTGCCGGCCCCAATTCCGCCGCCCGCTGCTTCAACACCTTCGTCAGATTCTCCCCCGCATGCTCGCGCCCGCTGAAATACAATGCCATCCGAAGTTCAACGCCGGCCACACGCGCCACGGCCAACACTGCGGAAGTAAACACACCCGTGCGCTCGTCATCGGCCGACCGTTCCAGCTTCAGGATTCTGACGCTGGTGTCGTCGTTGTGGAATAACTCTCCCTGCGCCGCCTGGCGGATCAACTCCTCCAACACCGGCCGCAGCCAATCCGCCGCCTCTTCGAGGATCTCCCATTGCGTCGCCATCGCCAGCGGCACGCCGAGCCGCCCCTGCAATTTCGCGATCCGGTACAACGGAACTCCGCTGCCATACTTCAGTTGCGCGATCATCACCGCGACGGTCTCATCGTACTTGTCGGCGCCCACACCCTCCGGCGCCGGCGCCGTGAACACCTGTCCACAGGCATTACAGCGCAACTCTTCCAGGTTGTACACGGTGGCTGCCAACGGCGCTTGTCCCACAATCCGCACGAGCGGCCGAGGCTCCTTTTGCAAGTACACCTTCCCCTTGGGACATTCCGGGCATGGACCCCCATGCCGCAGCGATGGATGCGGCACGTCCACTTGCGTGGCTCCGGTGTAAGCCGACGCTGGTGTGCGTCCATGCCCGTTCGCCTTCTTCTCCGGCGATGCCGCCGGTTCCGACGCCGCGGAGGGGTCGGGCTTGGCGCAATCCACCACCGCGCGCGTCTTCTCGCTGGTGCGCTTTGCCATAAGGGCCTCTGCCAGCGTGTGCAGCGCCGTTTTGATCTTGCGGCAATCCGGCTCGCTCAGCGGCGCAAATTGCGCCTGATCCAGCAACTGGTCCATTTCGCCGAGGTTGATCTCGATCCGCCCACGCTTCATCGTGATTTATGTGCTCAGCAGTTCCCGAAATCGCCGGTGCAAAGGCTGCGCCAGCACTTGTTTGATGGAACGGTTCTGCCGATGAGTGAGATCGTCCTTGCCACGCCCTGTCGTCTCCCCAAGCACCTTCCAATTGGCCGCACGGTAACAGGTCCCCCGGAATCGCTCCGGGTCCACGAAGGTCTCCAGCAAGTAAATCGGATGGGCATATACGGCTTGCCAATCGGCGGAGATCCGCGCCGCCATCCGCCCCAGGATGTGCGACGCCAGGTGCGGCACTTGTACCCACGGCAGGATGAGAAATCGCGTGTTGTAGGCGAGCAGGTGCAGGTTCCGCCGGCGCGCTTCCTGGCTCCAGCCGATGTAGCGGTCCCGCGCGCCCAGATGGCGCGGCGGCGACGACCACGCCAAGCACGCCACCGGCCGCTGTTGTGCCCACACCAGATACTTCAGATGCTCACCCACCGGCTGCTCATAGGCGAGATAGTGATACTGCTCCATCAGGCTCTGGAACAGCGGCTCGTCCGCGGTGCGCCGTACCTGTTGCATCTCGACCGGGCCGAGCGCGCTCAGCGTCATGGCCAGCGGCGTGGTGTCGATCAGCACTGGCTGCGGACGGAAACGCGCGTTGCGCCGCTGGCCTGGAATCTGACAGCGCACTGGTGGCAACGCGATCTCACCGGCCCGCTCCAACTGCAACAACAGACCGCGGCAAACGATGTCGCGCAATGCGCCGTTGGCCTGCTTCCAGCCCAACTCTTCGCACAACTGCCGCGACAGCTTCCAGCGGCTGCTGTCGGGATGTGCGGCGATGAACTCCCGCAGAAAAGCTACTTGCTCGCTGTCGATGGTTTGCCCACGATAGCGCCACGTTTCCGGCATAACCGCAGCATGCCAGAAAACCAGGCAGAACGCAAGCTCTTTTTTCAGCTCACCTTGCGCCACACCGGCGCAGCCTCGGTCTCTGGGTTCCCTGCCGCAAATAACAACTGCGCCTGGTGCGCTTCCAGCTTCCGCGCTCCTTCCGTCCCTGCCGGCCACCATGGAAAGCGGCCCTTGGAGAGCCGCTTGGTCGCCAACCAGAAGCCTTGGCCATCGTAGACAAGCACCTTAATCGCTGTTGCGCTCCGGCTCCGGAACACGAACACACACCCGGAGAAGGGATCGGCATCGAGTTTTTGCCGGCACAGGGCGGCCAACGAGTCGATGCCCTTGCGGCCGTCCACAGCCTCCACCGCCACCAGGATGCGCATCTGCGGCGTGATCTGGATCATGCTTCTGTCTCTCGCCAGGCGTGTAGCAACCCGGCCCAATCCAACGTCATCCCTTTCATCGCCACGCGTATCTTGCCATGGGTGGACTCCAACTCCACCACACACTCCGGCCCTCCAGGGGGGGCTGCCAACAGTTCCACAAACGCCGGCGGCGCCGTGCGAAGTTGCGCTCCCCCTGGCAGCCGCTTTTTCAACCGCATGTAATCCATGCGGAGCAGCTTAGAGGTGCGGTGCAGTCCATGCCGATGTGCCATCTCGGCCGTCGCGGCCCAAATCGTTTCCGGGAGTCGCGACCGCGGCGGATGCGTGCTCCGCCATTCTTCTACTTGCCTGCTGAATTCCAGTAAATCGTCGGGGATCGCTGTATTGTTGTGGGACATGCCCCACGGTACTATTCACTGCCGCAGTGCGTCACGCACTCTTCCCGAAAGGACACCTAGTACCGGACCTTGTGGGGTTGCAGTTCTTGCTCCACCAGGATGCGGTGAACGGTGGCCTTGGCCGCGTTGGACAGAGCCGGAAAACCCTCCTGCTTGGCGTGTGTGCGCACATGAAGCGCTAGCGCCGAACGGGTCCACAGTTCGGCGGCATAGCCGAAGTCCTTGGGTTTTGAACAAGCCAGAGATACCACCCAGGCCTTGGCATCGTCCGTGATCGCAGCCCCGCGCGGTTTGTGGGGTGTGTCCTTCATCCCCGCTTCCACACCCATTTGGAGCGCCCTGTCGACCCACTTGAGCACGCTCACGCGAGTCGTCTTCAGGGCGCGCGCAATCTCCGAGACGGTCTCACCGGCGTGGTACCGAGACATGATCTGAGCCCGGAACACGTCGCGGGCCGCCGCCGTCTTGGAATTCCGTAGCTGGTCGAGAATGTGCTGCTCCCCTTCCAACAAGAAGAGCTTCTGATGTTTCGAATGACTCGCCATGCAACGAGTCTATCAAAAAACAAATTGATATGACTATGTTTTACTGAAACGTTATACTAGGCCCCGAAACACGAATGGTCACTTCTGTTTAGCGATGATCAGGTCCTTGACCTTCTCGTAGGTGGCCTCGGGAAGGATCTTCTTAGAGACGAGTTGGTCTTTGCTGCGGTACGGGCGGCCTTTGACGATCTTGTCCGCATAGGCTTCGCCGATTCCCGGCAAGGTCTTAAGGTCGGCGGCTGGAGCGGTATTGATGTCGAGTTGTTTCGGCGCCTTGGCCGTCTCGGTTTTAGCCGGGGCTTTGGGCTTTGGCTGAGCTTGGGCTGTGAGCAGGGCGGCGGCGATGAACAGGCCGGTGATGAACTGGCGAATGGACATAGGTACGATCTCCTTCGAGAGTTTGAGCCTCTGAGAACACGCGCAAAAAACGGAGTGCGGCGCGAGCCGTTTCTGGCTAAGATTGGTGGTGCGCGCCGCACCCTTTGCGCTCTTGATGATCGTACCAGCGCGAGCTGCATTGCACAAATGAAAGGGCGGATCTGGAATTCAGATCCGCCCGCTGCTTTTCAAGAAGAGTATGGTTAGAAGTTACGGAAGTCGTCGAGGGGAAACTCCTGCTCGGCTTGCGAGACGCTTGAGTGGGCGACCTTTTGTGAGCGCCGCAGTGGCGCCGCAGCCTTCAGTTGGGCCCTGGGCTGGGACTTGGCCCGGACCGGCTGGAAACTTCGTTCGTGATGCTCTTGCTTGCCCGTGATCATCTCCTGCAGCTGACGCGCCGAACCCCGCATTGCTTCCGATTGGGCAGTGAGCTCTTCACTGGCTGAGGCGCTCTCCTCGGCGCTGGCGGCGTTCTGCTGCGTCACCTGGTCCATCTGCGCGATGGCTTTGGCGATCTGCTCGATACCACGGGACTGCTCCTGGCTGCCGAGGCTGACCTCGTCGACGAGGGTTTTCACCTTGGTGGCGCTGTCGGTAATGGATCGAATGACGCCGGCGACATCCTCGAGCTTGCCGCTGCCTTCCTTGGAGCGGGAGATCGACTCTTCAATGAGTGACGACGTGTCTTTGGCGGCCTGAGCGGAGCGCTGCGCGAGGTTACGCACCTCATCGGCTACCACGGCGAAACCCATCCCGGCATCGCCCGCGCGGGCGGCTTCAACGGCTGCGTTCAGAGCGAGGATGTTGGTCTGAAAGGCGATTTCATCGATGACTTTGATGATCTTCGACACCTTCTGGCTCGACTCGTTGATCGATTGCATCGACGTCACCATCGAGCTCAAGGTGCTGTTGCCCGTCATGACGTGGTTGTCGACCTGCGTCATGAGTTCGGCGGCTTCACGTGAATTATCGGCGTTCTTGCGGGTCATGGAGGTGATTTCTTCAGCGGAAGCGGAGGTCTCTTCAAGGGAGGCGGCCTGTTCGGACGCACCCTGCGCCAGCGCCTGACTTGCGCCCGCCACCTGACCGGAAGCACTCGCCACTTGCTCGGCGCTCTCGATCATGGATCCGGCGAGGGACTCGAGCCCCTTGACGGTTTTGCGAACCATGAAGAGCCCGGCAGCGCCCGCAGCGACGGCGAGACACAGCATGACGATGGTGATAATCAAAGCGCGCGAAGTGCTTGCTTCGGCATCAGTATTGTCCTTCTGGATCACGCCTACATTCAACCGTGCGAGGTCTTCAGCGGCCTTGACGAGAGCGCTTTGAATCTGGACGGTCTTGTCCGATGCAATCATCGCCTCGGCAGCTCGGTGGGCTTCGCACACGCGCTGAATGTCGGCGAATGCGCTCCGCCAGCGGCCGGAGAGTTCACGCATCTCCTTTGTGAGCCGCTTGCCTTCCTCAAGGAAGAGCAATGGCTCGATCGTCTGCAGCGCTCGAGTCTGTTGGTCGGCGGCTTCCGTAAAGCCGCGGCCGAGTTGCGCAAGATTATCGAAGCGGCCGCCGAAAGTGTTCATGATCAGGCCGCGCTGGGCCGCAAGCATTGTCCGGCCGGTGGCCTCGATCTCGCCTGCCAGCAGGGTCTTCTTGACAGTCACATGACTGGTCCGGTTTAACCTCTCCTTGAGGTCTTGCACAGTCCAGATGCTCAAACCGCCCAAGACAAGAGTGAGTGTAAGGATGGCCCCGAAGGCGCCGAGAAGTTTGAATGAAATCGATTTGGTTTTCATGATGTGCGGATTTCCGAGCGCTACTGTAACAGGCCTCCAAGGCCTTGCAGATCCTGGGTACTGAGCACCTGATCGATATCGAGCAGCATGCGGACCCTTCCTTTACTTTTGGCCATGCCGAGAAGGTAGGGGGTGGAGATGCCGGTGCCGAAGTCCGGAGTGTCCTCAATTTCGGCGGAGGTAAGGTTGAGAACCTCGGAGACACCGTCGACGATGACCCCCATCGTAATCTCGCCAACTTTGACAACGATGATCGAGGTTCGCTGGCCGTATTCGACGAAATCGAGGCCGAACTTGAGGCGCAAGTCTATGACGGGGATGACTCTGCCGCGCAGGTTCAGCACTCCCTTGACGTGAACGGGTGTTTGTGGGACGGCGGTAATATCCTGCATTCCCATGATTTCGCGAACCGCCATAACGGGGATACCGAACTCCTCGGCTCCGAGGAAGAATGCGAGATATTTACCACTGCGGCGTTCGGCCGCGACGTGGACTGGATTGTCGACAGGGGGTTGTACCTGTGTAGCCATGATGAACCTTTCCTTTTGAACGTCGGGGCTAGCAACCCGGCGGGGGCGGCAGCAGTCGCTTGCCACAATGACCTTATCGGGTGAGCGCGGCGGAGTGTGAATCCCGATCGCGGACTGGGGCGGAAATAAGTGAAAGGAGGCGGGCCGCGATGCGGTCGAGTGCGAGCACTTCCACCGCTCCACCGCGTCGAATCGCTTCTTTCGGCATGCCGAATACGGCGCAACTGGCCTCATCCTGGGCAATCGTGTGGGCACCGCCGGTCCGGAGCGCCACCATCCCGTCGGCGCCGTCGCTGCCCATTCCCGTGAGCAGGACTGCGATGACACCGCTGAGGTTGAGTGCAGCCACTGATTTGAACAGTACGTCGACGGCCGGCCGCTGGTAGCAGACGGGTGCTCCGGTTTCTACCAAGGCGCGAAAACTTGCTCCGTGATGGAGGGCTTTGAGATGGAAGTTGCCCGGTGCGACAAGCGCAGTTCCGGGCGCGGCTGCATCTCCGTCGGCTGCCTCTTTCACGCGCAACCGGCACACTTTGTCGAGGCGCTCGGCGAACGCTCGCGAGAAGCCTGCCGGAATGTGCTGCACGATCATGATCGGGGGCATCTCGGGCGGTAAAGAGAGTAGAATTCGCTCTACCGCCTCGGTGCCGCCCGTGGATGCGCCGATCACGATGAGCGGCGCCGTGAAATGGCGGGCCGGGAGTACGGCCGCCGATGGCCGATGAGCGACGGCGGGTTGGATTGGAGCGCGAGGGACAATCGTGGCGTCAACCCTTTTGGGCGGACGGGTGGCAGCGGCGGCGCGGATCTTTGCCGCAAGCGTCGCTCCGAATTCGCCCACCGAGTACGGGCCGGAAGGCTTGGCGAGAACCTCGACGGCGCCCTCGGCCAGTGCCTCGATGGCAGCGGCCGAGGATCGTTGGGTTAGCGAGCTGATCATGATCACTGGAAGCGGATAAGCGCGCATCAGCTTCTTCAGGAACGTCAGTCCGTCCATGCGTGGCATTTCAACGTCGAGTGTCAGAACATCGGGTCTCAGCGTCACGATTTTGTCGCGGGCGATGTAGGGGTCGGGCGCGGTTCCCACCACCTCGATGTCAGGTTCGCCGGCAAGCGACTCCGACAGGATCTTCCGGACGATCGCGGAGTCGTCCACGATCAGAACCCGGATCTTCGAAGTACGGGGCATCATTGTTACCGATCCTCATCCTGCTGAAAATCGAAGGCCACGGCCATCCGGCCCTCCTGGAGCTGGTACCGTTGCACGAGCGCGGGGTCTCGCGGCATTGGGATCCTGTCGAAATCGATGTCGCGCGCGACTACAACGGGGGCGGACAATTCGATCGCCGCTTCCGATTCAAAACGGCTGACCACCGCGCCGCAAATCATGTTGGCGAGTTCGGCGGTGATCTCTTCGCGTTCGCCGGCACTGACTTCGTCCGGATCGAGGCCCAGAAAGCCGGCCCCGAGAGCGGCCGCGGTGTCGGCTCCAAGCCATAACCAGAATTGTCCCGATGGCATGCCGCGGAAGTGCATTACAACTGCAATGGACGGCTGGATTTCTCCCTGGGATGGGGGGAAGGCATCCACCGGTTCAGCTTCCGTAAAGAACATCGTTTCGAGCACTTCGCCGACGCCCACGGCAAGCAGCGCCCGCAAGTCAACCTGGCTGTGATTGGCCGTCATAATTCCTCCGCCAGCACTCGTTCCACTTCGGCGCGCAGCGTTTCCGGCTGGAATGGCTTCTGAATGTAGCCGCGCACGCCGTGTCCGAGCATGGATTCCATACGATGGTGCGTCGAATCCGTGGAGACCACGATCACCGGCACACGCTTGAGCCGATCGTCCTGCTCCATGCGGCGAACGAGCTCCTCGCCGTTCATGCGGGGCATGTTGATGTCGGCGAGCACCAGATCCACGGGCTCGCGGGACAGTGTTTCGAGCGCGCCGACGCCATCCTCGGCTTCGAGCACGCGTGCGATGTTCAGGCCTGAGAGCCGCAAGACGCGCTTGATAAAGTTCCGCATCACCGGCGAGTCGTCGACGATCAGAAGGCTCAGGGCCTCGTCACGGGTTTCAGCCGTTTGCGTTCCGGCGCTAGTGTCGCGATGGGTCACCGTGCGCCTCCTTTCCGGAGCATTTCCACCTCAGGACGTCCTTCTTCACGGATATAGAATGAGCCGGTGGCCAGGCAGAGCCGGACCGTTCGGGCCGCCTGGCCGCCTACCGCCTCACCGGCGACCAGGACACCTTCTTTCCACAGCATCTTACGAATGGCAAGGAGGTTTCGTTTGCCGATGTTGAATATCCCTTCGCGGTCCATTACCTGGGCGCCTCCCGCGAGTCGAACGAGGCAGCGTCCGCGGTCCGCGCCGCGGCGGGCGAGTTGTGCAAATAGTCTGGGAACGGCCGTATCGGCGAACATCCAAGGATTTTGCGCGGCCTTCTCCGGGTTGAGGGACGACTCAGGCAGCATGATATGGAGCAATCCGCCCGCCCGAGTCAGCGGATCGTACGCCGCAACCGCGATACAGGAACCGAGTGCGTATGTGATCAGGGATGCCGACGGGTCTGTACTGAAGGCGCAATCCGAGATGCCAACCACTACCAGGTTGCCCGACGGCGCCAGGCGCGTTGCGAATGGCGTCACCTAGTTTCTCCCTCGCGCCCCGGCCATGCTCTTTCGATAGGTGGCGGGTTTTACATACTCGAGTCCGCTCGTGATTCCGTTCAGACTTTCTGAATGGCCGATCATGAGGTAGCCGCCGGGTTCGA
>Ga0163150_10008992_pt1 | contig 11188 bp, 10 predicted proteins | sample OliLakLV19P2IB_FD_148628 | JGI IMG/M metagenome (GOLD analysis project Ga0163150, IMG submission 148628) | Freshwater microbial mat bacterial communities from Lake Vanda, McMurdo Dry Valleys, Antarctica - Oligotrophic Lake LV.19.P2.IB | ecosystem: Environmental > Aquatic > Freshwater > Lake >...
CAAGTCGGTGCGCGTGGCACGCAACGAGAATTGCTCGAACTGACGGAGCGCCAGCCAGCCGAGGGCGAACACGGCCATTGCGGCGAGGAAGATGTAGGACGGAGCGAGGTGCCACTGCAGGCGTCGTTTGGGCATGGCTATTCCTTGAACCGGTAGCCAACCCCTCGCACCGTTTCAATGTAGTGGCCAAAATGTCCCAGCTTTTTCCGCAACCCCGCCACCTGCACGTCGACCGAGCGCTCGGTGACCGGATAGTCTTCACCTTTGACCGCGTCGACAATTTGGGTGCGGGAAAAAGCCCAGCCAGGTTTGCGCGCCAGGAACTGAAGCAGGCGAAACTCAGTGAATGTCAGATCCACCGGTTTGCCTTCGAGCAACACTTCGTGCCGGCCAGGATGGATCACGATCTCGCGGACTTTGATCGTGGTTGGATCTTCTAGCGACTGCTTGAGCTTTCGCCTGAGCACAACGCGAATCCTGGCCAATAGCACGCGCGGGCTGAAAGGTTTCGTGATGTAGTCGTCGGCTCCCAATTCCAACCCGCTGACCACGTCCGCCTCTTCCGTCTTGGCGGTCACCATCATGATCGGGATATGCTGGGTCTTGGGATCGCTCTTGAGGATTTTGCACACGCCGAGGCCGTCGACCGCTGGCAGCAACAAATCCAAGAGGATCAGGTCTGGCAGTTGAGCTCGTGCCACCTGAATCGCGACTTCGCCCGTCGCCACGCACTGAACCTGATAGCCCTCCTTGCTGAGGTTATATCGAATGAGCTCCAACAGGTCCTCTTCGTCGTCGACGACGAGGATGCGTTCAGTTGCCATTTCCACCTTGCTCGCGAAGCTATCAATCCGCTGTTGCCCTGTTATGGATACCATGGCGGGGTTAGGCATCTGTTAGCTTTCGGTGTGGATTGCGCGTGGACACGGCCATCCGTCGGCTGAATTCTAGCGCGGTGCGAATGCGGCAAGTCATCTGACCAACAGAAGTTAGTCCATCTTAGCGGGCGACCCGGCCCAGGGCTAGCTGGCAATGGGCTGGTCGGCCTCGACGGTCGGCACGAAGCAGGTCATGACCCTGTTGGCCGAGTTCTCACGCAAGGTTGAAAGGCTTCGATACTCTCGCCGATATGTGCCGAAAGGCGGTGATATTTCGGGAGTCCGGGAAAACGATCGAGTCCAACGTGCTGCGAAAAGCGATTTCTAGCCCGCCTCGACGGCCGCCGCGTCGCTTGTCCTTTGACGCCAGATGTCGCTTGTCCTTTGACGCCAGATATCGAGAAGCGCGAAGGTGAGCGCCACAATCACTGGCCCCAGCACGATGCCCGTCGCGCCAAACAGGCCGACGCCCCCGATAATAGCGATGAACGAAATCACGCTATGTTGGTGAAGCCGATTGCCGACCAGCACGGGATAGAGCAGATTGTCGATCATGGCGATGACGCATAGTCCCCAGCCAACGAGCACTCCGGCCTTGACCCACTCGCCGTGCAGCGCGAGCACGATCGCGGCTGGCGCCCAAACAACGAATGTGCCGAGATAGGGCACCAGCGCGAGTAAGCCCATCGCTGCTGCCCAAAGCACGGGTCCAGGCAATCCAAGGAGAAAGAAAATCACTCCCCCCAACGCGCCTTGCACCAAGGCAACCACGAGGGATCCGTAGATCGTGGCAAGGATTGTGTTGCGAAGGCGGTCAAGCACTTGGTCGGTCTCCTGATCGCTCATCGGCGAGAGTCGCCTGACCGCCTGGAGCACGCTGCGCTCATCGCGATACAAGAAAAAGAGCACGAACAAGGTGAGAAACGCCTGAACGGCGGTATACGCCAGGCCTGAAAAAAACGTGGCTGCGCCCGCTTGTATAGCTTGCGCTGTCTCTTGGGCCATTGCAGGGAGATCAAAATTCTCCGACACCCAGTTCCAGGCTTCCGCCAGGCGCGGATTCTCCGCCAGTCGATCCTGCCAGGGCGGTTGGTAGTCCGGGCTTTGCCATTGCTTGACAGTCTCAGTGATCTCGGCTGCGGAAAAGTAAACCAGGAAAGTGACCGGCGCAAGCAGGGCTATGGCTACCGCGCCCACCGCGATTCCTGCCCTTAGACTCGGCTGCGGCACGTGCCGCGCGAGCCATTGCCAAAACCGATGGGTCACGACCGCCAGTGTGACCGACCAGACAAGCGCAGGCATGAATGGCCGGACCAGCAAGTAGCATAGATAGAGCGTGAGGATGGTTGCGGCGGCCAAGACTGCGAGCTTAGTGTTGCTCCGGTCTACCCAGGGGGCCGCAGGGAGGCGGGCATCTGTATTGGTGTCTGGGGCGGACATGTTTTACCTGGGAGCGTGTTAGGCGTTAATAATTGATTGGCACTGCGAGTATTGTAGCCGTCGGGGCTGATGGACGCGGCCACGATCTCACCAGTGGTCAGGTAGGTGGGTCGAAAACCCAATGGGTGAATTGGAGGCAAATGTCGCGTCGATCGTTCGCAATCGGAGCGCATGGTTCGAAGTATCGCGGCCCTGGATCGCGTCCTGTCCATCGAACAAATGGGGTTAAGAGGGTCACAACTCTCTGCCGCTAGTAGGCTCGAAGCCAAGCCTGTTCGTCTCGGGTTGTTTGCGCCGGCCTGTTCGTGTTACAAGAGACGCAATAACCTGTGTCTGGAAATCGATGCTCACGTTGTTGCACATTTCGGACCTCCATTTCGGCCCTCCGTATGTGCCTGCGGTTGGCGAGTCGCTGTTGCGCGTCGCGGCCGAACTCGACCCCGACGTCGTGGTTGCCAGTGGCGACTTTACGCAGCGCGCCAAGCCCGAGCAGTTTGCCGCCGCCCGAGAGTTTCTCGATCGGTTGCCGCAAAAGCCCCTGATCGTTGTGCCCGGCAATCACGATATTCCGCTGTATCGCATGCTGGAGCGGGCGTTCCATCCGTACGCGCTCTACGAGCAATATATTTCGCCCCAGCTGAATTCGGTTTATCGGCGCGACGATGCGATCTTCGTTGCTCTCAATACAACCTCGCCACTACGCGCCATCACCAATGGCCGGATAGCGCGGTGGCAACTCGATTTCTGCGACGAGGCCTTTCGCGACGCTCCGGCCGGCGCTGCCAAGATCGTCGTCGCTCACCACCACTTCGCTCCGGCACCGGACTACGAAAACGAACACGACGTCATGCGCCGGGCGCGGCAGGCGATCGATCGCTTCAACGAAATGCAAGTCGATTTGATCTTGGGGGGGCATCTGCACCGCGCCTACATCGGCAACTCGTTGGATATTTATCCCAGCAAGGATCGCGCGAGCGGGATTATCATTGCCCAGTCGGGCACGACGACCTCGCAACGAGGCCGGGCCCGTGAACGCGAGAAAAACACCTTCAACCTCATCAAGATCGGGCCCGACGTGGTCCGCATCACGCACTTCATGTACTTTCACGAAGTCGGCGGTTTTGCGCCGGTCAGCCGCCACATCTTTCCGAGACGACACCGACATTATCTGGACGGACCCGACGGCGTCGATTAAACAGCCATGCCCGTTCACACGTTGGCGACATCGATGTTTCTGCCGCTCGCGCGAGATCGCGTGTTCGCGTTTTTTTCCGATGCTTCGAACCTGGCTCGCATCACGCCGCCGGAAATGGGATTTCAAATCTGCACTTCCGGGCCGATCGAAATGAGCGCTGGCACGGTCATCGAATATCGTGTTCGCGTGTTTGGCCTACCGCTCCGTTGGCGCAGCCTGATCAGCCGATGGGAACCGGAACACGAATTCGTCGACGAGCAGATCCGCGGACCGTACAAGTCTTGGATCCACACGCATCGCTTCTTGGAGCAACCCGGCGGCACGCTGATCGAGGATGACGTGTGCTACGCGATGCCGTTTGGACCGCTGGGAGAAATGATGCACCCGTTGGTGAAGCGGCAACTGAAAAAGATTTTTCAGTATCGGCAGACCGCCACGGAAAAGATTCTGCTTGGCGAGCATCGCCCGAGCTAAGCCGCGGTCGCGGCAGTATTGCTCGAAGGCGATTAGTGACGCACTTCGGCCTTGGGCAGCGTTTTTTGGAGGTTGGCCGCGCCTTCGGCGGAAACCTGGGTGCGCTGCAGGAACACATATTCCAGGCTGGTAATGGACTGCAAGTGAACGAGCCCATCGTCGCTGACTTGCGTGCCTTGCAAGTCGATGTTTTTCAGATTGGCGATTTTGCTCAACGGAGCCAGATCGGCGTCGGCTACTCCGGTGTTGGTTAAGTCGACCTCATAGCCACCGCGTTTAAAGTTGACACGGCCACCTACGTCCTGCAATTTCATGATGGCTTGTTTCTGCTCGTCGGAACCCGAGCCCGCTCCGCTACAGCCCGCCAATGCTAGGGTCGTGCAAAGCCAGACAATGAGCAGCCGTGACTTATCACGCCGCAAATCTGGGAGGCCGGTTGCAATCGCGCGAATCATCGGCAAGAGATCTTCCTAACTTGGGCTCATTCAAATCCAAATCCGATTCTAGTTCGTCTCTGGTGCAAAAGCTCTCCAGCGAGGTCCCTCGGCGCCGCCATTTTAGACAATTTACTACGCCATTAGAGGGGGGTGCGGTCGATACGTCAATGCTCGCGTCTGTGGCCCGGGTTCTGTCGATGAATATGGACACGATGCGCAAAAAAAGACGAGCCGATCGTTTCAGGATCGGCTCGTCTTAGTTGGGAATCTGCCGAGTTACTCGGCTGCCTCGCCTTGCGGGCGATTGGGTCCTCGTCGGCCGCCAAAGGATGGCGGCAGCACGTCTTTAATGTCCGTGTCCTTGGGAACCGCGATGTCGAACCAGCCGATCATCATCTCTTCCCAAGTCTGATCGCCCCAGCGCACCGGTTTGGTCGGATCGGGATTCGCGGGATTGTCTTCCGAGTTGTCGAAATGCGCGGTGCAATGCAGCGTCGTGCCTTCGGGCAACTTCTTCGGCTCGGCGAGCACGAAGCTGGTCTGCCAATTGAAGTCATAACGAGGCACGTTCAGCAAAGTCTCTTTGGTGCCGTCCGGATAGAGGACTTCGTAATGGAAATCCTTGCCGCGCAGATGCATGTGTGGAAACATCGACAACAGCAAGACGTCTTTCTTGTACTCCCGCGTCGACTCGACTTTGTAGGACGGATCGTTCGCCGGAATTTCGAACATGGCATTCGTGGCGTTGGCTGTCGCCACTCGATATTTCACTTCGCTGGGATCGGCAAACTTGATGCCCACCGCGCTACGGTCCTTTTGAGGAGAACCGTTGGGTGTGTAATGCAATTGAAAGATCAGCTTCCAGCCGGCCGGAATTAACTTGGCCATTCCCGGCGGCAATACATAGGGTCGTGCGCCGGGTGCAAAGCCGCAGAGCTGGCCGAACGAGGCTTGTCCGCCCCCCTCGCCTCCTCCACCGCCACCGCGTCGTCCGCCAGCCCCTTGTTGGCCCGCGGCCCCTTGCTGTCCTGCTGTGCCGGGATTTCCTTCGGCGGCGCCTTCGCCACCGGCAGGTCGACGACGCGCGGCAGCCGCGGCAGCGCCAAGGAACCGTTCGGCTCCGGGCGGAGCCAGAAACACAATCATGTGATGCACGACGGCGCGATTGCCCGGCATGCACTCGGCCACTTTGACCCACTTGTCTTCCGTGAAGCCGGTATCGGCCGCGTAATAGCGATATTCAACGGTGCCTTCGGCCGGCACGTCGACCGGTTCTTCTTGCATATAGAACACGGCGTCGGGACCGCCCGGCATCATCCAGCTACCGGCGAACTGTTGGGGCTCGGGCAGATCCTTGGGATTGCCTTCCGGCGCGCCGGCGGCAACCCATTTCGAAATCAAGGCCTTTTCTTCTTCATTCAACGAAGAGTTATTTTTGAAGTGGCCGAACTTGGGGTCGGCATGCCAAGGAGGCATCCGCCCATCCTTCACGACTTCTTCCACCATCTCGGCCCAGCCCACGGCTTCTTCGTAATTCTCCAATGCGAACGGTCCAATTTGTCCGGGCCGATGGCATTCGACGCAACGCTTTTGGAAGATGCGGGCAATTTGATTGGAATAGGTGACGTCACTGTTGCCCTCGACTTTGCGAACGCGGCCGATCAAACAGCCGATCGCTTCGGTGGTGGGCAGACTGACGCTCTTGCCCTCGAGCAATTCGTCGATCGCAGAGACCAAATCGTGCCGGCTGGTTTTGGGTTTGGCATAACCGCTGCCGGTTTGAAAGCCGTACTGATCGTCGACGCGGCCGGAGTAGCGAACCGTGCGATCCTTGTCGAGCACGAACACTTGCGGATTGCGTGTTGCGCCCAGCGTGTCGGCCAGCGTATTGTTCAGATCTTTAAGTAGAGGAAACTCCACGTTGTGGACCTTGGCGTACTGGGCCATTTCCGTCACGGCGTCTTGACGATTCGAGTCGACGCCGATGAACGCCACGCCTTTCGACTCGTACTGTTTGGCCAACTCTGCCAGCTTCGGGCCGTAAAGTTTGCTCAGTGGGCATTCGACACCCAGGAAGGCCACCACCACTAGTTTCGCATCCTTCAATTCGGAAAGCGTATGAGACTTTCCGCGAAAATCTTGCAGTGCAAACTCATCTACCCGTTTACCGAGTTGGGGTGCGGGTTGGTCCTTGGCCAAGGTATTGCCTGCCAGGGCCGCGCACAGCGGCACGATCAACATCAGCGTGCGAGAGGGTCTCATGGAATTCGCTTTCGACAGTTTGAGAGAGATGTGAACTGACGGACGCCGTGCCTCTGGAAACCCATAATATCGTGGCCCGCGCAGGCATTGCAAGAGATTCATCGACCTCATTGCCTAAGCCGGGCAAAGGTCCAGTCGCAGGGCACCTCGATAGTACCCTCGATCCACCAGGGCCGGTTTCAGCCGTGTTTGAGGTAGCCGCCAAAATTGGAAATCCAGCCGTGCCACTCGCTGGCTGCCCCATTCCCTAAACAGCCACATTCTCGCTGGCGCTTTAGAGGCCTGGACGCGGAGGAACACCCAGGGATTTGCCGCCGTCGATGCGAATCGCCGTGCCCGTGACCAGAGCCGCGGCGTCGCTAACCAGGTACAAGATGGCCTCAGCAACCTCCTCGGGCGTGATCATCCGGCCATACGCCCTGGCCAGCGGGCTGGCATCGATATATTGTCGCTCGAGTGCCCCGCGATCTGTTGCTTCGGCCAGTCCTTGTTCGATCGTCGCCGTGTTGGAAACCGGCCCTGGGCAGACGCAGTTGAAGCGGATTTTGTGCGGGGCGTGACACAGCGCCAAGCTATTTGCCAGTGCCACGAGCGCCGCCTTGCTCGTGCAATACACCGGATCGTGTGCCCTGGGCAACAGCCCGGCGTTGCTCGATGTGAATACCACCGATCCGCCGCCGCCAGCGCGCAGGTGGGGAATGGCATGCTTGCAGGCGAAGAAGCTGCCCTTCAGATTCGTGTCGAGGCAGGCGTCCCACTCCGCCTCGCTGACGTCCGGCAGTTGTTTCTCGAGATCGATGCCAGCGTTGCTGACGAGAATTTGGAGTCCGCCTCCCTCGCTGACCGCCCGTTCGATCACTGCGCGGACTTGCGATTCGCTGCGCACGTCGCACGCCAACTCGGCGATGCCCAACTGGGCGAATAATTCGGAGTTTTCTGCCCGAGGTCGCAGATCGGCGGCATACACGCGCGCTCCGTGGCGCGCCAGCAGCACCGCCGTCGCCCGGCCAATGCCGTGGGACCCGCCAGTGACAACCGCGACGCGAGTGTTCAAATCCGCCATTGGAGTGGCCAGTGGTTAGTGGTCAGAGAAGAGAATAATCGAAAGCCCTTTGTTCCGCACTATCCACTAACCACTACCCACTAACCACTTCTTTTCCCCTTTTCCACGAAACCGTTGCCCTTCCGCGGTTATTAATGAATAGGAGGACTTGAGTCTGGTCCTCGGGGTTGTCGCTCGACAGAGGCTACGCTCGGGCGGGGGTGGCGTGTTACATTAGATGTCTGATTGAAGGAGTGTCTGCTTAGCCGTCTTGCCCGAGGAAACCCGTTGGCGATTAGTGAATCTTCAGCCCAGCGCTACCAACTGCAAGACCCTGACGTGCGGTTGATGCTGCAAGTGCGCGACGACGACGCCGCGGCATTCGACGAGTTGATGCTGCGCTATCAGAACCGGCTGGTCACGGTGCTCGAACACCTGATCGGGCGGCGCGATCAGGCGGAAGACCTGGCCCAAGAAGTTTTTCTGCGAGTCTATCGGGCCCGCAAGCGATACGTCGTGGGGGCGAAGTTTTCGACCTGGCTCTACACAATTGCCAATCATGTGGCCGCCAACGCCTTGCGGTCGATGTCCAGACGACCGGAAGTGAACCTGACGGCGCGGACCAGCGATTCGGGCGGCACCAGCGCGCTCGACTCGATGGCGCTTGCCGCCAGCGGGGCGATGCCTGCCAGGCAGTTGGATAAGGCCGAACTGCGAGACGTCGTGCGCGCGGCGTTGGCCGGGCTGAGCGAACGCCAGCGAATGGCCGTGCTGCTGAACAAATTCGAGAACATGAGCTACGCCGATATCGCCGTCACGATGAATATGTCGCCCCAAGCCATCAAGTCACTGTTGTCGCGAGCGAGAGTGAACTTGAAGGAGATTCTGGAACCGTATTTGTCCGACGGCACGCGACCCCAAGGGGATTGAGAAAGCGCCCATTTGTTTTTAAGCGATCCTTCAATTCAACCCGTGAACTTTATCATCGAGTAGCGTGATGGCGGATTTGGAACGAACAGAACTCGAACAGATGCACGAAGAGTTGACGTCGTATCTCGACGGCGAACTGGATTCGGACGCGGTGCGCCGCGTTGAAGAACGGCTGGTGCGAGATCCGTCCTATCAGGCCGAGTTGCAGCGGCTCGACCGCGCTTGGGACTTGCTCGATCGCCTGCCGCGCACCGCGGTCAGCGATGGGTTTACCAAGAGCACAATCGAAATGGTTGCCGTCGCGGCTTCGCAAGAAGCCGAGGCGGTGCATGAGGCCTGGCCGATCAAGCAACGTCGTCATCGTATCGCCAGCACATTGGCCGTGTTGGCGGCCGGCTTCGCGGGCTTTGCCATTGGCCACTGGGCCTGGCCGAACCCGAATCAGGAACTGCTCAAAGACCTGCCCGTTCTGCAAAACTTCGAGCTTTATTATCAGGCCGATAACATTGATTTCCTGCACTTATTGGAATCAGAAAACTTGTTTGCCGAGGGAGAAGGCGATCATGCGGGCTAGCAATCAACTGCGGCACGCTGGGCGTCAACTGCCATCGGTTTTGCTGGTGCGGCCTTGGCAAGCCGCGCATTGGCTGTTGCTAGCCCCGCTACTTGTTGCGCTTGCCGGTGCAGGTGTTGTTCGGGGCGACAGTCGCACCGCAGGCAATGACACGGCGGGCAATGACACGGCGGGCAATGACACGGCGGGCAATGCCGTTGCCGAAAGTGCCGTTTCCGACCCAGCCGCTGCCGAGCATGGGAGTGCTGGCGATAGCCTGGAAGCGAGGCGCTTGCAGATTTCGCGAATGTCGCCGGGAGAACAACAAGAGCTGTTACGCAAACAAGAGCGATTCTTAGCCTTGCCGCCAGCGGAGCAAGATCGTTTGCGCGCCTTGCAGGCGGCGATCGATGCCGACGAACATGCGGAAAAGTTGCACGAAATCCTGGTGCGTTATCACGAATGGCTGAAGACGCTCACACCCGCCCAGCGCGCCGAATTGGCCGACTCGACGCCGGAGGACAGAGTCAGGCTAATCAAGAAATTCAAAGTGCAGCAACACATCGCGAGGCAGCAACAACACCTGGCGGAGCTGTTGACGAGCGACGATTTTCGAGAAATTTTGCGTTGGACGGAAAGCGTGATCTGGGCGAATCGCGAGCCTTTATTTGCCGAGATGGACTCGAGCCGTCGCGAGTCAATGCAGAAGTTGGATACGCCGCAGCAGCGACGCGCTCTGATGGCCTATGCCTTCGAGCGCTCGCGCCGCGGTACGGGTTCGAGATCGATGTCGATCGTCACGGAGAAGGACATTGCGAAGTTGTCTGAGAAACTTTCGGACTCGGCGAAAACCGAGCTGACCCAAGCGCCCGACCTTTCGGCGCAAAGACGAATGCTGGGCGGCTGGGTTCGAATGGCCATGCATCGGCTGGAAACCTGGCAAGCCGCGCGCCGCCTGGCGCCCCTGGTGGGCGAAGACCTGGTTCAATTCTTTCAGCACGATCTGAAGTCGCAACAGCGCGAGATCCTGTTGAAAATGCCCCAGGAGCAAATGCGCGAGGAGCTGCGGCGGTTGTACCTGGAACATCAACGAGCCGATGTCGGCTTGAGCGGCCTGGAAGACCCCTCGCGATTCGATCGCAACGCGCCCGATCGAGGCAAAGGCGGATATCGCTGGCCGGGTCGATCTCCCAAGGGCCCCGAACCCGGCCCGACAGCGAACCAGCCGGCGGAAGCGAAACCCTAATTCGCACTCTCTTGGTCTACTAGTCTCGCGTGTTGCGGCCATTCCCGGCGAGGCCCGGCAGGCTGGTGCATAAGTAGTACGCCTTCGGCGTGGTTAGCTCCAGTATTGCGGCCAGGTCAAGCGACTGTTTGCGGCTTTGCTGGCCGAAAAACATTTCTTCGAACACCCCTACCGGCCGGTGGAACTTGACCACTTGGACTTGTTCCTTGTCGAGACTGGCCAATTCAATCGCGCGGTCGATGGCTTCTTCGATAAAGCCAAGCTGATCCACCAGCAAGTTCTCCTTCGCTTGCTTGGCCGTGAAGATTCGGCCGGTGAACACCACGTCCTGCAGTTCCTTTTTTTCGCGCAATGCCGGTCGGCTGGCCAACACGATTTCCTTGAAACCTTCGAAACTGGAGTCGACCAATCCTTTGAGGATCGCCTGTTCTTCGGCGCGAATGGCTTCAGGGAATTTGCGCGTGGGACTGCCCATCATTTTCAGCGGATTACTGGCAATCGAGTCGTCTGAGACATCCCATTTTTCGAGCAAACCTGAAAAATCGTAATGCGGAATGATCACGCCGATCGAGCCGGTCCAGGTGGTGGGCTCGGCAAAGATCGTGTTCTCCTGTTCGCCGACGGCCATCGCGACGTAGTAGCCGCCGCTGGCCGCGATGCTGCCCATGCTCACCACCAGCGGAATCTCTTTTTCTTCCGTCAGCTTTTTGAGGTGGTGATATATATAGTCG
>Ga0163150_10008993_pt1 | contig 11187 bp, 10 predicted proteins | sample OliLakLV19P2IB_FD_148628 | JGI IMG/M metagenome (GOLD analysis project Ga0163150, IMG submission 148628) | Freshwater microbial mat bacterial communities from Lake Vanda, McMurdo Dry Valleys, Antarctica - Oligotrophic Lake LV.19.P2.IB | ecosystem: Environmental > Aquatic > Freshwater > Lake >...
AACCAGACCTGGCCATTGACCATGGCGACCACGGACGGTCCGCCGTAGCGTGTGGGGACCGGCGATTTGGACTTGACGACTTCGGGCTTCTTGGTGTCGGGCGAGGGAATAGCGAAGAGCGAGCGGCCTTCGATCTGGTCGAGATCCTTGTCGATCGCGCCGGCGAACTCAGCCATCAGCGGCTGGCTCGACCGAGCTTCCGGGACAGCTCCCGGCGGATGCGTGCGCAGGCGCAGCAGCGGCCATGCGACCGAGGCGGTGATGACGAGCGTGGCGAGAATGACGATGAGCACGGCCGCGCCGAGCCGGCTGGGCGGCTTGCCCGCGCCATCGCCGCCGAGGAGGCGGGCCAGCACCTGCGCCGAGTTGGGGGGTGGCGGGGGTGATGAAGGGCTCACGAGGACTCTCCGGAGAAATCCGACTCGGCACGCTGGCGGAGCAGAACCCACGACTCGGCGTTGATGGTGGCGCGGACCTTGCCGATGCCGTTCTTGGCCTCATCTTCCGCAAAGCGTGACCCGATGGCGGTGCGATCGATCTTGATGCGGGAAACGGCCGAGACGACGGGCGATCGCTCCAGATCGGCAATGACCTGGGCGACGATGGTCTGGTCGGCCTCAAAGCTCACTTCGACGATGTAGCGCTCGATCTTGCCCTCGCCGGCAATCGCGCGGGCTTTGTCGCCGGTGAGTGTGGCGGTGCGCTCGGTCTTGGTGCGGCTGGTGACACCGCGCTGCTCCAGCACTTCATCGACGGCCCGCTGGATGGCCTCGGGCCGGCTCGCGGCCGCGCCGGGCAGGTGGGGGCGGCCGTAGGCCTTCATGCCCGCGACCAGCACGCGCCCATCTTCGGAATCCTCACCGGCCAGATCAGTTGCACGACGAAGGTTGCTCTCGATGCCGTCGGCGGAGGAGGCGTAGCGGTTGGTGCGTTCGAGAATCGGCTCGACACCGAGAAAATAAAGCCCGAAGACGGCCGCGGCCGCGATGCCCCAGCGGGCCGCGCGCGGCAGCGACTTGAACCACTCGACGATGCGCTTCATTATTTGTCCCCCTTCAACTCGTTGAACCGCTTGCGGGCCTTGACCGATTCATCGAGCAATCGCTGCTTGACCTCAGGATCGGTGGCACGGGTCGAGGCGGCCTGACGCTTGGTCCATTCGAGCATGGCGGCGGTGCGGTCGAGCTTGGCGATGTCGTCGTCGCTCAGCGGGGGCATCACGGCGGCGGCGGGCCCGGTGCCGGCAGACCCCGACGATGTGGCCAATCCCGTCGCTGTCGTGGAGGCTGCGGAATCGCGCTTGCGCCGCGTGGAGTTGGTGCCCGATTCGGCGGATGAATCCGATGACGGCAGCGTCCAAGAGTCTCCGTGGATGCGCCGGCCGAGCGGATTGGCGGCGAAATCGTCGATCGGCTTGTCGCGATAGACCGCGCCGGTCGGCGAAACCCGTGCTTCGATCTTGAACTGGACACCCTCATCGGCGGAGGTCGTGTTCGGCGCGGCGATGTTGTCGAACACGCGGGTCTTGGCGAGGTTCTCGCGGAAAGTGGTGACGAGTTCGTAGCTCTCGGCGACGCCGTGCAGACTGATGGATTCACCTTGCGCGACTTCGAGCAGATCGAGCGTAATGCCCTGCGGCGTGCTGGTGGCAATGTCTGAGAGCAGCTTGGTCATGGGCCAGCGCTTTTCGCGGAGCAGCGCATAGAACGCGACATCTTTCTCGGCACCCGCGAGGCGCTCATCGAGGCCGGCGACGGTCGCGACGTGCTTCTGAAGCGTGGAATGCCGTGCGTAGGCGATGCCCATCGGCACCAGCAGCAGTATCGCCACGCAGGCGGCCACGGCCGCGGCCGCACGCGCCGGAACCGAGAGCCAATTCGCCAGTCCGCGGACGATGCCGAGCCTGCGCCGCGGCTCGGCCCAGTGCAGGTTGAAGAGCAGGCGCACGGCCGGGTCGGGATCGGCGAAGGTCTCGAGAATGGCGGAGGGAATGGCGAACTGGTCGAGCCATTCGGCGTCGTGGCGACCGCCGGCAACGACCGGGGCGAGGCTCGGCGATGCCAGCAGCGTGCGCTCGGCGTCGATTCCGAATGGCGGTGATGAAACGGGTTTCACCGGCGCGGCGAGTGCGGCCACCGTGTCGGCGACGGCGGCCGCGACGATCTGCGACCAGCGGGCGCTATCGGCAGCCGGAGCGCGAAGAACGCGCACGCCGAGCTTGTCGCCGCGACAGGCTGCGACGCTGATCGTGCCGGCGCTGCGGTCGGGCGAGGCGATCCACGCAGCGTTGTCGGGATCGTCGGACTCGGCGACCGACGCGCCGCGAAGCAGCCGCGCGAGCGCGACGATCTCGGTCGTCCAGATCTGGCGAAACCCCTCGAGGGTCGCGGCGAGCTGATCGGGCGCGGGCTGAGCAGGCTTGTGCCAGCCCAAAAGGATCGCCCATGGTGCCGCGGTGCGCCCGTCGTTTCCGGTGGTTCGTACGAGCCCTCCCGTGCGCCGGTACCACGGCAGGTGGGCCGGCAACTCGCTCTCGGCCACGAGCGCAAGGGCATCGGCCAGCGCGGCGTGGTCGGTGGCGCTCTCGGGGAGCGCGGTCACGCGGGCGAGCGTTTGGCCGGTGGGGGCTACCCGTATCACGACATCGACAGCGGCATCCTTGAGCACGCCGCGCAACGCGGAAACTTCGGCCGCGGCGAACCTGCGGGCTTGCTCGTGCCGGAAAGGCTGCGATCCGTCCGCGAGCCGGCCGATCGCGATCGCCACGGCGCTCGCCCGCTCGAAAACGACCGCCACGACACGAACCGCGCCCGAATCATCGGCGCTGCGCCCGTTGGTGGATGGGTGGGTCTCGCGGGGGACGACCGTGGGTTTCGTTTTCATCGAACGATCAAATCTCGTATGACGACCGGAATGGTGGATCGGTCAAGCACGGCCTGGATCTCGACTTCCAGCCCCGACGCCTCGTCGCGGCCGCGAGCGGTGGCGACGAAGACCCGCGAGTGGACATCAAGGTAGGGGTGAATCTCCGCGAGCACTTCTCTGGATACCGACGGGATGGCAAGGAGATCCACCAGACGCACAAAGCCGTCGGATCTGGCGTTGCGCTCGGAGATGATGGCGTCGGCGACCCCCGCGTCGATCTCGACCAGGTATTCCAGGGTCTTCTGATCGACCGAATTGATGTTCACCTTGCCGGTTCGCGGGCCGAGCGAGTCGTCGGGCAGATAGGCTTCATCGAGCAAACTGCCGATCTGGTCGGTGGTGAGGTCGGCGACGCGAGACTGCTGCTGGCCGGTCAGCAAAGTCGCCCCGGCGGTGGCCATGGTCGAGAGGTCGGTGTCGATAAAATCGGACATCGTTCCGCCACCTGAGACGTGGTTGACGATGGCCTCGGCCTGGCTCTTGTCGACCTTGATGCGCGCCGCCAGGTCGTCGGCGCTCGCGGTGGCCAGATCCAGCCGCGGCTGGCCGGAGGGGCCGTATCCGGGCCCGACGCCGTCATCGCTGATGGCCGTGAGAAACTCCGACCATCCCGCATCGAGGCGGCCGTCGGCGTTGTCGGGCGGCCACGAAAGCTCGCCGTCGTCCTCACCGGGATCGAGCAGGCCATTGAGGTTCCAATCCTCGCCGCGTACGGTTTCGGCGCGGACGCCGATGACCAGTTCCAGTTCCCGCAGCGATCGCATCGGCCCGTTCCGCGGTTTGTAGGAATACTTCTGCGAGGTGTACTGGCCTTCCTCAGCGCCGTGCTCCTCGGGCTCGTCGTCGTCGTCGATCCAGTCGATGATCGCGTCGGCGGTCTCTTCGTCGATGTCGCGGAGCGCGAGCAGGCTCTCCTTGCTCATCGTATTGATGTTGATGCGGGAGTGGGCATCCAGCGCGCCGTCGCCGAACTGCTGGGCCGACGAGTGTTGCACGGCGTAGGCCGCCTTGAAGAGCCGTCCCCGTGCGGCGGTCGCGAGATCGTCGCGAATCGCGAGCGCCGACGTCGTGCTGCTGGAGAGCGTGTCGGCGGTGAGCGCGGCAATCTGGGCCTCGATCGCGCCGCGGGCTGCCCACCACGCGCGGGTGCGTGCGGCCGCGAGCCGCCCGGCCGCGGCCTGCTTGTGGGCGACGGATTGCAAACCCGCCAGAACGATCGCGGCGAGAGCGACGGTCCACAGCACCAGAAACGTAGCGAAGCCGGTGCGGCGGCGGGTGCCCATGCGTCGGCTCATGGCGTGCCTCCGCCCGTGGTTGTGCCACCCGTGCCGGTCGCGGGGGTCGCGGCCGGGTCGGCCTCGCCTTCCTCGTCGTTCAGCGGCGGGGGCGTGCGGTCCAGAGCCACGATCCTTCGGGCCGACTTGGTGTAGCGGCCGCCGTCATCCGTGGCCGCGATCACGACGCGAATTGCTTGTGGGTATCCGTCGGCATCGGAATCCCAATCGCTGCGCCACCCGCTGCCGTCGTAGGCGTCGATCGCAAGCGAGACGACTCCATCGACGACCGGCGTGGCCACGCCGCCGCCATCGACGACATCGTCGGGAACCGGGTCGCTCCGACGCCACAGCGCGAACATCGGCACGCTCGCGGTGCGCGACACGATGGCCGCGGGCTCGAGGCGGTAATGCACCTCGTACTCTTCACCTTCGATCGCATCGGCACCCGACCGCACCGCCCGCACCTGGTGCGCAAACAGCAGGAGTCCCTGCGAAGACTTCCCCGCCGGCCCGCCGCGGACGATGGCGACTTTGGCATACGTCAAATCCGGGTCGCGGAGAGCCTGCTGGATATCGGCGGCGATCCTGGCGGCGCCCAGTTGCGCGCGGCTGAAGGCGTCTCCGGCCGCGGTCGCGCCGTCGCGCGAGCGGAGCGATTGCGAAACGGCGATGGTGGTCGCGCCGACGACGACCGTGAGGATGATCGTGGCGACGATCAGCTCGGCGAGTGTGAACGCGCGGCGGACGGGGGCAAAATGGACGAGCGCGCGGTTCATGGGTCTCGCGTCACCGCCTGATCGGGCGTGCGGATCGGATCGCCCTCGCCTTGTGCGGTATCGAGGCCGCCCATGCGCGTGGCCATGAGTGTCTCAATCACGAGCGTTTGCGGCGTGCCGCCGGCGGCGCCGCCCCAGGTGATGGTCGCGGTCACGCGGTGCGGCACGGTCGCGGTTCCACCCCCCCCCGCGAACGCCAGCTTGAAGCGGTAATCCTCGTTCGGGGCATCGCACGCGCCTTCGAGCTCGAAGCGCTTCGCATAGTCGTCTGGGCCGCGGGCCAGCACCAACTGGAGCGTTTCGTCGGCCAGGTTGGCGGCGGTGGCGAGCTCTTCGCCGCGCTTCTGCGAAGAGAGCGCACGTCCGGTGAGACCGATGATGACGGCGAGCGAAACACCGACGATGATCGCGCCGACAATCACGTCTACCAGCGCAAAGCCGCGATGACGCGCGTGTATTACCACGGCTTCTGTCCCTTTCCCGCGAGGTCGAGATCGATCGAACGATCGCTCGCGAGCGCCGGTCCGCGCGAGCCCCCGCTTCCGACTCGACTGGCCGCGGAAGCGTCGGGAGGAAGCAACACCTGCCAGCCTCCCGCGGGCGCGTTGTTGCGGCCGGAAGATTGCCGGGCAGATTTCGGCTCGATCTCCAGCGCGAGGGCCGGGCGCGTCTCGACCTGCGAGAACGCGACGCGCCAGCGCTGGCGAGGCAGCGGTCGGCCGTCGGCAAGCGCGCGGCCCAGCTTGGCGTTGGCGAACACGACCGTCAGAGCCAGCGGATCCGGACGCCAATCGGCTCCACCCGACGCGCCGGCGAGGCTTGTGGAATCGGTGCGCCGAACCAGCAACCTCAGCTCGCCCGCGGCATCGTCGTATTCGATGGCCAGCGGCTCGGTCGAAAGCGCATCGCGCTCGGCCGCGATGCTGAGCAGGCGCTGCGCGGCCTGGGCTTCGAGCTCGACCTGGCGCTCGGCCGAGCGCAGCAGCGACGGGGCGATCGCGCCCGCGAGCACCGCGAGGATCACGATGACCACGATGAGTTCGATGAGCGTGAAGGCGGCGCGGAAACAGCACGAAACGCCGAAGCGAGCGCACACTCGGTTTCGCGGTGAAGGCCCGCCCACAAGGGTCGATAGTGAACGGTGGAGTGGGGCGATGGTCTGCACGGCGTTTGTGCCCGAACTTGCGCTCGGGGCTCTCTCTTGCTCAGGGCTTGCGGATGTCTTCGTCTTCGCCCTTGCCGCCGGGCTTACCGTCGGCGCCGTAGGACACGATGTCGAAGTCGGGGTTTTTTTCGCCCGGCGCGACGATGATGAAGTTCTTGCCCCACGGATCTTTGAGCATGTCGGCGTTGTCGATGTAGGGGCCGTGCCAGCCGGCCGCGTCGATGTCGCCGGGCTTCTTCAGAAGGAAATCGAGCGACGAGCCATCGAGCCTTTTGCTGCTCGAGTCGTTCATGAAGAGCTTGACGGCGTTCGAGATGGTCGCGGCGTTGGAGACGGCCGTCGAGTGCTTGGCCATGCCCACGCGCCCGATCAGCCGCGGAGCGATCACCGTGGCGAGGATGCCGATGATGATGATGACGACGATGGCTTCGATGAGCGTGAAGCCGCTCCGTGCGCGATGGGATCGACGGTGTCGGAAAGCGGGCGGCATGGGGATCATCCGATCATTTCCTGGAGCTGGATCAAGGGGAGCAGAATCGCGGCGATGACGAAGCCGACAATGGCCGCGGCGATGACGATCAGAAGCGGCGGGAAGACCGTGGTAAAGACCTGAATGCTGGTTTCAGTACGGTCCTCGAAGACGTTGGCGGCCTGGCCGAGCATCTGCGGGAGCCGGCCCGAGCGCTCGCCCACGCCGATGATCTGCGTGAGCAGTGGCGGAAAATAACCGCTCCGCTCCATGGGTTCGGAGATCGTCTTGCCGCTGGAAACCTGGTCGCACACCTGCTCAACGACGACCTCCATGGCGCGATTGCCGAGCGTGGCTTTGGTGGCGCGGAGGGCCGTGAGAGCGGGAAGTCCGGAGGAGACCAGCGTGCAGAGCGTGCGCGTGAAGCGGGCCACCGCGACATCCCGCAGCACTCGCCCGAGGGCGGGAACCTTGAGCAGAAAGCGGTCGATGGCTAAGCGCGATGCCGGGGCGCGGTACAGCGCGGCGAGCCAGAAGCCGCCCAGCACCAGCACCGCCACCGTCGCCAGCCCGCCATACCCCGCGAGAAAATCGGTTGTTCCCTGCACCACCCGTGTCGGCCACGGCAGCTTGACGTTGCGGAGCTGCCCTTGCAGAGGGGCGAGAATGCGCGGCACGATCACCGTCACAATCACGACAACCGCGATGGAAATCAGCACCGCGAGTATCCCGGGATACAGAAGCCCTGACATCAGCGTGCGGCGCATCTTCAGTTCGCGATCGAGAAGGTTGGCCGCCTGCTCCAGCACTTCGCCGAGCCGACCGGACAGCTCGCCGGCTCGGATGAGCGAGATGGTCAGTTCGCCGAAGGGTTTGCCCCACGAGGCCGCCGCATCGCCCAAAGTCTTGCCGTGTTCCACCTGACTGATGAGGTGATCGAGCATCGCACGCTGTCGGGCGGTGCGTCCCTGCCGGGCGATTGTCTTGAGCGCCTGCACGAGCGGCAACCCGGCCATCACGGCGGTCGCCAACTCGCGGATGAACGATGCCATCTCTCCCCGCGACATCGCGCGCTTGTTGGATGAGCGGATAGCGGGCGTGGCGAGGGCAGCCCGACCCTCGAAAACCAGAGATGACGAGGTTTGCGCCTGTGTTCCGCCGCCGACCCCTCGTCGCCGCGTGCGCCGTTCCACCTGCTTCAGGCTCACCGGTGTAATGCCTTGATCGCGGAGCTGCCGAACGGCCGCGGCTCGGTCGGTCGCATCGATGGCGGCCGCATTCCCGCTGCCCAGAGGTTGGTACTCGAAGGTGGGCATCAGGCTTTCGCACCCGTGCCACCGCTCGCGCGGCTCGACATCATTTCCTCGGTGTCCTGCGTCGCGCGCAAGACTTCTTCCACGGTCGTGTCGCCGGCCGCGGCCTTGAGCAGGCCGTCGTGACGCATCGTCAGGTGGCTGGCCGACGCCGCGGCCAGCAGTTCCGGGCTGCTCGTGCGACCCTCGGTGATCGCCGAGCGCAGTTCCGGCCCGATATCGAGCATCTCAAAGTAGCCGATGCGCCCCTTGAAGCCCGTGTTGTCGCACTTGTCGCACCCGGCCCCCCGCCAGGCCAGGAAGTCGGTGAAGAGCACGGATTCGCGGGTGCTGAGCCGGTGCCGGAGGGCTTCGGCGATCGGTTCCTGCCGCCGACAAAGCTTGCACACTTTCCGGCCGAGCCGCTGGGCGATGATCCCTTCGAGCACGCTGGCGACCAGGAACGGCTCGACATCCATGTCGAGCAGGCGGCCGACGGCGCTGACCGCGTCGTTGGTGTGCAGCGTGGAGAAGATCAAGTGGCCGGTCAGCGCGGCGCGGACGGCGATGTCGGCCGTCTCGTTGTCGCGGATCTCACCCACCATCACCACGTCGGGATCTTGCCGCAGGATGGAGCGCAACCCGCTGGCGAATGAAAGCCCCCGCTCGGGGTTGACCGGAATCTGGTTCACACCAGCGAGTTCGTACTCGACGGGATCCTCGATGGTGATCATCTTCAGCGACGGGTCGTAGAGCTTCGTGAGCGCAGCGTAGAGCGTCGTGGTCTTGCCGCTGCCCGTCGGGCCGGTGACCAGCACCATGCCGTGCGGCAAATCGAGCCAGCGATCGACGATCTTGCGGTCGCGCTCGCGCAGCCCGAGCGTCTCGAGATCGAGGTTGATCGCTTCCTTGTCCAGGATGCGCATCACCACGCTTTCGCCGTAGATCGTGGGGACGGTCGAGACGCGGATATCCACCTTGCGCCCCTCGAACCGCAGCGTAATGTGCCCATCCTGCGGCACATAGCGCTCGGCGATGTTCATGCCCGCCATGATCTTGATGCGGCTGGTGATTGCCGGCTGAAGCGCCTTGGGCGGGCTGTTTCGCGGGCGAAGCAGACCGTCGATGCGGAACTTCACGGTGAGCAGCTTCTCGAACGGCTCGACGTGGATGTCGCTGGCCCGCTCGCGCACCGCTTCGAGAATAATCAGGTTGACCAGGTTGATCAGCGTCGGCTGCTCGGCCATCCGCTGCACATCCTCGGCTTCCACCGATTGCAGGTTGGCCGTCAGGTCGTCGGTGTCGCCGTCGCTGTCGCCCGCCAGCCGCTGCGCCATGACCGCGGCCGTCGCGCCAAAGGCGCTGCGAAGCAGATTGTGGAAGTGGTCCTTGCCGATACCGACGCGATGCACCGGCAGACCCGCCACGATCGACAGCTCATCGGCGGAGGCCAGGTCCGACGGGTCCTGCATCGCCGCCCACAACTCGCCGTCGCGCACGGCGTAGGGCACGGCGAGAAGGCGGACAGCCTGCTCGGCGGTGATGAGCGCGGCCGCGGCGGGATCGACCTGCGGCATCTCCGTCAGCATCCCGTTGCTCGCCGCGGGCGCGATCGCAGCCACGCCGCCGATCGCGGCGGAGGAATCGGCTATCGGCTGCGCGGTCTGCATTGAAGTCAACGGGAAACTTTCCGTCCAAAGCGACTGAACTTACTTCTTCTTCTCGGGCTTGGCGGGCTTCGCCGGCTTTTCATCGGCATCTTCGTCCCCGCCGCCGCCCATATTCATCATCCACGGGTTGTCGTTCTCCCGCTCGGGGAGCCGGGCTTTCTGCTCGTCGGTCAGAATGGCCTTTACCTTCTCGACCGCCGCCTTATCGAGCTCGCGCCGGGCCTTCTTCGCGTCATCGGTCGGATTTTTCTCGTCGCTCCCGCCGGGAACAAACTTGCCAAAGCCCATGAAGGGGTCGCCGCCGCCGTCTTTTTCCTCGTCCGAGATGGCCGCAACCCACTTGTCGTTGGCTGCGGTCATGTCGCGCTTGTGAGAATCCCTCACCGCTTCGATCTGCGTTTTCTGATCGGCGGTGGCATCGTCGAAGGCGAGCGCGGTGGTTATCACCTTCGCGGCGTACGGCTCGCGGTAGACCTGCGGATAGAGGGCCTTGCGGGTGCGATCCTCAAAATCCGACTTCTTGTCGGCGGGGACGGCTCCGGCGATCAGTCTCGCGTGCCGCTGGTTGATATCCCGAACCGGCAATCCCGACTTTCGGGCATCGGCCATCATTTGGCGGATCTTGGTGAAGTCCATCTTCGACGGGTCGAAGTCCTTCATCATCTCCTGCTGCTGCTTCTCCATCTCCTTGCGCTTGCCGTCTCGCTCGGTCAGCGCCTTGTCGAGATCCATCTCATACTGGTCGATCGCATCCTGCAGCTCTTGTGGCCGGGGCGAAAGTTTCAGATCCTCGACCACCGCGACCAGGTTGGCGTTTTCGCCGGAGAGCATCCCGCCCGGGAGCGACTTGACCCGCCGGTGATGCCGATCCACCCGCGGCCATTGCTCGCCCTGCTTGCCGTCGAGCAGCGCTTTCACATCCTCGAGAAACTGCTTCTCCGTCCCCGACATCTGCTCGCTGAGCTTGGTGGTCTTGTCGGCCACCTCCTTGAACGCCGAAGTATCCTGCGATTCCATGAACTCCTGCTGGGCGTTCTTCATCACTTCCTGCAGCTTTTTGGTTTGCTGCCCGTGCTCATCCAAATAGGCTTGGTGCAGGGCCTTGGCCGCGTCTTTCTGGTCGGCATTCATCGCGAGCATGTCGAACCACTTCTCGAGTTCGCGGCTGGTGATCGCAGAGTTGTTGAAGCCCTGGCCCGGCCCCATGCCCATTCGGCCTTGAGCGGCCGCGGGCTGTGCCATCGCCCCCAAGCCGGCGCACGCCGCCACGATTGTCACGATCGCGCCAAGTTTCAGTCCGCGTATTCCGCCTCGAACGCTTCGCAGCAACATCATGCGTGTCCTCCTTCGTACCGCCCTATTGCGGCGGGTTCGATATCCCGCCGACCGGAGCATCCGGCACGAACGATACCGCCTAAACCGTCCGGAGTCGCACTCGACCCGCGGCCGTCAGGATGCCTAACCGGTTCGATTCCGTCGGCGCAAAAATGTCAGAGGACGCGCATGCGCTCGCCGTCACACACCCTCCCGAGGGCCATGCTACCGCGTCGGGCCGGGTGCCGGTACCTTGGGCGCGGTCGGTCGTTCTCCGCCGCCCTGCCGCCGCCGAGGAC
>Ga0163150_10008994_pt1 | contig 11185 bp, 8 predicted proteins | sample OliLakLV19P2IB_FD_148628 | JGI IMG/M metagenome (GOLD analysis project Ga0163150, IMG submission 148628) | Freshwater microbial mat bacterial communities from Lake Vanda, McMurdo Dry Valleys, Antarctica - Oligotrophic Lake LV.19.P2.IB | ecosystem: Environmental > Aquatic > Freshwater > Lake >...
ACTAAATACTAAATACTAAATACTAAATACTAAATACTAAATACTAAATACTAAATACTAAATACACTTATGCTTATACCTGCCTATATATTAGTCGCATTTATTGCAAGTCTTATTCTTTTGACGGTAACGCTTGTATATCTCTATCATCTGTATTCGGAAGAGCGTGATTTTCAAAAACAGCAGGAAAGGGTCAATCATGATGCACACATTATTCTCGAGTTGGCTCAAAAAAAAGCAAATGGAATGATTGAGGAGGCAACTCTTGCGGCAAAGCATCTGATAATTGATGCTGAGTATGTGAGAAATGACCTTGCAAAGCATATAGAGCAAAGTATTGAGACAGTAGGAACATCAGCGGTTGAGCTCTTCAAAAAAGATTCAAAAGATATCGATGAACAGTACAAACACGTCTTTGCACAGCTCAAAAAAGAATACACGCAGCAAACGCAAGAAGCGCTTACTTCACTCCAAAAGCTCGCTGTTGCTGAGCTTGATACATTTTCCAAAAATCTCAAAAAAGAGACTCTAAATTCACAAGTTTTTATAGGCGCCCGGATCAACGAAGAGTTTGAAACCAAGCAAAAGGAAATTGAAAGTTATAAGTCACAACGAATGAAACAGGTTGATCAGACAATCAATGCACTCATTGCAAAAGTAGCAGAAGAAGTTTTGGGCAAGGTTATCCCAATTGATGAGCACGAACAGCTCGTACTGGAAGCACTCGAAAACGCAAAGAAAGAAGAGGTGTTTATATAAGTTGAAAGTTGACAGTGCAAAGTTGAAAGTTATAGAGAGAATTATAAATAACTAAAAACTTTCAATTATCAATTTTCAACTTTCCATTTTTCATGAATCCCAGATATAATTACGATATACTTTTGGATACGCTTTATACAAAAAAACACGCTGGAGTTTTTTTATCTCAGCTTGATAGTCTTTTGAGTGACGGATTTAATGTGCAAATTGATCTCTATAAGAAAATAGAGGAGACACTCTCCTACGGAATAGCCGAAGTATTCCGAGAATGTGCAACAGCCAACAAGACTGATCTATCTAATTCTTCACAGTTTAAATCTTTTATTGTTGAATTGAAAAGTACGGTTGAAAAACTACCCGTTATGACGATGTATCTTTCCTTTGACCCCTCAGAATCCAGCTTAAAAGCTATCTCCTCATGGTTTATAACAAATCTCAAAAAACGCGTTCTTTTGGACATCGTCGTGCGCCGTGAGATTATAGGTGGAGCTGTACTTGTTATTAATGGTGTATTTCGCGATTACTCCGTCAAACAAAAAATTCAACAACTCTATAAGAACAAAAACTTACTTTCGTAATATTCTATGAATAACTATCAATCACTTTTGTCAGAAACAGGGGAGTTTGGGGTTGTCGAGCAAACATTTCATCCTATTGTTGTTGTTGCGGGGCTTCCTAATGCGAGACTTCATGAATTAGTTACCTTTGAAAACGGCCAAATGGGAGAAGTGTTTGTTTTGGAACGATATAGTGCACAGATTTTGGTATTTAGTAATGAATCAGTCAGAATTGGCATGAAAGTTGCACGATCTGGTAAATTCATATCGACCCCTGTCGGACAAGAACTCCTCGGCCATATCATTGATCCGTTAGGAAATCCTCTATCGAAGCGGAAAAAATATGTCAGACCAACTCAAGAGCGTGATGTTGATTCTCCTCCTCCTGGTATCATGTCACGTGCAAAAATAAAAGATCAGTTCTTAACAGGTGTTGCCGTCGTTGATATGATGGTACCACTCGGAAAAGGACAAAAAGAGCTGGTGATAGGAGACCGTAAGACAGGTAAGAGCTCATTTTTACTTGCTGCAATAAAAAGCCAAGTAAAAGCAGGCTCAATAGCAATTTATGCGGCGATTGCAAAGAAAAAAAGTGATATTCGTAAAATTGAGTTATTTTTGGAGCGGGAAAAGCTTTTGGACAAAGTCATTCTTGTTGCAACAACCTCAAATGACTCACCAACGCTTATCTACCTTACCCCTTATTCTGCAATGACTATTGCTGAGTACTTTCGTGATCAAGGCCAGGATGTGGTGCTTGTACTAGACGATCTCTCAACACATGCAAAATTTTATCGTGAGATATCACTTTTAGCAAAGAAATTCCCTGGCCGTGACTCGTATCCCGGAGATATTTTCTACACGCACGCTCGTCTTCTTGAGCGTGCAGGTAACTTTAAGCATGAAGATGGCAGCGCTGTCTCAATAACAGCACTTCCCGTTGCCGAAACTGTTGAAGGAGACTTTACCGGATATATCGCTACCAATCTTATGGGTATAACTGATGGGCACATTTTTTTTGATAGTAATATCTACTATCGAGGTCGTCGTCCTGCAGTCAATATATCGCTTTCTGTGACCCGTGTAGGTCGTCAAGCAACATCCAACTTGCTTTGCTCAATAAACCGCGAAATTACGGCATTTCTATCGCTTTATGACAAGATGCAGAACCTCTCTCACTTTGGTGCTGAGTTAACTGATTCTGTGAAATATGTTATCAGAACTGGCGAGATGATCTATAAGTTTTTTGAGCAGACGCATAAAGTTGTCGTGCCGCAAGAAGTCCAGGTTATTTTGTTCTCTGCTTTGTGGCTGACTATTTTGGAGGATGTAACGATTGACAAGCTTGTATTATATCGCCAAAACCTTATAAATGCCTATTACAACCGCGAAGTACAGCAATTATTTAAAGAACTTATGAGCGCCAACACATTCAATGATCTTCTCAACAATGTGAGTAAAAAAAGAGAGGAGATAAAAGCCTTATGCATAACAAATACGCAATAGAAGAAGAGTTAGCGATGGTCTCAACTTTTAAGATGCTTGCGCAGGCGTATGAAGAGATCGCAGTTATCAAGATGCAACGCGTGCGGTCTTCTGTTCTTTCTACACGACAGTTTTTGGACGCATTGTCTGAAGTATTTTCAGATGTAAAGTCTTCCTATAAAGGAGAGATTTTGCAGTTTATCACGAGGAAAAAGAAGAAGAAAAATTTTAATCCATTAAAAATTCTTTCAAAAAAAAGAAAGACCGTTGCAGTGCTTCTTGCCTCAAATACGACGCTTTATGGAGATATTATCAATCGAGTGTATCATCTTTTCATCGAGGAGATTAAAAAAGGGGATTATGATATTGTTATTGTAGGGCGACATGGAAAAGAGCTCTTTGATGGTGAGAATTTAGGCAAGAAGTATGCGTACTTTGAGATTCCGGATGAAGGAGTGAGTTTTGAACAACTCAAGCCAATTTTGTCATACGTACTTGAGTATGAGCGCGTGAATATGTTTTACGGCAAGTTCACAAATGTTATCACTCAAACTCCAACAGTGTCAAGTGTATCTGGTGAGGGTGAAGCAAGTGTGGATACAGACAAAGAGAAGAAGAAAGAAAAAGTTCAATACATCTTTGAACCATCACTTGAAAAAATTTACGAGTTGTTTGAAAATCAAGTGTTTGTAGCGCTTTTTAAGCAGACAGTACATGAGGCTGAGTTATCACGGCTTGCCTCACGTATCACTGCAATGGAGCAAGCGCTCGGAAACATCGATAAAAATGAATTCGATCTAAAAGGTGAGTCCAGACGCGTAACGAAGCTGCTTGCAAACAAAAAACAGATCGACACCTTTTCTGGACTAGCCCTTTGGAATACGAAGAGGTAGAAGAAAGTAAAATTGAAAGTTGAAAGTTGAGAATTAAGAACTCAGAATGGAGAGTTGAGAAATAAAGGAACGATTATGGATATGCAAAAGAAGAATGAAACCGAAAATTTGGAACCTCAAACTCAGGCTACAGAGGAGAAAGTCTCCAGTCTCCAGTCTCAAGTCTCAAGTTTAACTAAAGGTAAAGGTAAGATCATATCGATTCTTGGCCAGATAGTTGAGGTGATGTTTGAGAAAGATCCTCCTTTTTTGCATAATGTATTGGTTCTTGAAGATGACCAGGCAATCAAAATGGAGGTCTTTAGCTCGTCTGGGCCATTTTCTTTTTATTGCTTGTTACTCGATACTGCCAAACAGATTCAGCGGGGCAAAGCAGTTTTGGATACAGGATCATCAATCCAAATTCCAGTCGGTGAAAAAGTACTGGGTCGCGTTGTAAATGTATTTGGTGTTCCTCAAGATGACAAAGGAGTTATCGAGTCACCAATTACCCGTCCAATTTACCATGAAGAAGTAGAATATGATGATGTCATTGTCCCCGAAGAGCTATTGCAGACAGGAATCAAAGCTATAGACTTTTTCTCTCCAATGCTCCGAGGCGGCAAGGTCGGGCTTTTTGGAGGAGCGGGTGTCGGAAAAACTATTCTTTTGACTGAGATTATTCACAATGTTGTCATTCTCCAAAAAGATCACAACAAAGTTGCAACGATTTTTGCCGGAGTGGGAGAGCGTGTCCGTGAAGGCCAAGAGCTCTATGAAACTCTGCAAGAGTCAGGCGTGTTGCCCCAAGTAGCGCTTCTTTTTGGTCAGATGGGTGAAAATCCTGCTATACGTTTTAGAACTGGTTTTGCAGGTGTTACGATGTGTGAGTATTTTCGTGATGAATTATCACGGGATGTATTGTTCTTTATGGACAATATCTTCCGTTTTGCGCAAGCAGGATACGAGCTAGGAACGTTAATGAATACCATACCATCGGAAGGTGGATACCAACCCACCTTGCCATCTGAGATGGGAAATTTTCATGAGCGTCTTGTCTCAACCAACAAAGGCAGTATTACAACAATCGAGGCCATCTACGTTCCTTCAGATGATATTACTGATTATGGGGTGCAATCAGTCTTTCCATATCTCGACTCAACCGTTGTTCTATCCCGTGCAATTTACCAAGAAGGTAGATTTCCAGCTATAGACTTTTTGTCGTCTACCTCAAGCGCCTTAAATGTTGAGATAGTAGGAGATCTTCATTATAAGACTCTCATTGATTCCCAAAACCTTCTCAAGCGTGCTGTACAGCTTGAACGTATCGTATCGCTTATTGGAGAAGCAGAGTTGCCTTCGTATGATCAGGTTATTTACAAACGCTCAAAACTTATAAAGTCATACATGACCCAAAGCTTTTTTGGCACTGAAGCGCAGACTGGCAGAAAAGGGCAATATGTGCTAATCGAGAATACTGTATCTGATATGCACGATATCCTAGAGGGAAAGTACGATAAAATGGAACCAGAAAAGTTAATGTTTATCGGAAGTCTAAAATAAAGATTCCATGTTTCAGATGTCAGGTTCAGTTTTAGATCAGTAGAATTTGTCCAAACTTGTAACCTAACATTTTAGAGCTAACACCTTAAATTTGGCGCCTAAAACCTAATATACTATGCCCGACCAACAACCATTCCCAAAAATCGCACTTGATACGCTGTATGTAACGATTAGAAGTCCTGAGAAAATCGTTTATCAGGGAGAGGTAAAAGCACTCTCATCCATCAATGAAAAAGGCCCCTTTGATATCTTGGGATCACACGGTAACTTTATCTCGTTCGTCCGCAAAAGTATTACATTACACGAGAAATCTGGGGAGAAAAAAGAAATGAAGATAGATTCAGGAGTTCTCAAAGTCCAAGAAAACAAAGTAGATATTTTCTTAGGAATAGAAGCACTCTAGTCAGGTGCCAGGTGTCAGATCTCAGTTTGAAGTGCCAGATTCCAGGCACCTATCTGTCATGCCGGACTCGATCCGGGATCCAGAATTAATAGTATGCTTTCAACTGTGTTATTCCGCCCTTTTTTACACTAATTTGAACGAGTATGCCGGACCAAAGTACTTCTGAAATCGTCACCTTAAACATCTTGAAACGGCAGTGGTATACAAATTTAATAGTAAACTTCTAACTTTGTCATTCCGCCCTTTACTCACCTGTCATTGCGAGTACCCGAAGCAATCCCGATAGGCATGAGTTGACTTATTTTTTAAAAATCCACAAACACAGCTTATACATAATCTACCTACATTTCATACTCATACATGCAATAATTCCAGATCTATTAACAGATTCACTGCCAAAATGATTAGCAGAAAGCAACCTCAACTGCAACCCTAATTTAAGCCTATAACAGTTGATAGAAGTGAGCTTTTGTACTATATGTATAATATTATATTAGTTTGACTAGACTGTTTCTAGTCAGTATTCACCAGATATAAGTACATTTATAATTTAGAGATTAATTTTGAGGTGAGTAGTATTTTGAACATCATACTATGGTATTTAAAATGCTGCTCACCTGAGAGGCAGCATAAGTTCGGAGGTAAATTATGTTCCGTAATTCCACTAAAAAGCGTGCAAAGCAGATCATTGAAGCCCTTCGTGAGCTTGAAAATATGCCGGGAATGGAGTATATGGTAGAGGATCGCGGTTTATTCAATGCCCGAATGTTCTACCTAGTTACACAGCTAGGAGGAAGAGATTTCCTTCCGATGCCCTAAAGACTCTTGAGGACAGGGCGCAGTTCTATTCTAAGCACATATATTCAAATCTCGGTTATTAGATTGCATGTCTTTGCAGTAAAACCCTGCAAGGTTTGCAACCCAGCACGCCGTGGTTTTACCCTACGGCGTTTTTTTTTGTCTAAGAATGTATCGTCATTGCAAGGTGTGTGCTCATACTGTGACAACTTTGAACGGGATTGCTTCGGTAGTAACCTCGCAATGACGGGTTATTTTAATCAAGATAGCTAGTCTAATTCACAATAATCCAGTTAAATGGGAGGTCTGTCACATTTTGTGCGTTGGTGCCAACGGTGAAGCTTTGACCTGGTGACTGACGTAAAAGATATAGCACTGAGCCTTCGGTATTGCCAGTAGGCGTGATGTAGATCAGCGAGTCTTTAGTGACTAATTTATTCTGAATGGTAATCTCAGGCCTATTGGCTTTGAGCGTTGCGATACCTGCAGATCCTGTTGCAACAGCCTCAAGATCATTGACTGCGAGTGCTTCACTCACAAAGTTGAGATTGAGTTTGGAGAAGGTTCCAGATCCAGAAGCTGATACATCTCCATCCTGGTTAAATGTTACGACTGCTGAACCAGATGCATTCTCGATGACAAATTTAGGCTGATTTTCAAGATTTATTGGCACAGAGAGGTCGCTTCTGCGCGCATTATCACCTAGCTTGACGATAAAGTCATTGCCAGGAAGGGACGTAATAAATCCGGCGCCAATTCCACCTTTGACCTGAATATCTTTTGCAAAGTAGGCATTCCCCTCGACTGATAAGTTCCCTTCAGTATCAATATTGACCAAGCCTGCCAAGAAATTAACACCACCAAGTCTTAAGGGTTGAATATTGAGATCTTCACCGATCACATTGAGAGAGTTTCCTGAAATTTCAAAGTTCTGGCCAATTCTTGCCGTACCGTAGACTGATAACTCGTTAAGCGTCGTTGTACCAAGCGACATGAGATCTTCTGAAATGACCGCAAGTTGGGCAGAAAAGCTACTGTATGATTGGGTGGTCACTTCACTCAATTCTAGCTCTCCACTTTGCAGTCCATCATACGTATTTTGATCTTCTTCTATGCGGTTTGAAATATATTGATCTGCTGATCGTGCAACTTTTTCATCAAGCCCGTCAATGGTATTGGCAGCAATTCGGTCTGCTGTAAGTGTCCCAGCAATTGAAGCACTTTCGGCAATAATAGTGCCGTCAGTGTAAACGTCGCCAGTAGATGTGATTGATGCAGCAGCAACTTGACCGTTGAATGAGGCACTTCGGGCAGTTATGCTACCCTCAGCATAAACATTGCCTTCATTATCAATTTGCGCGACGGTCTTGTTGTTTTGGTTTTGTATTGCCAGACTTGACTGATTGAAGCGAAGCTGAATCTCAGCATCTGTCATAGGGGAGATCATATCTGTTTGGAGTATTCCAATGGAAGCAAGCGGAGTTGTGAGTGAGTCAATATTTGAGAGTTGAGTAGTTACTTCATCAGATATATAATCGTTGAGACTTTTTCCTGCGATTCTGACATTTTCACTTCCAATTTCAAGCTCGGTTACAAAGACTTTTTGGGCAGATATGAGATTGGCGGTGAGTGTTCCGCCAAAACTTGCTGATTTCTTAACTGCAAGTGTGTTTGTGCGAATTGCGCCTGCCTCAAGTTCTCCTATAAATGCTTTTGCAAAAAGTCCCACCGCACTTGAGAGTTGTCCCAACTCATTTCTCACTCTATATGTTACGGATGGCCGATAGGTCACCCCGTCATATAAATCTTGAGTATAACTTTCAGTATAATCTTCTTCAATCGTGCCATCTCCAGATAAGGCAACAGACTGATGCCATCCACGTTCCACAAAGACCAAAACTCTATCATGGCCACTTGCAGGCGTCCAAGACTCGAGTGCCTTGCCGACAATAAAGCTTGACTCACTCGCTTTTGTACCTTTACCAGCTTCCTGTGAAGGCGTTATAGAGTCACCAGGAATTAGGGGAGGGGAATCGTTTGATACTTTCACGTAGACACGTCCAGAAAGGGCTATAGGGAAAGGATTGTCGTTGGATTGTATGTTATAGCCAATGCTATTAAAATCACCAGCCTTGAGCGGATTTGAAGCAATGCCAATAACACCTCTTTGCGAGGTGCGAGTAGACTTGGTAAGCTTGGTTATTCGATCGCCATCCTGCGTTCTGACGTATTCAGAGCCAACCCCCACAATGTCTCCTTCGGAAACGTCCTGTTCAACAGAGTAGATCTCCATATAATCTGCCATTGGTGTAGAGCTACAGTCAACAATAGTTTGGCTAGCAGTTGAGGCGTTTGAATGACACAACGCATTTCCTGTGCCCGTAAGTGGGAGATCAAGTCTTATAGTCCCATTCACATCAAGTTTGGCAATTGGATTTGCTGTTCCAATTCCTACATTGCCTGACTGCTGTAATAGGAGGTGTGCGGTGTTAGAATTCCCGATTTCCAGCGAATTACCATTGTTTGCGCCTATTTTTCGTGTGGTACCGGCTACAGATGAAAGAAGTATATCTCCTGACACTTTCAATTGTGGAGTGCTAGAATTTATAAAGGCAAATTTTGCTGAATCGGTAGAGGACCCTCCAATAAGAAATGTGGCATTGGTATCTGCGAGACTAAGCACTCCATTGTTTTGAGTGATATGCCCCAGATTGTCAGTCCAGGAAAGTGTTCCATTGCCATCAGTCATAAGGTAAGAATTCTTTTCTCCATCTGCTTTTGGCAAAATGTATCGTGTACCTGATACAATAAGATCACCAGATAGTGCAATATCTCCTTCTACCTCAAGTTTTGAAGAAGGCGCACTTGTCCCAATCCCAACATTTCCATCTGTGTTGATTACAAATTTAGTGATCCCAGATCTTGAAGCAGCAAAGATATCTCCACCATAACTTTGGTTATCAACTATAAATGCAGCAACGGCTGATTCTGTTGCGACTACAGTCAGCTTATCATGTACTTCTATTGCTCCAGGTGTTACTGAGCCATTATCAGTCGAGTTTACAAGTGCTTTCTGTAGGTCTATTTTGCCAAATCCATCGGGGGCGAGTATTACATCAGTATTACTATCAGCATTTGTTGCCAAGACCAGATTATTTCCAGTAAGTCTAAATTCCCCGCCTATTGCTTGAAATACTGGATTAGAAGCCCCGCCAATTGTTAATTTACCAGATGAGTCGAGTGCTAAAATAACATTTGCAGATGAGGCCGGGTTATCAGTAATGACTGACATGCCAGATAATTTAGCGGCATTTCCAGCATGCGGAATGGTTGTGATTCTCTGACGAGGTGAAAGCTCGCTATCTTTCCCAATTGTTATACCTAAGTATGGCGCTGCGTTGTTTTTGAGCAAAGACTCAGTAAGCGCGGTATATCGGCCAAGGGTTACTGAGAAAACTCCGATTGAATCAGGCTTAACACTTGCTTGTACTTCTTGCCAAAGCAGAGAGCTGCCTGATGCATCTGGATCGTTGTAGAGTGAGAACCTGAGATCCTGAGTTGTTGTGATAGGATTGCCGTTTGTATCCGTCAATCTACCTTGAAAACTCATCACACGGGTAGCCTCAGTCAGTGCCTGTGTGGGGTATGCAGAAGGCTTGGTAAAAAGATCCTGAAAAAGTATATAGCCAACTCCGGTTGACGCTATAATAAGTGCTGCAAAGTGAATGTAATGTACTGCCGGTAGGCTATGATACTTCTTGTACCAGGCAGGGCGAGTATTTTTAAGATGATGTGATGCTTTTTCCCAAAGAGAAAAATGTGAAGTCGTAAGTGCATGCGGTGCATAAAAATCTTTTTTAATATTTGAGACTTGAAGTGGATCTGCTACTCTTTTACTAGTATTTATATCAGGGACAATCAATAACTTTGTCGTTGATTCATTGATTTTCTCCGCAACAAGCTGTGCTGCCTTACCCTCTAAATTGCTATAGGGTGACAGTAATTTTGCTATAGGACTTTTGGGGCCAATATCACTTGTCTGTGCTATCGATGTTTTAGTTGTTAGATCTTGGAGAGCGAGTTTTGAGGTCTTTATGTTGTTAGCGTGAATACCACTAGGTAGGAGTCCAACTTTTTCTCCAAATGCAATATATTTTCGGATTGATGAGAGTTTTCTATTCACACTTGCAGGTGAGAAGTGAAGTACTTCAAATAATCCATTTCGGTAGCTTTCAAGTAAGGCTGGGCTTATATACTCAAGGTTTATCACTTCCTTTATCTGGCTATTATCACTCATTAAGGTTTTCTGCTCAAACCACTTCTTGAAATGTTCTAGATCGCTTAAGTAATTCTTGATTGTCACAGGAGATGCTTTTTGGGTATACAGGTAATCTTTGAATTCCTTTGTTTTCCACAGATCAATAGTTGGAGGTGAACTATGCGTCACAGTGAACGGATTTGAATAGAGAAGCTGTTGCGCCTCTAAATACCCATAAAACTTACGTAGTGAGGAAATATAGCGATTAACCGAGGCTGCAGATGCGTGTTGTAGTTGTGAGTTCTTGAAGAGACTAATGCTCGCTTCAGTAACAGCAGTAGGCGCGAATTCTTGATTATATTCGTGCTCAAACCAGGAAATAAATTTTCGTATATCAGCAGCATAATTTTTGATTGTGAGAGCGGAGGTTGGTACAGGTGATCCTAGTAAGTAAGCTTTAAAGTCTTGTAATAAATTCATAGTTTATTTG
>Ga0163150_10008996_pt1 | contig 11184 bp, 11 predicted proteins | sample OliLakLV19P2IB_FD_148628 | JGI IMG/M metagenome (GOLD analysis project Ga0163150, IMG submission 148628) | Freshwater microbial mat bacterial communities from Lake Vanda, McMurdo Dry Valleys, Antarctica - Oligotrophic Lake LV.19.P2.IB | ecosystem: Environmental > Aquatic > Freshwater > Lake >...
TGCGGAGAGTTACCAGGGTCGTGGAGAACTCGGCAATCTGAGTATCCGATTTGTACAAAACGGATCTGAAATCGTAGCGAAGAGTGAGCTGTACCAAAATTATCCCAACCCATTTGATCAGCGAACCGTAATCGGAATTAATCTTGCTAATCAGGGAAAAGGAACTTTAAAAGTATACGATGCAACGGGACGTACCATTCGCGCAATAGAAAGAGACTGGACCAAAGGATATCATGAGGTCTGGTTTGATAGGAAGGAGATCGGAGCGACTGGGGTTCTGTATTATCGATTTGAATCCGGGTTCTTTAATGCTAGTAAGAAAATGGTAATAGTCGATTAGAATTAATGAACAGAAGCGAAGACGCAGTCGTAATTGATAATTGATAATTGATAATTGATAATTGATAATTGATAATTGATAATTGATAATTGATAATTGAATCTGGTGGTCGTTGATTAAGTTAATGAATAGGTTCGCACAGCGAAGCGGAGGCACGGAGAAGCACGGAGAAATATGAATTGAAGCGCTAATATGAATTGACCAGCGAAGCGTTGACCAGCGAAGCGTTGACCATTGACCATTGAACATTGAACATTGAACATTGACCATTGACCATTGACCATTGACCATTGACCATTGACCATTGAACATTGAACATTGAACATTGAACATTTGAACATTGAGCATTGAACATATTGAACATTGAACATTGAGCATTGATTCAGGATATCCGTAATTCGTAATTGCTAATTCGTAATTGATTCAGGTTTCGCGCACCGATCGGGACCTCGAACCAATATTTTAATCACTTTTTGGTCACCCCAATTCAACCAAGGAGCCGGCTTTGCCGAATGGCTATCCATGAGATCTGAATCTCAATGTGCGTTTTGGCCTTCGGCTGGTTCTACACCCAACCTAAATTCAGATTACTCAGTGTGGGGTAATTTGGCTATATTTGCGCCCTCAAAAATAAATCAAGCTTATGGCAATGACCTCAGATATCAGGAACGGGATGTGCTTAAATCACAATAATGATTTGTGGACCGTCATAGAATTTCAACATGTAAAAAGTGCTCGGAGTGCCGCCTTTGTGCGCACCAAATTAAAAAGCATGACCACCGGTCGTACTATAGAGTACTCTTTCGCTGCAGGCACCCGGTATGATGAGGTAAGGATGGAGAGGCGGAAATATCAATTTTTATACAAAGACGACCAGGGTTATAATTTTATGAATAATGAAAATTACGATCAGGTTTTACTTCAGGAAACAATGATTGATGGTACCGAATTTTTGAAGGAAGGTATGGATGTAGAGATTCTGTTTCATGCTGAAAATGAAACCCCTTTAAGTGTTACCCTGCCTATGCATATGATCCTGGAAGTAGTGTATACCGAGCCCGGAGTCAGGGGGGACACGGCAACCAACACATTAAAGCCCGCCAGGCTTGAAACGGGGGCCGAAATCAAAGTGCCTCTTTTTGTCAATGAGGGGGACAAAATAAAAGTAGATACACAAAATAGGTCGTATATTGAACGAGTAAAAAGTTAATGAATATGGATCTCAAAGAAATCCAGGAACTCATCAAAATGATGAGTAAATCGGGTCTTGCTGAGTTGAAATTAAAGCGTGGGGATTTTGAACTGGTATTAAAGTCGGAAGCCAGTATAAGAGATCGGATTCCAGCTCAGGTTGCCCCTATGGCAGTACACCCGGCTTTACTGCCCGCTCCAATTTCCACATCGGGTCAACAACCAGACCCTGCAAGCTCGGCTGCAGCCAGCGGAGCTGAAGCTAAACCAACAAGTCATTATTTAGAGATTAAATCCCCTATGGTGGGTACTTTTTATCGTTCCGCTTCACCCGATAAACCACCCTATGTAAAAGTGGGCGATGCCATTAAGAATGGTCAGGTGGTGTGTATGATTGAGGCTATGAAATTGTTTAATGAAATTGAATCCGAAATCGAAGGGGTTATCGTCAAAATACTGGTCGAAGATGCTGCTCCGGTGGAATACGACCAGGTATTTTTTTTAGTCGAACCGGCATAATATACATGCCAATATCGGGACAGTATGTTTAATAAAATTTTAATCGCAAATCGCGGGGAGATTGCTTTGAGGGTTATTCGTACCTGCAAGGAAATGGGTATCAAAACCGTTGCGGTGTATTCGACGGCGGATCGCGATAGCCTGCATGTCCGGTTTGCCGATGAAGCGGTTTGTATTGGGCCCCCGGCAAGCAGTGAATCTTATCTCAATATCCCTAAAATCATATCCGCAGTCGAGATTACCAACGCCGATGCAGTCCATCCCGGTTACGGTTTTTTAGCAGAAAATGCCCGATTTGCAGAGGTATGCACAGAATATGGCATCAAATTTATTGGACCAACCCCGGATCAGATCCGTTCAATGGGTGACAAAATAACGGCGAAAGAAACCATGATTAAATCCAAGGTGCCGGTCATACCCGGGAGCGATGGATTGATAAAAGATTTTAAGCAGGCGATTAAAATTGGTAAAGACATTGGCTTCCCGATTATCCTTAAAGCTACTGCCGGAGGTGGGGGTAAGGGGATGCGGATTGTTTGGGAGGAGGCTGAACTTGAAACCATGTGGAATGTTGCCCGCAATGAAGCAAAAGCGGCTTTTGGAAATGATGGCATCTACCTGGAAAAATATATTGAAGAACCCAGACATATAGAATTTCAAATCATTGGAGATCAGTTTGGGCAGGTCATTCACCTTTCTGAGCGGGATTGTTCCATTCAACGACGCCATCAGAAATTGGTGGAAGAATCTCCTTCTCCGTTTATGACCGAAAAACTTCGGAAAAAAATGGGAGAGGCAGCGGTGGCAGCAGGTAAGGCTATCCGCTATGAAGGGGTAGGCACCATAGAGTTTCTGGTCGATAAATACCAGAATTATTATTTTATGGAAATGAATACCAGGATCCAGGTTGAACATCCGGTGACGGAAGAAGTCATCGATCATGATTTAATCAAAGAACAAATTAATGTAGCTGCCGGTATAAAATTATCAGGCAAAAACTACACCCCGCAAATGTGCGCCATGGAATGCAGGATCAATGCCGAAGATCCTTTTAATGATTTTCGGCCAAGCCCGGGCAAGATCACCTCTTTTCATACTCCCAAAGGTTATGGTGTTCGGGTAGATACCCACGCCTATGCAGGTTATACCGTGCCCCCTTATTACGATTCGATGATCGCCAAATTGATTTGCAGGGCCCATACCCGTCAGGAGGTCTTGGCTAAAATGAACAGGGCGCTTGATGAATTTATAGTCGAAGGGGTTAAAACAACAGTGCCTTTTCACCGTTTGTTGATGGATAATGAAGATTTTAAAAAAGGGAATTTTCATACCGGATTTTTAAATACCTGGGATTTTAAAAACATCAAATAATCCCTGCTGCCGGTATCAGCCTGATAGGCATGGAGGTTTGTACAAATGAAAACATTATTAAATTTATTACCCTACCTCCGCCCCTATACCAAAGTACTTTCTTTTGCTGCGCTGTTTAATTTGTTGCTGGCCGTATTTACAGTAGTCACTATACCTGCCTTTATCCCCTTTTTCCAGATCCTGTTTGATATGAAAGGCAATACCACTGTTGCACCGTCCGCGGGTTTGTTGCAGGATATCCGGAACTATTTTGGAGCGCTCATTGCGGAGCAAGGAAAACACCGTGCCCTGGTCCTGGTTTGTATTTTTTTGCTTGCAGTCCTTTTTTTTAAAAACCTTTTTCGTTACCTGGCCTTATACGTCATCAGCAGGCTGAGGACCGGTATTATCCGGGATATCCGGCAAAAGCTTTATCAAAAGTTGCTGGTCCTGCCGGTCGCATTTTTCAGCAATGAACGAAAAGGTGACCTCATGTCCAGGATGACCAACGATGTCCTGGAAATCGAATGGTCAGTCTTATCCACTATTGAAGCTATCTTCCGGGAACCCATTATCTTATTGGGCAGCCTGATCTTTATGATTTACGTCAGTCCGGTACTTACGGTAGTGGTTTTTATTCTGATGTTATTTATTGGTGGAGTGATCGGAGGGGTCTCCAGAAGGCTGAAAAAACAATCTAAACAGGCACAGGATCAATTGGGGCTTGTCAGCAGCACCCTTGAAGAAACGATAGGGGGCATGCGCATCATTAAAGCATTTAATGGTGAATCGTTTATGAAGGAAAGATTTAACCGGGAAAACGGGTCCTACCGCGATATCAGCTTGCATATGTTCCGCCGTAGAGACCTCTCAGCCCCACTTTCCGAATTCCTCGGGGTAGCAGCGGTGATTACCTTGTTGTATATAGGTAGCAGGCAGGTGTTTGCTCTACAGCTGGCCCCGGAAGTTTTTCTCACTTTTATTTTTGCTTTTTACAGTGTTATTGATCCCTCTAAAGCCTTGTCCCACGCCTGGTTTAATCTTCAAAAAGCCAGTGCCGCCCTCGATCGGATCAACCATATACTGGAAACGCCAATCACTATCGAAAGTATACCCCAGGCCAAAAAGGTTTCGGATTTTAAAGAACACATTCAGTTTATCAATGTCTCTTTTCGGTACGATGAAGATGGCCCGTGGATATTAAAAAATATAAATCTTACTATTCCTAAAGGTAAAACGGTTGCATTCGTAGGAAGGTCAGGGTCGGGCAAAAGCACCCTGGTCGATTTATTGCCGCGGTTTTATGATGTGGTGGAAGGTGAAATCCGGTTAGACCATATAAACATTAAGGAGATTGAACTTCAATCCCTGCGCAGTTTGTTTGCCATCGTTACCCAGGAAGCCATTCTTTTTCATGGAACAGTGGAAGAAAATATAACGTTTGGAATTCCGGTCAATAAAAATGAAATCGAAGAAGCTGCCCACCTGGCCTATGCCGATGAATTTATTCTGAATACTGCACAGACTTATCAATTGCAGATCGGCGACCGCGGCCAGAAACTGAGCGGTGGACAAAGACAAAGGCTCACCCTCGCCAGAGCTCTGCTGCGGAAATCCCCGGTGCTGATTCTGGATGAAGCCACCTCAGCCCTCGACTCGGCTTCTGAAAAATTGATCCAGCAAGCCCTTGACCGGGTATTGCCAGACAAAACAGCTATTGTGATTGCTCATCGCCTTTCAACTATCCAAAAGGCGGATTTGATCGTAGTAATAGAAGAAGGCCAGATCGTAGAGTCTGGTTCACACGAACAATTAGTAGCTTCCGGTGGAGCATACAAACGATACCTGGAAGTACAACATGGTTTGTGATGGTAAGACCTGGGTTTTTGTCTTTCTAATCTCTATGGTTATATTAACTTACGCACGTAATTAACAGATTTAGATTCTGTGAACAGACCTCTATCCCATAAACATTTTATTATTGGCTTCGCCTGGCTATATCTTTTAGCTCCGGGTAGTGTGGTAAACGGACAAACTATTAAACACTCTTTTATCATTCCGCAATTGGGTGACACCTTATACCTGATGCAGGACAATCAGCCAAGGAACATCCGTTATTGGCCTTTCCACAGCGACAGCACAAAATGGGACCTCAACGGCGTCAGGGCACCCTATATCAAACGCACCATCCTTCAACCCACATCGGGGGAACCGGAAGCTTTAAGGGGATCAAACGCATTTATCTGGATAGGACACCAGTCCAGGGAATTTTATAAGGTCGGACCGCAGAAGATAGAAGCTGTGGGGATCGCCGGGATCGACTTATTTGGCGATGGGACCCTGTCTAACGGATATTATTTTCCTTCCAAACTCATCCGGAAAGTCAATTTTGAAATTGGAAAAAACCTGGTTGAAAAATATCAATTGATCTATCCTTGCGATATGAATCTTTTGCCGGCAACCCTCAAAGCCCAGTTGCCATATAGCCCGGATTCGGTGAGAATAATTATGGGTATTGAAACGATTTCCCGGCTTAAAGACAGTACGATTCTCGACCTTCATTTGCACCGCTACAACACGGTTCGCGAAGACAGGATTTCGGTACAACAGACCTGGATTGAAACCAGAAAAGCGAATCTGGATTGGCAAAATGTGACCCGTTTTGTGCGGTTTCCCAAATTGTTCCGCACCGATACATTAAGGGAAATATCTTTTTATGCGGCAGCATTCACCGAACCTATCGCTTTAATCCAATATAAGAACAATCAGGAATTGAATTACATCAGGTATCGTGCTCCAGATATTTATAAGGATTTGATTGTAATAGATGATTTTAAACCCAATTTGTTTTTTTTTCCTAATCCGTATACTTTTGGGACATTGAGGATTGAATTACTGATTAATAATCCAGGACTCTATACCCTGCGGATTGTCAACCTCATCGGCGTGGAGGTTTGGAGGGAAAACTTTTATCTGGAGTCCAACAAAACCCTGGATTATGCATTCAATTTTTTAAATAAAGGAACCTATTTTTTAATTTTTCAACAAGATATGAACCAGGTTATCAGCAGTAAAAGATTGTTGATTCTAAAACCATAAGGATCCTTTATCATTCAACTTAATACAACATTCAAAGGAAGAGTCTGGATATTTTGTTTAAACCCGAGTGGGGTTAAGGAAAAAATCCTCCATGACTTTAGGGTAATGGGTATATTCCAATTGGTGTACTTTTTGTGCAATGTCATCCGGTGTATCTTCGGCAGAGACCGGGCAACTGGCCTGAAAGATAATTTTTCCTTCATCGTAATGCGCATTGACTTCATGGATGGTAATGCCTGAGGAGGTCTCCCGGTTGGCCCACACGGTCTGGTGTACACGCAGACCATACATGCCTTTGCCCCCATATTTAGGCAGCAGGGCAGGGTGGATATTGATCACGGCGTGAGCATACCTTTCTAATATATAAGACGGAATTAACCATAAAAAACCGGCGAGCACGACACCATCAATACCATAAGTGATTAGTGAATGCCGGAGATCTTCACCGGATCCATAATACTCTTTTTTATCTAAAACAATAGCAGGGATCCCGGCTTTTGCTGCGACCTCGAGTACGCCGGCTTTTGGTTGACTGGATACTATAAGGGCAATATTAAGGAGACGATGCCCCTTAAAATAATGAATGATATTTTTTGCATTCGTTCCCTGGCCTGAAGCAAAGATCGCGATATGTTTCAAACCACTCTATTGTAAAATGGATTGGTATTTCAGGGCAGCAGAAGGGTCGAGGCGGCTGAGTATATTGTATACACTTTGTTGCTGGGGTTTAGCTGACTTCTTAAAGATCTCGACCAGCTCATTGGTTTTGGCATCAACAAACAATTGTATCCAGACGGCCACCGGATAATTCCGTTTTGCAGCGTCGATGGTCTCCATGGATTTCAGCAAGGCCATTTTTCCTTCATCGGCATTTTGATGCATCATATCCAGACCTAAACGATGATATTGGTACCAGGCTGTTCGCATGGGTCTGAGTCTTGGGCTGAGAATCGATTCAATCAACCAATACCGGTTCCGGTTACCCTCTGAAGCTTTCCACCCCGGTGCATTGGCATTGGCAGGAATTTGATTGACGATATTCTGGCTGATCAGAAAATAATCATTGCCTCCATTTGCGGCAAAACTGTCATAATCCAGACCAATAATGACGTTGAGGTAAAAAGCCAGTATAGCCGTAAAATTGTCCGTAAAAGAATTCTGGACATAATTTAATGGCCGGTTGGGTTCATAGGAAAATGTGATTTCTTTGTCGATGTAATTGATCAATGGAGTCTCATAATTGCTGCCAAATACAGGTCGGGAGGCCGCTACCGTCAAATCCGCCTTAAACGTATTGGTGCTGAGTTCTTCTTTGATGGTCAATAGGAAATTACATTTGATCCGCTCCGTGTTTTCATATTTATCATTGGTCCAGGTCCTGGTATTGATAAATTGCCTGGCATCGTCTTCCAGATCCTTAAACACTTTGGGATCTGTATTTTGAAGTTTTGGAGTGGATACTTTAAATTGAGCATTAAATTCCTGCCCAAAAACAAAAGTTACCATAACCGACAAAATCAGGGAAGCCAATAATTTTTTCATAGTTTTTTATTTTTTGATTCAAGCAGCTCAAGGATTGCCTCAATGATATCCTGAGCTACTTCCTGTTTGGATTTTAACCCAAATTTGCGGGATTTATTGTTAGGGTAATAAAAACTGGTTTTATTGGTGTCCCCTCCAAAGCCTGCTCCCTGGTCCTGGAGGGAATTTAAAACGATCAGATCAAAATTTTTCCTGACCAGCTTTTCTTTGGCAAAGTCTTCCCCTTCGGAAGTTTCAAGAGCAAATCCTATATGGAGTTGGGAGTGTTTCTTGAGCTTACCCAATTCATAGGCGATATCCGGATTTTTAACGAGTATAAGCTCGAGTTGATCACCTGATTTTTTTATTTTTTCTTCTGCAGGATGTGAAGGCCTATAATCTGCGACCGCTGCGGCAAAGATACAAATGTCGGATTTGATATGTAATCTATGGGCAGCCACTGACATTTCGATGGCGGTCGTTATGGCAATAATATGTAAGCCGGGGTGGGTAGGTTTCAGATGGGTGGGCCCGAGGATGAGGTCCACAGCAGCACCTTCATTTGCCAGGGCATCTGCCAGAGCAATACCCATTTTACCGCTGCTGGCGTTGCCTATAAACCGGACAGGGTCAATGGCTTCATAAGTTGGGCCGGCGGTAATCATTATCTTTTTACCATCCAGGGATTTAAATTTAACCTCGTGGTGGTTTTCTAAATAATTGACTATCTCTTCCGGTTCGCTCATTCGGCCTTCCCCGACCAGTCCACTGGCTAACTCACCATATCCTACTGGTAGTATAGCGACAGACCGGCTTTGCAGGACACGAATATTGGTTTGAGTTGCCGGGTGATGCCACATATCTACATCCATCGCTGGTGAAACAAATACCGGACACCTGGACGAAAGGTAACAGGCGGTCACCATGTCATCGGTCAATCCCTGAGCCATTTTGGCTAACGTATTAGCTGTTGCCGGGGCAATCAGGTAGAGGTCGGCCCAGAGCCCGAGTTCAATATGATTGTTCCAACTTTGATTTTTACTATTTTCCGTGAAGACCGGATGATGTGTCAATGCTTCAAACGTAAGTGGAGTCACAAATTCAGTAGCCCGTGGAGTCATGATTACCCGGATTTGAGCTCCTTTTTTTTGTAAGGACCTCAACAATATCACCGCTTTATAAGCAGCAATACTCCCGCTTACACCCAATAAGATTTTCTTACCGGATAGATTCATGGTCCAGTAACGTTTAATCGCCGGTTAGTCCCTGGCCTCAGGTACTATCTGGGTATCTTCCGGAGAAGGCAGTTCGGCAAAACGGTAGGTCAGACGGTTATGCAGAAATTCTTCCGTTGCTAATAAAGCCGGATTGGGCAGTTTCTCATAAAATTTAGATATTTCGATCTGCTCTTTGTTTTCATGTACTTCTTCGATAGTATCTGAGCTGACAGCGAACTCTTCCAGTTTAAAATGGAGTTCTTTCTTTACTTCCATATTGAGTTGATTGGCCCGTTTGGAAATAATGGAAATGGCTTCATAGAGATTGCCAATTTTTTCAGCCATCCCCTTGATATCTCTGGCTTTCACGTTGGGATCAATTCCCTGCACTTTGTTTTTGATGTCCGACATGTTTGATTTGATTTATTCTGCTTTTAGAAATTTGAATGTAGTCCTGAACTTCTCCGCGGTTTTTGCTCCTCGGATATTTGGAAAGGTAAGTCTGGGCAAATTGAATACACCCTTCATACCGTTCCTGCTTTTTTTCGAAAATACTCTTCTCTGCGTACAAAAAACTGGCTTTGCAGACCTGGAATCGAATATTTTCTGCTTCTTTGGTTTCGGGAAATTCCCTCAATACATTTTCAAAGGTAGTAATCGCCGCCTGGTACTGATCCATATTAAAATATTGCTCACCCTGCGAAAACGCTTTGGCTTCAAGTTTTTTTCTCAGGCCTTCCATCAGTTTATTGCACTCCTTTGCCCGTTCACTGGTCGGGTATGTATTGACAAAAGTCTGGAGGGCATCGATTGCCTTAATAGTGGGCTCCTGGTCCAATCTGAAATTGGGGGATTGTAAGTAGGTGGAATAGGCAAACATATATTCCATCTCTTCTTTATAAGGACTGTAAACAAAAGTATTGGCAAAGCTTTTGAATGCAGTGGCTGCAGCGGTATAATCCTTTTGATGGTAATAGGTATAAGCGAACATATAGTTCAGTTGCTCAAATTCCTTCCTCCCCCTGTAATTGCTCACGATCAATTCAAATAAGGCCTGAGTCTTGGCGTATTCCTTTTTTTCAAAATAATCCACCGCTTTTTTATACATAGCATCCGGGTCATTGCTGGTGCGTATGGTTTCGAATTCACTTTTACAGGAGATTAAAACTACGAGGCTGACAAAAAAACAGAGTCGGACCAGATTTTTAAACATGGGCTGCAAATTTACAACTTTTTTCTCTTCTTACAACGAATATATTCTACCGCATTCCATTGAATATCTGATCATTAGAAATTATTGTTTGGTTAAAAATGAATCATTATGACCTCTATCATGGCCTTAGCTGTTGCCGATCATCGGGACAGGTAGACCGTCCCGTTAAGTTTATGTTTAAATAAATGATATTATGGATTTAAAAGCGCCCGTATCGACCATCATGAAAACCCAATTGGTCACCGCGTCCGAAGAAGACCACTTTGAAAAAATCCGGGACCTTTTTTCCACGTTCGGTTTCCGTCACCTGCCAGTAGTCCAGTTTAAGACTTTGAAAGGAATGATCAGCCTTTCGGATATTTCATTTCTGATCGAACCCAAATTGGCGGAATTGCAGGGTATTCAGGAAGCGGTGATTGATACCCGTGGACTCAAAGCTAAAAACCTGATGCAGACCAGATTGGGGAAACTTGACCCTTCGGACCGGATTTCAGTGGCTATTGACATTTTTTTGAATAACAATTTCCATTGCCTTCCCGTAGTGAGTGGGGATGAACTGGTGGGTCTGGTGACGCCGAATGATATTTTGAGGGGGTTGGTCAGCTAAATTATCTACCGGAATTCCCTGACCAGGATCGTTTGGGAGCAGCCTCGTTTGGGAGCATCCCAATGCCTCGGGAGAACTGCGACCCTTGGAAGTTAATTTCACGCAAAGACGCAAAGACGCAAATAAT
>Ga0163150_10008999_pt1 | contig 11177 bp, 15 predicted proteins | sample OliLakLV19P2IB_FD_148628 | JGI IMG/M metagenome (GOLD analysis project Ga0163150, IMG submission 148628) | Freshwater microbial mat bacterial communities from Lake Vanda, McMurdo Dry Valleys, Antarctica - Oligotrophic Lake LV.19.P2.IB | ecosystem: Environmental > Aquatic > Freshwater > Lake >...
CTTTTAAGGGATAGGGTTAGGATGGGGGGAATTAGGTATAAATTTTGCAATAAAAATATTTTGTGATATACTAATCTACATAAGCAATGAAAGAGTTCCCAGCTCTTTCGTCCTACTTAGCTAAGGAGCTACGCGGGACAGGCTGATTAGGAAAGCAGTAATGTATAACTAATCCGGAACCAAACCGAATAATATGGAGACTGATGACAGTCAGTTAAAGAGCCTCAAAGTGTGAACTGAGAGGGCAGCAAGGTGGTAACGCGAATTATTCGCCCTTGTTCATTAAGTCATCCTGAACTTGTTTCAGGATCTCAAAAATGAATGGGGCATTTTTTTTTGCTCAAAAAACAGTGTCATCTTGGCTTGTCCAGGATCCTGTGTTAAAAAAAGATTCCGGTTAAGACGGAATGACAGAGAAATGAAGGATCAATAATGATAAAACAGAAAATTGAATTTAATGATTTTGATAAAGTTGATATGAGAGTGGGCAAAGTTATTGATGTTCAAGATTTTCCTGAAGCCAAAAAACCTGCCACAAACTTACGATCGATTTAGGCAAAGAAATTGGAATCAAGAAATCGAGTGCTCAATTGGTTGGTGCTCAAACAAAAGATGAACTACTTGGAGAATTAGTGATCTGTGTAGTAAACTTTGAACCAAGACAGGTTGGTCCATTTATATCAGAAGTCTTAATATTGGGATTTGCAAATAGTGCTGAAGCTGGAGGATATATTATTGCTACACCATTAAAAAAGAATGTTAAGATAGGGGAAAGATTAAGTTAGTCATTCCGAGCGAAGTCGAGGAATCTGAGGTCAAATCACTTAAGTAAGTATTTTGTGCTAGATCCCTCCATTACAGTCGGGATGACAAAGAAAAAAATGAAATACAGTACACAATTTAGTAAAACATTTAAAAATCCGCCAAAAGAGGCAGATACAGTCAATCATAAACTATTAACTCAGGCAGGTTTTGTTGATCAATTAATGGCTGGTGTGTATTCATATTTACCCTTGGGTTTGAGAACTTTACGCAAAATAGAAAATATAGTGCGTGAAGAAATGGATGCAATCGGAGCAAACGAAGTTTTGATGGCAATGCTTCATCCAAAAGATATTTGGGAAATAACTGGAGGTTGGGATAAAGTAGATGTTTTATTCAAAATTAATAGTCGAACTGAACGTGAATATGCACTTGGTCAATCAGAAGAAGAAGTTGTTACCCCACTTGTAATGAGTCGTGTTCAGTCATACCAAGATTTACCGATTGCCGCCTATCAAATTCATTGGAAATTCCGTGACGAATTACGAGCAAAATCTGGAATACTTCGTGGACGAGAATTCTTAATGAAAGATATGTATTCATTTCACAGTGATCAAGAAGATTTCGACAAGTGGTATCAGATTGTTAAAGACGCATATATAAAGATATACAACCGAATGGGTTTGACTGCAAAAGTTACAGAAGCAAGTGGTGGTGCATTTGCTGAAAAGATTTCCTATGAATTTATGGTTTTAACTGATGCAGGTGAAGACGATATTTTATATTGTGATTCATGTGATTTCTGCACAAATACAGAAGTTGCAGGGGGCTTAAAAGAGGGAAGTGAATGTCCTAGATGTTCAAAAGACCAACTTAAAATAGCTAAAGCATCTGAAGTAGGTAATGTATTTGATTTAGGCGATAGATTTACTAAAGCATTTGATCTAGGCTTTTCTGATTCAGAAGGAAATAAAAAATATCCAATAATGGGTTGTTTTGGTGTTGGAGTCTCGCGTTCTATGGGTGTAATTGTTGAAAAATATAATGATGAAAAAGGCATAATCTGGCCTGAATCTGTAGCACCTTTCCTTGTTCATTTAGTTGGACTTGATCTCTATGATAAAGAATTGAAGAAACAAGCAGAGGAAGTATATGAAGCATTTCAAAAAAAGGGTATTGAGGTATTATTTGATGACCGCATTGACGCAAAAGCAGGCGAAAAGTTTGCAGATGCTGACTTAATTGGGATTCCATACCGAGTTGTTGTCTCAAAGCGAACAGAAGGTAAATTAGAAGTGAAAAAACGTTCAGAATCTGAATCAAAAATAATTTCTATCGAAGAATTTATTACATCTCTAGCTTCACAATAATCTCTAATATGACAGAAAAAGATCAAACAACTGGAATATCTGAGTCTTGTGGTTTTATGCAGCGTATTACAAATCGTGTGATCGGCATAATAGAAAAGTATGGCTCAACCGTCATGGTTATCAGTGATAAGATTGGCTCATATTCACCAGGTTCCGCTGAAAGGAGATATCAAAAGCTACTGTTGAAGATGAATGGCAACGTGGCTTTAGAACAAAGAAATATTCTGGAAAGAGAACAGGTTGGGTGCTTATGTCTAAAGAATTAGAAGAGTCAACAGATATTATTCCTCCTTTACCACCCGCAGCATAATGACGCCCACTCTAGTTGAATTCTAGGCACGGACTTGATATACTACACTTCTGTGGAGAGAGTCATAAGACTTTTAAGTAGGAGAAGAACTTGAGAAACCTAAGATTCTTCGTTACACTCAGAATGACATAATAAAAAAAATGGTACAAAAAGTTATTAACAAATTACCTAAATCACAAATTGATGTAACAATCACTCTTCCTTGGGCAGATTTTCAGAATAAATGGACAGAAATATTAAACAAGCTTGCACAAGATATTGAGCTTCCAGGATTTAGAAAAGGCACTGCTCCGTTACCGATGGTAGAAACTCAGCTTGGCCGCAAACTCGAGGATGAAGTATTTAGAGTTGTTATGCCAGAATCGTTAATCCAAGCACTACAAGGATCAGATATCGTCCCAATCGATTACCCAAACTACCAAATTATGTCATTCCAAAAAGGTGTTGAACTTAAATTCAATGCCCGTTTAACAAATAGACCTGAAATAAAAGTAGGCGATTACAAATCAATTAAAGTGGCAAAACCTGCTGGAAAACAAGTAAATGAAGCAGATGTAGATGCAGTTATTGCTGATTTATTTAATCGTTGGAGACTTCGTCAACCAAATACACCTGCACAATCTGCACCACAACAACCTGAAGCTCAATCACAAAACAATGGACCAATGGGAAGCAGTGGATCAATGTCTTTTGGCAATAATACTCCAACAGAACCTACAGCTCCTACACCACCAGCACCTGTGGCTGATGTACCAAACGATGAATTTGCAAAAGCAGTTGGTGCTAATTCTATTGCTGAACTTCGTACCCAAGTTAAAACTGATCTAGAAAGCCAAGCAAATTATGATAATGAACTAGATTATGAAGAAGCAATCCTCCAAGAAGTTGAAAAAATAACAAATGTAGATCTTCCAGATGTACTGATTCAAGATGAATTAAATCGAATGCTTTTGTCCCTTCAAAGAAATGTCACAGAACGTGGACTCCTACTTGAAGAATACTTAAAATCACAACAAAAAACAGTTGATTCAATCAAAAATGAATGGAAACCACAAGCTGAAAAGAATGTACGGATGGAACTGGGACTTTCAGAAGTAGCACGCCAAGAAGGCGTAAATATTACTGATGAAGAGCTACAAGTAGAAATTGATAAAATCCAAGATGCCAGAGTAAAACAACAATTTACTCAACAAGAACCAAAAATGCAACTACGCCACGCACTGCGCCAAACAAAAACCTTAACTAAACTTAAATCTCTCGTCGGCTAAAAATCCATAGTTGCATCTTTGTAAAAATACTGTAGGATAAAGAAGTTATGCCATACGAACTAAGTGAAAAATTTAAATCAAATTATCCTAAACAAGAGCATAAGTCTCCTCATCTAGATATCGATTTTCTTGTTAAAAGAGATACTGCCATGTTGGATGCGGATCATGTTCCAGGAATTGGTATCGCAGGTAGAGGTAGTATTGGAAGCCAATGTAGACCAATTTTAGAAGCTCTTGAGAGACTGAACCCAGTAAATGGTGATAAAATTTTATTTCTACCTGCTCAAGGGTCATATGATATCCCTTCATAGCTAAAATTTGTTCTTATACTAAAAATAGTGTAAAATAGCTTCTAAGAACCTCTCGGAATTCTCACAGATTGAGTAAGCGAGTGGGTACTATGATTAATATTAATTAATCAAAAAATAGGAGGTGTTTCATAAATGTCATCAATTGTTGTAAAAGCTCAAACTAAAGATACAAACGATGCGGTAATTAGAAAATTTCAGAAAAGAGTAGTTGCTGAAAACGTTATTCAAGAATATCGTGATATGCAATTCCACAAAAAGAAATCTCTTGTTCGTCAAGAAAGATTAGCTGAAAGACGTCGAAAAATTAACCGCGCCCGAAGACTCGCAAACAGCTAAGTAATTTAGTATCGTCATCGTGAACGGTAGTGAAAATAATAGTATGGACGCAAAAATAAAAGAGGACTTAAAAAATGCACAACGTGCTCGAGAAGAGATGAAAGTCTCGACTATTCGCATGCTCCTTTCTGAATTAACATACGCGCGAGTTAAAAAGGGACCAGATGCACAGCTTGATGATACAGAAATTGTGGCTGTAGTGCAGATGGAAATTAAAAAACGCCAAGAATCTATCGATGCTTTTAATAAAGGCGGTCGTCCTGAATTATCTGAGAAAGAACAAGCAGAGATGGATATCTTAAAAGCTTATTTGCCGCCACAAATGTCTGAAGAAGATTTATCAAAATTAGTAGATGAGGCAATAGCCACAACAGGTGCGATAGGAATGTCAGACATGGGTAAAGTAATTGGGATAGTTATGGGTAAAGTTGGTCAAGCTGCAACAAGTTCTCAGGTCAGCGCACTTGTCAAACAAAAATTAACAAGTTAAAATATTATATATCATCCTGAACTTGATTCAGGATCCATGGAATGGCAAAACATATATGGTAAACGTATTAATCAATTCCGATTCAAGATATCCAATTAATAAACTCGCCATTCAGGCAACTGTTCTCGAAGTCTTAAACAAAAATAATATTTTTGGAAATGTAGAAGTAAGTATCGCAATTGTTGGCGATCGCAAAATGCACGAAGTAAATCGTCAATTTCGTGGTATTGATACCACCACAAATATTCTCTCGTTTGCACTAGAAGATACTTTAAGTTCAAACCAACTCCAACAAGTACCAAGAGTAGGTTTTGTGAAAGCTCCTGATAAAGTTTTACGTTTAGGTGATATCTTAATTTCCTATCCACAAGTTATAAAAGATGCTGCAGATGCAGGAACCTCAATCGAAAATGAATTTCACTTTTTACTTGAACACGGCATGAAGCATCTACTAGGCCAACACACCCACGACTAAATATTAGAAGCATTTTGTCATCCTGAAACAAGTGAATGCACTATGACAGCAGGGTGACAAATGAAACATAGATTTATTATTTAATTCCCCATCCTTCATCACCAAGTTATTACAAAAATGTTGCAAACTAGTAAATAAGTATCTATAGAGAATTACTTTATTAGGTATGATCTATTCGTAGAAAAGCTTTGATTATGCGTAAAAGGACAACATATTGTGTTTTAAAAAACTGCCCATAGGTTTTTTGATGCTTGTTGTGAATTATAAAAGGGGGTATATTAAATTGTAGATGTCAGACGATGAGACATCTTCGTAGAGCACAAACGCTCTATTTATCGAGAAAGATTGATAGCAGATCTTCACTCTTGAACCCTTACGCTATATGTACCACATGTTCTCATGTGGAGAATATTATTTACCTATGGTTTTTTACAGAAAATACCGACCACAAACACTTGATGAACTCCTTGGACAACAAGTTGTGAAAGATACATTATTTAAAGCCTTTCAAGGTGGAAAATTAGCGCATGCATATCTATTCTGCGGTCCTCGTGGTGTTGGAAAAACATCCACTGCCAGACTACTCGCAAAGCTAGTAAACTGCGAAGCCGTCATTCTGGCGACCAATGGGAGGCCAGAATCCTGGAATGGAAAGCAGGATTCCGGACAAGCCGGAATGACACATATTCCTTGCAATGAATGTGATTCATGTATTTCAATAACTGATGGTTCTCATTTGGACTTAATCGAAATAGATGCAGCTTCTAACCGTGGAATCGATGATATTCGTGAATTACGTGACAAAATAAAACTCGCCCCAAGTTCTGCTAAGAAAAAAGTCTATATTATTGATGAGGTTCATATGTTAACGAATGAAGCTTTTAATGCCTTATTAAAAACACTAGAAGAACCACCTGCGCATGTGTTATTTATACTTGCCACAACAGAAGTTCACAAAATTCCGCAAACAATTTTGTCCCGTGTCCAAAAGCTTGAATTTAAAGAAGCCAGTCTTGAGGATTTAATTGAGGCATTAAAGAAAGTTGTTGCAGCTGAATCAATTGATATTGATGATGAAGCTTTAACAGAAATTGCAAAACGTGCAGATTCAAGTTTTCGTGATGGACTTAAATTACTTGATCAACTAGCTTCTGCAAGTGAAAAGATTACCGTTGCGACCGTTGAAAAAAACACTCGTTCCGGCAGCTTCGATCAAGCAATCGAACTCACCTCACTCATTTCCCAAAAACAAACAGAACCAGCATTGAATCTAGTGCTGGCAATTTCCGCACAAGGCACAAATATAAAAGAGTTCACCCATACTTTAATGGAAATATTACGAGCCGTAATGTTGCTTCAAAATAATGTCTCAGTTCAAGTTAAAAATAATGTAGGTATGAATAAATTTGAAAAACTCCAAACCCTTGCAACCCAATTTAGTAAAGAACAACTAGTAAGTGTATTAACACTATTGCAAGAAGCCCAAGAAAAGATGAAGTTTGCAAGCATTCCTTCGTTACCTTTAGAAATAGCGATTGTTGAGAGCAGCATCGAACGCCAACAAAATAGCCAGATGAATATTTTTAGTCATCCTGCTGTCATTGCGAATTCACTTGTTTCAGGATCTCAAAATAATGAGATGCCGAAACAAGTTCGGCATGACAATGTTCAAAAAGAATTTCAAACTGAAAAGCCCACAGATGATGTAGTCGGTGTGCCAATCGACCCTAAATTAGACGATTTACCCAAACTTATGGATAAATGGAATTATGTCTTAGAAACAGTAAAACCATATAATGTTTCGCTTGAAGCATTACTTCGACAGGTAAACGTAAAGTCATGTTCAGAAGGTATTGTAGAGCTTGAGGTGCCATATTCATTTCATCAGCGAATTTTAGAAGCCCAAAAATCTAGAACACTTTTAGAATCAGTTTTGACAGAAGTATTAGGTAAAAACGCTAGAATAAGCTGTATACTTGGTCAGCGCCCTATAAGGGTAGAAGAAATTGCAAATGTAGAACTTGCAGCAGATGATGAAGTAATTAAAATAGCAGCTGAAATATTTAATTCTTAATCGCCAAGACCCTGAACCATTCTTGCAACTTTTCCTAATGCTCTGCTCACTGGCCCCGTACTCGCAATCTCAGCTGCAGTAAACATAATTAAAACTTGTCCAAGAGACCCTGCAAATCCTACTCCAGCTTCAATAGTATCAACTGTTGCATCAAGTTTTCCTAAAATACCAGTACGTCTAAAATAAAATGATTGAGGAATTTTCCCATGAATTTCCGTCTGTGCATACCTTTTTAGTTTTAGAGTTTCTTCAGCGTCTGCCGCAACTATATGTTCATCATCAATCTTTTCAGCTAAAGGTTGGGGGACAAGTGATAAGTGATTTCTAGGAATAATAGAAAGTTCTGGTCTGCGCGCGAGTGCTTTTTCGGCCGAAATAGGAGTATTTGAAAATTGAACAGTATTTGAATCAGGCCCTCTCAGTGCCTCACTTGCCATTGCCCGTAGTGTAACAATCAAAAAATGAAAAATCAATAATATAAATAATTAAGATTGGAGATGTTTATCTTGAAAAGGAAGGCGATTCTTTAAAGATTGAGCATAAATGCTAAGTTGTGTTACACCTTTTTTTTTGTATAATCTTGAACTGCATCACGCAGATCTAGTCCACCATGAACAGCTAGAGCAACAGCAAGCTCACCATAAAGAGTTGCATTTTTTGCCGCACTAATGAGCTTAGGTGTGACGAGGCTTTCTGCTTTCATTCCAAGATTAATGACTGCGCATGCACCAATTGTTGCAAAAGTTACCAATACTTCGCCACCAAGTGACGCACTTTTCTTTGCTACATGTACTGCTTTTTCAATTGCCATATCACCTACAGCTTCACCAGTGTCTTTATCAGTAAATATATTCCCTAGATCTAGTTCAGGAACATCCCCATTTCGTGCTTCAAAACTCATTGTGTGATAGTACCAATGAAGATCGAAAAAATCAATTAACAAACTAGAAGAATTTCAAAATCTATCTTGACAGAATATTCAAATACTATATTCTATATCTAGCCAAACATTCATGAGTAAAAAAATATTTGATTTAATTAAAAAAGAAGCAAAACGCCAGAAAACTGGTTTAGAAATGATTCCTTCAGAAAACTATGTGTCTGAAGATGTGTTAAAAGCAAATGGCTCAATCCTAACAAATAAATATTCTGAAGGCTTCCCTGGTAGAAGATATTACGGTGGAAATGAAGTAATTGATCAAATAGAAAATTATACAGCAGATCTCGCAAAAGCACTGTTTGGAGTGCCTGTCGCATTAGTCCAACCTCACTCTGGATCTCCAGCAAATTTTGCAGCGACTATGGCTGTTTGTGATCCTGAGGACGTGATAATGGGCTTATCTCTCGCAGATGGGGGGCATTTAACTCACGGTGCAAATTTAAGCTTCTCTTCAATATTCTATAAAGCAGTTAATTTCCATGTAGGTAAAGACTGGAAAATAGATTTTGATGAAATGATGGAACTTGCTAAAAAACATAAACCCAAAATGATTTGGGCCGGAACTACAGCCTATCCTTTTAAACTCGATTATAAAAAATTCAGAAAAGTGGCGGATGAAGTTGGTGCTTATTTAGTTGCAGATACATCTCATATAACTGGCTTAATTGTTGGAGGAGTGCATGAATCTCCAGTCAAATATGTCGACATAATAACCACCACAACTCACAAAACATTACGTGGCCCAAGAGGTGCAATGATTCTAGTAACTGACAGAGGTCTGAAGAAAGATCCAGATTTACGCACAAAAATTGAACGAGCAATTATTCCTGGTTTGCAGGGTGGGCCTCACAATCACCAAACAGCAGCAATTGCAATTTCACTAGAAGAAGCAGTAAAACCAGCATTCAAAAAATATGCCTCACAAGTAGTTAAAAACGCAGAAGTTCTCGCAAAAGAATTAGGAACTATTTCTGAAAATCATCTCATCTTATTATCTCTGAGCGACTATGGAAAAGGTATGGGCTACCAAGGCCAATTTGCCTTAGAAACAGCTGGCATTACAGTAAATAAGAATACTATTCCAAAAGATCCTGTATCGCCTTTTTATCCATCTGGTGTCCGTATGGGAACACCAGCTCTAACCTCTCGTGGTATGAAAGAAAAAGACATGATAAAAATTGGGTCATGGATAAAACGTGCACTTGAAGAAATTCGTGGTTTAGATATTCCTGATGAACAAAAAGAACGCGCTCCATTTATAAAAGAGGTAAAAAAGAAACTAGCCCAAAATAAAAACTTGCTTAAAATTAGAAAGGAAATATCTGATTTCGCCTCAAAATTCCCTGTCCCCGGCATTCAATAATCTCCAATCAAATCCATATCTTTGGTAATACTCCGTCATCCTTGCGCAAGCGAGGATCCGCATAAGTTACACAATATATTGGGGTTTTCTCCTTATAATCATTAAAATGTAAAACAAGACGGATCCTCGCCTTCGCAAGGATGACGAAGTGTAATAAGATATAACAATCCTATGAGTCAAGATGAATTAGTTGATATTGTGGACGAAGTAAATAATGTCCAATCTCAAGCTTCAAAATTTGAGGCTCATGAAAAAGGTTTGTTACATCGAACAGTAATTGGCATGGTTTTTACCTCAGATGGCAGAATTTGTTTAGTAAAACAGTCTGATGACAAACAAGATGCTGGTCAATATGTTTGTCCAATCGGTGGTCATGTACGTTCAGAAGAGCTTGAAGATGAAGCATTACTCCGAGAAGCAGAAGAAGAGATTGGATCATCAGATATTAAATATAAGTTAGTAGGAAGAAAAATTTATAATCGAGAAGTTATAGGCAGAAAAGAAAATCATTTTTTTGTTGTTTACAAAGTGATCTATGATGGAGAGATTATTTATAATGAAGAATCTGTTGGTTTTGAATACTTTAGTCCAGATCAATTAGCTTATGAGATTAAAACAAATCCATCAAAATTTGGAGATGCCTATAAATTTGTTTATAACAACTTCTACCACTAGTTAATACTTATCTCCATCATATTGAGACGGATGGTACTGCTGATGCAGCAGGAGGAGTAGAGGTTGGAGCATTTGTTGCAGTAGGTGCTTCAGGTGTGGCAGTTGGTTCTGGAGTTGAACTAGGGGATGGAGCCGCAGTTGCTGATTGGGTAGGGGAAGGTGTGGCACTCGCTCGAGGAGATGGTGTTGTAGAAGGTTTTGGACTTATTTTTACTGTTGTATTTGAAGAAGGAGCTGGTGTAGATGTTTCAGAAGGAGATGTACTACTAACTGGTAACGGACTTGATGGAGATGTTTTTGGTACAGAACGATCGCTGATAAAATCACTAACAAAGGCAGAGCCAACCATTCCAGTATAAATAACAACAATTAGAAGTACCCATGCCGGTATACCATAAATAACAGGTCGCTTAAGGATGAGGAGTAGCTTATACATCGTTAAAGTGTATCCAACTCCTAAAGAGTAGTCAATTCAATCATGATTTTGATACAAATTTAAAAAAAATCCATTAATTAATGGTATACTAATTTTATATGGAAACAGGGCGAATAGTTGAACAGGAACAGAAGGATGTCTCAATTGGCAGTTTAGTTGAACAGTACATTCCAAAACCAAAAAGACGTTTCTGGCAAAGAAGGAAACGGCCGGCTGAATATTCTAAAGCTGCAGATAGTTTAGTTTTACAATTTCCAGTGCAGGAATTAAGAGCAATATTGCAGGGTGTGGGTAGTCATCCAGATGGAAGCCATTTTTTTCGCCAAGTATATGATGAAGCATATAAAGATTTAGATAAGAAGTTAAG
>Ga0163150_10009000_pt1 | contig 11176 bp, 9 predicted proteins | sample OliLakLV19P2IB_FD_148628 | JGI IMG/M metagenome (GOLD analysis project Ga0163150, IMG submission 148628) | Freshwater microbial mat bacterial communities from Lake Vanda, McMurdo Dry Valleys, Antarctica - Oligotrophic Lake LV.19.P2.IB | ecosystem: Environmental > Aquatic > Freshwater > Lake >...
AGCACACGGTGACGTTAAAAACGATCGCCGACTGGAAAACGCCCATCCAGATAAAAACCTCCATTACACGGCGTCAAACGACCGCTCTCACTGTCAATTATGAAGCCATCGAGACCGTGACCATAATGCTGCCGGGCGACGTGCCGTTGGAGTTCGTGTGGATACCGGCGGGGTCATTCATGATGGGGCGCACCATAGACCGCCGGACCGGGGAGTTCGAGCAGGACAGCGAACCGGACGAAAGCCCGCGTCATCGCGTGACGTTCGCCAATGGGTTTTTGATGGGCAAGTACGAGGTAACCCAGGCGCAGGCGTTAGCCCTGATGGGCAGCAATCCGTCGTATTTCACCGGTGACGTCCGTCGTCCTGTCGAGACGGTCTCTTGGAGCGCTGCACAAGCATTCGTTACTGCGGTGAACGCTTTGGCCCAAGGCACATTCCATTTGCCCAGCGAGGCGCAATGGGAGTATGCCTGCCGCGCGGGGACAACCACGCGGTTCTACTGGGGCAACGACCAAAACTACGCCCAAATTAGCCGTTACGCATGGTATGGCCACAACAAGATTTCGATTACACGTCCGGTCGGCCAGAAACGGCCAAACGCATGGGGGCTGTACGACATGTCCGGGAGCGTGCGGGAGTGGTGCGAGGATCAGTTCCATTCGGACTATACAGGAGCGCCGACGGATGGCAGCGCTTGGGTGCTGTTGCCAACAGGCACGGGCCGGATGGTGCGGGGTGGTTGCTGGTACGACGCCGGCTACGTTTGCCGTTCGGCGAATCGCGGGGTACACAGCCAAGGTTACGCGGATTTCGAAGTCGGGTTCCGCCTGGCCGGGTTGGTCGGGCCAACCGCTTCGTTTAGCGCAAATCCAACGAGCGGACCAGCGCCCTTGGACGTACAATTTAGCGACGAGTCCACTCCGGGTACATCGCCGATTACGTCCTGGGAGTGGGATTTCAATAACGACAGCACGGTGGACAGCACGGAACAACATCCAGCGCATACCTACTCGAGCGCCGGGGCTTACGATGTCAAGCTGAGCGTTTTTTCCTCCTCTGGCTCCGATGCGCTGACGCGGCAAGCCCTCATCGAAGTCTTCCCCGCGCCTGTTCTGCCTACGGCCGCATTTAGCGCCATTCCGACAAGTGGCTTGCCGCCCTTGAACGTGCAGTTTAGCGACGAGTCCACTGCGGGCACAGCACCGATCACGTCCTGGGCGTGGGATTTTGAAAACGATGGTGTTGTGGACAGCACGGAACAGAATCCCCAAGCGACATTTCAGGACTTGGGAACGTACGACGTGAAGTTGAGCGTCGGCTCGGCATCGGGTTCCGACTCCCTAACGAAGGACGACTACATCAACGCCACGTCCAGCATCATGCTGCCGGGCGATGTGCCGTTGGAGATGGTGTGGATACCGGCGGGGTCGTTCATGATGGGACGGTATGAGGACGAGCAGGACAGCCTCGACATCGAAGACCCGCAGCATCAGGTGACGTTTGCAAATGGATTCTGGATCGGCAAGTACGAAGTGACCCAGGCGCAATGGGTAGCCGTGATGGGCAGCAATCCGTCAAATTTTACCGGCGATCTGAGCCATCCCGTCGAGAAGGTCTCTTGGGATGCCATACAGACATTCATTGGCGCCGTAAACGCGTTGGGCCACCCCGTCCATTTGCCCAGCGAGGCGCAGTGGGAGTATGCGTGCCGGGCGGGGACCGCCACGCGCATGTACTGGGGCGACGATTTGAGCTACACCGAAATTGGTACGTACGCGTGGTACACGGGAAACAGCGGTTCAACCACCCATCCGGTCGGACAGAAGACGCCAAACGTGTGGGGGCTGTACGATATGCCGGGCAACCTGTGGGAGTGGTGCGAGGACTGGTATCATACGAGCTACACGGGAGCGCCGACGGACGGAAGCGCATGGGTAGTGCCGGCAACTTCGGCCCGGTTGATACGGGGCAGTAGCTGGGACAGCACCGGCGTCAACTGCCGCTCGGCGTTTCGCAGCTTCAGCACTCCGTCGGACGCGTACAGCGATATCGGGTTCCGCCTCACCAGGTAGGCGAATTGGCGCTGCGTAGTCAAAACGCCGGTCACGAACGGAGGCTAAATGTTTCGATACTCTCGGTCTAATCAAGTCGCTAGTAAAGCCGTACTCGTCGGCTTGCTGCTGGCCTTCTTTATGGTGTCTATTGCCTTGCTCAGTACGGTGCATGACGCATTCGCTGACGCGAAGGCCACCGGCTCGCTCACTGTAAAGCTCAAACCCAAAGAAGCCAAGCAGGATGGGGCGCGCTGGCGCGTCGATGGCGGCGCATGGCAAAAGAGCGGCCGCACGGTTTCGGGCCTGAGCGTTGGCCAGCACACGGTGATCTTTAAGACCATTGCCGGCTGGGACACGCCCAATCAGAAAAATCCCTCCATTGCAGCCGATCAAACGACGACGCTTAACGGTAAGTACGTCTTATCCTCGGTTGGGCCTGCGTCCGCATTTAGCGCAGACCCAACAAGTGGCGTGGCGCCATTGGAGGTGCAGTTTACCGACGAATCCGTTCCGGGTACTTCGCCGATCACGTCCTGGGCGTGGGACTTTGATGATGACGGGACCGTGGATAGCACGGAACAGCATCCAGATCACACATACTCGAGCGCCGGGGTCTACGATGTCACGCTGACGGTTTCCTCTACCTCCGGGTCCGATGCGCTGACGCAGCAAGCACTCATCGATGTCCTTCTCGTGGTTGGGCCTACGGCCGCGTTTAGCGCGGCTCCGACAAGCGGCGTGGAGCCCTTGGACGTGCAATTTACCGACGAGTCGATGCAAGGCACGTCGCCAATAACGTCCTGGGCATGGGATTTCGAGAACGATGGCGTTGTGGACAGCACGGAGCAGCATCCATCGCACACTTACCCGACCGCCGGAGCCTACAATGTCAAGTTGAGGATTTTTTCCTCGTCCGGGTCCGATGCGTTGACGCAGCAAGCCCTCATTGATGTCCTTCCCGTAGTTGGGCCTACGGCCGCGTTCAGCGCGACTCCGGCGAACGGCCTGGCGCCCTTACTCGCGCAATTTACCGACGAGTCCATTCCGGGCACTTCGCCAATCACGTCCTGGGCATGGGACTTCGAGAACGATGGCGTTGTGGATAGCACGGAGCAAAACCCAGCGCACACCTACTTGACCTTTGGAGAATTCGATGTGACGCTGACGGTCACTTCCGCGTCCGGGTCCGATTCGGTCACGCTTTTTGCCCTTATCGACACCGGCACTATTGTGCTGCCGGGCGATGTGCCGTTGAAGATGGTGTGGATACCTGCCGGGTCGTTCATGATGGGGCGGAGCCCGCGCGAGCTGGATGGCAACGCGAATGAAAGTCCAAGGCATCAAGTGACGTTTGCAAATGGATTCTTGATGGGCAAGTACGAGGTGACTCAAGCGCAGTGGTTGGCGGTGATGGGCAACTATCCGTCCTCTTTCACCGGTGATTTCAGTCGTCCGGTCGAGACGGTCTCCTGGGATACCGTACAGACCTTCATTACGGCGGTGAACGCATTGGGCCAAGGCACGTTCCACTTACCCTCCGAGGCACAATGGGAGTACGCATGCCGCGCTGGCACGAACTCGCGTTTTTACTGGGGCAACGACTTCAGCTACACCCAGATTGATGATTATGCGTGGTATTTCGACAACAGCAGTTCGACAACACATCTGGTAGGACAAAAACCGCCAAATGCGTGGGGGCTGTACGACATGTCGGGCAACGCGGAAGAATGGTGTGAGGACTGGTACCATTCGGACTACACGGGAGCGCCGACGGATGGTAGCGCATGGGTCTCGCCAACGGGATTGTACCGGGTGGTACGGGGCGGTGGCTGGGAAGGCTCCGGAGACGACTGCCGTTCGGCAAGTCGCGGCGCCTTTGGCCCGTCGAGTCCGGACAACACGATCGGATTCCGCCTCGCCAAGTAGTTTGCCGCTTGGCGCCTTTACGGTATTACCCGTAAGGTGGAAAAAAGTAAATCGTTGAGCGCGGTTCCCGGACCTAATCCCGGTCGCGCTCTTGAATTTCGTATGCGCCGGTCCCTGTTTCCGCCACGCTACTTGGCGCCGAGCGCAATTCCCTTTTTAGCTGCCCTATGCCTGAGTTGAATTGCTGCGCGCTTTAGGCGTAAGAGACTTGACGGCAAAGCCGCGAAATGTTTACGGGACCATTCCGATAGTTGTATTCGCGCGTTGCTTCGTGTCAGCATGCCGAATTCCCGGCGTTCCAAATTTCTTTTTGACTCCAGCATGAGGTGCATAGCGATGAAGAACCGGTTTTTGCGTTGCGTGGTGGGAGTGATGGTGATGATGGCGTTTGTGAATCCGGCGTTCGCGGAACTGAAGGTGGGCGCGGCATCCAAAGTGCTAACGCCTGACCCGCTGTTGCCGCTGTCCGGTGGCACGGGCGCTGCCCGGCCGGCGAAAGAGAAAAAGGGGGAACTCGAGGCGCGCGCCCTCGTAATCGACAACAGCGGCACGCGCATCGCCATCGTAAGCGTGCCCTACCTCGGTTTTCCCGGCACGCTCATCAATAAAGTGCGCGCGCAGGTAAAAGACATCAAACCTGAAAATATCATGGTCGGCGCGACGCATACCCATAGCGGGCCCGACATGTATGCCTTTCCCATCAATGATAAGGGCGAAACGCATGCTGACCTGAAGTACATCGAAAAGGCCTGCGGACTCATTGCCGAATGCATCAACGAGGCCAATGCGAAGATCGCCCCGGCTGCCGCGAAGATCGCTGAAGGCGAGGCTGCGGAGAAAATCGCATACAACTATTACGCGCCCAACCTCTATGACCGCCGGTGCAACGTGATTCAGTTCATCGGGGCCGATGACAAAGCGATTGCGACGCTCGTGAACTACGCCATCCATCCTGAAGTGATCGGGGCGGGACAGGGAATCTGCAGCCCGGACATGATCGGCCCGCTGCACGACCGCATCGCGGAACAGGGTGGCGGTATCTGCGTCTTTATGAATGGCGCGCAAGGAGGCATGGTGACGGCGGATTGCCGTCCGGCGACGTGGCCCGAAGGCGATGACGTGCAGACCTGGGAAGAATGCATCCGCATCGGAAACCTGCTGGCCGACGAAGCGCTTCGCATTGTGAAAGACGCGCCGCTCCAGAAAGACCCGCAACTGTTTTGCGCGGCGAAAAAACTGACGTTCCCTATTGAATCCGAGATGATGCAATTCATCATGGCCCATTCCCCGTTGAAGAGTAATACGAATCCCGACGGTTCGATTTCCACGCAGATGAATCTCGTAAATTTAGGGACGGCCCAGTTCCTTACCATCCCCGGCGAGGCGTTGCCGAACATCGGTTTCTACCTCAAGCGAAACATGCACGGCGATCAGAATTTTCTATTTGGGCTAACGAATGACGCATTCGGGTATATCCTGACGAAAGAGGATTTCGACAGTTTCAAACGATACGATTACGTCAGCGAGACTTCGCTCAGCGAACAGACAGGGACCATTTTGGTGGATGAAGGACTGAAACTCGTGGAAGAGAGTCCGCGCCCGGCGAAAGCGGCGTCCTGAACTACGAATTCTGCTATCTTTCGGGCAGCACGGCCTTATTGCCGCGCTGCCCGCTAAAGTTTTCCGCCCATCCGCCGATATTTTGGACAGGTCGAAGCCACATACGGATACGGAGGTCCTAATGGCTGGAATTCAAGGCATAGCCGCCGGCGCAACCGGCGGAACAACCGCCGAACTGGCGGTGGCATACCAGGCCGCCGTCCTTCGCAAACAGATTGAAGCGGTTCGCGACGTGGGCACGGCGGCGCTCACGCTGATTCAGTCGGCGGTCGCCGACCCCGCGGTCGGCCAGCACCTCAATATCGCCGCCTGACACCGGGAACCGATGAAAGGCGTGGCGGGTTACGGCTGGGCTGGCCGTGTTTTGCTTTTTCACCCCACCTTGAAGACACTTTGCTAATGGGTAAGTTTGGCGTATCCCAGACAAAGGAACTGGAGCTGGCGCGGCGCATGGCCGCTTGCGGGTTGCTGGAAGAGGGCCTGCGCGAGCAGTTCACGCGCTCGGGTGGGCCCGGCGGTCAGCACATCAACAAGACTCAAACGGGCGTGCTATTGGTGCATGCCGCGTCCGGTCTGGAAGTGAAAATGACGAAGGAACGCTCACAGGCGTTAAACCGTTTCTTCGCACGCCGGCGGATGTGTGAATTGCTGGAAGCACGGACGATGGGCGAGGAAAGCCCGGAAGCGAAGCGCATCGCGAAATTGCGCAAGCAGAAGGACCGAAGACGCCGGCGTGTCACCGGTGCAAAAGAATCCTAAGACTGCTGGTCGGTCGAGTCGGTTGGAGCAGTTTCATGTTTGCGCCGCTTTGCGGCGATATTCTCCGCGACGCTCCATAGAATCCAGACCGTACCGCCCGCAACGAGCGCAAGCAGGAGCGCGATCGTGGCGGCGGTAATAATACCCATCAGTTGTCATCCCCTGTCTCGTCGACGGGAACCAGCGGTGGGGGTGGTATTCTGACCGGTTCCTCGCGCTGCATGGGTTGGACGTCCTGTTGCAATTGTTTCGCAGCGGCAGACGTATTCACCACTTCCTGTTTCAATTCCTCGATCTGTTTTTGCAAGGTCTCGAGCTGTTGGGACAGCGAGGCGTTGGATTTGCGCAACCAATCATTGGCTTTCCGCAATTCTTCGTGCGCGTCCAGGATAGTCTTCGCATCTGATGCCTTCGTTGGCGCCTTATCCGGAGCTGGCGTTACTGGCAACGACGGCATGGAGGGCAGCGTGGGCATTGCTGGTGTGGCGGATGCATCGGGGATTGCCGGTGTTTCCGCGGACGATTCGACTGACAACGCGTCGAACCACGCAGTGCCGCGCCAACGCAACACGCAGCGCACGACGATGAAGTCCGTATTCAACGGCGCGTCTACGGCGATTTTCACATTGGTCCAGTCCTGCGTGCCGGTGATGAGTTCATCGAGCGCCGTGGATTGTTGCAACACCATCGTGAGCGGGTTCTTCTGAAAACATTGCACCCAGATGGCCGCTTCGCCCGCGTTCTCGGTTTTGATCGCACCCTCGACAATGAGCCGCTTGCCGCGAAAATCGCCGATGATGTTCTGGCTCCAGTTGTTCGCGGGGTCTTCTGCATATGGCGTCGTGATGACCAGCCGGGCAGAATTATTTCCCAGCTTTGCGACCCGGTAGTCAACTTCGGCTGACGCCCCTTCGCGCGGCTGCACATAGACATTCCAGTCCGCGGGCGTAGTACCACCGACCGTTTCGAAGCCGGGATTCTTCAGCAGATTTTCCGCGGCGGCGTTTAGCGTGAACAGGCATAGACATGCGAATGCGGTGCGCATGGGGAAAGCGTAACAAGCCCCCGAAACTGAATCAACGCTGTTCGACAAGCGTCGCGCGCAGCGCATCGAGCACCGCAACGAAATCCGCCGGCGGCGGCGCCGTGAATCGCACGCGCTTGCCATCGGCGAGATGCTCGAAGCCCAGCAGTTCCGCGTGCAACGCCTGTCCGTCGAGCGCTTCAAGCGCCGCACGGACGGGCGCGGGCACCGTCCATTCGTCAAACTCGGTGACCCCATAGACCGGATCGCCCAACACGGGATGACCCGCAAACCGCAGGTGTACGCGAATCTGATGCGTGCGACCGGTTTCAAGTTGCAGCGACACCAGCGATGCGACACCAAATTTTTCGAGCACCTCGAAACGCGTTATCGCATCCCGGCTGTTGAGCCCGGTGACGGTCATGCGATGGCGATCGTGCGTGCTGCGCCCGATGGACGCGCTGATGCGGCCCGCGGCGTCCTTGAATTCGCCGCGCACCAATGCGATGTACCGGCGATCAAACGTGTGCTCGCGCGATTGTTCGGCGAGGCTCGCGAACCCGCGCGGAGATTTAGCGACGACCATCACGCCAGAGGTGAACTGATCCAGCCGATGCACAATGCCGGGACGCAATGCGTCTTCGCCAGGGCGCTGAAAATCCTTGCAATGATGCAGGACCGCGTTGACCAACGTGCCCGATGGATGCCCCGGCGCGGGATGCACCACGAGGCCAGAGGGTTTGTTCACGACCAGCACATCTTCGTCTTCGTGCAGGATTTCGAGCGGTATCGCCTCGGGTTTCAGTTCCGTACTGGGCGGCGGCGGCAGATCGATTTCCACGGTATCGCCCGCATTCATAGACCGGCTAGGCCGCGTGCAGGGCGCGCCGTTCACCTGGACCTTGCCATTCTTAATCACGGCCTTTATAAACGAGCGCGTTGCGTCTTCTATCGCGCCAGTGAGAAAAACGTCCAGACGTAGTCCCGCAGTTTCTTCGGAGACGAGTTCTTCAGATTTCATGCGCGCTATCGTACAGGTAAATGGGAGGGAATACGAAGCAGTTATTCGTGCAGATATGCCCAGTCGCCAATTCTTGCTATGCTGCGAAACTCACCACTTCCAGTTCTGCCAGGGAGTCAACAGATGCCAGGATTTCTTCGACACGCTTCATCACAACGTCTTCGATGAGATATTCGCGGCAACTTGAACATTGCATGACGGGAACTTGTTTAACGATAACGATTGCGGACTCGGTGACTTTGAACGGAAGACCGGTTTGCGTCGGTTCCATTGTTGCCCCGCAAGAATGGCATGTCATTGTTGTATTCTCCGTTTTAGATCGTCAGACCATTTTGACCTGTCAGGTCTGTACATCGTCACTATGCGGACGTTGTCGCCCGCAACATCAATTTCGTCGCCCCTGTCAATCTTTTCATTTGGACGTTCTCGCAAATCCCGCTGCCAGCGCTTTGTAGGTTTCCTGATATTCCCTGAAGCATGCATCGTAGACCGATGAATGCGCATCGTTCGGTTTGCATTCATCTTCCACTTTAATAATCGCGTCACAGGCTTCTTCGACGGTCCTGTATATGCCCGTGGCAACGGTGGCCAACAGCGCGGCGCCGTAAGCCGGTCCTTCGTCGATGTTGGTTGTCACGAGCGGCGCCTTGTTGATGTCGGCCTGAACCTGGCGCCAGAACGCATTGCGCGCGCCACCGCCGGACGCGCGTACCTGCGTTATGGCAACACCCATTTCGCGGATGATTTCGAGGCTGTCGCGCATGGCGAACGCGACGCCTTCAAACACGGCGCGGGCCATGTGCGCGCGGGTATGCTTGAGCGATAGCCCGACGAACGCGCCCCGCGCGTATGGGTCCTTGTGTGGCGTGCGCTCTCCGCTGAGATACGGCAGGAACGTGAGTCCTTCCGCTCCCGGCGCGACATTCGCTGCCGCCGCCGCAATCACGTCGTAGGGGTCGTAACCGCGCTCGACTGCCGCGGCTTTTTCCGTGGGGCACAAGGTATCGCGGAACCAGCGCAGCGCTCCTCCCGCGCTTAATACGACTCCCATGACGTGCCACTTGCCCGGTACTGAATGACAAAACGTGTGTACCCTGCCCTTCGGGTCGAGGCTAATCGTATCCGCGAATGCAAAGACAACCCCGCTCGTGCCGACGGTGGACGAAATAACGCCCTTGCGCACAATACCATTGCCGATACCGCCCGCGGCCTGATCACCTCCACCGGCGACGACTGGGATGCCCGCGGGAAGACCGGTGAGATTGGCGGCTTCTTCGGACAACTCACCGGTAATTTCCGTGCCCTCATAAGCGCGCGGCATGAGCGAGGGATCGATATCGAGCATCGACATCAGTTCCGTGTGCCACGCGCGGTCCCGCACGTTAAACAACAATGTGCCGGACGCATCCGCGACATCGGTGGCATAATCGCCGGTGAGCACCAACCGGATGTAATCTTTGGGAAGTAGGACCTTCTTCAATTTTTCGTAAAGGTGCGGTTCGTTATCGCGCAACCACAGAATCTTTGGCGCGGGATTGCAAACCATTTCGATCAGCTGCTTTTCGCCAACCTTGGCGGTGATCGCATCGCACTGCGGCGCGGTACGGTTGTCGCACCAAAGCAGTGCATTTCGCAGCACACGGTCTTGCGCATCCAGAAACACCGAACCGTGCATCTGGCCGGTAAGGCCGATGCCTTTCACGTCAGAGGTGTTCACTTCCGGTGCCTGCGCGAGCCGTTTCAACGCTTCCAGCGACGCCGCCTTCCAGTCCGCTGGGTCCTGTTCGGCCCAGCCGGGTTTGGGCGTCAGCAGTGGATATTCGATAACTGCGGAGGCAAGCAGCGCGCCGCGCTCGTCAATGGCGATGGCCTTGGTTCCGCTGGTGCCGACATCAAGTCCGATCACAATGCTCATGTGGTGGCTCCCCAAAAAATCCCATACTTCGTGTCAGTGCCGCCCCAATGTTTTTTCACGGCGGGGCAATTCTACAGATTTTAAGCATCACCTTTCAGGAGCGTGCAAATTCGATAGAAAGGACGAAAGGGACTTAAGGGACGAAGGGGATGAAGAGTCGAGCGCACGATTACGATTTCGAGAACCATTGCGGGTAGGGTGGCGAGGGCTGAAACACGATTGGGTGTGCCGGGCGTTGCATCAATGAGAGGTTGGGCATACCATTCGCACGTATGGGTGAGGTAGACACCAAAGAAATTCGGGTTTTGTTGCTGCACAATTTTTTGTCGCCGTACCGGGCGCCTTTATTCGACGAGTTGGCGGGGCGGTTTGATTTGGATGTTTGGATACTGGGCGACATCCGTTCGGTGCGGGAGTGGCGGGCCGATGCCGGGGACGCGAAGTTTCGGATGCGGAATTTGCCGCGGGTGTCGGTTCCTTTGGGCAGCCGGTACAACGTTATTTTGATCAATCCGACCTTGCCGGTTGCGTTGTCGAGGCAGCGGGCGGATGTCATCATTTGTTGCGCGTGGGACACGCCAGCGGCGTTTTACGCGTCGTTGCACGCCTGGTTGACGGGGACTCCGTTTATTCTGTGGAGTGGAAGCACGCCGGCGGAGAACACATTGTTGCGTCGGTTTACGCGTCCACTCGTGCGCGCGTTGGTCCGGAGTGCGACGGCGTGGCTGGCCTATGGGTCGCGGGCGAAGGAGTATCTGGTGTCGCTGGGCGCGCGCAAAGACAAGACGTTTCTTGCGTACAACACGGTGGAGACGGAATCGTTTGCGAAGACGGCGATGGAATCGGATAGCGCT
>Ga0163150_10009001_pt1 | contig 11174 bp, 4 predicted proteins | sample OliLakLV19P2IB_FD_148628 | JGI IMG/M metagenome (GOLD analysis project Ga0163150, IMG submission 148628) | Freshwater microbial mat bacterial communities from Lake Vanda, McMurdo Dry Valleys, Antarctica - Oligotrophic Lake LV.19.P2.IB | ecosystem: Environmental > Aquatic > Freshwater > Lake >...
GCTATAAAGCTTACAAAATATACAGGATTCATCAAAAAATACTTTACGCTAAATCGAAGAAGTGTACGAATGTCAATGTGAAATTCCTCATCCAAAAAGCCAGCTGGAAAGTAGACAGATAACTCTTTTTTGCTGCTCAAAAACCTGTTACTTTGTCTAAAATGGTCACGATAGTTATTTGGTGAACGATAGAAGACTTCTGCCTCCGGTTGGAAGACAAAAGAAAAATTTTGGTGTACTGCCTTCAAATACGAGTAAGAATCTTCACTTATTTTTTTGTCCCAACTAAATCCTTTGTAAAATGTTCTATGAAATGCCCGAGCTCTTCCATGACACATATAGAGGTTGTTGCCATTTTGAAGTGACTTATACATTGCATACTTATAGCGAATGCTGTAATTTATTACTTTTTCAAAAAAGTTTTTTCCTGAGAGCGGTGTAATTTTGGGCGAGACAATGCCTACTTTGTACTGTTTTCTGAATGGACGTAGAAGCTTGGTAATAAATTTTTTATCTTTTATCAATACATCTCCATTCAGTAAAATTACAATCTCGCTTTTTGTATATTCCAATATGCGATCCTGTGTTAATGACAAGCCTAGTCTGCTTTCATTCTTTACAATTTTAACTCTTGAGTCCTTTATTTTTTTAACTTCGGAAATGGTATTATCTGAGCTTCCGTCTGAGGCTACAATAACTTTATCTAATATATATCCGATTTCTTTCTGACTCAATACTGAGCTCAAAAGTCTTTTGATATTCGATCCTTCGTTGTATGCTGGAATTCCTACGGTAACTGTGTATGTTTTTTTCATAGTAATTTTAAAGCCTCTCTTGCAGATTTATCCCAATCAAAGTTTTTTGACCACTCAATTGCATTTTTAGACATTTCTTTTCTCAGTGTTGTATCGGTTATAAGTTTTTCGATTTTTTCTGCGAACTTTTCAGATTCTCCATAAGGTACTAAATATCCTGTATGTGGGTTTTTGACAGCATCCTGAAGACCAGGAACACGAGATGCAACAACCGGAGTTCCACATGCATTTGCTTCGATGGTTGTAATTCCCCATCCTTCCATGGCGGAAGGGTTCACAAAAACCCATGCTCTTTGAAAAAGAGATATTTTTTCGTCCTCAGATACCTTTCCTACAAACTTTATGTGCTCTTCAATCCCGAGGCTTTTGACAAGCTTTTTTAAATTGTTTTTTTCTTCTCCATCACCTGCGATAACAAATTCAGCGTTTGGTATTTTCTTCAAGAGATTTGCTGCTGCATGAATTAATACATCGACACTCTTATAATGTTTGAGACGACCGAGATATAAAATAAGAGGCCTTTCTGATTTTTTGGCAGGTTTGTATTTCTTGAGATCAACTCCATTATAAATAATTTTAGGAGTTTGATCTGAAATATTAAATTTCATGATGTCATCTTTGGATGATGGAGAGACAGTGATTGTCTGGACATTGCGGTATGCATAGGGCATAACCTTCATTTCAAGAAATGATGCAAAATGGGCAAGTGGTCCAATAAGACCTTTACGGAATATGTCTTGATGGATGTGATGAATGACAAGCAACTTTTTTTCTTTTGCATAGAATGGTGTGAAGAAAGGAATACCATTTTCACAATCTATAATGACATCGTATCTGCCTCGGAATTGAAAAATATAGTATATAAATGCCCAGAAATATACAAAGTAAAATCCACCACGCCTTACTATTTGTACGCCATCAATATAGTCGTTACGAGTAGATTTACTATCATTTCCCGCAAAAACTGTAACATGATTTCCATCTTCTACCCATCTTTTTGCAAGCTCATGAATATATACTTCTGCTCCTCCTGCAAAATCATGCTTGATATCGCGCCAGTTGAATATAAGAATTTTTTTACCGCCCTGCGCAGTTGTCATTTTTGGAAGCGGGTAAAAGACATCTAAGAAATCTATAAAATTTCGAAGAACAAATTTGCCGTGGCGTTGGAGTACATGAAGACTCATCATCAACGCAAAATTGAGATACGATGTTACAAGAATTACTTTTACAACATCAAAAATTGTAGCGTGATAAAAAATAATTCCGATAGTCATTATTCCTGTCATAAAAAGAGTTGCGACAGAAAAGCTATAGTGTTGTCGAGCAAGGTGGTAGGTAACAATCGTATTGGTTATTGAAAAAATTCCAATTGCGAGTGTATAGAGCGTTATGTATGGCAAAATTGCTTGAGACTTTTCTCCAAGAAGAATTGGTATGAAAAATTCTCCGAATGGTCCAAGTATCATAAATGCCGATACTACCATAAATGAGGTAACACCGAGTATTCGATAAAACGTTTTGTTGGGATCACGATTTTCTCCCATGTCTCGTGCTACAAAGCTGATCAAAAATCCATTCAAAAGCGAACTTACAAAAAAGATCATCTTTCCAACCAGTGATAAAATTGCGTACTGTCCTGAAATATCCGGGGTAAAGAAATGCTTTACAAGCAAAATATCAATGGTCAAAAATGCGGTTGTTGCAAATCCTGTTAAAAGAGATGCTCCAAAAAACTCTTTTGGAAATGCAATCTCTTCAGCGTCATGTTTCCCGGTACTCTTTTTTGCCATATAAAAAAGTGAAATTACATATGCAATGATTATTGATGCAGGGATTGAAATATACGCAAGGTCCTGATAGCCAAAGAGCGTTAGTAAGAGTGCTATACACAATTTTGAACACCCTTCAACCAGTATAATGAGGCCTACAAAGGTGAACTTGAAGTTTGCGTGTAAGTACGATCTATTTGCGGATAGTAAAAGCCCAAACACGATTGCTGGTGAAAAAAGCAGAAATGGTGTTATTGACGAAACTTTGAAAAATTGAGCAAAAAGCGTTGAACTTGCAAGAAAAAGTACGGTTATTATGAGTGCAATAACTATACTTTTTCGTACAGTGCTTCCAAAGAATAAATCTGCCGCTGCTTGATTTTTCTTTCCGATCAAAAATGATATCTTGTGTGTAAGTGTCGTCCCGAGAGAATTCAAAAATATTGCTGCTAAGTACCATAAAGAATTGACAAGTGTAATAAGTCCAAACTCTTCAAATGTCAGAATTCGTCCTAGAACTGCGTTAAATAAGAAATTGAGTCCGTTTGAAATAGCATATGCTCCAATAAGAAATCCCGCTCCATTCATTATATTTCTTCCTAAAGTTTTCATAGATTTTGTCCTTTCTTTCCGGCGAGCGCTTGATCATCCCAGTAATTTTCAAGTTGGTTGTAATAGAGAGCTGTTCCAAACCACGCCCAGTTTTGATCATAGTAGTTTGCTTTATCCATCCAATATCCATCATCATTGAATTTGGCTTCAAAAAGGTTTTGATACACATCTTTCGCAAGATCTTGGTCTGTAACAATAAATGTTGAGAGCGGGCCTGTGTTGGTGCTTGTGGATGAGTACGGTACTATTTTTTCACCATCAAGCGTGTACGATGCAACGTATTTGTGGTTAACTTTCCACTCATTACTATAAAATTCTGAGGAATTTTGTAAGTATTCTTTTGCTTCTGGTATTTTGAACCACTGAGCGTCAAGTGCAATTCGGAAATTTGTACGAAATGCATCATAGCTATGAACGCTCGCGGCAGTTGTAATATATGTATCTGCAGAAACTACACTTCCAGTACGTGTTATAACAACCCAGTTTGGAGGTAATTTGACAGCGCTAGTGTTTTTTGCATTTACTTTATCGAGCCAAATGTATGAGTCATCAGCAACTTTTGTCCATGGGTGTATTGGATCAACTTCTGCAAATATTCTATATGTTGCAGGAGAAAAATAAGAAGGATTTACAAGGTATCCGACTGTTCTTGTCCCACCAGTACCAGAAATTACAAGATAGCGACCATTTATTTTCACTACTTCCTTTTTCCACATGTCAGATACAATTGCTTTTGCACTTGCAAGATATGATGTGTCTCCCCATTTTTTGTATGCAAAAAGGAGTGCAAGTGCTATATCTTGGTCGCTATCTGTGGCTGTTCCCGAATCGAGTACTTTGTCTTTCCAAAGCCATGAAAATAATTTGTCATCGGTTCTGTATTGAAGATGATCTTGGGTCCAGCGCCAGGTCACATCAAACGTTTCTTGATCATTAGTCCATACTGATCGAAGCATTGCATATGATTGTCCTTCTGAAGTAGTTTGTCCTGTAGCAGGATCAATAACTTGTCCATCGGGCGTTATAAAAGTACTTCTATAGTATTTTCCTGCGATGTGTAAATTTCGCTCTTCATCAGGCATTAGTTGGTAGACTGCGGACCAATCCCCATTGGTTGAAATAAGTGTTGAAAAGTCGACAAAGGTTTCTTTGCTTGGAACAAAGTATGCGATTTGAAAAGAATTTTTATATACTTTTTTGAGTATGTCGTTCTCAGCATTTCGCTCACGCATTTGTTTGAGCATTTCATGCGTCACGAAAAGATAATCAATATTTTTCCAATTATTCTGATATTTATCTTTGATTTCGCGATCTTCCCATACTTTCCAAAACCATTCTGCCCGTGTATAGCCCTGGGCTTTTAAGTCAACCAGCGCAAATGAGTCAATTGCAATAAATTTATCAGTAGTAACATTTTTTCGAATCCATTCATATCCTTGAATTTGAGCAGATGTTTCGTTTTTGGTATATTGCTCAGTGCTTGAAATAATAAGTACTCCGACAATTATAAATAACGCAACAGTTACAATAGGGTAGTAAAAAAATCGTCGAGCAAATCCTATTGTGTCAAAGCCGCGTCCGATGGCATTAGCTACAAAATCAATAACAAGCGCTATTGAAAGTGCCAAGAAAGGTACAAGTGGGATTACATAAAAATCCAACACTAATTTTCCCCGAAGTAAGAAAATCCAAAAGAGTGCCGTAAAAAGTACAGGTATTCGAAGAGCTTTTACTCGTACTGAAAGTACACAAGAAATGACAAATGCGGCAATTCCCGCATAGATAAGGAACGCATCTCTTTTTGACCACTCAACCAAGTTGATAAAGAAATCACTTCCCGTATCCCAAAATGGCAATCCCCGTCCACGTCCCGCTTGTTGTACAAGTGTTGAAAGAAGACTTACATGATCAATTTCAGGTCCAAATACACCTGATGGAAAAAGTTCTCCTTTGAGAAGTGCATACAGAAAGTAGAGTGAAATTATAATAAGAGAAATTGCAGCCCATTTTACAACTGCAAATAATCTATTCGATATATAGGTATACTTGTGCACTACATATAAAAATGCGGGAAAGAAAAATATCGCATTTTCTTTGGTAACTACTGCAATCCCAAAAGCAACGGCACTTAAAACAACATGTTGTAACTTAAGAGGTTTGCGAATTAAAATCCATAGAGCAAGTAACACCCAGAAAATCATTATATTGTCCAAAAGTACCCGACGTTGAAAATATAGTGCAAGTGGTGACAAAGAAAATATAAGTGATGCGAGTACTCCAGGAAAAAGTCTGCCTGAAAGTTTTTTGCCAATTGAGAATAAGAAGAACGCAGAGAGCACATGCAAAACCAGCATCAAGACTCGTCCTGAATTAACAGAAAGACCGAAGGTAAAAAATCCTCCGGTTAGAAAAGTCCATACTGCAATAAGTATCCATCCACCCGGTGCATGATCATACCAGTATGTGTACGGTGCAAGTTTTCCTTGTGTTATCAATGACCAAGCCTGGGACATATACGCGCCTTCATCATTTTCATAATAAGGATATGAAAACATATTAATTCCATGAGACAAAAGGGCAACTATAACAATCCCCGCAAGGATATAATGATAGAGTTTTAGTTTTGAAAAAAATGTTTTCATATACTTATATTTGTTTGAATCCAAAAAATAATGGTATCGGTGGGCTTTTGATAGTGCGATGTGCGTTGACGTGCAATGTTTTTTCCCATGTCAAATTATTCGAGAAAGACCTTCCTACAGCACGAATTGCGCTAAAGCAAAGGAGTATTTGGTATTGGTAGAAAAATAGTACTATTCTTGCAGGTGACCACCAGGGATAGTCTAGTTTGTACGACTTTGTAAATTCATAGAGTCCAACATTGTAAATCAAGATTTGTAACGCAAATAGATACATGGGAATAGCAGAAATCATTGCAAGAACAACAGGTAATTTGTAAGAAATTACCATAAAGACTGAAAGTGGTAAGTACAAAAATAATACTCCTTGAATTTCAGGAAGAATCAATAAGTACGCTGCAAGTGCTTTTTGAGAAAGTTTTGGAAGCTCAAGCCATTCGCCTTTTAGAAAAATTTGCATGAAGCCCTGATTCCATCGAGTTCTTTGTTTTACAAAGCTTTCAATACTTGTTGGGGTTTCTTCACGAGTTACGTGTTTTTCATCATAAATTACTCGTATTTTTGCACCCTTGCTGCATAGTCGTATGCCAAGATCAGCATCTTCTGTAAGACAATTTTCATCCCAACCATCAATTGCCTTAAGCCATGTTTTTTTCACAAAAACGGTATTTCCAGCAAGCGGTATAAAATTCGTTTTTGAGAAAAAATGCAGCGTCGATCGGAACCAAAAGTAGTACTCAAGCACATTGAGCGATGAATACCAAGATGAGTGATAGTTCATGAGCTGTACACCCGACTGAACCGCTGCTACCTGCTCTTTTACCATAACCGTATTTACTATCGAATAGATATCCTGATGTGGCTCATCCTCAGCGTCAAATATTACAATCACATCATTTTTTGCTTTTGCGAGGCCTACATTGAGAGCATGGGGTTTATTGATTGGCGAGTCATGAAAAAGAATAATTTCTACGTTCGCAAGGTTTTTTTCTCGTATAATTCTGCGCACTTCATCAATTGTCTTTGTATCATCGCTGCGACAAACGACCAGGATTTCATGAAGCTTTTTGGGATATGCAATAGTTGACACAGACAGGACAGTATCTGCAATAACACGTTCTTCATGACGTGCTGGAATGATAGCGGTAAAGGTTAGTTGTGGAGGCAAAAATTCCTTAGGTGATCTATTTCGAGCCAGTGTTTTTGGGTCATTCCATGCATAAAGCATCCAGATTATGGTTATACTTGCCTGCACTATCATGCAAACTGAGAATACAAAAACAAGAACCCATGTAACAGGAATGTGCAAAAGAAGTGCTGCAAGAAGAATTAGGTTGCCAATTACGAGAAGTACTGCGAGCGTTGTTAGCTTAATTGACGTTGATCGCTCTTGTGAGTCGGTTGGTGATCCTATATTTTTTCGTACCATGATTAGTTAACTTCATGTATATTTTTTCTGAATGTTGTGAAATCTTTTAATCGCTTTGAGCTGGCTGATGCCAATGAAGCCTTATCTATACCTCGAGCAATAACGGGAAGGCGTATTGGTTTGGGATCTTCATGCACATATTCCTCATGCACAAGCGTACGTCCAATTGCAGTGGTTGCCTGTTTCATAGCACCTACATTTTGCAAATGAAGTCCGTGTTTGGTTTTTGACCACTTGTGAGGCTTTCGTATAAATTCAACAAGTGCAAAAGAAGCAGCGACACTCATGGCAAGCCAGTAAAAAGGTACAAGGAACGCGTACTTAATAATGTCGTAGTATTCACGCTTTGCACATCCAATCATGTAGTAATAGATGTACAAGAAGTTACCAAAGATGAGCGAGAAAACGCCCATATAAAGAATTGGTCCAGGGAAGAATGACTCAATAAAGTCTCCGAGTACTGGCCTAAAAATGAAGTATGACGCAGTAATAAGCCACATAAGTGGATTTACAAACATCGAAAGAATTTTTCCTCCAACAATAAGCTGGAATGTAACAACATGAGAATTTCTGAGTCCTCCTACAAAGGCTTTAGGATTTCGCATATGAACCATGTAGGTTTGGATGTAGCCTTTGATCCATCGAGTTCTTTGCCAGAACCAGTTCACATAGTCACTATTTGCTTCTTCAAGTGTTGTTGAGTCCAAAATCGCGGTTTTAAAGCCTTGTTTTACCAGTCTTATTCCCAAATCACAGTCTTCAGTTACATTGAATGCGTCCCATCCTTTGAAGGCGTGCAGGCTTGCAGTTCTAAAGTGATTTGACGTTCCTCCGAGTGGAATTGGAGCGTTAATTGATTGTAATCCTGTCAGTACCAAATCAAACCAAAGCGAGTATTCAGCCGTAAATATGCGAGTCAAAAGATTTTGACGTGGGTTGTAAAAATTAAGTTTGCACTGCATACATGCAACACTACGATCAGTTTTTTCAAAGGCGAGAACTACTTTTTTGAGTTGCAGTGGATCTGGAATATCTTCTGCATCATAGATTACTGAGTATTCACCGGTTGCAAATTTTAAGCCATAATTACATGCCTTCGGCTTGGTCTTTGGGAGTGAATGAGGAACTACCACAACCGTAAAGTAAGTAGGCAAATTCATCGCATTGATTTTCTCGATCGACTCGGTATCATCTTCTTCCAACAAAATCATTACCTGAAGTTTGTCTTTTGGATAGGAAAGATTGCTCATGGCAGATATAAATTGAGGAACAACATGTGCTTCCTTGTACAAAGGACAAAAGACAGTGTACGTTGGCCATGAGCCTTTGTGATCTTCTATTTCCTCAGGTGTAACGCTGAGCTCGGGTGTCTTGGCAAAGCTTCTAAAAATAAGATAGAAATTAAAGAGTAAATCAGCAAAATACAGGAATGTTAAGGCTGCAATAAGTACAACGACGGTTGTATGCCAGTTGAGTAAAAGTCCAGATATCAAAATGAGTGCCATAACACTAAGCACTAGTATTTGCTTTTTGGTTACTTGGAAGAACGCAGACTCTTGAATATCAAGATCTGATTGTGGATTAAACTTTATTCCTTTGTAATGAAAACCATTGTCTTTTTGCGCGCCAGTCTTTTTAGAAAAAGGAATAATTTGCGATCCCTTTCCTTTGAGTTTGAGTGCATTTGATGCCATCTTTATTCCTGCATGAACGACGCCAATTTTTGAATTTCCTGCGGTTCTTTTCTCAAAATCTATATTTACTGTGTCAATTTTATATCCTGCGTCTCGTGCAAGAATAAGAAATTCTAGATCAAATTCCCACTCAGTTGAGTGAAGCTCTACTCGCTCAATAATTTCCTTTCGGAACATCTTAAGACCCGATTGAACATCAACTGAGAAGCCGTGTAAGAGTTTTCCGAAAATGTAATAAAAAGACTTACTCGTAAATCTTCGAATAGTGTGAGTCTTTTGCTTTTTGCGATTTGCGATGACGACATCTGAGCCGTCATGTATTTTTTGCATCATCTCAACAAAAGCTTCTGGCGGATATTGAAGATCTGCGTCGATCATGGCTAAAACTGGGTATTTAGTGTACGCAAAGCCTTCAATAAGAGACTGTGCTTTACCTTTTTTACCGATTTTGGTGTGTAAGGAGATGGGATATATGGTTTTAAGCTTTTCTATGACTTTTTGAGTGCCATCAGTTGAATTATCGTCTACGAATATTACTTCATACTGGGTTTTTCCACCCAATGTTTTTTCTATTCTTTTGAGAAGTGGCGCAATGTTTGCTTGCTCATTGAGCGTCGGAATAATAATTGATAATTTCATAATGCCAATAAAAAACCCAACTAAGTTAGTTGGGCAGTGTACCTACGTTGAAAATCAATATAGGATGTGCATTTATACCATACTTTAATGCAAATTACAATAGGAATATGCCCTATTTGTGTCCTTTGATATATTACTATAGTACTAAATATGATATTTTGCACATGTATTGCTTTTTATGGTTCTCATTTGCTACGATTGAGCTATGAAACTCATAATAAGGCTACTCGTCAATGCATTTGTCATATTTCTTGTTGCTAACTATTTACCCGCTGTAACCGTTGATGGATTTGTATCAGCTTTGGTTGTAGCACTTCTTTTGGGCGTTGTGAACGCAATTATCAAGCCAGTTCTCACTCTCTTGACTCTGCCTATCACACTCATAACACTTGGCCTTTTTACACTCGTTATCAATGGGCTTATGGTTGTTCTGGTAGATGCGCTCGTATCTGGCTTCTCGGTAGACAGTTTTTTGTGGGCTATCGGGTTTTCACTGATAATATCGGTTATTAGCTCAATTGTGAACAAACTAACCAACTAAAAAGACCCCTTACGATATATTTGTTCCCATTTTTTGCGTATATAATTTAGGCTATAATACTACTATATATGGATGATAGTCAAATCGTGTGTCCTTCGTGTAACAAATCAATCCCCCTGACCCAGGCTCTAGGTAATCGTGTGCGTGAAATTCAGGTAAAAGCTCAAAAATCACTGGAGGAAGAACGTGCGAAAATGATTGAGCACTACAAAAAAAGACTCCTTGAAGAACGCGAAGTCGTAAAAGGTGAGCTTTCAGCTGAGTTGCGTAAAAAAGTTGAACAAGAAATGTCTTTGAAGCTTGAGGATACAAGAAATGAAGCAGAAGAAGTGAAGAAACAAAACAAATCCTTATCTGATCAACTCCTTGAAATGAGTAAAATAATGCGACAATTAAAAGTTGACAAAGAAATGTCGCAGGTGGAAATGGAGAAAAAATTAGCTCAACAGGAGGATAAGATCAGATTTGAGGAGAAAAAGCGGATGGATGAGGAATATCACATGAAGATGCTTGAGAAAGAAAAAATGCTGACTGACGCTTTGAAAGTCAACGAAGAACTGAAAAGAAAGCTTGAACAAGGCTCTCAACAAATGCAGGGTGAAGTTCTTGAGCTTGAGATTGAAAAGATTCTCCAAGCAGAATTTCCGTATGATGAGATCCGTCCGGTCGGAAAAGGCATAGTTGGCGCTGATATAGTCCAAATTGTGCATGATCCTCAAGGCCACACCTGCGGAACAATCATTTGGGAAACCAAAAGGACCAAGGCATGGTCAAATGAGTGGGTTTCGAAGCTCAAAGATGACCAGCGGCGTGTGAAGGCAGAAGTTGCCGTTATAGTCACAGAGGTTCTACCCGCTGATGTGAAGCATTCTCGCCTCAAAGACGGCGTTTGGGTTACTTCATTTCAGTACTTTACAGCGCTTGCATTTGCTCTCAGGCAGAATTTGGTCGGAATAACTGCCATTCGGGTCTCTCAGGTTGGCAAAAACGAGAAAATGGAAATTTTGTATAACTATTTGTATGGAACTGAGTT
>Ga0163150_10009003_pt1 | contig 11174 bp, 11 predicted proteins | sample OliLakLV19P2IB_FD_148628 | JGI IMG/M metagenome (GOLD analysis project Ga0163150, IMG submission 148628) | Freshwater microbial mat bacterial communities from Lake Vanda, McMurdo Dry Valleys, Antarctica - Oligotrophic Lake LV.19.P2.IB | ecosystem: Environmental > Aquatic > Freshwater > Lake >...
CCCTTAGCAGGCGCCTGCGCGCGCAGCCCAACCGGACTGACGTTGAGTGCGAGCACGACGGCCACGGCAGCAATGATGCGCATCACGACTTCGCCGGCGCTTTCTTCGGGGCCTTCTTGGCCTTCTTGGTGTCGACCGGGGCGGCCTTCTGTTCGACCAGCACGAAGGTCGTGGCCGTGCAGGTAATGGTCATGGTCACGCTGGCGGTCGGCGCTTCGCGCTGCGCCAGTGTCAGGCTGCCGATGTTGATGATGCGAGGGAACTTGCTCACCCGATCCAGGAACAGTCCCAGGTTGTGGTAATTGCCTTCGAGCTGCAGGCTGATGGGCCACTCGGCGTGCAATTCCTTCACGTTGATCGCTTGCGGCCGGAAGCCGCGGATGACGAGGTTCGACTGCACCGCCAGTGTCTGCACGCGGCGCAGCAAATCGCCGGCGTCCCGCTCGTCAGGCAGAATCGGCTTCAGGCTCTCGAGCCGGGCCTCGAGCTCGGTCACCTGCGCGCGGAACTCGGGCAACTGCCGCGCCGTCGCCTGCCCCTTGCTGATGCGTCCGCGGATGGCGCTCAGCTCAACCGACTTCGCGGCAATGGCTTTCTGCTGCGGCAGTTCGTAAAAATTGAAAAACGCGCCGGCGCCAGCCAGCGAGATGACGACAAACAGGCCGATCTGCGCTTGCCACGGCATCTTCCCGAGGGAGAAGTTAGCCACGCTTGCCTCCCTTCCTGCCGGTGGTCGGCGCCGGGGGAGGAGCGACGCCCGCCATCTGGAACGTGCCGCGGATCGTAAACTGGATTAAATCCGGGGTCGCCTTGCCGTCACCGTTGACCACCACACTGTCGACGATCTCGACCGGCCGCACGAAGTAGCGCGACGCCTCGAGGTTGCCGACGAAATCCGACAAGGCGGTCAGCGTGAGGCACCGTCCCTGAATCGTCAGCGTGAACCCCTCTTGCTTCAGGGTGGTCAGCCAGGTCATGTCCGGCAAGGCGCGGCTGATCTGATCGACCATGTGCACCGGCGCGTTCTGGCCCTTGCGCAGTTCGAGCTGCTGCTTGCGGACTTCAAACTCCGCGACCTGCTTGAGGATCTCCGCGAGGCGCTGCTCTTCGCGCTGGGCGGCGGAGACTTCACGGGCGACCTGCGCCTGCTGCTGGCCAAGCGCCCAGTACCGCCAGCCGACCCCCACCAGCGTCAGCACCAGCAGGAGACTGCCGATCACCGTGATCTTCTGACCGGCCTGGAATCCCTTGCTGACGGCCTTGACGCTACGGCGCTCCGAAATGAGGTTGATCCGAATCATCGGTCACTCACCTTCCGCAGGGCGAGGCCGAGCGCCACGGCCGCCACCGGCGCCAGATCATCGAGGCTCTCGATGCCGAGCTTCTTGGCATCGCACGCGACCTGGCGGAACGGGTCGAACCGCTCCACTTCCGTGCCAAAACGTTCGCGCAGCGATTCGGCGAAGCCGTCGACGCGCGACGCGCCGCCGCACAACATGATGCGATCGATGTGTTCGCTCGCCGCCGTGGCCTTGAAGAAGTCGAACGTCTTCTCGACCTCCAGCAAGACGTTGTCGGTCATCGCGCGCAGCACGGCGCGGGCGTCTTCAAAGGTGGCGCCATCAACGTCCTGCCCCTTCTTCAGCATCTCGGCCGCTTCGTACGGCAGGTTGAGTTCCTTCTGCACCGCTTCCGTGAAGGCGTTGCCGCCGATCGAGACGTCGCGGGTAAACACCGACTGCGAGCCGGTCAGGATGTTGATATTGACGGCGCTGGCGCCGGCATTGAGGATGGCCACGACCGCGGTCGGCTCGAAGCCATAGTTCGCCTCGAACGCGTTCTGCAGCGCGAACACATCCACGTCGACAATCACGGGCGTCTTGCCGGCCTGGGCAATCACGTTCGTGTAGTCAGCAATCTTGTCTTTCTTGGCGGCGACCAGCAGCACTTCCATGCTGCCCTGGCTGTCCTGGCCGGTGCCGGGGTCGAGAATCTCGTAATCGAGGTTCACGTCCTGGATGTCGAAGGGGATGTACTGCTCGGCTTCCCAGTAAATCGACTCCGACAGCTCCGACCCGGTCATGGCGGGCAGGGTGATCTTCTTGACGATCACCGAATTACCCGACAGCGACGCAACGACGTCCTTCGCCTTGAAGCGCTTGTTGGCAAACAGGCGCCGGATGGCATCCGCGACCGCGCCGCCATCGATGATGGCGCCGTCGACAATGCTGTCAGGGGGCACCGGCTCGACCCCGATGGCCGAGACGCGATACCCCTTTCCTGACGCCTTGAGTTCGATGGCCTTGACAGAGCTCGACCCGATGTCGAGGCCTACCAGGCTTTTTGATCGACGAAACAGCACGTTACGGTGTCTCCAGACTCGGCCAGAGGGGCAAACTGAATACCATCTGGCTCAAGCGTTGCCGATCCAACAAAATCGGCCTTAGAACGCCGAAAATGGCCATCCAAGGCGGCGTTAGGGGATCAGGCCCACATACAAAACTGCAAGCGACTGACGCTTATTGTACGTCTCTTCAAGTGGCTGAACCCTTCCCTGCCACCCGGGCTTATCGGAAGGTATGGGCCGCCGCTTCAGATGCATCAGGCTCGCTGCGTGCATGTGGTGCAGTTCCATGCAGCCGCCCCACCGCCTACCCGCGCACCCCGCCTGGCGGATATTTGCGCTTCGTCCGAAATACCTGTATTATCTTGGTTTGCCGTCCTCCCCGTGGGGGCGGAAGTGATCGCTCGCGATTAGGAAACAGGATGCAGACTTACGTTCCCGCTGTGAAGACCATGCCCACCAAGTGGCATGTGATTGATGCTAATGGCAAGGTCCTCGGCCGCATTGCGACTGACGCGGCCAAACTGCTTCAGGGTAAGCACAAAGCCATTTACACGCCCTACCTTGACACCGGTGATCACGTCGTGATCGTCAACGTCGACAAGGTCAAGCTGACCGGCCGCAAGGAAGACCAGAAGGTCTACCAGCGCCACAGCGGTTACCCGGGCGGCCTGCGGACCGATCGCGCCAAGGTCGTTCGCGCCGAGAACCCGATGCGCATGGTGGAAGAAGCTGTCCGCGGCATGTTGCCGAAGTCAAAGCTCGGCGACGCCATGTATCGCAAGTTGAATGTGTATGCCGGTGACAAGCACCCGCACGCCGCCCAGCAACCCACCGCTTTCGAGGTCAAGTAACTTGGCAGCTACTGAATATTACGCCACCGGGCGTCGCAAGGAATCCACCGCCCGCGTGTTCCTTCGTCCCGGCACCGGCGCCATCAAGGTCAACAAGCGCGAGTTTGTCGAGTTCTTCCCGCGCGAGACGCTGCGCATCCTGGTGAAGTCCCCGCTCATCCTCACGGAAACCGCCGAGCAGTTCGACATTCTCGCGACGGTGTCGGGCGGCGGCATGACCGGCCAGGCCGGCGCGATTCGTCTCGGCATCTCCCGCGCGCTGTGCGAGTTCAACCTCGAACTGCGCCCGAAGCTCAAGAAGGACGGCTTGCTCACGCGCGATGCGCGCGCGAAAGAGCGTAAGAAATACGGTATGGCTGGCGCCCGCAAGCGGTTCCAGTTCAGCAAGCGCTAATGGCTGCCATGGATGGAGGCACTTTGACCCCGCTCGCGATGAAGGACCTGCTCGAAGCAGGCGTGCATTTCGGACACCAGACCAAGCGTTGGAATCCCAAGATGAAGCCGTTCATCTTCGGGGAACGCAGCGGCATCTACATTCTCGACCTCGGCAAGACCGTCAAGCACTACCGCGAGGCCGAAGACTTTGTGCGCCAGCTGGCGGCCGAAGGCAAGTCGATCCTTTTTGTGGGCACCAAGCGCCAGGCGCAGGACGTGGTCGCGGAAGAAGCGACGCGCTGCGGCATGTATTACGTCAACGAGCGCTGGCTCGGTGGCCTGCTGACCAACTTCACGACCATTCAGCGCAGCCTCAACCGCTTGCGTGATCTCGAGGCGATGTCGACCGACGGCCGCTACGAGACGATGCCCAAGAAGGAAATTGCGAAGGCCGAGAAGGAGAAGCGCAAGCTGCTCAAGAACCTCGAAGGCATTCGCCACATGGGCAAGCTTCCCGACGCCCTCTTCGTCGTCGATACCCGCAAGGAACAGATTGCCGTCGACGAGGCGCGCAAGCTGAAGATTCCGGTGATCGGGATCGTTGACACCAACTGCGACCCGGATCAGATCGACTACGTGATCCCCGGCAACGACGACGCCCTGCGCTCGGTCAAGCTGTTCGTGTCGCGCGTGGCCGATGCGGTCATTGACGGTCGCGGCCAGCGTGAATCGGCGATGGCTGAACAGGTGGCGAGCGAGGCCGAAGCGGCCGCCGCGCACGAAGCCAGCCGCACGGTTCGCCCGGCGGACATTCGCAAGCCCCAGCGTCCCGCAGAGACGCCTGCCCCCACGGCCTAGAGCCAATTCGACAAACCTCAAGGTTTGTCGCCCCTTCCGCGCCGGCTGCGATAACACGGGCCGGCGCGTTTTACGTACTAACGCGGCTTGGGACTTGAGGCTTGAGGCTTGGGTCACAAGCCCCAAGCCCATTAGGAGCACGAGCAATGGCAGCGACAGCAGCACAGGTCAAGGAACTGCGCGAGAAGACCGGCGCAGGGATGATGGATTGCAAGGCCGCGCTCGAGGAATCGGGCGGCGATGTGGACATGGCCGTTGACGTCCTGCGCAAGAAGGGTCTCGCGCAGGCCGCCAAGCGCGCCGGCCGCCTCGCGAAGGATGGCATGATCGGTCACTACATCCACATGGGCGGCAAGGTCGGGGTGCTGGTGGAAGTGAACTGTGAAACCGACTTCGTGGCGCGGACGCCCGAGTTCCAGACGCTGGCGAAGGAAATCGCCATGCACATCGCCGCGGCCAGCCCGCTGGTGGTGCGCCGTGAAGAACTGGGCGCCGATGTCCTCGACAAAGAGCGCGAGATCTACCGCGCCCAGTTCGCGGATTCTGGCAAGCCGGCCAACGTCATCGACAAGATCATCGAAGGCAAGCTCGACAGCTTCTACTCGCAGGTCTGCCTGATGGACCAGCCATCGGTGCGCGACCCCAACACCACGATCAAGCAGATGGTGGCGACCGCCACGGCCAAGACCGGCGAGAACGTCACGATCACGCGCTTCGTCCGCTTCAAGCTCGGCGAGCTCGCGCAGGAATAGGTTTCAAAGTGCCAGGGTGCCAGAGTGCTCTGAGCACCTTGGCACTCTGGCACCATTGGCACTCTGGCACCATTGGCACTTATAATCGCTTCGTGCCTTCCGCCCCGTCCTCGCCCCCTCCCCACTACAAACGCATCCTCCTGAAGCTTTCTGGCGAAGCCCTGATGGGCGACCAGAACTACGGGATCGATCCTGCGGTCGCCACGCGCATTGCCCAGGACATTGCCGAAATCCAGGCACTCGGTGTCCAGACGGCGGTCGTCATTGGCGGCGGCAACATCTTCCGCGGACTCGCGGCCAGCGCCGGCGGCATGGACCGCTCGACCGGCGACTACATGGGCATGCTGGCCACGGTGATCAACGCCCTGGCCTTGCAGGACGCGCTCGAACACAATGGCGTCGCCACGCGCGTGCTGACCGCCATTGAAATGCGGGCGGTGGCCGAGCCGTTCATTCGCCGGCGCGCCGTCCGCCACCTCGAAAAGGGCCGCGTGGTGGTGTTTGCTGCCGGCACCGGCAACCCGTACTTCACCACTGACACGGCCGCGGCGCTACGCGCCATGGAGATGAAGGCCGAAGTGATTCTCAAGGGCACCAAGGTGGACGGCATCTACACCGCCGACCCGGTCAAGGATCCCCACGCGACCCGCTACGACTCGATCTCCTATCTGCAAGTGCTGCAGCAGCGCCTCCAGGTGATGGATGCGACCGCCATTTCACTGTGCATGGACAACAAGCTGCCGATCCTGGTGTTCAACCTCAAGACGCCGGGCAACATCCGCCGCGTCGTGATGGGCGAGACGATCGGCACGCTGGTCACGGCCTAGCACGACGGCTCAGTCACCAGGTTCAACCCACTCGGTTCAATCACACAGGTTCACGACTATGGACGTCACCGACACTAAAGGCCTTTTCGTCGAAGTGAAGAAGCGCATGGATGCGCACGTCGAGTTCGCGCGCAAGGAACTCGCCGGCGTCCGCACCGGCCGCGCGTCAACCGGCATGCTCGAGGGCGTGCAGGTCGAGGCATACGGCTCGAAGATGCCGCTCAACCAGGTGGCCACGCTCTCCATTCCCGAGCCGGCGTTGATCGTCTGCCAGCCGTTCGACCCGTCGATCATGGCGGCCCTCGAACGCGCCATCCGCCTGTCGGATTTGGGCCTCAATCCCGCGTCCGATGGTAAAGTGCTGCGCATCCCAATTCCGTCGCTCACCGATGAGCGTCGCAAGGAGCTGTCGCGGCATGTCCACAAGATGGCCGAGGAAGGCCGCAATCACGTCCGGGTCGTGCGCCGCGATGCCAACGACACGCTGAAGAAGATGCTGAAGGACCACGCCATCTCCGAAGACGACGAGAAGCGGGCCCTCGAAGACGTGCAGAAGCTGACCGACCTGCATGTCAAAGCGATCGACGATCTCCAGGCGAAGAAGGACCAGGAGCTACTTGGAAAATGATTTCACGATTTGGTGAGTTGGCAATTTCGTGAGCTACTTCACTCATCTTGAGTGTTCGAGTGCGTGCGGCGCGGGTCCCTTCGACCCGCGCGACACTCATTTCCTCTGTCCCTCGTGCAAGCTCCCCATGCTTGCCCGCTACGACCTGAAGGCCGCCCGGTCGTGGAAGAAGGAATCGCTGGTGGGACGTCCGCCAACCATGTGGCGCTACCGCGAGATGCTGCCGCTGCTCGAGGGCGATGAACCGGTCACGCTGGGTGAAGGCTTTACGCCGCTCATGCACGCCAAGCGGCTGGGCGCGACACTCGGCCTCGAGCGCCTGTTGATCAAGGACGAATCGCTCAATCCCACCAACTCGTTCAAAGCGCGCGGCCTGTCGGCCGCGATCTCACGCGCCAAGGCGCTGGGCGCCGACACCGTGTTCCTCCCGACCGCCGGCAACGCCGGGAACGCGGCGGCAGCGTACGCGTCAGCCGCCGGCATGAAGTGCGAGGTCTTCATCCCGAAGGACGCCAAGCAGCCGTTCATTGACGAGTGCCGCCTCTATGGCGCCAACGTCACGCTGGTTGACGGGTTGATCACCGACGCCGGACGCATCGCGACCGAAACCGCCAAGTCGCGCGGGTGGTACGAGGTCTCGACGTTCCGCGAACCAGGACGCGCTGAAGGCAAAAAGACCATGGGCTACGAGCTGGCCGAGCAGCTCAACTGGACCCTGCCCGACTGGATCATCTATCCCACCGGCGGCGGCACGGGACTGGTCGGGATGTGGAAGGCCTTCGCCGAGATGGAAGCCATCGGCTGGCTCGCGGCCGGGCAGCGCCCGAAAATGGTGTCAGTGCAGACTGAGGGATGCGCGCCGATTATTCGCGCCTTCGACAGTGGCGCCGAAACCGCCGGCACGTGGGAGGGCGCGCACACCGTCGCCGACGGCCTGCGCGTGCCGCGCGCGATTGCCGACTTCCTGATCCTGAGGACCCTGCGCGAGAGCGGCGGCGCAGCGGTCGCCGTGTCTGACACGCAGATGGTCGCGGACATGACGGCGATCGGCCGCCTCGAGGGTGTCTCCGCGGCGCCCGAGGGCGGCGCTGCCCTCTCGGCCGTCCGCGCACTGGTGGCCGCCGGCCGCATCAAGCCGCACGAGACCGTCGTGCTCTTCAACACCGGCGGCGCGCTCAAGTACCTCGACCTGCTGCACTAGTCGCCGAACGACACGCCGACGGCGCGCGCAGTCCTCAACAGGTCGTAGTCCAGCGGCACGGTCTTGGTGCGGCCGACGATGTCGGCCAACGGCACGGGCACGATGTCGGGCGGGTTGTTCGCCACCATCTTGCCGAAGACCCCACGCCGCAGCAGTTCTACCGCCGCTCCGCCAAATCGCGTCGCCAGCACGCGGTCGAAGGCCGTCGGACCGCCGCCACGCTGCAAGTGGCCGAGCACGACGCAGCGGGCTTCCTTGCCGGTCATCTCTTCGAGCTGCCCGGCCACCGTGATGCCGACGCCGCCGAGCCGCTCGACGTAACCCGCGCGCGCGGCCTCGCGCAACGTGTGGCTGCCGCCAATCGGCTTGGCGCCCTCAGCGACCACCACGATGCTGAACTTGGCGCCGAACGATTCGCGCTTGCGAATGTCGGCGGCTACCTTCTCGAGGTCGTACGGTATCTCCGGCATCAAGATGACGTCAGCGCCGCCCGCCACGCCGCTATGCAGGGCGATCCAGCCGGCGTACCGCCCCATCACCTCGACGACCATGATCCGCTTGTGCGCCTCGGCCGTGGTATGCAGGCGATCGATCGCCAGCGCGGCGAAATCCACGGCGGTATCGAAACCAAAGCAACTGGTCGTGCCGACAATGTCGTTGTCGATCGTCTTGGGGACACCGACAATGGGAATGCCCTTCAGGTAGAACTGGTGGGCGATGCTGAGCGAGCCGTCGCCGCCGATCACCACCAGGGCATGCAGGCCCATCTTGTGGAAGGTGTCGACCACCTTGTCCGAGTAATCGACCTTGCCCTCTGGCGTGTCGACGGGATACTCAAACGGATTGCCGTGATTCGTGGTCCCGAGAATGGTGCCGCCGAGTCGCAGGATGCCGGTCACGTCGCGGGGCGTCAGTACCCGTGTGCGCGAGGGATCGAGCAACCCGTCGAAACTGTCTTCGAGGCCGATCACTTCAATGCCGGCGTTGTGCGCGGCCTTGACGACCGCCCGAATGACGGCGTTGAGGCCGGGCGCGTCGCCACCGCCGGTGAGGACGCCGATTTTCTTGACTGGAGGCACGTAACCCAACTCTACGAATGAATGCTGGGGAAGATGGTGGACGGCACGAGGATCGAACTCGTGACCTCAGCGTTGCGAACGCTGCGCTCTCCCAGCTGAGCTAGCCGCCCGATGAACCAATAACCCCTTCACTGTATCAAAGTTACCGGCAGGTTGTGAAGCTGCCGGGGTAGAAATTCCCATCTAGAACCTTCCGCCGCGCATGGCGGTCCAACGTAGTATGGGGACTGTGAGATTACTGCTCGCCGCTGCTGTCGTCCTGTTCGCCCTGGTGGCGGCGGTTGGGGCCCAGCCGCCGACTGATCCCACCGCGCTCGCCGCGAAGGTGCAACAACGGTACAACGCCATCAAGGACTTCCAAGGCGACTTCGTCCAGTCCTACGAAGGCGGCGTGCTGCGGACGAAAACCACGGAGCAAGGCACCGTGGCCATCAAGCGCCCGGGACGCATGCGCTTCACCTACACCAAGCCCGAGCGCAAAGAGTTCGTGTCTGACGGCACGCGGCTCTACACGCACCTGGTGGCCGACAAGCAGGTGATCGTGAGCCCGGCACCCGATGCCGGTGACGACAGCATCCCGGCCCTGTTCCTGACCGGCCAGTCGGACCTGGCCCACGACTACGTGGCCTCCTTCACGCCGTTGCCCGGGGCTGCAACTGGCCTGACCACGCTGAAGCTGGTGCCGCGGAAACCCCATGCGGACTACGAGTCGCTGGGCATCGGAATTGACCCGAAAACCCTTCAGATCCAGTTCCTGACCGCAGTCGACAAGCAGGGCGGGCGATCGTCGTTTTCCTTCAGCAACCTGAAGGAAAACCGGGGGTTGTCCGATAAGGACTTTGAGTTTCGCATGCCACGCGGCGTGGATGTGGTGACCAATGGCACACGCCCTCAATAACCCGCTCGGCCGATCGGCCCGTGCCGCCCTGCTTCTGGCAGTGGCCGTCACCCTGACCTCGTGCGCCAGCACGGGTTCGCTGCGCACCGCCGGCGCCGCCGAGGCCACCCAGAACTACGACCTCGCGGTCGCCGAGTACACCAAGCTCGTGCGCGACAACCCCAACAACCGCGAAGCGATTCAGGGACTCGAACGCGCCAAGCTGCGTGCCTCGCAGGACCATTTCAGCAAGGCGCGCCGCCTGTCGGCCACGGGCAGTCTCGAAGAAGCGTTGGTTGAGTACCAGCTTGCGTCGGAGCTCAATCCTGGCAACAGTGACATCAATGGCGAGCTGCAGAGCACCCGCACCCAGTTGCGCGCGAAGATCGCCGTGCGTGACGAGGGCAAGACGCGCCTCGAGTCGCTGATCGCGCAGAGTCTCGATGCTCCCCTGCCGGGAGCGACGCTGCCCGCGGGCGTGACACTGCCCGACAGCCTGGTCTTCCGTGACGCCGGCTCGCGCGATGTCTACTCGGCCATCGGCAAGTTCACGAACCTGAGCGTGCTGTTCGACCCGGCCTTTCGCGATCAGCCGATGTCGATCGACCTCCGAGGCGTCTCGCTCGAAGAGGCGCTGGCCGCCGTGTCGTCGGCGACGCGTAATTTCTGGCGCTCGACGTCCGCCCACACGATCACGATCATCCCCGACACCGCGGCCAAGCGGCGCGAGTATGAAGAAGAACTGGTCCGCACGTTCTACTTGAGCAACGCCGATCTCAAAGAAACCATCGACATGCTGCGCATCGTCGTCGATGCCCGGCGGTTGTCGGCCATCACCGCGACCAACGCGATCACGATCAAGGACACGCCCGAGCGCATCACCGCGGCCGGCAAGATCATCACGGCCATCGACAAGGCGCGTCCGGAAGTGATCATCGACGTCGAACTGCTGGAAGTGAACCGCACGCACCTGCACGAGTACGGCCTGCAGATTGCGTCGCCCACGTCCTCGCCAACCGGCATCGACGGCCAGGCCAACGTCAACAAGAGCGGCCTGTCCCTGCGCAGCCTGACGAGTCTCACGCAGGCGGACGTGCTGCTCACGAACCTGCCGTCGCTCTACTATCGACTGCTCAAGAACGACAGCGCCACGCGCATCCTGGCCAATCCGCAGTTGCGCACCTCCGAAGGAATTCCCGCGCAGGCGCGCTTCGGCGAACGCGTGCCCGTGCCCGTGACGACGTTCGCCCCGATCGCGGCCGGCGGCGTCCAGACGCAGCCCATCACCTCGTTCAACTACGAGCCGATCGGCGTGAACATCGACATCACCCCACGCATGCACCACGACGATGCGGTGACGCTGTCGCTGAAGGTGGAAC
>Ga0163150_10009005_pt1 | contig 11169 bp, 12 predicted proteins | sample OliLakLV19P2IB_FD_148628 | JGI IMG/M metagenome (GOLD analysis project Ga0163150, IMG submission 148628) | Freshwater microbial mat bacterial communities from Lake Vanda, McMurdo Dry Valleys, Antarctica - Oligotrophic Lake LV.19.P2.IB | ecosystem: Environmental > Aquatic > Freshwater > Lake >...
CATTTCCGATCAGAAAGCGAACCTTGGTTTTTGCAATCACTCAGTCCAGTGTTTTCCTTGTATTTCACGGCTAAAATCGATTGCGGATCACGAAAACCACCCACAGTTTCTGCGGAAGAGCCAAATAATCGTTGATTCTTGATTACCTTACCGGCGATTTTCCTAATAAACGACGAATCACGCCGATCTGGCCAATATGAATCGACTCGTGAAGCGGCGCGAACATCAACGCGCCAAGCTTCATGGGGTACACGGCGTACGGCATGTCCGCTGGCTCAGTGAGACTCGATGGTTGCAATGAAGAAGCTTCTTCTATCGATCGTCGATGAATTTTATCGAGGATGGCAAGAAACTCATCGCGAGGTGGATTCGAACCAGGTTCCGTCGACGGTTGTGTTCCCTTTCCAAAATTCTTACGCAGCCATCCCGGCATCAATTCGATGTCGCCTTCGGCTCGTCCTCGTTGCCGAAAGAGCATCAATCCATACTGAGCAACCGCTAAGTGCCCGATTTGCCAAGCAACATGGCTCGACAATCCCGATGGCACTTGCGTCCAAAGATTTTCCGAGATGTCCTCGATCAATCCCAGCATGTATTCGCGAGCAAACTTCATTTGCCCGATCGCCATATCGCGATGATGGAGGACTTCGGCATCGCTAAGCCTTGGGGCTTCATTCATCATTCGGTTCGTATCTACTTCTTCTTTTTGAAGAGATAGTATTCGCCGAGCGAAATCGCACCATCTCCATTCTTATCGACCGAATTGAAGTCACCGCTGCTGGCCGGCCATTCGTCGGGCGTCAATCGACCATTTTGATCTTTGTCGGCTTTCTTGACTGAAAGGGCTGAGAATTGAACCCAACGTTCTTCTGCATCGGCTGGCAAGTCGCTGCGGTCCATATCTGCCGCTGGTGTACTACTCGCCGCCGCTGAACTCGATACCGATACGCTTCCTGAGGAAGGCGCAGAGGATCCTCGAAGGACGCCTTTCTTGACGGCCGCCAAGGTCTCGAGCGTCGTAATCGTTCCATCGCCATTGGCATCGAATCTCGCGAATTCTTGGATGGTTGATTCATCCCAATTCGAAGCAAACTCGTTCATCATGACCTGTCCATCTTTGTTTCCATCGCTGCTGGCAAACCACTCTGGTAGTCCTTGAATCTTAGCACCCGTTCCAAAGCGAGGTGCAAATTTGTAAGAAGCTTGATTGCTCCACGGATTCAATGGCGCTTCTTCTTTGTCACCACCATCGCGTCGCCGCGAATCGTCGCGACGATCAGAAGAAGCTTTTTTGTTTGCTTTCTCCACCTCTTCAACTTGTCGTCGTTTTGCATAACGACCGGCTAACTCTTGCACGTTCAATTTCTTGTCGCCATTGCGATCGAATTGCATCGGATTGTCGGACCATCGACCTTGGGCAATCTCTTTTTCGTCCAAGATCCCGTCCTTGTTGGTGTCGTAGCGCGACATGCGATCAGCGGCTTCTTTGAGATCGCGTTCTTCAATTTTGATCGACGACGCTAAACTTCCAGCCGTACCAAAACCCAACATCGAAACGATCTCTTTTTTCGTTCCAAAGCCAGGAACCAGCGGTTCCGGTTCGGTGGGTGCTGAGGTACTAGGCCTTGAATTGGACGAACTAGAGCTATTGGAACTGTCACCGCTCGAACCACGCATTTTTTCCATTGCCTTGGTGATCTTGGAAATCGGAATCGGCTTCGACGAACTCATGGCCTGTGCAATCTCAGGGTTTGAAGAAGCCATACGATCGAGCATGAACTTCGCTGGCCCCTGCATTTCGTCAGGATCGATCGACCCATTGCCATTGGCATCCAAACGGCTGAGCATGGCCGACGGATCAAATCCACCGCTACGATCGCCACCGCCGGGCGGTCCACCACGATCGCCACCGCTAGGCGGTCCGCCTCGGTCTCCTCCGCTAGGTCGTCCACCACGGTCTCCTCCACCACGGTCTCCTCCACCACGGTCTCCTCCACCACGGTCTCCTCCACCACGGTCTCCTCCACCGCCGGGAAAGCCACCGCCGCCTGGAAAACCACCACCGCCGCTTGGACGTCCGCCTCGATCGCCACCGCCGGGTGGCTGGGCAATGATATCGATTGGAAACAAAGTGATCCCAAGCAAGATTGCAATTAAATATCGTGGAATAACCATTGTTAAACTCCTGCGGTCGCAAATTTTTGCGGCGTCTTCCGAATGAATAATCTTCAGGAAGACCTCAAAATAATAGTTTAGTCGAGTGAATCCAAGAACGGACACTCCAACTAAGAAATTCGGCACCAAACTTTAAACCCCACAACCCCCAAGAAAGTTCCGGAGGATGTAGCCATGGCCCCGGTGCGCGGGCGTCTCGCCGCTATTTGTAACGAACAGCGGACGGGACGCCCGGGCACCAAACCTAAGGTGCCAGCCAGTTAAACGGGAACAACGGGATATTCCGCAAAAACCCGAATGCAATCACCAGTCCGGCCATGAGCAAGTGCATTCGCGGAGAGGCCTGAAGGGTCCAGAAATCGCCTTTGTGAAACCAAAATCGTTGATAAAAAAGCCAGGCGACAAGCCCTGGCAAAAGCGTCACGGCCAGAGCGTTCATCCTTAAGGCGGAAAGAATCTGGCCGTTGAGAAGGTTATGCCATGCTCGAAAACCACCACACCCAGGGCAATGCAAGCCGGTCAAATCATGGAACGCACATCTCGGATAGAATCGATGTTCCAGCGGCGGAAACCAAAATACGATTGCTAAAGCAACAAGCCCCAGTGCAACTATCGCGATGTAGAGATATAGCTCCCATCGCGAGAAGCGATTCAAGGAAACGGACGGATCTTTTTCTCCGTTGCTCCATTCCGTCATCGCTTACATGCCGCCCAAGTTGTTCGGTTGTTGAACTGAAACCGCAGCAACAACCTGGATCACGAAAGAAATGATGCTGATGAGAATGCCCGATCCAAAACTTATCCAGCACCAAAGCTTGGCTTTGTCAGAACTGGATTTTGCACCAGCGTGGTCACCGGCTGCAATCTTTCCGTTGACTTGAGAGGCGAAAACAATGGCGACGATTCCAAAGGGTATACAGCAACAGAGTGTTACCAAAATCGATTGCACCAAATAGTTCGGGAGCGGAATTCCCTGCGGCGGCAGCGAACCGCCCGAAGCCGGAAACTGAGCACCGGCACCAGCCGAATAAGGATTGTTACCACCAGAGGAGTAGGGATTGTTTCCACTCGACATATTGTGCCTCACGACTAAGAGCAAGAATCGGAATAACGCTTTCTAAGCCGTCGAACGTCGAATTACAAGAACCCTGCGTGGCGTAAGCTTCCAGCTTGCGAACAATTCACGCAAGCTGGTAGCTTTTGCCACCTTTGCAAGCCGAGACTTGCCGCGAGGGCACTTGTTCAAGAAGCCGAATCGACTGATACTCTTCGAAGTCTCGGAGCATCCGATGACTCGGGACTCGATTGAGTCGCGCATTTAACGCTATTTCCTTAAGATTGTTGACGAAAATGGAAGCTGGAATCGTAGGTTTACCCAACGTTGGTAAAAGTACCCTTTTCAATGCCTTGACCGGTTCGCAGGGGGCCCAAGCCGCCAACTACCCTTTCTGTACGATCGAACCGAACGAAGGAATCGTCAGCATTCCCGATGGTCGACTCTCAAGGATCGCATCGCTCATTGTTCCGCAGCGTATTTTGCCTGCCATGTTCAAACTGGTCGATATCGCAGGAATCGTACAGGGAGCCAGCGAAGGACAAGGGCTTGGAAATAAGTTCCTAACGCATATCCGCGAAGTCGACGCCATTTTGCAGGTTGTTCGCTGTTTCGATGATCCCGATGTCACCCACGTCGCTGGTAAAGTCGATCCGGTTGCCGACATGGAAACCATCGAGACCGAGCTGATGCTTTCGGATATCCAGACGCTTGAAAATGCACTTCCGAAAGCCGAACGGGCGGCTAAGTCAGGAGACAAAGAAGCCAAACTCAGAGTGTCTGCAATTGGAAAAGCGATGGCTCATTTTGAAAAGGAACTCCCGCTTCGTTCGCTCGTTTTAGAAGAGGCCGAAGAGAAAGCCATCAGCAGCTACGGACTGATGACTGCCAAGCCTATTCTTTACATCGCCAATGTCGACGAAAACGATCTACAGGGAGAAAGCCCCAAAGTAATGGCGGTACGAGAGTTTGCGACGCGCTCGGGCGCACAGGTCGTGCCGGTTTGTGCAAAACTCGAAGCCGAAATTGCGGAAATGGAGCCGCCCGATCGAGACGAAATGCTTAAGGGCGTAGGACTTGCCGAACCGGCGCTTCAAGTCGTCGCCCGCCAAGCGTATCGAACACTTGGCTTGCACAGCTATTTTACGGCTGGCGAAAAAGAAGTCAGAGCTTGGACGATACCTATCGGGGCTACTGCACCCCAGGCGGCCGGCGTCATTCATACCGATTTTGAAAAAGGATTTATCCGAGCGGAAGTCTACTCGCTCGATGATCTCGAAACTTTCAAAAGCGAAAAAGAGATTCGATCGGCAGGAAAACTGCGAGTTGAAGGAAAAGTCTACGTCATGCAAGACGGCGACATTTGCCATTTCTTATTTAACTGAACGCAACTAATTTTTTCGTTCCTAATCAGTGATCGTCCTGAATTCGTAAGGCAAATCGCGACGAAAAGCCGCTCAACTATTGACTTCAAAATCCGCCAACTAAGATAGATCAGTGGAATTGGTTGCTGCACGTCCAGTAGTTGGCAATGTTGAAATTTCAACGATGCTGGTTTATTTGGGCAGACACCGAATATTTTGCTTTCATTTCAAGGGCAATCTCCTAGGAAAAAGCTCCGTTCCATTTTTCCCATCTCTTCACCATAATGACCGTTAGAAAGGAACATTGCCGATGAAACTCCAAAACTTGCTTTTCGCTTCCACGCTACTTTTATTCGCTAATCCAGTTCTCTTTGCCGCCGATGACGTTGCCAAAGCCGTCGAAGTCAATCCTAGCGACGCACCGGCGAAAAAATCAGCCGGAACGCCGATTGAAAACTTGAAATCGTCCGTCCGCCCGTTGAACGTGACCGTCGATGTCAACAATAACACGCCAATAGCAGGAACGCTCGTCGAAGTCGATGTGCTGTTGATTAAGACCGCCTTTGGTGAAGCTAGCGTACCACTTTCGGAGATCGCGGGCATTCGTTTTCCACAGGGTGACGATGTGAGTACCAGTGTTGTCATGCTCAATGGCGACTCGATCACCGGTGCGACCGACGTAAGAATGATCACGGTGGATACCGATTGGGGGACGGCGAAAGTCAATGGTTCTTCGGTCCGTTCGATCTTGTTTGTCCCGAACTTGGCATGGACTTCTTCGCCAGGAATTAGCGGAAAACGCTGGGCGCTCCAGGATGCCGCTAAGGCTCAAGCGGTGGCGGTAGCGCCGAATCCGGCGGTGAAATCGGGGAATCGAACGAACGTTGCGCCTCCTCCATTGCAATCCGGAAACAACTTCAATTTCGGCAATAATCGAAGCGGTTTTAATCCACAGTAATCTTGCATGACGCTTCATGAGTTTCGGAAAAACTATACGTACGGCGAACTGATTCGCGAGAATCTCGCCGACGATCCCATCGACCAATTCCAGCGATGGTTTGACGAACTTCGACAAGCTGATGTCCCCGAATGGTTCGAGTTAAACGCCATGGTCCTTTCGACCGGCGACGCAACCGAGATTGCAAGCCGAGTCGTGCTGCTCAAGTCGGTTTCGAACCAGGGATTTACATTCTTTACGAATTATCAGTCGGCCAAAGCGAGACAACTCGAACACAATCCGCAGGCAGCTCTCAATTTTTATTGGCCCATGTTCGAGCGACAGGTTCGCGTCGAAGGGCGAGTTAGCCGAACGTCGACCGAAGTCTCCGACGCATACTTTCGTGCTCGGCCAAAAATGAGTCGTTTGGGTGCCATCGCGTCGCCCCAGTCGGATAGGATCGACGACTTCGAGCCGCTTCAAGCTCGAATCGAATCGCTGGAAAAACAGTATCCAGGCGACGAGATACCGCGTCCGGAACATTGGGGTGGATATCAGCTTTTGCCGGATTTGATCGAGTTTTGGCAAGGAAAACCGTCGCGGCTCCACGATCGTTTTCAGTACCGTCGCACCGCAAATGCTTGGGACATTCATCGACTCGCCCCGTAGCTACAGCGTCTCCGATCGAGCGTTGCACTGGTATATGCGTCTGATTCAGTCATACTAACAAGACAGCGTAGCCTCGCGAATAATACGACCCGCTCACCGGGTTTCCGCTGTCCAAGCAAAAAAATTATGTTGACTGAACACCAGAAACCGACGCTCCTTGACTACGACATTAAATCGCTTAGCAAGTGGATGGCGCAACGAAATCTACCGACGTACCGCGCTAAACAAGTCCTGACGTGGATCTTTCAACGCCGCGCTGACACGTTTGAAGCGATGTCCGATTTGCCGAAAGCGCTTCGAGTTGTCTTGAGCGAAGCGTTTTCGATTTTTACGGCGAAGACGAGCGTCCATCAGGTTGGCGACGATGGCACGGAAAAACTCCTAGTCGAACTTGCCGATGGCGGACGCATCGAATGCGTATTGCTGCGCGACGGACCGCGTCGTTCGGTTTGCATCAGCAGCCAAGTTGGTTGTGCAATGGGCTGCGTTTTTTGCGCTAGTGGACTCGATGGCGTCGACCGAAATCTGACGCGTTCCGAAATCATCGAACAGATGCTTCGGTTACAACAGTTGTTGCCAGACGAAGAGCGACTGAGTCATATTGTGATGATGGGAATGGGCGAGCCGCTGGCGAATCTACCTCGAGTTCTTGAATCGCTTGAATTCGCCCGCGATAGTCAGATAGGACTCGGCATCAGCCCACGTCGAATCACGATCAGCACTGTTGGACTTCCGCCAGCCATCGATCGGCTTGCAGAGGCCAACGCTCCGTACCAACTCGCGATTAGTCTTCACGCGCCAAACGATAAACTTCGAAGCGAGCTGGTGCCGATCAACCGAACGATTGGCATTCAACCGATTCTCGAAGCGGCGGAACGTTATTTTGAGAAAACCGGTCGTCGATTGACGTTTGAGTATGTCTTGCTGAAAGGCATCAACGATTCCGTCGAGTGCGCTGATCAACTTGTTCGATTGTTGCATGGTCGTGTCTCGATGTTAAACGTGATCCCTTACAATCCTGTCGCTGGTCTGCCTTACAAAACACCGTCGCCCGCCGCGATTCATCGCTTTCGAAACACCTTGGTCGACGGAGGAATCAACGTCATGTTTCGGCAGCGCAAAGGGGCTGGTATTCAAGCTGCCTGTGGACAATTAAGGCGTCTACGCAATCTCGAACCAACCGTCGTTTCATTAACCCCAGCCTCCGGCAGAACCAGCGATGATTAAGCCTAATTTACTTTTATCGTTTTTGTGCCGTTGCCCCTCGCCTAGTCCGTTGAAAGTTGAGCCGACGTTGCTAGTCCTGCTGACTCAGACTCTACTCTTTCTATTGACAGCGTCCTATCCAGTAATCGCCGAGGATCCGCCGAATACTCCTTCGATTCCCAAGACGAAAAAAGAGAAAGTCGTTCTCGAAGCCGATCCTCAATCGAGTGTTCAGTATTGGGCCCATCGCAATTTCAAAATGCGATTTGGTCTGCAGTTTCAGTCGAACGATAATCATTGTCGCGAGCTTTATGCAACGATTCCCTTTCCTCGCAATTGGCCCGAGCAGCAAGTAAAAATTCTTGGCGCGGACCTGCCCGATTTCTCTCGATATAAAGAACGCGAACTCCCGGCGGGTGCCAAGCAATTATTGCTTGAAGTCCCAGCGTTGGCAGCGCACCAACAATTGGATGTGGTCATCACGGTTGAAATTGTAAAATCGTTTATCAAGCTTCCCGAAGATACTTCGAGTTTGATTTACCCCAAGAAGACAATTCGCGACAAAGATCTTCAATGGTCGCTTGGCGATAGTCCATTCATCGATACCAAGAGTCGGCAAATTCGAGCGATCGCTAAAGAGATCAAGGACAAGGAACCGGAAAGCGCTTGGAAGCATGTCGAGCTGATTTACGATTGGGTGCGAGACAACATCCAGTATCGCAACGGTTCGCTGCGCACGACTCAAGATGCCTTGAAGGACAAATTCGGTGACTGCGAAGAAATGACCGGAGTCTTTGTGGCGATCTGCCGTGCTAGCAACATCCCGGCCCGATGCGTTTGGATCCCCCAACATTGCTACCCCGAGTTCTACCTCGAAGATGCAAACGGTTTTGGACATTGGTTTCCGTGTCAAGCCGCTGGCGACCGGCAGTTTGGCGAAATGAACGAATACCGCCCTATCCTGCAAAAAGGCGATCGATTTAAAGTTCCCGAAGAGAAGCAAATGCAACGTTATGTTGCCGAGTACTTTACGTGCAAGCAACGTTCGGTCGGTCCGACACCGCCGAACGTCGACACGATTCGCGATCTCGGTGAACTACAGGCCGAATTGCAGCAGATCAAAGCTGCGACCGAGCCTCCAGCGTCATAACCGGAACAACCCGCACGGCATTCGCTAGGTTGAAAACTTCAACTTTCCAAAACGGCTGTGTCTTTTGTAAACTTCGGTAACGCAGCTATAATGCGAGTTCAAAATCCCCTTGGGTTTTCAATTTCATTCACGGCTTTTCCGTTTAGCAATCCAGGAATAGGTATCCAGTCAATGCCCCGATTAACCAAGAATTTCTCGAAACTGTTGGGGCTACTGCTCCTTGCCGCCTGCCCGTCACTAGGAATGGCTCAGCTCGGACTCAATGCAAATCCGCTCGATCCATTTCCTCCAAATGCCGCCGAACTCGTCAAGTTGAGCGAGATAAACAAAGGTCTTGCCAATGCAATCGAGAGTTTTGCTGCCGGGAACCCCGCAAAGCTGAAAGAGAGCTTGGTCGAAGCGAAGAATATCAATCCCGATTTCCCAAAATCGGACGTCATGCTGGCTCGAATGTTCATGGCCAATCGTCAATGGAACGAGGCACTTGCGGTGCTCGAAGGCCACCTTGCGCTAAATCCCAACGACGCCGAAGCCTATAAGAGCATGGGTGAAATCGCCATGGTTTCCGGGCGATGGACGGACGCTTGGCTACAGTTCGAAAAAGCAAACTCGCTTGTTGAAACCATGCAGTTCAGTGCAGCTCGGAAACAAAACTTTAATACGGAAATGACAAAGCTTCGAGGCGAAACGGCTGAAAGACGCCAAGATGCCTCCGTCGCTGCCAAACTATTTGAAGAGCTTGCTAAGCTGCAACCCAAAGAAGGTTATCCGTATTGGTCGCTCGGTCGTCTTAAAATTGCAAGCGGCGATATCGATGGCGGTGCAACCTTGCTCAAGAAAGGGAAGCAATTGACGAGCTCGCTTCCACAAGCAGAATTGGCCATCGCCCTCGAAATGGCCGGTGGAAAAGATCGCGCCAAGGCCGACAAATGGTTCAAAGACGGTATTATGGCCAAGGATACCGGCAGTGAAGCCAATTGGGTTCAGTATATTCGCTACCTTATCGATGACGATAAAATCTCAGACGCCAAGGCACTTATCGAAAAAGCACCGGGGGATTTTTCAACGCATCGCGACCTTAGACTCTTGAAGGCGATTATCCATCGCTACCTCAATGAAGATAGCGAAGCAGAAAAAATCCTTTCGGACCTTAATCGAGCCAATCCAGATGACCTTGACGTCGCCGACCAGCTAGCACTTGTCCTCGTTGAATCCAGCGACGAAGGAAAGCGAGCACGGGCGGGTCAGCTCAGCGAAGCAAATCTACGACAAGCTCAAAACGTTGAGAAAGTCGTTGCGACCGCCGCGTGGGTGAAATTTAGGACAGGCTCTCTTGATATTGCCGATAAAGTCTTAGGGGAAATCGTGAAAGGTGGACGCATTAGCCCGCAAACGGCTTATTACGCTGGCATGCTTTTGAAAACTCGAGGAAAGAAAGACGATGCCATCCAATTCTTCAAGCTTGCATCCGAAGCACCCGGTTCCTTCCCTCAAAAGAAAGCCGCCAAAGCCGAAGTTCCAGCTCCTGCTGCACCTGACGCGCCAGCTCCGAAAACCAAGTAGGAAGTACGAGAGTTCGACTGCTCCAAGTTGGGCGAGCCTGGATTATTCATCAGCCGGTGTGCGTTAGCACCGGTTCGCTCGAATTGCTGGGAAACCGGACGCTAACGCGCCGGCGCACTGCGTCCGCTTTTCTTAACCTCTTCGAGCTGCGTTTTTAACTCCTTCACGACTTCCGGATGTTCGAAGTAAAGATTCCTTGTCTCGCCGGGATCGTTTCTTAAATCATAAAGCTGCCCGGGTGCGTTGGGTGCCGCGTCAGTAATGGTCGAGAACTCCTTTAGTTTCCCGCTTTCATAATGGTTCCCTCCCGATCCGCCATGGTCGAGCCCCATCGTGTTGGTATTTTTCTCGCATGTTGATCACGCTACCGACTTCGGGGCCATCGTCGCTGGTCACCATCACCAGCGGGTTGTCGGCGATTCCGAGCGATTCCAATTTGTCAAGCAACCGACCGACGATCTGATCCAAATCGAAAATGAAATCGCCGTGCGGACCGGCATTTGTTTTGCTTTGAAATTCTTTACCAGCAAACGATGTAAGATGAACGGCTTGCATCGAATGAAAAAGAAAAAATGGCTTGTCGGGGTTTTCTTTGTAATGTTGATCAAGCACGGGCCGCCGACGCCGGTAAAGACGCCACGATAGTTGAGTCGAAACGCCATTCGCCCCGTCATGATGCTATAGCGAGTCGGCGTACAAACAGTGGACGGGCTATGCGCGTCGGTGAATCGCATCCCGTGTTAAGCTAAGCGATCGAGATGCGGAGTCGCTACCTTCGATTCGGGGTTGTAGCAACCTACATCGCCATATCCAAGATCATCCGCCAGGATAAGAATGATGTTAGGTTGATTTGCAAACGCAATCGACGGGAATCCACAAAGGAATAAGGCAACAAGGCAGAAGTGAATTGGGTTCGTCTTTTTAGCTCTTCCGGTAGAAACTGTGGGTGGTTTTCGTGATCCGCAATCGATTTTAGCCGTGAAATACAAGGAAAACACTGGACTGAGTGATTGCAAAAACCAAGGTTCGCTTTCTGATCGGAAATGCTTAC
>Ga0163150_10009007_pt1 | contig 11167 bp, 8 predicted proteins | sample OliLakLV19P2IB_FD_148628 | JGI IMG/M metagenome (GOLD analysis project Ga0163150, IMG submission 148628) | Freshwater microbial mat bacterial communities from Lake Vanda, McMurdo Dry Valleys, Antarctica - Oligotrophic Lake LV.19.P2.IB | ecosystem: Environmental > Aquatic > Freshwater > Lake >...
TCCTGCTGCTCGATGATACGCTGCTGTGGCGCTTCGTTCCGTCGGCGCTGCGACAAATGGCGCACTGGCAGCGCCCGGAGTGGTGGGATAAGCGCGGCTTACGGTTGGATGCGAAGGGCGCGCTGCTGACGGTATTCGTCGTGCTGATGCTTTTCCTGAGCACGTTCGCCTTTATCCGACGCACATTCCCACAGACGTGGGAAAGCGTTCCGGTGTCCATTCGCGGCGTTCATACGTGGTTCAACCCGTTTTATATCAGCAGTGGCTACGGCTTGTTTCAGGTGATGACCAAAGGCCGCCCCGAAATCATCATCGAGGGCAGTATGGACGGCGAAACGTGGTATGCCTACGAGTTTTACTACAAGGTCGGTGACGTGAACCGCGCCCCGCCGTTCATCGCGCCGCATCAGCCGCGCCTCGATTGGCAGATGTGGTTCGCGGCGCTGCAAGGCTGCTGTCAGGATTGGTTTGTCAGTCTGCTGCGCGGCTTGTTTGAAGGCGAACCGGAGATTATCGCGTTGGTGGAAACCAACCCATTCCCCACCGATCCGCCGATCTACCTGCGGGCGACGCTGTACGACTATCGTTTCTCGACGACGGAAGAACGCGCCGAAACGGGTGCGTGGTGGGTTCGCAGCGACCCGCAAGTGTACATGCCAGCGATCACGATAGAAGACGTTCAGCCGGATCGTGTACCGTAGGGAGTAGTAGTCAGTTTTCAGTAGGCGGTATTCAGTCAAAAGATGGGCGCTCAGAGTTAAGCCCTTCGCTATACTGACAACTGATGACTAACGACTGATAACTAAGGAGTATAGCTCATGAACGAACAATATCCGATTTACGAAAAGTTCCCTTCACGCACGGAAATCGCGGGCATTCTAATTGCGCTTGCGCCGTTCGCGATTCGATTTGGCACGAGTTCTTCGCGCACGGTCAACGGCGTGGTGGTCGAAAGCTCATCGGTCAATTACGTGGGCTTAGTCCTCGGCCCGGTTGCGATCTTGATCGGGCTGATGGCATTGCGACTGCTGTCTCGCACTGCCGACGAAGACCGCATCAAGCGTATCATCGCTATCGCGGCCATCATCGGCATTGGCGCGCTGCAACTCTTGAATGGGTTAGGGCTGGTCAACTTCTAAGGCGAAATCTCGATGCAACTGCTGATTGACGGCCTAATGTGTGAGTTCGTGCCGATCAAAGTGTTTCGCGCTGCTCACGGGCTGGCGCTTGAATTCAGCGTGGCGCTGTTCGAACCGAAGGATTACGACGGACTAGGACGTATTGATCGCGCAGGGAGTGAACTGAACGATGTTCGCCGCGCCATATTAGACGCGCTGCCTGAACGATTGTCGATCAACGCATGGTTGGCGTTTCTGCCTACGCTGGAAAGCCTGTTTCGTGACAAGCTGGTGGAGATCAACGCGCAGGTCGGGCTGCGAGAGGTCGAGATCGACTTCGCGGTGGCTGGCTTTGGCGACGTGTGCCGTGCGCTGCTGTATGCGCTGCTGCGCGCCCGTGCTGAAAACCGGCCCGCGCCATCGTTCGCGCAGGTGTATGCCGATTGGCTGAACAGCACCTTGCGCGTATCGCAGACGATTCATCGCTATGACCATCACGGCGAGGCGTGGCAGATTCAAATCATCACTCATGCCTATGGACGGGTTGGGATGCTGGTTCAGGAAGGAGCGCAGCGATATTACGTTCAGGACGGAGTTTACGGCTGTCCAGCGGAAGGCTACATGGCCGCGCTTTTAACCGATATAGCCGCACATATTTCTGCGAAATCCTTGCCGACCAAGTAATAATCCTTTATCCCGATTGTGCGTAAAAGGCGTTATTGTTGTAATGTCACATTTTCCTTACTCTGCTAGTAGTGAACAGCGCAGAAAAAAGGTACACTCGAAAGTTAACCAAACAGGACGAGAAGACACCTTCAGCAGGACTTCTCAATAACTCGACTATGACTCTCCGCAAGAAAACCCTGATTCTTATAGCCGTAACACTTGTCGGACTGATTAGTCTGCTGTATTTGGCTTCCCGTGCGATTTTGCTGACCAGTTTTATCGATCTTGAAACGCGCTTCGTTGACCGCAACAACATGCGTATCGGCAACGCCATACAGGACGATCTCGACGGGCTGCTAGTGTCGATCAAAGACTGGGCCTTTTGGGATGATACCTACCAGTATCTTCAGGATGACAACGAAGCTTACCGCGAGGCCAACCTCGCTGACAACACATTCACGAATTTTCGCCTGAACGTCGTGATGTTCATCAACCAAAACAGCGAACTGCTCTACGGTAAGGGCTTTGATACCGAGGAGCAGAGCGGCGCGTCGCTGCTGGACAGTATGAACGTGATGTTAGAGCGGCGCGATCCGTTGTTTCATTATTTGGATTTTCAGCCGGGTGATGAGTTGGTTACCAATGGAACGACAGGGATTGTCTTGCTGCCGGAAGGCCCGCTGCTGATCGCCGCTGTGCCTGTCTTGATGAATGACGCTCAAGGCCCACCGCAGGGGATGTTGATCTGGGGGCGGTTCTTGGGAGAGTCCGAGTTGCTGCGGCTGTCCGAGCTAACTCGCTTGTCCGTCACGGTCTATTCGATCCATGATCCACAGCTTCCAGCGGATTTTGTCACTGCGGGTGAGCATTTGCGTAGTGGCTCGCCCCGTTTCGTGCAGGCGTTGACGGACGACGTGGTGGCTGGTTACGAGATTGTCGATGACGTATATGGCACTCCGGCGCTCATAATACGTGTGACTTCTCCCCGTGAAGTTTTCCAGCGTGGGCAAAGCACGTTGTCCTATATCCTGATCTTGCTGTTAGTGGTAGGAGCGGTCTTCATTGTATTGACGGCGCTGCTGTTGGAACGACTGTTTCTATCGCGCTTGGCGTGGTTAAGCAGCCGCGTGAGCAAGATCGAAAGCAGCGGCGACCTGACGATGGACGTGGTGGTGAGTGGTCACGATGAATTGTCGCAGCTTTCGCAGCGCATCAGCCGCACCTTGCAAACACTGCGCCGTTCTCAAGAGAAAATACAAGAAAGCGAAGCGCGTTACGCGGGTATTTTCCGTCACTCGTTAGACGGCATCTTTCTGGTGAAAGTGCTGCCAAATGACCGTTTCGAGTATGAGACCATCAATCCAGCGGACGAACGCGGGTTGGGCATTACGGCAGAGCAGATCGCGGGCAAAACCGCGCACGAATTGTTCTCGTCGGAAACCGCCGATAAAAAAGAACTGCATTACCGGAAGGTGATGGAGACCGGCGAACCGCTGCAATATAAGATCACATATGACATGAACGGCGGGCAGCAAACGTGGCACAACGTCCTTGTGCCTATCCGTGATGCTTCTGGCCAAATCGTGCGAATCTTGGGTACAGCCCGCGAAGTGACTGAACAGGAACACGCCGAAGCTCAACTGCGGCGGCAAGCGCTGGTATTCGAGAATATATCCGATGCGGTGATTATCACCGACATGCAGGGCTGCATTATCGACTGGAACCCCGCCGCCGAGCGTATTTACGGTTATCTAAAGGCTGAAGTGCTTGGCAACCCTTTGCCACTCGACAAATTTACCAGAAACGGTGCTGATTTATCCCATAGAATTGACACGGCGTTGAAGCAAGACGGGCGCTGGCAAGGCGAAGTAACCATCTTTCGCAAGGATGGCGTGGAACGCCTGATGGAAGCGGTGAGTGTGCCGCTGTTCGATGCACAGGGAAGTAAGATCGCCGTTATCAGTATGAACCGCGACGTCACCGAACGCAAGCGCGCCGAAGCTGAGAACATTCATAAATCGGACACACTGGCTAAGTTCAGCGATAACCTCAAGACGCTGCATCGCATCACGCTTATGAATTACGATAACGTCGAGGGTATGTTTGGTGATTATCTGCTCGCAGGCTGCGAGATTTTGGGGCTGCCGCTCGGTATTTTGGGCGAAGTGCGCGATGAAACGTATATCATCTGGCGCGTTTTCTCCGTGGATGACCAGTATCCGGTTCATCCCGGAGATCGTTACACGCTGTCCGACACTTACTGCGCGGACACGGTGCGCGAATGGCGAACACTAACCTATACCCATGTTGGCAGTATGGCGGATATGCGCGAACATCCTCAATATTTGAGCTTAGGCACGGAAACCTACATCGGCTCACCGATATTTGTGCATGGCGCGGTTTACGGTACGCTGATTTTTTCGTCTACAGAGCCACGCGCCGAAACCTTCACCGCTGCTGAAATAGAAATTATCGAGTTGATGGCACTGGGCATCGGGCGCTCGATTGAGTTATCGCTGCTGGAAAAGGAACGCGAACGCGCCGAAACCGCGCTGCGTGAAGCCAACGGTACATTCGAAGCGTTGATCGAGGCATCGCCATTAGCGATTGTGGCGTTCAATTCCGAAGGCATTGTTGACCTCTGGAATCCCGCTGCCGAGCGTATATTCGGTTGGCGCGCCGAAGAAGCGATTGGCAAACCGCCCGTCTACGTCCAGTCCGAGAAGCTGGACGAGTTCAACCAACTGCTGACGACGATACTCAGCGGCAAATCGTTGTCCAATCTGGAACTGCGCCGCCAACGTAGTGACAGCAGCTTAATCGACATCAGCATTTCTTCCGCACCGATGCGCGGCGCTGATGGACGGATACGCGGCATCATGAGCGTCATTGATGATGTGACCGAGCGTAAAAAGGCCAAGCAGCAAGAACTCGAACTGGTGCTCGAACGCGAACGGGTGCGCTTGATCGCTGATTTTGTGCGCGATGCTTCGCACGATTTCCGCACGCCGCTTTCCAACATTCGCACCAGCGCTTACCTGCTCGAACGCTCCACCGATGCGGAACAGCGGCGGCGGCGGGTGAATACCATCGACGAGCAGGTGACACAGATTGACCAACTAGTAGACAGCCTGCTGACGATCACCCGTTTGAACAGCGGGGTTGAGTTCACCTTCCGGCAGATCGACCTTAACGAAACTTTGCAGCAAGTGATGGTCAAGATGCGCCCATCTGCCGAGCGCAAGAATCTGACGTTGGCGCTCGAACTCAGCGACGTTTCGCCCGTAACCGCCGACGAATCGTATATGTATCAAGCACTAGTCAATCTCACGCAAAACGCAGTGGATTACACCGACGACGATGGGCAGATCACCATACGAACGTTCAATGAGGACGAATACGTGGTAGTCGAAATTAGTGATACAGGCGTGGGCATATCCGCCGATGATCTACCCTTCATCCTTGACCGCGTTTACCGCACTGACCGTTCGTGGTCAGCAGTGGGACGCCCCGGTTTGGGTCTGCCGATTGCCAAGAAGATCATCGAAGGTCATAAAGGCCACATCGAAGTCACCAGTACGCCGAAGCAGGGCAGCCAATTCCGCGTCTATGTACCTGCTGTGCCCGAAGTCGTGCGCCCGAACTAATCCAAACGACGCTCGCCTTACTCAGCTTTGCTCACCAGATAATGACCAATCGCCAGCGCGTCCATACGGGTACGCATGAAGCAGTCGATGGCCTGCTGCGGTGTACACACAATCGGCTCGTTCTCGTTGAACGATGTGTTGAGTATAACTGGCGTTCCCGTCTGTTCACCGAAGGCGTTGATGAGCGACCAATACAGCGGCGTGTGTTCGCGCTGAACCGTTTGTAAGCGTCCCGTGCCATCGACATGCGTGACCGCTGGAATCTCGCTTTGCTTGTCAGCGCGTACTCCGTAGACCTTGAGCATAAACGGATCAGGGTAGGACTGGTCGAAATAGTCGCCAGTCGCTTCCAGCAGCACCGACGGCGCGAACGGGCGAAACGGTTCGCGGTGTTTGATGCGGGCGTTGAGGATGCCTTTCATATCGGTGCGGCGCGGGTCTGCGATGATGCTGCGGTTGCCGAGCGCACGCGGGCCCCACTCCATTCGCCCCTGAAACCAGCCCAGCACATTGCCATCCGCGACGATGGCGGCGGCGCGTTTGACCAGTTCGCTTTCGTCGAGCGCTTCGCAGGTCAGGTTGTGCCCTTCAAGCGCGGTTTCAATCTCACTGTCGTTGTAGCCCGGCCCGGTATAGGCATCGTTCATGACGAATGTTCGCGGCTGGCCGAGCAATTGATGATAAATGTAATAGCATACGCCGAGCGATGTACCTGCATCTCCGGCGGCGGGCTGGATGAAGATGTCCTCGAAACCTGTTTGCGGCAGGATTTTGCCGTTGAAGGCGCTGTTGAGCGCCACGCCGCCAGCCATGCACAGCGCTTTCTGGCCGCTGTCCTGCTGCAACTTTCGCACAATGGCGAACTCGGCTTCTTCCAACATCGCTTGCAGTGAGGCGGCGACGCAATTATGCTTGCTCGTAATTTCGCTGCGGGCGATGCGCGGTTCGCCCAACAGCTCAATCATCTTGGGCGAATAGATCGTGCCAATGATCGGTTCGCCGCCCTGCCACGTCATGGACGCGCCTTCGGCATGATGCACGAAGTAATCAAGATCAAGCTCGAAGGTGCCGTCACGTTGAACGCGCACGAGCTTACGCATCTCATCGAGATAGACAGGTTCGCCATAAGGCGCGAGACCCATCACTTTGCCCTCATCGCCATACTTGGGGAAGCCAAGCCACTGCGACACGGCGGTATAGAAAATGCCGAGCGAATGCGGAAAGTAAATCTTGTCATCGACCTTGAGCGTATTGCCCTTGCCCGTGCCCCACATCGTCGTTACGAAGTCGCCCGCGCCATCGACGGACAGAAGCGCCGCTTCGTCAAAGGGTGAGACGAAAAAGGCGCTGGCCATGTGGGCACGGTGATGCTCGACGTTGTGGAACTGCGCTTTCAATGCCGAGTCTTTCACGCCCATTTGCTCAATGAATACTGATTTCAGATTGCCGACTTTCATGCGGCTGGTCAAGCGATTACGGACGAGGCTCAGGCTGGGGCGGTTCTTGAAGGTAAAGAGGGCCGCTTTCATCCGATTGGCGCTGGGGTCACGCGAGATTCCGATATGGTCAAGGTCTTGAACCGTGATGCCCGCCGCGCTGAGGACGTATTGAATCGCCAGTACCGGAAAGCCGGCCCAATATTTGATGCGCGTAAAGCGCTCTTCTTCGGCGGCGGCGATCAAGCGGCCATCTTGAATCAAGCAGGCGGACGCACCGCCGTGATAAGCGTTTATGCCGAGGATGTACATGCGAACTCCGATGCGGCTGTGGGTGATATGACCTGCAAATTATATTTGGAAAACACTATAAGCTGCGAATGACTTGCGCCGGGTTGCCGGCTGCGATTACGCCAGCAGGGATGTCTCGCGTGACCACGCTGCCCGCGCCGATCACACTGCCCGCCCCGATGGTCACGCCTTTGAGAATCAACGACTGCATCCCGATAAACACATCATCCTCAATGACGATTGGGGCGGTTGCGCCATCAAGGAAATTTACGCTGCGCTGCACCGGAGTAAGCGGATGAAAATCAGTGTCGGTGATGACGGTGTTGCAGCCGACGCTGACGCGACTGCCGATGGAGACGCGCTCGTCGCATACGATTGAGCCGCCCGTCATGCCGAAATGGTCGCCAATAGTCAATACTGCACCGGAATTTCGTGTACACAGAATACAGGGACGGTTCGGGCCCAGCGGATTGCTGCGGGCAGTCGAGCGCAGTTCGAGGCTTGCGCCAATGGTCAGGGTACTGCGGCGGTGTTTTTGAATGATCGGTAGGCCGTACAGCCGCCAGTCCACGCCCCATGCGACACCCGCCAGCCGAAAACGCAGCCACGCGATAGGAATCAGCAGCATTCGCTCGATCTCGTTCTCCGCTTTCCATGGCGTATCGAGCGTTTGAGAAAGCAGTGATTCAGGTTTGGGCGAGTTGCTCATTGGTCACCTTGCGGCTGCTGGTTCGAGAACGCAGCGAACCCCATATCCACATTAGCGCAAACGCGGAGAACGCGAATAGCAGCGGGTCGGTAGGAACGCGATAGCGCGTCGATGGATGAAAGGCGACATACACAAGCGTCATGCTGATCTGCGTAAACCACAGCAGTGAAACATCACGCCACAGTTTGCGCGATAAAACGATGCCGATCAGCGCCAGCGCCAGCAGCCCACCAAAGTAAATACGGTGCAGCGCGCGCCCGATCTGGTCGAAAAGCGGCGTCGAATACGTGCCAACGGGATCACCGGGTGGCAGGCCGCCGAGTTCGAGCGCTTCCGAATCGTCGCTCTCGGTGATGACATTGCCCTGATAATCGAGGCGCGGTAGTTCGCCTTCGGTGGGGTTGAAGCGCGGCGCAACGTCGATACTCCAATAAACCAGAAACTTTGTCCACAGCAGTTCGGGGATCGCTTCGGGGTGTTCACGCAGATAGGTGAGTCCGCGTTCGGTACGGGCGTTATTGGCCTGCGGCCCGAACACGTCATCACCCTCAAATTCCAGCCCTTCCAGCGGAACCCACTGCACATCGTAGCCAGCGCGCAGGTACGGCATGGTATATTCGTTGTTGCCTTGATAGATGTTTTCGCCGCTGTTGAGCGAAAAGGGCACGAAGGTATCGAACACTTGATAGTTGCGAATGATCCACGGCGTGATGCACATGGCCGCGACCAATCCAACGGGCAGCAGTGCCCGAATCGTATCGAGCAATCCCCGCCGGAAAGTGAACCATACCGCGACGGCCACAATTACGATAAGAATGTTCGCCCGTGCCAGCAGGGTTATCCCTAAAACCAATCCGCCAACCAGCGCATAGGCCCACGCGGCGCGGTCAAACTGCGGACGTTCGCGCAGCAGGGCCATCACCAGCAAAAAGGCGTACAGCAGCGCCATGAAAAGCGGCGTGTCGATCAACGTCAGATTTTGAAAGATGAGATAGGGATACAGCGCGTAAAATATGCCCGCGAGTGCGCCGATGTTCGCGCCCATTGGCGACGGAAACAAGCGCTTGCACAGGTGATACAGGCAGGTAATCGACGCGAGATCGAGCAGAATGTGAAACACGCCGACCTGTAGATAGCCGCGCCCGAACACGGCGTACAATCTAGCTAAAACGTAACTGTAAAGTGGTGGCAGGTGCGCGTCAGGTACGCCGGGGATCAGCTTGCCATACACACCTGTCGCCAACAGGTTTTGCGCGTAGGTGTCATATGCGCTGGAGCCGTGAATTTCGCCGGACTGCGCGAAGTCGAGGGTCGATGAGAGCAGCAGCAGCACCGCCAAGCGTGCGGCGGCGGCCACAATCAGGACAACAGCGAGTTTGTGAGCGCGTAGAAAATTGAGCATTTGAGAATTATAGAGGCGCTGTGGCCATAATGAAAAGAGTTAAGCACGGGCACAATGAAATAACCGTTCATATTCCCCCTAAAGGCTGAGAAGCCATTTGAAAAGTGGCAAATGATGAAATAAACTGGAGGCATGGAACGAAAACCTTACGCCAACGACTTGACGGACGCGGAGTGGGAAATTCTAAAACCACTTATTCCCCCGGCGAAACGCGGCGGTAGACCGCGCACGGTGAACATGCGCGAGGTGCTGAATGCGATCATGTATATCTTGAAGACGGGCTGTCAGTGGGATCATCTGCCGCATGATTTCCCAGCCAAGGGCAGCGTCTACCACTATTTCAACACGTGGCGCAAAGACGGCACATGGGCACGGATGAACGATGCCTTGCGTGAACAACTGCGGCAGCAGCTGGGACGCGAGCCGACCCCCAGTGCTGGCAGTATCGACAGCCAGTCGGTCAAAACGACGGAAAAGGGGGCGCAAGAGGCTATGATGGCGGCAAGAAAATCAAGGGACGCAAGCGTCATCTAGTGGTGGACACCCAAGGCTTGGTACTTAAAGCCTTCGTCAGCGAAGCCAACTACTACGATGGCACTGTCGCTGGTTGGTTATTGCCGGGTCTAAAGGAACGTTTTCCACGTTTGAAAAAGCTGTGGGCCGATGGCACGTATGCCGGAACGTTCGTCGAGCAAGCTCAAGCCGTCGGGATTGACGTGGAGATTACCAACCGCTTGTCGGCTGTACCCGGCTTTCAGGTGATCGCACATCGCTGGGTATCGGAACGCACCTTTGCCTGGTTAGGCAACTATCGGCGCTTGAGTAAGGATTACGAATATTGGGTGTATACGTCTGACGCGATGATTTATGCCGCTATGGTTCATGTCATGGTTCGGCGTTTAGCGCAACTTCAATCAGCAACTTGACTTTTCAAATGGCTTCTTATGGCAAGGGGTTAAACCCCTTTGTTCTGGTACTCATCTGCCTATTTTCTAAAACTCAAGGCCTGTCTTCTGCTCTTCGCTTTCTTTATCACCCCGGAAAGGCGGGTTATGTATGATTCCTGAAAAAGTGACGTTGGTATCTCTTGAAAAATTTCGAGAGAAAGCGGCGGGCAAAAAGGCCATTTTGCTCTACCCTTGGACGAACTATCGAAATATCTTCCTGACGCATTTTCTATCCAGTGTAGAAGCGGGTCTCCTATACTACCGGATTCCCGAAAACCAGACCATGCTTACCGAATGGCTTTCCGATCTGGTGAAAGAGTTCGACCAGTTTTTAGACAGCTTCGGTAGGAATTTGCAGCCAGCGCTTCGCAACGGCGATCCTGCAACACTTGGGGAAGCGTTGGCCGCAGATTTGGGTGAGTACAGCAGCGAACCAGTCGTATTATTCCTCGACGAGTTTGACAGAGTGCCGCTCGATGATGATTTCAACCGCTTCGTCTCCGCACTTGTCGAAACCCTTCCCAGCCACGTTCAACTCGCATTTTCATCTAGACGGCTCACCTATCAGCCTTGGTACGATATGGTAGCCAACGGTGACGCGATTGTACTCGGCACGGAACATCGTAAAGATGATGTGATGTTCACCATTGAAAACAAGCCAAGACCACAACTTGAAGTTTATTCTTTGGGGCGTGGTTATGCTTTAGTAAATGGTCAGCTAATAATAAATTGGGATGGTGCTCTACCTCGTAATTTGTTCTTCTACTTCATGGATCACCCACTCGTTACCCGTGATGAAATCTTCAGTACCTTCTGGCCTAATTTATCTGTAAAAGAGGCCACTAATGTATTTCACGTCACTAAAAGAAAAATTAGTGAACGTATCAGCATGAAGGTTGACGGCCCCAGCAACTACGAACTCACACAATACAGCGGCGGCTTTTATATGCC
>Ga0163150_10009008_pt1 | contig 11165 bp, 8 predicted proteins | sample OliLakLV19P2IB_FD_148628 | JGI IMG/M metagenome (GOLD analysis project Ga0163150, IMG submission 148628) | Freshwater microbial mat bacterial communities from Lake Vanda, McMurdo Dry Valleys, Antarctica - Oligotrophic Lake LV.19.P2.IB | ecosystem: Environmental > Aquatic > Freshwater > Lake >...
GGGGAAAAGATTGGCGGCATTTACGGATTCTACGCTTTGCACTCATTTTGGACTGTCCGGCCCGTCGGCGCTGGACATCAGCCGCTACTATATCGACGCGAAATTGGATGACCCCGCCGCATCGCTCACCATCAACTGGCTGCCAGAAAAAACGACTGAGCAGGTCGAAAGCGAACTGCAATCGCTCGGCAAGACCTCAGTGCTGCGCTATTTGAACGGTCAGCTACCGGAGCGGTTGTCACGAGCAATGTGCATCGAAGCAGGGGTAGAAGGCAATGTGCCTGCAAATCAAATTTCGCGTGAACAGCGTAAATCGCTGACGAGAGTCTTAACCCAGTTGACGGTACCATTCACAGGCAATCGTGGCTACACCTATGCGGAAGTCACCGCCGGAGGGATACCACTCAACGAGATACAACTCAACACAATGGAGTCGCGGGTTTGCCCTGAACTGTATCTTTGTGGTGAGATTTGCGACGTGGATGGGCGAATCGGCGGTTTTAATTTCCAGTGGGCGTGGGCGAGTGGTTATTTGGCCGGAAGTTCAGTGTGATGGAGTTCGTACAATATGCATGAAGTTCGAGCAAAATGTAAACGATTGCTTCCCGTAAAAGTTCAAGGTCTTTGTTAACTCTCGACACAAAATGCTTGACAAGTGCTTTAAGCGTTGTCATACTTTGGCCAAAGATTGGGAGCGCTCTCATAGTTTAAGTGGTTTATGAGCCTTAATTTAGAAGATATTGCAAAAATTTCAGGTGTGTCACGTTCGACGGTTTCGCGGGTGATTAATGGGCACCCCGCCGTCAGCGAACGGACGCGCAAAAAAGTTTTGCAGGTGATTCAGGAGCAGAACTTTCGCCCGAACCTTGCGGCGCGCGCTCTTGTCACCCATCAAACACGCACGTTAAGCCTCGTCATTCCACAAGCAATTGCCTATGCGTTCACCGATCCTTACTTTCCAACGCTCATTCAGGGTGTTACCGCCAAGGCGAATGAGTTCGACTATGCCGTGATGCTGTGGGTTGGTAGCGGCGATGAAGAAGATCGCTTCGCCGAACGTGTTATGAACAATAGTCTGTTCGATGGGGTGCTGATTGCGTCTGCCGTAAGCGACGATTTGCTCATTCCAAGACTGGCGAAAGCGGGCTTTCCACTCGTCATCATCGGCCCGCCCCCGCAAGAAGGACTCAATTACATCGACGTCGATAACCAACGCGGCGCTCAAGTAGCGGTTTCGCATCTGATCCGGCTCGGTTGGCGGCGCATCGGCACAATCGCGGGCCCGCAGAATATGGGTGCAGCGAGAGCGCGTTTGGAAGGCTATCGTTTGGCGATGGAACGGGCGGGGCGTCCGGTAGATGAAACGCTGATTGTGTACGGCAGCTTTGATGAAGCATCCGGTTATCTAAAAATGAGAGCGCTCCTACAACGCAAAGTTGATGCGGTTTTTGTAGCGAGCGATGCAATGGCACATGGCGCACTGCGCGCTATTCATGAACATGGGCTGCGAATTCCAGAAGATATCGCGGTGGTTGGTTTTGATGACCTGCCGATGTCCGCATCAACGACACCTGCACTAACCACCGTGCGCCAGCCCATTCAAGACCTCGGTTCGATGGCGACTCAAGTGCTGATCGATTTGATAAACGGCGCGGTTTCAGAACCCTGTCATATGGTGCTGGGCGCGCAGTTGATCGTTCGGGACACTTGCGGCGCAACTGCATTGTGAGAAACGACCCTTAAAGGAGGTGATGTTCGGCAACCGTGATGCGGATGACTTGGAGTTACCATAAAGGTTATGAATGACCGTGTAAGGAGAAAAAGTCCGATGTCTAGAAAATTTACCCGCAATGTAATTTCGCTGTTTGTTTTAGTGGTGATTGCCAGCCTGAGCTTGGGCTTGGTCGCGGCGCAGGATGCTGTTCCGATGGGCGGCACCGTTGTCGTTGAGCAGGCGGGCCGTGGTCAATGGATTAGTAACTTCAACCCGTTCTTGTCAAGCGCTATTTCCGATGGCACGCGCCAAGTGATCTATGACCCAATGATCGTGTACGATCCGCTTGATGGCGGCGAACCGACATGGTGGCTGGGCACTGGCTATGAATATAGCGAAGACCTGTTGTCCATCACTTTCACCCTACGTGAAGGCGTCCGTTGGAGCGACGGCGAAGATATGACCGCCGACGATGTGAAGTTCACCTTCGACCTTGTTCAGGAATTCCCTGCGCTTGACCGCTTGGGTATTCTGGCTTTCCTCGAATCCACCGAAGTGATTGACGATCTCACCGTTCAGTTCAACCTGACGGACATCTACTCGTTGGCGCACATTCTGGTCGGTCAGCAGCGCATTGTCCCCGAACACATCTGGTCGGAAGTTGAAGATCCGGTGTTGTTCACTAATGATGACCCGGTTGGTACGGGCCCCTTCACCGAAGTGACCGACTTCACCTCCGAAGTTTACCGCATTTGCCGTAACCCCTACTTCTTCATGGAAGGTCAGCCTTATGTGGACTGCCTCGAATACCCCGCATTCACGGGTAACGATCCATCCAATTTGGCGATCATCAATGGCGATATTGACTGGGGTGGCAACTTCATCCCCGACATCGACAACACTTTCGTGGCGCTCGATCCTGAACACCACCACCGCTGGTTTGTCGGTGTGAATCCTTGGGGTTTCTACGTTAACGCGACCAAGGCTCCGTTCGATGATGTCGAGTTCCGTCATGCTCTAGCGCTGGCCATCGACTACGAAGCCATCGCCGTGACTGCCGAGAATGGTTACATCGAGACCCCGCCCGAAGTCGCTACTGGCATTTGGCCCCTGTATCAAGACTGGGTGCCTCAGTCGGTTCTTGATAAGGTCGAGGAAATGGGTCTGGGTACGTTCAATGTTGAGCGCGCTTCCCAAATTCTTGAAGATGCTGGTTACGTCGATGCTGACGGTGACGGCTGGCGCGATATGACCGACGGTTCAGCATTGTCGTTCGACATTCAGATCGTCAATGGTTGGACGGACGTGGTTACTGCCGCTCAGATCATGAGCCAAGGCTTCCAAGATGCGGGTCTGAACGCCAGCGTAGTTACGCCCGATCAGACGACGTTCCAGGCGAACCTCCAGAATGCCGACTTCGACACCTCGCTCGGTTGGGCGATCTGGCGTGTAACCCCGTGGGACTACTACGACAACATCATGAACAGCACCCGCGTGAACGCCGATACCGGGTTCTCCACTGGTAACTTCCAGTCGCGCGTGTTCAGTGATGAAGCCGATGCCCTGCTGGATGCGTTCCTTCGCACGAGCGACCCCGAAGAACAACGTGAGATCATCGGCCAGCTTGCCGACATCTACGTGACGCAGGTCGTGTCTACGCCGATTGGTATTTTCCCGGCATGGTTCGAGTACAACACCACCCGCTTCGAGGGCTTCCCTAGTGAGGAAGACCCGTATGCGGTAGGCGCTCCTTGGCAAGAAGAAACTGCCCGTCTTGTGGCCGTCAACCTGCACTGCGTTGACGATACGAGCTGCGGTCAGTAATAAGTTGAGGTCTTGTAGGATTAGTGTAAGCCTGTAAGATCAGTGTAGAGGGGCTGGAAGGTTCTCTCCGAGACTCCAGCCCCTTTTCACAACTTAGAGCGCGCAAAGGATTTCGATCATGCAATTTCTCATTCGTCGTATTGGTTTCTACTTAGCGGCGGCATTCATCGCTATTATTCTCAACTTCATGATCCCGCGTATGATGACGGGCGACCCGATCACGGCGTTGTTTGCACGTTTCCAAGGGCGGTTAGAGCCAAGCGCGATTGAGGCGCTAAGGGAAACGTTCGGTCTGGTTGATGCTCCGCTTCATGAGCAGTTCTTTACTTATCTTGGCAGCCTTTTTCAGGGCAATCTCGGCATTTCACTCACCGCGTTTCCTGCGCCGGTGACGGAAGTGATCGGCACAGGGCTGTGGTGGACACTGCGGCTGGCCGGCATAGCCACCATCATTTCGTTTTTCCTCGGCACTTTGTTAGGTGTTTTTGCTGCGTGGCGTCGAGGACGTTTCGCGGATACCGTCATACTGCCCACGCTGAGTTTTATCGGCGCATTTCCATATTTCTGGGTGGCGATGTTGTGCGTCTATGGTCTGGCCTTTAAGTTTGGTTGGTTTCCACTCAGCCATGCCTACGATCTCAGCTTGCCTGTTGATTGGGGATCAGGGCCGTTCTTGTGGAGTGTGATTTATCACGCGGCCCTGCCGACTTTGACCATTGTCGTCACGGGTATTGGCGGTTGGATGCTGGCGATGCGAAACAACATGATCGGCGTGTTGTCCGAGGATTACATCGTGATGGCTCAGGCGAAAGGTCTTAGTGACCGCCGCGTGATGCTGACCTATGCTGCTCGAAACGCTATTTTGCCGAGCGTGACAGGCTTTGCGATGAGCTTAGGTTTTGCCATCGGCGGCGCACTGCTGACGGAAATTGTATTTTCTTATCCGGGCGTTGGCTTTTGGCTGCTGTCCGCCGTCAATGCTCGTGATTATCCGCTCATGCAGGGCATTTTCATGATAATCACGATGGCGGTCTTGCTGGCGAATTTCTTGGCGGATGTGGTCTATGTTTTGCTCGATCCCCGCGCGCGGTAAAGAAGATAGAATATGGAAAAGAAAAGAGGGTTTTAGTCATGGAGCAAAGTAAAGTCCCCGCCGGGCCAGCGACAGTCACCGCACAGCGCAATGATCGGATGAAGCTGCCACGCATCGGTTTACCTGAATGGCTGCAAACTATTCTCAGCAATCGTAAAGCGGCCATCGGATGTGGCATTCTTCTGTTCTTTACATTGATTGCTATTTTTGCCAACCAGATCGCACCGACCCGTAATGCTGCCCGAATCGTCGCCGCCGGAAGTCAAGCGCCGAACCCTGAATATGTGCTCGGCACATCGCGGCAGGGGCAAGACATCTTTGCCCAACTCATTCATGGCACACGTTTGTCGATGACGGTTGGCTTTCTGACTGGCACGATCATTATCTTAATTTCTATCGCTGTCGGTTTAACTGCGGGTTATATCGGCGGGTGGGTCGACGAAGTGTTTTCGTTAATAACGAATGTCTTTTTGATACTTCCCGGTCTTCCATTAATTATTGTCGTCGCGGGTTGGCTAGACCGACCCGGCCCCTATACGGTAGTGCTAGTTTTGAGCTTCACAAGTTGGGCGTATGCGGCCCGTGTTCTAAGGTCGCAGGCACTTACGCTGCGTAATAGTGAATTTGTGGCGGCGGCGCGTGTCATTGGTGAACCTGCGTGGCGCATCGTTGTCTTTGAGATGCTGCCGAACATGACCTCGCTGGTGGTTTCAAGTTGGATCGGCGCTGTACTGTATGCCATTCTGGCCGAAGCCGCTTTCGAGTTCATTGGATTGGGCGACGCGAACGCGGTCACATGGGGCACGACGCTCTATTGGGCGCAGAACAATCAGGCACTGCTGACGGGGAACTGGTGGGCTTTTGTGCCACCGGGAGTCTGTATCGCGTTGGTTGGATTTAGCCTCACGCTCATTAATTTCGGCATTGATGAAGTCACCAATCCACGTCTTCGCAAAGACAGCGCACTGGCAAAGCGACCCGCTACCATCGTTAACCCTGTTGAAGTAGAACCACTACCGGAAGGCCGCGTTTCATGAGCGTCTCGGCACAGTCACTTAAGCAAGCCGATGCCAACCGTACACCGGATACCTCTAAACCGCTGCTCGAAGTGCGGAATTTAGAGGTTGAATACTGGACACGGCGCGGTGTCGTGAGGGCGGTGGATGGTGTTTCCTTCGATATTCGCCCGAATGAAGTTTTCGGATTAGCGGGTGAATCAGGCTGCGGTAAATCCACTATCGCCCATGCTGTGACCCGCGTTTTGAAACCACCCGCTTACATCACGGGCGGAGAGGTGCTGTTCAATAACGAGAACATTCTCGCTATGAACGATGAGACACTGCGCGGCTTTCGTTGGGAGCATTTGTCGATTGTGTTCCAGAGCGCGATGAACTCGCTCAACCCCGTTTTGACGGTTGGTGAGCAGATCATCGACGTGTTACAGACGCATCGCCAGATGAACAAAAAGCAGGCGCGGGAACGTGCCCGCGAACTGCTCAATGTGGTTGGTATCGACCCGAATCGAATCGACAGCTATCCGCACCAGTTGAGCGGCGGTATGCGGCAGCGCGTGGTGATCTCGATTGCGCTGGCGTTGAACCCGGAAATGATCGTCATGGACGAGCCGACGACGGCGCTGGACGTGGTGGTGCAGAAACAGATCATTGAGGAAATTCAGGAGCTTAAGCAGAAGTTCGGTTTCTCGATCCTGTTCATCACGCATGACCTGTCGCTGCTGGTCGAATTCTCTGATCGCATCGGTATTATGTATGCGGGCGAATTGATCGAAGTTGCGCCATCGAGAGAACTTTTTTCAGCGCCAAAACATCCCTATACACAGCGCCTCATGAGTTCGTTCCCAACGATTTATGGGCCGCGACAAGAGCTTCACGGAATCGCAGGCTCGCCGCCGGATTTGATTTCGCCGCCGAGTGGTTGCCGCTTCAATCCGCGCTGCGACGTGGCTATCGCAGGATTATGCCAACAGGTTCACCCCGAACTGCTTCAGGTAGGGCCGCTGCATCGCGCTGCCTGCCATCTTTTGAATGAGGAGGCCGCTGACTATGCTCGAAATACCCAATGAAATTGAGCCGATCTTAGAAGTACGTGACCTGACCAAGCATTTCACGTCGGGGAATATTTTTACCCGTCACGTCGTGCGGGCTGTAGAGGGCGCTTCCTTCAAGCTGCATCGCGGCAAAGTGGTGGCGTTGGTGGGGGAGAGCGGCAGTGGTAAAAGCACCATCGTGCGGATGCTGGCGCGGCTGTATCAGCCAACTAGAGGTGAAATCCTATTTGAAGGCAAGAATTCGCTAGAGGGGAATGACCGCCTGCCGCTGAAAATGTATCGCAGCCGGGTGCAGATGATCTTCCAAGACCCGTTTAGCTCCCTGAATCCGGTAAACAAAGTCGGCTATCATATCGAGCGCCCGCTGCGGCTGTATGGGATGTTTCTCGGTTATCGCGGCAAGGCGGCAATTGAGCAGCAAGTTGGTGAACTGCTGAAACGAGTATCGCTGACGCCTGTCGAGGAGTTTCGCAACAAGTACCCGCATCAACTGAGCGGCGGTCAGCGGCAGCGTGTGGCGATTGCCCGCGCTCTCGCTGTTGAGCCGGACGTGATATTGGCCGATGAGCCGGTGTCTATGCTGGACGTTTCAATACGTATGGGCGTTCTGAACCTGATGGCTGAACTGCGCGATAAGCAGGGGATTGCGTTTTTGTATGTGACGCATGACATTGCCAGCGCGCGCTACTTCGCTGACGAGACGCTGGTGATGTATGCCGGACGAATTGTTGAAGGAGCGCCAAGCGAGGACTTGATTCAAAGCCCGAAGCACCCTTACACGCAGCTACTATTGGCATCTGTGCCCGATCCTTCACGCGGGCTGAGGACAGGGGTATCAGTCGATAAAGGCGAAGTGCCTGACTTGGCATCGGTGGGAGTTGGTTGCCCGTTCGCGGCGCGCTGCCCGCATGTTATGGACGTTTGCCGCAAGGCGATGCCGCCTGTCACCACTCTGCCGGATAAGCGTTGGGTGCGCTGCTATCTATATGAGAACGGTGTACCACAAACAATGAAGTCAAATGGGGGTGGCAGCGCGTCAGGCGGTATAACGATTTAGGATGTTGTGTCGATTTCTGAGGAGTGAAAATTGAGCAAACCATTTGTGTTGGGTGTCAACTACTGGCCCAGACGCAAGGCTATGTACTGGTGGTCGGACTTCGATGCGGGCGAAGTGCGCGAAGAGTTCGCGCTAATCGCCTCGCTTGGTATAAGCGTGGTTCGTGTTTTCCTGCTGTGGGACGATTTTCAGCCTGAGCCTTACAAGGTATCTACGACTTGCTTGAATAATCTAGCGACAGTAGCGGATATAGCCGCTGACAACGGTTTAGGCTTGGATGTGACTTTTTTCACCGGCCATATGAGCGGGCCAAACTGGGCCCCGCATTGGCTGTTGGATGCGCGTCTGCCTATCCCGTCATCATGGCAGCGGCAGGTCGTTAGCGGCGGCAAGGTGGTCGAGGGTGGCTATCGGAATCCGTATAACGATCAGGAAGCGCTCGATGCACAGCGCCTTCTGCTGCGGACGGTTGTCAGCCGCTTGAAGGATCATCCGGCGATTTGGATGTGGAATTTAGGTAACGAGCCGGATTTGTTCGCACGTCCGACAGACTCAGAGCATGGACAGGCGTGGGTGCGCGAAATGGGCGGCATCATTCGGGCGATTGATAACCAGCGCCCTGTCACCTGTGGACTGCATATCGCCAGCTTGCTGGAAGACAACGGCCTGCGTGTCGATCAAGTTTACGCCAAGACCGAAGTCGCTGTTATGCACTCGTACCCAATGTATTTGAAGTGGGCGCGGCATCCGCTTGACCCTGATCTTGTACCCTATACCTGCGCGTTGACGACAGCATTGTGTGGCAAGCCGACGCTTATGGAGGAGTTCGGCGGCTGCACCGCGCCACCCGGCGAAGACTCGCAGGTGTGGGACTGGACGGCATACGGCTATCCGCGCACTCAGTTCATGGCGTCGGAAGAAGCATTGGCGGAATATCTAACGGCGGTGCTGCCTAAGCTGGTTGAGGTCGGCGCGACAGGCGCGATGCTGTGGTGCTTCGCGGATTATATACCGGAACTGTGGGACAAGCCGCCCTGCGAAGAGTCCAAGCATGAGCGTTTCTTTGGCTTGGTGCGGCCCGATGGGTCGTTGAAGCCACACGCGCAGGTTATCAAAGATTTCGCCGCGACCCAACCGATGGTTCGGGAAGAAAATGTGCGGCGCGTACCTTTGGACGTATCACCCGATGAATATTATCAAGCGCCTGCCGAACACGCGGTTCGTTTGTATCAGGCGTATCTAGCTGAGGAAGTGTAATTTTGAGTAAACGTCCGTTATCGTTCGATTTCCCCGCTGATTTTGTGTGGGGAGCAGCCACGTCATCCTATCAAATCGAGGGCGCAACCGATGAAGATGGTCGCAGCCCGTCAATCTGGGATACGTTTGCCGCACAGCCGGGAAAGATCAGCGATGGCACGAGCGGCGCGGGAGCCTGCGATCACTATCATCGCTATCCCGAAGACATCGCGCTGATTAAGAGTTTGGGCGTAGAAGCTTATCGCTTTTCAATCGCATGGCCGCGCATCTTGCCGCAGGGTACAGGCCCGGTGAACGAAGCTGGCTTGGATTTCTACGAGCGGTTAGTCGATACCATGCTCGAAAATGGTCTTGAGCCATACGCCACGCTGTATCACTGGGATATGCCGCAGGCGCAGTTCGACAAGGCTGATTGGACAAAGCGCGCCGTCGTGGATGCGTTCGCGGAATATGCCGATGTCGTGACACGGGTTTTGGGTGATCGCGTCAAGCGTTGGATGACGATCAACGAGCCGTGGTGTGTATCGTTTTTGGGCTACGGCAGCGGCGAACATGCGCCGGGATACAAAGACTACAAACAGTATTTGCAGGCATCGCATAACGTTCTGTTAGCGCACGGGCGGGCTGTGCCGATCATTCGAGAAAATGTTGGACGAGATGCAAAAGTGGGTATCGTCCTCAATCAGGAATGGGCAGCCCCCGCCACCGATGCGCCCGAAGACATCGCGGCTGCACGGCGCTACGATGGGTTCTTCAATCGCTGGTTTCTTGAGCCGCTCTACAATGGCCAGTACCCCGACGATATGTGGGAAATTTTCGGTGAACTCGTGCCGAAAATAGACGATGGTGATCTGAAAGAAATTTCTGTACCAACCGATTTTCTTGGCGTGAACTACTACAGCCGCTCCACCATCGGGCATGGCGATGAATCACCGCTGCAACTGCGCTGGGAAAAGCCCGACGTTGAATATACAGATATGGGTTGGCAGGTATACCCCGACGGTCTGTATAACACGCTGTCGCGCATCCATCGTGACTACGCGCCGGGAGATATGTACGTCACTGAAAACGGCGCGGCGTACAAGGACGTGGTTGCCGAAGATGGCATTGTCTACGACGAAGGCCGCACGGCTTACATTCAAGAGCATGTCGCGGCGGTGGGTCGGGCGGTTGCCGATGGCGTGCCTGTACGTGGCTATTTTGTGTGGTCGCTGATGGATAACTTCGAGTGGGCACAGGGTTATTCCAAACGCTTCGGCATCACTCACGTTGATTATGAAACGCAGAAGCGTACACTCAAACAGAGCGGGCGCTGGTTCAGCGAAGTGACGCGGCGCACGCCGGTCATTTCCGGCTGATTTTGTGCGCGTGCTGATGCAGTAGTTTATCTATCGGGCTGCTGGCCGCCGAACCTTCGGTGGCCAGCAGCCCGATTTGTTTGTGCTAGAAATCGAGTTCGCCAACAGGCAGATCAACAGGCAAGGGCGCGGGCTGCGCGCATTGGCTGTTGATCTGGGTGTGAGTGCCGCTCTTCGAGGCTTCTTCAATCGAGTGCATCACGTCAAGAACGTGATAAGCGAGATCGCCACTGGCGCGGTGTGGCCTGCCTGATTGCAGTGCGTAAGCCATATCCGCTACGCCGATGCCGCGCTCCAAGTCGGACGGATACATGAGCGGCACGTCACGCCATTGGTTTTCCGAAGGCAACCACACACCGACTTTGCCGCCGAAGGTATTGGGGTCAGGGACGCTGAGTGTGCCTTCTGAACCGTAGATTTCGATGCGTGGCAGGTTCGCCTGCCACACATCGAAACTGGTAATCATTGTGGCAACCGCTCCAGCGGCGAAATCCAGCACTGCGGCGTGGTGTGTGGGGACTTCAACCTTGATCTTTTCACCAAAGCGATTATTCGGGTTGGAGATGGTGCGTTCGGCAAACGACATACGCGCCGAACCCGTTACACGGTTAATCGGGCCCATCAGGTTAATGAGCGCTGTCAGGTAGTAGGGCCCCATGTCGAACAGTGGGCCGCCACCAGTTTGATAGTAGAAATCGGGGTTCGGATGCCAGCCTTCCGGGCCGTGTCCTGCCATGAAAGCTGTTGCTGCGACGGGTTCACCGATCACGCCTTCGTCGATTAGCTTGCGGGCA
>Ga0163150_10009010_pt1 | contig 11163 bp, 7 predicted proteins | sample OliLakLV19P2IB_FD_148628 | JGI IMG/M metagenome (GOLD analysis project Ga0163150, IMG submission 148628) | Freshwater microbial mat bacterial communities from Lake Vanda, McMurdo Dry Valleys, Antarctica - Oligotrophic Lake LV.19.P2.IB | ecosystem: Environmental > Aquatic > Freshwater > Lake >...
GTCCCAATTCTTGGGTCCATTGGAAGCGAAGCCGCGATGGTCCGGCAGCACGACGAAAGCGGGAAGATTCTCGTTCATGCTGCCCAGCCCGTAGCTGACCCATGAGCCCATGCCGGGAAAACCGGGCAGTTGAAATCCCGTCGCCTGGAGATATGTCGCCTGGCTGTGGACACCGGTCTTGCCGACGAGATTGTGAACAAAGGCCATCTCGTCCACGACGCGCCCCAGTTCGGACACCACTTCTCCGAGCATCTTTCCGGACTGGCCGTAAGGTTTGAACGGCCACACCGGTTTCATCCAAGGACCGAGCCCGTCCTGAAACGCCTCGACGTGTTCGCCGAAGTCACTCTTTTGCCCGTCGCGCTTGATCAGCTCAGACTTGAAGTCAAACAGGTCAAGGTGGCTGGCAGCGCCGCCCATGAACATCTGGATGACGCGTTTCGCTTTTGGCCGAAACTGTGAGGGCGAACCAGGCGTGTGGCGGCTGGGAGTGGCTGCTGCTGCGTTGAGCAATCCATCTGCTCCGAGCAGGCTGGCCAGCGCCACGCCGCCGAGTCCGCCGCCGGAACGCCAAAGAAATTCCCGGCGACTCAGCGCCTGGGTCGATTGAGCGATGTGATGAAAAGGTGAATCGTTTTTCATGGTCAATCGACGAAGGCGAATTCGTTCAGGTTGAAGAGTAGGCGGCAGTAGTTTGGCAAGCCATGTTCCCGCGCATAAGCGACGAGGATGGATTGGTCGTTCTTTGCCAAAGGACTTCCGATGGCTTCGTACCAGCCGCGACGAACTTGTTCCCTTAAATCGCCTCCGTCACTCTCCAGCTTCGCCGCAAAGTGCTTCGACATCGTGAGCACAAGCGCGTTGTTCAGCAGCGCCAGGGCCTGAAGCGGTGACATGCTTTCATTACGGCGGCCTACCTGCATCGACGGGTCGGCGCAATCCAGCGTCGTCATGAACGGCTGCTGCTGCGAGCGCACGATGAAGCGATAGATGGAGCGTCGGTGAGACTTCGGATCCTCCGGATCGTGGAGATGATACTCGTAGTGCGGCGAATGCTCGGGCTTGTCGATCACGAAGTCCTTGAAGCTGGGGCCGCCCATGGTTCGGTCGAGTTTGCCTGAGACGAACAGCATCGTATCTCGCACGGCTTCGGCTTCGAGTTTGCGGCGGTTGGCGCGCCAGAGATAACGGTTGTCTGAGTCGAGTGTGTCGAATTGTTCCACGTTCTGGGAACTCTGGCGGTAGGTCGCGCTGGTCACGATGAGCTTGTGAAGCTTCTTGAGAGACTCGCCGTTCTCGCGAAATTCGACCGCGAGCCAGTCGAGCAGTTCCGGATGAGTAGGTCGTCCGCCCATGTAACCAAAATCATTCGGCGTCTCGACCAGGCCGCGACCGAAATGATACTGCCAGACCCGGTTGACGATGGAACGCCACGTCAGTGAATTCGTGGGCTGCGTCAACCACTGCGCGAGAGCTGCTCGACGTTCACCTTCGCGATGATCCGGCGGAAGATTAAATCGTGATGGCAATCCTTGAAGGCAACTTAATGTGCCGGGTTCGACTTCCTTGCCGGGCTTCTGAACGCTGCCTCGGTTTAGCAAATGGATGGACCGCGGCTTTCCGCCCTTGGCGCCTGTTCCGGCGAACGTGCCTGAACCAGTATGAATGGCCGCCACGTAAGCCGTGCTCTGGGGCGGAAGCTTTCCCAATTCTCCTTTCACCGTGACGGTATCACGCTCTATTTCTGCCAGTTCGCGCTTTTCCTCTTCGATTGTATTTTTCGCGATGAGCTCGGTGCGTTCCTTGCGAAGCGTTGAGATTTCCGGGCTCGTGACTGAGCTCGCTCCAGGATGCCAGCCATCTGTCAGGTTTGTTTTCTGCCAGCGCACCGGTGCCTCGATCGAGTCGAGCGCGGAGACAGTGGCGCCAAGCGCGGCGTTGTTTCCATCTGCAGTCGAGGCGTTGAGCTCGGCCAGTGCGAAAATATAGTCGTCCTGTCGGAGCGCCAGTTTCGTGGCGGTGACCCTGATGTAGCGCGCCTCACGTCCGGCAGTGTCCACGCTCTGTGCCTTGAGCTTGGGATTGGCGACATCCTCCTGCGTGTAATCACCGACCACCACCACATGGTCCATGAAAGCCGGGTCATCAGATAGCTCGACCTTGTATCGCACGGGAAAACCGAAGCCCTCGCCGATGCCGTTGAAATCGTCCTTGCACGGATGCAGCACGATGCTGCCGATCGGAGCACTGCGACCAAGGTCCACTTGCACCCATTTCACCACGTCTTGTTTCTTGTCAATGTTGCTGTGATAGCCGAACGCGTCGCCCTTCTTCGCGGTCTTGGAGAGCGCGGCGATCTTCTGATCGAGAACCACCAGAGGCTGTCCCGCCCGGGCGAGGATTCCTTCATCCAATTCCTTCTTTCGCGCGCCAAGAGCGGATTGCCGTTCACCAAGCTTCTTGCGTTTCAACGCCACCACCGGGTCGGTATCATACTTCTTGTCAGCGCGATCCACCGCGGCGAACACGGCTTGCAGGCTGTAGTAGTCCTCTTGTGCGATGGGATCGAACTTGTGGTTGTGGCACTGCGCGCACTGGACGGTCAGGCTGTTGAAGGTCTGCATCGTCGTGGCCACCATGTCATCGCGGTCCAGGTGCCGCGCGACCATGCCGTCGATTTTTGTTTCCGGCACCTCGGCATGACCGATGAGATCCCACGGCCCCGCTGCGATGAATCCCAGCGCCTCGAATCCGTCGCGAGTATTCGGGAACAGGACATCACCCGCCAATTGCTCCTGCACGAAGCGGGCGTAAGGTTTGTCTTCGTTCAGGCTACGAATGACGTAATCGCGATACGGCCAGGCGTTCGGGCGAGGCTGATCCTTGTCATAACCGTGCGTCTCGCCGTAATGCACGACGTCCAGCCAGTGGCGCGCCCAGCGTTCCCCGTGCTGCGGCGAATCCAGCAGGCGATCCACGAGTTTTTCGTAAGCTGTCGGACTCTTGTCCGCGATGTAAGCCTCGATCTCATCCGGTCGAGGAGGCAGGCCGATCAGGTCGAAGTAGAGGCGGCGAATCAGCGTGCGTCGATCCGCTTCGGGCGACTGGCTCAAATTATTCTCCTGCAACTTGGCGACGACGAACGCATCGATGGGATTCGCAATTCGCGATCCACGCGTCTTCACTGCAGGAACGGTGGGACGCTGGAGCGGCTTGAGCGACCAGAGATCCGATTTATCCCTGGGCGCGGCAACAGTGCTCGGCGTTGCGCCATCCCATTTAGCGCCTTGATCAATCCATGCGCGAAGCATTCCTATCTGCACGGCGGTCAGGGGTTCGCCCTTGCCTTTGGGCGGCATCTGCATGTCCGGGACGAGCCCGGCCACATAATGAATCAATGGACTCCTCGCGCTCTCCCCGGGGAGGATGTCCACGCCGTTGTCGCCGCCGGCGAGCGCGTGTTCACGTGAATCGAGGCGGAAACCATTCCTGGACTTCTCGGGACCGTGGCAATTGAAACAGGTGGACTCCAGCAATGGCCGGATGTCGCGAGCGAATTCTACATCGGCAGTCGTGGGTGGCGGCAGCTTGTCGGAATTCAACTCGGCGGCGTTTGTGGACGCCACCAAAGCGAGCAGGGCCATTATGAACAGCCGGGCCACGCATTGTCGCGCTTGCCAATGCACTGCGTCATGCTGTTCCGAATTTCTGTTCATGTCGTTGATTCGGCCTTCAACTTTCAATCGGTGGTTGTCTCGCGTCAAACACGGCTGGCTTGCTGGGTCGATGGTAATTCATTTCAGACTCTGTTGGACATACCCATCTTCAACTGGATTTCCCGGCAATGAACCGACCCAAAAGTAGCGCAAGCGTCCCGCTTGCCCCAGTCCCGACGACCGTCCCGGTTGTCGGTGCCGCCGAGTGCGTGCGAATGAAATGACCAGCGGGACGCTGGTGAGAAGGATGCAACCGGGACGGTTGCGCCACTATCGCCAGTCTTTCGTCTGTTGATGGTTTGAATCCTCAAACTTTGCGAATCTCGACCGGGCGGCTGTCGGCGCGGGCGGAATCCAGGCAGGCGTTCATCACTTGTTGAGTCTTCAGCGCGATCTCCGGCCAGGTCTCGTTCAGCGATCCGGAGAGCGCCTGGGTGGAAAAGTTCCGCAACAGATTTGTCTCCTGCGCCGTTGAGTGGCTGTTGGTGTATTCGGGAATCGTGAACCGTCGCCAGTGCGCTTCCATGTTGAAGTCGTATCCGGTGGCGTTGAACCTGGCGTTGTTTACTTCGAACGAGGTTTCGTTGCCGAAGAAGGGGAGGACAAAGTCCGTCAAGCGCAGGTAGCCCTTCGTCCCGCTGATGGTGGCGCACTGCTCGTCGTGAGTGAGAAAGGAGCAGTAGAAGCTGGAGGTCACGCCGTCATCAAACCTGAGTTCACCTGCAAACTCCGTCGGAACGGAGGCATTACCGTCCTTGGCGGGTATCTCAGCAAGGATCCGACCCGTCACGTGGCTCGGCATTTTCTCGTTCCTGACGGCAAGGGCGAAACGGATGCAATACCAGCCAAGGTCGCCGAGGCAGCCGAAGGGTTCGAGCTCGCTGCTGGCTCGAATGTTCCCGGCGAAGAACGAATCATCAGCGCAAAAGCTGAAGGAAGTGTTGATGCGTTTCAAGTCACCGACGCTTGTGCCGTCTTTCAATACTTCCCTGATGCGATCGAGGCGCTGGCTGTGCATGAACATGACGCCGTCCATGAATTGCACGCGGTGCTTGCGACAGGCGTCGAGCATCTCACGAAGGTCAGCCGGGCTCGTCGCACACGGTTTTTCGCAGACGATGTGCTTGCCAGCTTCGGCGGCGCGGATGACCCATTCCTTGCGCAGTCCGGTGGGCAGCGGAATATAGACCGCATCCACGTCTTTTGATGCGAGCAGTTCCTCATAGCTGCCAAGCGCTCGAGGTTCGGTTTCCAATGGAGTGACGGCCTGGCAGCCGGCGATAAACTGGCGGCTCCGTTCCACATCGCGGCTGGCGACAGCGACGATCGTGGCATTGCCGGTGTTGCGGATGGCGTTCCAATTTTTGCGTCCGATCTGTGCGGTGCTGAGGAAGCCCCAGCGGAGTTTCTTGGTGCTCATAGATTTTGCTTAAAGTGTTGGTTGAGATTACTCGTGCGCGACACCAGCGGCTTCGGCTTTCAAGCGCTGGCGTTCCGCGGCTTTGGCGAAGGGATAATAAACTGCCATGGCGATCAATATCGAGCATGCGCCCCAGACAGCGGCTTTCCAGTCGCCGCCAGTAACGAGGTAGTGCCCGATGATCGGCGGTGTGGTCCAAGGCACGTTGACAAAGGGTTTGTGAATCACCCCGCAGTCGATGAGCAGGTACGAGCCGGCGGTCAGAATGAGGGCGTTGAGAATGTACGGGATCATGAAGATGGGATTCAGCACGATCGGGAATCCGAAAAAGATGGGTTCGTTGATTTGAAAAATCTGCGTCGGCATGGAGATTCGGCTGACCTTTCGAAAACCCGGCTCCTTGGAGTTCCACATGATGAGCGCCAGGGCGATGGTGGCGCCCGTTCCTCCGACGTTGACGAAGGTGGTGAAGAAGCCGTTGGCGGTGACGTAGGGCAGAGGGAGTCCTTGCGACATGGCGTCCACGTTCGCGGCGAGGAATTGTAAGAAGATCGGCGCGACGATGGCGTCCATGGCGTTGTCACCGTTGATTCCAATGGACCACAACATCGTGACGAGGAAGGCATACACCAGGATGCCGGGCAACGTGTTGAGTGCAAACACCACCGGCTTGAAGGCGGTCTTGACGATGTCATTGATGTCTATGCCCAGGACAAAGCGAATCACCCAAAACAGCAGCATGAGGAAGAACATCGGGGCGAGGGACAGAAACGATTCATAAACGACAGGCGGCACGTTGGCCGGCAGCTTGATGACGACATTGTGGTCGGTAAAAAATTTCTGAACGCGGACGGTGACCAGCGCGATGAGGATGGCGGTGAAGAGCCCTTGCGAACCGAGTCCGTCCATCGAGAATTTTAGATCCTCCAATTGAATTTGGATGAGCAGGAAGATCAGCGTGGCCATGGACGCGCTGACGATGGCTTCCTGTTTCAGCCGTTTGCCCAGGTCGTAGCCGATGGCGAAGCAGACGAAGACGCCGAGGAGACCGAATGTGGCGGTGACGGGGACTTGCAGGAGTTGGAGATAAGGCTCGATGAGAGTTTCCCAGCCCCGCACCGGCAGGTAAGAGACGACCATGAACAGGCCGCCGATGATCGTCAGCGGCACCACCGACACCATGCCGGCGCGGATGGCGGAGAGGTAGGTGTTCTCGCTCAGCGCCGTTAATGGCGGCACGATGTGCTTGTTCAGAAAACCGGTTGCTTGCTTCACGTGGCTTTGGTGGTTGGTTTGAGATTCAGCTTGGTGAGATGGACGTGGCAGGACAGGCTTCCAGCCTGTCTCGAACCGAGGCGGCTCACGTTGCGTTTTAGAGTTAATGCCGTTCGGAGATTCGAGCGGAAGCTTGTCCCGGAGGGACATCCGACAGTAGCCGGGCGTTTCAACGCTGGGTTGGGACAAGCAGGCGAATAAGTCCCGAAGGGACGGCCGAAAGCTTCAGCCGTCCCTCCGGGACTCCAAACAATCCTACTGCACGACCCAGCGTTGAAACGCTGGGCTATTGTCATAGTGTCCCTTCGGGACAAGGGTTTCGAAATTCCGAAAGGCATTACTCTTAAAGTCTTTGAATCCTTAAGGATCACGTTTGAGCCAGCTTTGCTGCATAGGCTGTCGGCCCAGGCTGGACGCCTGTCCTACTGGTTCGTTCTGTCTGAGCGCTTCACGGTTCTCATGAATCTTCTCGAAGGCGCGAGCGATGTCGTCCATGTCCGCGCGTGTTCCGAGAAACATGCTTTGCTCAAACCAGATGGTTTGTTCGCGGCACAAGAGGTCACTGTTCGGACAACGGACGTTGCGGTAATTCAACCTGGCGGAAGCTTTCGGCAGATACGGGCCGAAGGCGTTGTTGCGAAAGAGCGGCTGTTGATTCAGCGAGACAGCGTAGCCAGCAGAGCAGGGGACGCCTTCAGCTTGGAGGGCCTTGATCACTGCAGCGCGGGATGCGCCGAACTTCGCGCCGTCGATTCGCATCATGAAGAGGTGATAGCTGTGGCGGTCGCAACCGGCGATGCGTTTCTGGGGATGAAGGCCGGGCAATTGGGAGAGCCTTTTTGCGAGGTATTGTCCGTTGGCGTCGCGACGCTTGGTCTGTGCCTCGAGACGATCGATCTGGCAGTTGAGGATGGCTCCCTGGAATTCACCCAACCGGTAATTACCCGACATGACGTGGTGCTCATACCACAGCCCGCTCGGAATGCGTCCGCAACTGTGAATGGAGCGACAGGCTTCCGCGAGCGCAGCGTCGTTGGTCGTGATGATGCCGCCTTCGCCGGATGTCAGGTTCTTGCTGGATTGAAAGGAGAAGGATCCAAGGTGACCAATCGAACCCGCCGGACGGCCTTTGTAGATGGCGCCATGCGCGTGTGCTGCGTCCTCGATGACGGTGAGTTTGTGCTTCCGCGCAATGGCCATGATGGCGGACATGTTCGCGGACTGTCCTGCGAAGTGGACGGGAATGATCGCCCGAGTGCGCCGCGTTATGGCGGCTTCGACAGCTTTGGGATCGAGATTGAAAGTATTGAGGTCGATGTCCGCGAAGACCGGGATGGCGTTTGCTTCCACAACGGCCGAGGCGGTGGATAGAAAAGTGTAAGGCGGCACGATGACCTCGTCCTCGGCGCGAATGCCGGCGGCCATCAGCCCGATGCGCAGGGAGACGGTGCCATTGACGACTGCGATTCCGTGCTTGCAACCGTGCATCGTGGCGAAACGGTTTTCGAACTCTTCGACTTCCTTCCCATTCAGCCGGCCCCATTTGCCGCTGCGCAATGTTCGCAGCAGCCGCTTTTCCTCCGGCTTGCCGAAGATGGGCCATGACGTGAACGGCTTGGTGCGGATGGGCGTTCCTCCGGAGAGAGCGAGTGTTTGTGCCATGGTTGATTTTGGTTCTCTTTCAATCCTTCAAAATCTTGCCCATGTAAATGCAACCGTCGTTTCCCTCGCCAACACGGATCAATTCACGGAATCCGAGTCGTTGATAGAAACCGAATGCCGGTGTGTTCATCATGCTGACACCCAGATGAGCACCGGGTGAACCGCGGTCGCGGAGTTTGTCCATGACTTGCTCCAGCATGCGCCGTCCGTGGCCGCGACCCTGGGCACGTTCAAGCAGATCGATGTGGAGATGCGACGGATAAGTTTCGTAAGGATCGGGAGTGAAATAATCGGGATGATGATACCAGTGATGAGCCTGCTGCACTCGCGTCCAATTGGCCGGATCACCTTGAGGCGCGGGAAAGCGGGCGCAGAGATCCGGTCGCCACTCAGATTCGTAACGAGTGAAAAATGCTCGTGAATCGAACGCACCCAACGCGTAGCCGCAGATGCCTTGTTGGTCTTCCAAGATGAGGCTGAGCTCGGGTTCGTACGCGAGATAGGGTCCGACAAAGATTCGGCCCAGCGCGTCCGGATCTTCGCGGTAGAATGGCTCGCCGTCCTTACCGAAGTTTCCGGTCTTTAGGCACACATGATAAGCGCCGGCCTGATCGCCGGGACGCGCAAGGCGAATGGTGCAGTCGTTCATGATTCAGAAGTCGCGCAGTGGTCCTTCATTGGTGTGAACGTCCCGTCGCTCTGCTGGACGAGCAGTCGTTGCAATTCTGGCACCATTCCGCCGCGATAAGTTCCGGGCAGATGGAAGTCGGAACGAAACGGCGCGTCCGGATGTTTGCCGTCCGCCTTGGCCACCACGTAGAGCTCCAGCAATTCCAGCTCTTCGCGCAGCTCCCAGATGCGCCGGCTCAAGGCGTAAAAAAGCGGGCGCAGACGGAGTTCGGTCATGCGAACGCAGAACTCACGCAAGCGGGTGGCTTGCTGACGAAAAGCTGCGGCCTGAGCGCCCCAGTTCGCGGGTTCTGTGGCCAGCAATGTTCGCCCAAGCTCGAACAGTCCCTCCGCTTCCGGACCATTTTCAAAAGGCAGGTAGTAGCAATCGCCGAGAAGGATCAGGTCGTCGAAGCTGATCGACTGGCCGATGGTTTCGAAACGCGGCAGCCAGTCGCGCATTGCGGACAGGTAGGCTTGGCGGGGGTTCCAGGTTCCATCGCAGCGCGCGAACTCCGCCAATGTTCGAAGCGGCACGTAATTCAACTGGAACTCATTGTTCGGATTGACGAGCAAGCCGCTGACCTCGCTCCGCAGTTCCGGGGATCGCCCGGCGTATGGCCCGCAGTAAAAGCGGCGACCGTCATAATCGTTGGCGTGAAGATTGTCCCAGATCAGCGGCTTCCGACGCAGGAGCGTCTGCAGTTCCTGAATGTGGGCGACTGTGATCTCTTCTGAAATAATTTCAGGCCCGGTCCAGAACACTTCAATCTCCGGCGCGAGTTCGCTACCGATGGTGGCCAGATAACCTTCTCCACCGAGTTTGCGTTCAGCCATGCGACCGCAATAAGGCGTGGGGCAAAATAGGAAACGGACGTCGGGAGAACGTTCACGCGTCCAGGTGAGCAAGGCATTGGTAACATGACACTGGGCCGAGGCAAATGAGTTCCATTGTTTAAGATCCTCGGAGTGCATTCGATCCGGAATATCGTCGAAGAGCAGTGCGAAATCTTCGCAACCCAGCCCGAGCATCTGCTCGAAGCGCGCCTTCAAAAGATTGGTCTCAGCCTCGTTGCTGTAGCGGATGTCCAAACCAGGACTCAGCGCGTAGTTGAACCGCAGATTGCGCTGCCGGCAGGCCTGGATGATCGCTTTGAGCTGTTCTGCCTCCGCAGGCGAATAAAGCTCGCGCCAGATGGCTCGATGCTTCATGTCGTCCTTGGGAGCGTAGAGGTAGGTGTTCAATCCCCAGTCTGCCATCCAGTCGAACAACGTGAAGCGTTCAGCCTGCGACCAAGGCTGTCCGTAGAAGCCTTCGATCACGCCTGTCATGAATTTTGTCGATTCGCGCTTTGCCATCCGCTTGCCTGCTGTGAGAGTGCCGAAGGCTATGCTGGAAGACATTTTTGTGGCAAGGCCTGGAATGGCGGCAGGGCCTGTAAGGAACTGACGCGCACATCGACGCAAGCATGTATGTATCATCAAGCCCGAGCTTGCCCCGTCCAGAGATTGAACCTGCATTTGATCGGGAATAAACTGTTCCCAGCGCTCTCACACTATCGATGATTCCTGAATTTCAGAATCGACGAATTAGCCGAACGCTCCCGGTAAATTGGGTATTTGATGAACCTTTCCGAGCGTTGCTACCGATGGACATCGGTTCCAAGAATTATCCGGCAGTCGTGGCGGAGGATTCGCTTCCGCGCCGGCAGCGCTGCTTCACTGTTTGCGCCGCCATGACTCTGCTAGCTGCCCTTGTTCTGACTGGATGTTCCACGCCGGCGGTGCGTCAGCAGCGGTTGGTGGCCAAGCCGAACATGACCTTCTCGGACGTGACTGTGTTTTCCTACAATGCCCCCGGACTTTTGTCTCAAGTCGCCACGGGATTCGCCGGGGCGGGTGCAGCGCAGAACTCCGGTTGCACTTCCTGTCGCTAAACCATGACTCCGCTCGCTCATTGTCCCAGATGGATCGCCTTCATCGGGCTGGCCCTTTTCCTGATCGCGCAGCCTGCGTTCACCTTCGCGGCTTCAAGCGACATGGCCGACTTCGAATTGCCGAAGTGGGAGACAGGCGAGAAGGTCAAACTATCTGACTTCGCGGGGGAAATCGTCGTGCTCGACTTCTTCGCCTACTGGTGTGTGCCGTGCAAGCGCGCGTCCGCCGAGGTCGAGAGCGGGATTCAGAAGTATTACGCCGCAAAGAAGGGCAATCGTCATGGAGTTCCCGTTCGCGTCATTTCCATCAACATCGAAAGCGACAATCCCAAGTTCACAGCGGAGTTCATTGAGCAAGCGGGCTCCGAGTTTGTCCTGAATGATCTCAATGGCGCGCTGCTCGAGAAACTGGAGGGCGCAGGCACGCCATTCCTCGTTGTCATTGACGGCTCGCGCGCAACGCGGGAGACGCCCGCGTTTCATG
>Ga0163150_10009011_pt1 | contig 11163 bp, 9 predicted proteins | sample OliLakLV19P2IB_FD_148628 | JGI IMG/M metagenome (GOLD analysis project Ga0163150, IMG submission 148628) | Freshwater microbial mat bacterial communities from Lake Vanda, McMurdo Dry Valleys, Antarctica - Oligotrophic Lake LV.19.P2.IB | ecosystem: Environmental > Aquatic > Freshwater > Lake >...
CAGTTGGCTAAGAGCTTGAGCGGCGGCAACCAGCAAAAAGTCGTCATCGCCAAGTGGCTGATGTCGAACCCGTCGATCTTCATTATGGACGAGCCAACACGCGGCGTAGACATCGGCGCGAAGTACGAGATTTACACAATCGTCAACGATCTGGCGGCGCAGGGCGCGGGCATTCTGTTCATCTCGTCGGAACTGGAAGAACTGATGGGCATGTGTGACCGCATCTTGGTCATGAGTCGCGGTGAAATCGTCAATGAGTTTGGACGCGAGAGCTTCGACAAAGAGCAGATTTTGCGTTCTGCCTTCCGCGAAGGGGCAGGCGCAGCATGAGAATCCTTCGACGCGAACGCATCACCGAACTACTGCTACGTAACACATCGCTGATTCTGTTCGTGGCCGTGTTCCTGTTTTTCGGCTTGCAGATGCCGCAGTTTTTCGCGCCGGAAAGCATTTCAAACATCGTCAAGCAGGCGGCCTTCACCGGAATCGTCGCGGTAGGGATGACATTCGTGCTTCTCACAGCAGGCATTGACCTCTCCGTCGGCTCGAATATGTACCTATCGGCGCTGTTCGCTGGCATGTTGATGGGCGATCCCGGCTTTGGTGTCGTTCCGGCGTTGATCGCGGCGCTGATGATCGGCGGGCTGTTCGGGGCGATCAACGCTTTTTGCATCGTGCGGCTGAAGATCGCGCCGTTCGTCGTCACGCTGGCGACACTGGTCGCGGGACGCGGACTGGGTACGGCCATCACCGAATCGCACGGCGTCGAGTATCCGCGCAGTTTGTTGGATTTCGGCGTGTCATCGGTGCTAGGCATCCCCATGCCAATCATCGTGTTCGCGCTGGTGGTGGTCGGCGCTCATTTCGTGCTGACGCGCACGGCGTTCGGGCGCGAGGTTTACGCTGTCGGCAACGACATCGAAGCGGCGAAAAAGGCCGGTCTTAACACGGGGCGCATCATCGCAGCGGTGTACATCATCTGCGGCATGATGGCGGCTCTGGGCGGCTTCATCCTCATCGCGCAGATCGGCAGGCTCACGCAGCCGTTTGCGCGTGGCAAAGAACTCGACATCATCGCGGCGGCGGTGCTTGGCGAGTTTGTTCGGCGGCGCGGGCAATGCCTTCGGCGCGGTTATCGGCTCGGTGCTGATTCAAATGGTGCAGTCGGGGCTGGTCTATACCGAGGTCAATTTATACCTGCAACCGATGATTCAAGCAGCGATTATTTTCTTGGCGGTGTTCTTCGACAGCTTGCGCGGGTCGCGACTGGCGAAGCTCAAACGCCGCTATATACGCGCAGAGACGTAATGTAGAAAGGCAGCAGTGTGAACTTATTCGATCTGACAGGCAAACGAGCGCTGGTGACGGGCAGCAGTCGCGGCATCGGGCGGGCGCTGGCCGAAGCGCTGCTCGAAGCAGGCGCGACAGTAGTCGTCAACGGCGTGGCTGATCGCATCTTCCAGACAGCGGACGAACTCGCGGCCAGTACGGGCGGCACGGTCATCCCCATTAAAGCCGATCTCTCGCAGCGTCCCGAAATGCACCGCCTGTTTGAAGAATCGCTAGTCAAGCTCGGCGGCCTCGATATTTTGATCGTCAATCACGGCATTCAGCGCGGACATCCTGCTGAGGACTTCCCGATTGAAGATTGGGACGTGGTGCTGGAAGTCGATCTCACATCGCTGTTCGTGCTCGATCAACTGGCCGGACGGCATATGCTGGCCAACGGCGGCGGCAAGATCATCAACATTGCCTCGCTGATTAGTGTCATCGGCGGGCTGAACGTGCCCGCGTATGCCGCCGCGAAAGGTGGAGTCGTGCAGTTGACGAAAGCCCTCTCGAACCAGTGGGCCGGGCGCGGCGTGAACGTCAACGCGATTGTTCCCGGCTTCATCCACACCGATTTGACCGAGGATCTGGTGAACGATCCCGGTGAAGGCGCGAGTTTATTAGCGCGTATCCCTGTGGCTCGTTGGGGTGTGCCCGACGATCTCAAGGGCATTGCGATCTTTCTGGCATCGAACGCATCCAACTATGTGAGTGGCGCAGTCATCCCTGTGGATGGCGGCTTTCTTGTCCGTTAAGAGCGTTTAAGGAGAACCCTACAACTTCATACTGAGCAGTACGCCGGAGCAGCAGCTCATCACAAATGTTTAATCAAGCGAACCATTTTTCAGGAGAAAACACATGAACAGCAAGAAACTTTACGTTAGCCGCCGTAACTTTCTCAAGTCCAGCGCTATCGGTACGGCCACTTTGGCCGCTGCCGCGTCCGGTTTGAGCATGGTGACGGTGGCCGCCAGAGCGCCCCGCGCTCAAGCCAGCGGTACAGTCACGGTTTGGGATCCGTGGAGCGGCGCGCCGGGCCTCAACGCGGCGCAAGATGCTCAGATCGCCCGCTTCATGGAAAGCCACCCCGACATCACCGTGCAGCGTACTGACATCCCTTTCGGTGACTTCAAGCAGATGCTCATTCAGGGCGCGACGACTGGCCAACTGCCGGACGTGGTACTGATCGACAATCCCGATTTCCACGCTTTCGCCGCGCTCGGTGTATTGGAAGACCTCACTGATGAAATCGAAGCGTGGGGTGAAGCCGATTTGTACTTCCCCGGTCATTGGAGTTCGACGGTGTTTCAGGGTGTGAACTACGGCGTTCCGGTGTTTAGCAACTGTCTCGCGCTGTGGGTCAATACCGATATGCTGGCAGAGGCCGGCATCGAAATACCGACGACGTGGGACGAACTCAAAACCGCCGCCGCCGCTTTGACCACCGATGACCGCTTCGGGCTGGCTGTCGCCGGTATTCATAACGAAGAAGGCACGTTCCAATGGCTGCCGTTCCTGTGGTCAACTGAGAGCGATCTCGCCACCATCAGCGACGAACGCGGCCAAGCCGCGCTGCAACTGTGGGCCGATCTGGTCAGCGAAGGCTCAATGTCGCAGGGCATCCTCGGTTGGGATCAAGGCGCGGTCAACGACGAGTTCGGCAATGGCCGCGCCGCGATGATGATTAACGGGCCATGGATGATCCCGGCGTTGAACACCAACTTCCCCGACGTGAACTGGGCAATCGCCGCCATCCCCAAAGACGAAGTTTTCACGTCCATACTCGGCGGCGAGAACTATGGCATCAGCGCGGGCAGTCCGAACGTCGATGCGGCATGGGAGTACATCGCGTGGACGCAAGAGCCGGAAAACTATAAGGCATTCATTCAGGAAGCGGGCATGTTCCCCAGCCGCGAAGACGTTGCCGAAGACCCCTATTGGGCCGACGATCCGGTTCTCAGCGTGTTCTTAGAGCAGGTCAAAGTCGCTCGTCCACGCGCTTACGGCGCGAACTATCCTGAAATCTCGAATGCGATTCAGGACGCCATGCAAGCGGGAGTCAGCGGCCAGAGCACTGCCGAAGAAGCGCTCACCGCCGCGCAGGCGCTCATCACGCCGCTGCTGCCAGCGGAATAAACGAAAACGTAGGGGCGGGTCTGAGACCCGCCCTAGCATTGCGGGCGTTCAATTGAACGCCCCTACAGGACTTCACAAAAATTATGGCTCGTCAGGAAAAGATGTCGATGGCTTTTGAAAACTCCCGTCCGGCGGCATACCGATCAGTGCCGCTCACATGGTCTGCGCGCCTATCGAAAAACAGTCACTATCTGTTCGTCGTGCCGATGCTGATCTTCATGCTGCTGACGACAGGCTACCCGATCTTCGCTAACTTTCAGATGAGCCTGTATGATTTGAATGTAGCCACGTTCCGCTCCGGTGACGCGCCGTTCGTCGGGCTGAACAATTACCTCGAACTCCTGCGCGACCCCGCATTCGTCTATTCTGTTCAACTATCGTTGGCCTTCACCAGCGTTTCAATCGCCTTACAGTTCACGCTCGGTTTCGCGCTGGCGCTGTTTTTCAACCGCCCGTTTCCCGGCAACGGCTTGATGCGTTCGCTGCTGCTGCTGGCATGGCTGCTGCCCTCAGTGGTCGGCGGGACGATATTTCGCTGGATGCTTGATGGCGACTACGGCGTTTTCAATTATTTCTTGCGCGGCATCGGCTTGATGCAGGATACGCGCTATTGGCTGCTCGACCCGAATACAGCGCTGGCCGGAACCATCATGGCCAATGCGTGGGTAGGCATCCCCTTCAATATGATCTTACTGCTGGCAGGTTTGCAAAGCATCTCACCCACGTACTACGAAGCGGCCAATATCGACGGCGCAAGTATGTTCCAGCGATTTGCGTACATCACCCTGCCGATGATGCGTCCGGTTGCGCTCGGTGTGCTGCTGCTGTCGTTCATTTACACGTTCAAAGTATTCGATTTGATCTACGTGATGACGGCTGGCGGCCCCGTGAACGTAACAACCGTGCTGCCGATTTTCACCTATCGGCTGACGTTCAGCTTCTTTCGCTTTGGCGATGGCGCTGCCGCCGCCGTGCTGCTGCTGCTGGGACTGCTGTTATTGGCCATCGGTTACGCACGGCTTATTCGCTTTGAGGAAGCAGCATGAACGCTCAATCCATCACCCGCAACCCCTATATCAAAACGGTCATCGGTACACTTTTGCTGCTGGTGTATCTGTTTCCGGTGTATTGGATGATCGCAACCTCGCTCAAGTCACGCACGGACATTTTCGCCACGCCGCCGACATTGTTCCCAATTCCGCCGGATTTTGGCTCATACGCGAGAGAGGTCGTCAACAACCCCGAACTGGTCGAGGTCATCATCAACAGCGTGATTATCAGTTTCGGCACGATGCTGCTGACGTTGGTGCTGGCTGTTCCCGGTGCGTATGCTCTGGCACGGCTGAAACTGCGCGGCGCGGGTGTTATTCTGCTGGTGATGCTCATCAGCCAACTGCTGCCAAGTATCGTGATCGCCGGGCCGTTGTTCATCATCTTCAGCCGCGTTGGACTGCTCAACACGCATCTCGGCTTAATCGTGGCCGATACCACCTTCACGCTGCCATTTTCGGTGATTATCCTACGCCCATTTTTCCTCGCAGTACCACATGAACTCGAAGCGGCAGCAAAGGTCGATGGCTGTACGCAGCTAGGCGTATTATGGCGAATCGTGCTGCCTTACGTGCGACCCGGTTTGATTACGGTGGGTGCTTTTGCCTTCCTGATCGCGTGGGGCGAATTCGTGTTCGCGCTGACACTCAACACCAACCACAACCAGCCTGTCACCGTTGCCTTGAATAAGTTCATCGGGCAGTACGGGACGCAGTGGAATGACATGATGGCCGTGTCAACGGTGGTCGCGCTGCCAATCATTGCTGTTTTCGCCAGCCTACAGCGCTTTATCGTGAGCGGGCTGACCAGCGGAGCAGTCAAAGAATAGGGGCGATAAGGCGCGTTGTCAGATTTTGTCGTTCTGGGCTACAGTGATGATTACTTTTCCTCGAGCGTGTCCTGTTTCAAGATAGCGGATCGCTTCAGCAGTCTCACTTAACGGGTAACATCTGTCAATCACAGGGATTACTTTCCCTGCTTCAAGTAGCTCTTTCACGAAAACGAGATCCTTCTGGTTTGCTTTCACCGTTTCCATGCGGCCTACGCGCTTACCTCCGGCCTTCGATCTGCGCGGCCCAAGGATCATGTGTTCGAACAACAGCCGCATGGTAGTGAATCCAGCAATGACGCAAACCCCTTGAGGTTTAAGTGCGCGTTTGTAATCGGAAATGGAACGATTTCCAACGGCACAGTAAATCAGGTCATAATGCTGCCCGTTATTGGTGAAGTCTTCTCGCGTGTAATCAATGACGTGATCTGCGCCAATGGAGCGCACCATCTCCAAGTTCCGCGTGCTGCACACGCCAGTGACTTCAGCCCCGTAGGATTTGGCAATCTGCACAGCAAACGTCCCCACCCCGCCAGATGCTCCATTAATCAAAACCTTTTGACCAGATTGAATCTGACCTTTATTGCGTAGACCTTGCAAAGCAGTGAGTGCCGCTACAGGTACGGCGGCGGCTTGCTCAAACGAAATATTGGTTGGTTTCAACACGAGGAGTTCTTCACGAGTACATCCATACTCGGCGAAACCACCCAATCCATTCAGCCATATATCTCCGAACACTTCATCACCGGGCTGAAACTGCGTTACACGACTGCCAATCGCTTCGACCCGCCCCGCGATGTCAGCGCCGAGTTTGGTTAGCTTTGGTTTGAACAGCCCGTTTTCTAAGCGAGCCAGAAACGGTTCAGCTCTCATGGTATGCCAGTCAAGTGGATTTGCAGATGCCGCGTGAATCTTCACCAAGACTTCATTCTCCTTGGGCGTAGGTTTTTCGACGTCTTTGAGATGAAGAACATCCGGTGATCCGTAGTTTGTGTAGACAATTGCTTTCATGAGAATCCTCCAAGACTGCTTTGATTTGACGATCAGAGACGATAGGAAATGAGATGGAATTCAGAGCAAATTGGATGAGTACCTAGACGGCCTTTTTTCTAAGTAGCGCGCCTCAATTTACTGTTTGACATCTGACGCATCTGCTTGGTCGGGTGTAAGGCGAATGACCGAGATCAGTGGCATTCCCAAATCACGCACTTTTCTTAGCAACCCATACAACGCGGACTGATCAACCACCGGGCAGGTTAAAAGCGTTTCGCCGTTCTCTTCCAGCGTGATGGTCAGGCACCCAAACCAGTCTGTCCACTCACGACCCAGATGGCCCATGATCCTGATCTGATAGACTCTGGCTTGACTTCTATCAAGATTTTGGTCGAGTTCGTTTGACATTAGGCTGTACTCGTCGTGGCCGATTACAACCCTCCTTGCCACTTACTCAAAAATCATAATGGATGAGTGGTAGTAGTGTCATAACCCAAAAGAATTATTCAATAGGGTTAATCGCGGAGTATGATTGTTTCAATGAAGAGGGGAAATGTAGAGAGCGAGTGCTGTCAGCTAGTCTGGTGAGTATTGAAGGCACGATCAGGAACGAGGCAAGACTCCCGCCTCCCTTGCCCTAGCAACCGCCTCTGTCCGGTTGTTGGCACCGAGTTTGCCATAGATGTTGCGTGCGTGAACTTTGACCGTATTAAGCGAGAGGTACAGTTGATCAGCGATTTCCCGGTTTGTTTGCCCTTCTGCAATGTGTAGGAGTACTTCAAGCTCCCGTTCGCTTAAAGGCTCCAAGATTGCAGATTGGACAGCTTGCTGCGCTCTGATATGAGAGAATGCTGCTAACAAGCGTCGTGGGTAATCTGTTGCAACCCTGTTAGAAGCGACTTTCTGAAGGAGATGTTTCATCGGCAGCCCCTCATCTACAAAAAGACGAATGAAGCCGTCTGGTTCTGCCAGTGCCAGTGCGTCACTGAGTAATTGCACGGCATCCTCCTTTTTGCCATGAGCATAGAGAGCCACCGCCTGTAGAACCATCACCTTGAGCCGCTCATCCTGCCAATTTTTTTCTTCCGCCTGTTGGTACAATGACTCCAGCACCGCCAGTGTTGCGGATGTGTCCCCCTGTACTAGGAGTACCCGCGCCTGACTGAACGGAAGATCATGCCCTTGAACCAGTTGAGCGGCGGCTGTCAAATTGCCTTGGTGAAGCAACAAAAGCACCTGTGCAGCAGCAACTTCAGGCATCCGATACACGAAATTATGGCGGCGCACGAACTGATCGACCTCAGCTAAAATAGCCGCCGCGCCGGCCACATTCCCCTGAGCAAGTTTCAGGCGGGCCAGAAACAGCTCACAGACAACGGATCTGTCAATAACGTTATCATACTGCTGCGCCAATTGCAGACTCTGCTCACCATGCTGTTGGGCAGCATCCAAGTCATTCCATTCGTAGAGAATACGAGCCAGACCAAGGTGTGCTTCATAGATAATATGAAGCGGCTGATCACCCGCCACTTGCAGGACGCGCCGGTACGTCTCGGCTGCCAAATAGAGCTGGCATTCGGCTTCCTGCACCTGTCCCAGTCCGATGCTGGTCAAGATAATAGAGAAGATATCCCCGGATGTCCGACTGATAGATAAACCTTCACTATAAACCCGGCCAGAGCCAGCACGATTGCCCTGAAGAAAGTAGGCATAACCCAATGTCCACATAGTGGTAGCGCGGTAAGAAAGGTTATCGGGGTGCAGATACTCCAGTGCGCGGTGTGACTGGACGATAATAGTTTCCGCTTGATACTTGGTGAGAGCCAACGTAGCCCTTGCGGTGGCAATTTGTCCGATAAGGTTTCGGGTCTTGTCATCTGAATTAGCTTCTGGCAGCGCCGCTTCAGCAGCTTGCAATTTCTCTTCGACGCCAGTCGTTTGTCCATTAACCAGCAATAATGAGGCATAGCTCCACCACAACAAGGGCCTGTCATTGAGCACTGTCGTCGGCAGCGAAGCTAACCAGTCCAGTATATCGGTCACCGCGCCACGAAAATGCAGGGGAATCCCATTCCCTTCAATCAACCGTGCGGCACGCTCAACATCATTGGCGGCGGCTGCATGATGAAAAGCTTCGACCTCGAGGGCATTGTCTTCATACCATACACTGGCACGGATATGTAATTCATCTACTTTATCGCGTTCATCCCCTGAAGTTGAAGGCGCATTCTGGCGCAATCGCTGGCGCAACAAATCAGCAAAAAGATGATGATAGCGGTACCAACGCCGCTCGTTATCCAAGGGGACGATGAACAGATTGGCACGCTCGAGATTTTCTAGGGTTTTTTGCCCGGAGATAGCGGGTTGGAGCAGAATAGCGTCACAGAGGGGGCCGCACAACCGGTCGAGGATCGCTGTGTGCAGCAGAAAAGTCTGGACGCTTTCAGATTGCTGTTGCAGAACTTCTTCAACTAGGTAGTCAAGCACGAAGTGGTGGCTACCCGTGAACGATTGAATGAAGTGGTCGACATCTTTTTGCCCGCGCACAGAGAGCGCGGCTAATTGCAGTCCGGCAATCCAGCCTTCGGTGCGCGTTTCCAGTGCGGCTATGTTTTCTACTGAGAGATCCAAACCCATCACCTGATTGAGAAATTCAGCGGCTTCCTGCGGAGTAAAACGCAAATCTGCGACACGCAGCTCAGTCATTTGGCTGCGTGCCCGCAATCGGGCCAGAGGCAGTTGCGGATCCTCACGGGTGGAGACTACCAAGTGCATCTGGGGTGGCAGGTTCTCAAGTAAGAAGGCAAGGTTCTTGTCATCCGATCCAGTATCAACGACATGGTAGTCGTCAAGAACGAGCACAAAACTGTCCGGGATATTCGTGATTTCGTTGACTAGCGTCGTCAGCAGAGATTCAACGGGCGGTGGTTGAGGAGATTGCAGCACTCCCAACATCCCTTCGCCAATATGCGGCGCAATCGTCTGCAAAGCAGCGACGAGGTAGGTCAGAAAGCGTGTGGGATTGCTATCGCCTTCATCCAGTGACAGCCATGCGGTTTGTCGCTCGCTGCGGACTATCCATTCGCTAAGGAGCGTGGTTTTACCGAAACCTGCGGGGGCAGAGATGAGGGTCAGTTTGCGGTGTATACCCTCGTTCAATCGCTCGATAAGGCGGGTTCGGAGCACGGCTTTAGGCCGCGGTGGGGGGATGTAGAGTTTAGTGGCTAAGATTGTCATAGATCAATTATAGAAACCGCAGCTCTCTCCGGCAACTTGACCCATTGGAGGTTAAAAGTAAACGTCTGATAACGCAGCGATTAGATTAATCGACAAGCAGCACCCGCGCCGCTTTATGCTGCTTGTCATCATTGCGCGAGTTATTGCCTTAACCCTCAATCGAATTCATTGGACGAACTAAAATTGAGAAAGAAACCCAGACTATTCCGTCTGGCGGAATAATCCATTGACTGTGCTATCGCAACAACGGTAAAGTAAGCGAAATAGTGTTTAACGATTGGTTGCAGAGATGAGTGAGGAAATTAGATCCGTCGAGCGTGCGTTTGCCTTATTGGAGCTGCTCGGACAGGCCAACCAACCGCTGGGCATTATTGACCTCGCCAAACGGAGTAATCTCCCGCAGAGCACGGCACATCGCCTTCTCGCTACGCTTCTCCAACTCGGTTATGTAGAACAAGACAGGGAGTCACACAAATACAGCTTAGGACGGCGGGCATTGCATTGGTATGGCGCGGTGCTCAGTAAGCTCAATTTAGGCTTACAGGCGATGCCCGTGATGAAGGCCCTTATGAAGCGTGTAGACGAGACCGTGCATCTGGCTATATTAAGCGACGGCGAGACGCTCTACATTGATCGGATCGAGGGTTTTCATACGCAAGATATGTATACCCAAATTGGAAAACGCGCACCAGCGCACTGCACAGCGCTTGGCAAAATCATGCTTGCCTATGCCTCAGAACGCATTGTGCAAGAGACAGTCGAAAAACACGGTCTTCTCGCTGTGACCGCAAACACAATTTGCACGCCTGAGAAATTCGGGCAGGAGTTGGAGCGAACTCGTCAGCGTGGCTATGCTGTCGATGACGAGGAAATCGAACTCGGTGTGCGCTGTGTCGCTGGCCCTATACGCGACTTCTCCACCGAAGTAGTTGCTGCGATGAGTATTTCTGGCCCCAAAGACCGCATTCGTCCCGATAGGGAACATGAACTGAAAAGCGCGGTATTGTGGGCCTGCGATCTGATTTCCACCAAACTCGGTTATCTGGATGTCTAAAAGAGGTGTACAGAAATTAAATCACAACCACTAAGTATGAGCCGCCTGTTAGATCAATTTGTATTCAGAAAACTATGTTGAGGAAAATCTCATGATGAAAAGATATTTCTATATTGTGCTCGTCGCGCTCATGGCTTTAAGCGTGCAGGTGACATTGGCACAGGATAGCGGCACCTACCGTTCCGCATTCCGCACAGGCTGTATGCAAGGCGCACTGTGGACGACCTGTGGGCATCGTCTGGATATGACCGTAATGCAGCCCTTAGTTGCTATCCGCTCGACTGCCGACGGTATCGAACCGATTCTGGCGGAAAGTTGGGAGATGGAAGGGAATGGTGAAGCCTACGTCTTCACACTGCGGCAGGGTGTTACATGGCACGACGGTGAGCCTTTTACCGCTGATGATGTCATATTCAGCCTGAACACCTATGCCAATCCGGTGGTCGCTTCGGCGTGGTCAAGCAAACTGCAAGATGTCGCTGGATATGCCGAGTTTCAGGCCGGCGAGTCCGACTCGTTGGCGGGTGTGACCAAA
>Ga0163150_10009012_pt1 | contig 11161 bp, 9 predicted proteins | sample OliLakLV19P2IB_FD_148628 | JGI IMG/M metagenome (GOLD analysis project Ga0163150, IMG submission 148628) | Freshwater microbial mat bacterial communities from Lake Vanda, McMurdo Dry Valleys, Antarctica - Oligotrophic Lake LV.19.P2.IB | ecosystem: Environmental > Aquatic > Freshwater > Lake >...
GGCGAAGTGGGAGTGGGTGTTGCCCAGCATGCCGGAGTAGCGGTTCATCTCCGAGGCGAACGCCGGGACGGAGCCGCTGTGGTTGCGCGCCAGGCAGGCGGCGGCGTCGTTGCAGCTTTTGACCATCATTGCCGTGAGTAACTGCCTCCGGGTGTAGCTCTGACCGGCGCTGATGCCCAGCTTGCTTGGCTCAACCCCGGTATCGGAGGAACTGACGGTCACCGGGCCGTCCAATCCGCCACGCTGGACGACGAGCAGGGCGGTCAATAATTTCTGCGTGCTCGCCACGGGGCGTTCGACGTCCGCGTTCTTCGAGTAAAGAGTGCGCCCGGTGGCGGCATCAATTGCGATGGCCGAGGCGGCATAGATGGCGGGGGCGCTTGTGGGATAGGCGGAGGCGGCACCGGCGCTTGCCGGGGCGACCGGGACGGGTGCGGGAGCCTGGGCGGTTGCGGCAGGCGCGGAATCAACGGTTGCTCCACCCGTCGTCGAAGCTGAGCCGGGTTGGGTGCGGGAGGTGGTGGCGGAGCGCGAAGCATCGGGCGACGCGCATCCCCAGGACGAAAGTATCGCGAGGATCAGGAGCACGGTTTGGAATCGCATGACCGCAGAACTTGGCGTCCCCGCTTCGAGGCGTCAACCGCGGGAGAGTGGGAAGGCGTTGGGTGAGAATCGGCCGCTTGCGCCTTGCGGCACCGACTGATAGATCGGGGTCTCGATGTTGGAGTTCCAGTTCAGCCGGAAGTGGATAGAGGGGGTGCTCGACAGCCGCGATCGCATGGGGTTCGACACACGCCCGGTGCGCGAGCGGTTGGTCCGTCTGGACGGATCGCGCGATGCATTGACCCAGCTCCTCGCGGAGATCGGGGGCCTCGCGCTGCGCGACGATTGGCCGTACGACGAACCGGAGGATTTCGAGGGGATCCGCCGCACGGGCGGCGGACCTTGGAACGATCCCGCGCCCGATCCGGAATTGGTTCGGGAAGCGGCGCGCCGGGCGGGCCCGGCATTTCTCGCATCGGTTTGCGGGTGTGTCCTCGGAAAACCGGTCGAGATCGATCCGACTTTCGACGAGATGCGGCGTGTGTTGGGCGATGGCGGCTGGCCATTGCGGGATTATTTTTCCGAGGACCAGGCACGGGCGTTCGGCCGCGGTCCGCACGAGAGCTGGGTCGACACGGTCCGGGAACGGATCCGGGACGCGGCACCGGACGACGACATCAACTACACGCTGATCGGTCTCGAGTTGTTGGAGACCCTTGGCCCCGGGTTCGCCTGCGCGGATGTGATGCGGCTTTGGTTCCGGACGTTGCCGGTCGGATTTTCGTTCGGCCCGGAGCGGCTCGCGCTGCTGGCGACGGGGCTGCGTTCGTTCGGTGACGCAGGTAAAGCCGTTGACGATGGCGATCCGCTTCCAGCCCCGCTGCCGTGTCCGCACGAGGAGTTTTGCGGCGCGTTGATCCGCGTCGATGCCTACGGATACGCGTTTCCGGGGCGACCCGCGCTTGCGGCCCGGCTGGCGTGGAAGGACGCGTCATGCACCCATCGCAAGACAGGCATTTACGGTGCAATGTGGATGGCTGCCGCACTCGCGCTCGCCCCTGTGTGCGACGGATGGCGTGACTTGGCCGAGCGGGCGCTGGGTTTTGTCCCTCGCCGGTCGCGCTTTCACGAGCGACTCGCCGGGGCCATCGAAATTGTGGCCGCGGCCGACCGCTGGGAGACGGCGACCGTTCAGCTATACGAACGCTTCCGCCAATTCGGGCATTGCTGGATCTACCGGGAGGTCGGCACGTTGATGAACACCCTGCGGTTCGCGCCGAACGTTCACGAGGGGTTCTGCATGCAGGTGATGCAGGGGGCGGACACCGACAGCTTCGGCGCACGGGCGGGGGCGCTGCTCGGGATGTTTTTGGGTCCGGAAAAGTTCGACCGGCGATGGCTCGATCCGTTTCAGGACACGATCCGCCCCGCACTCGGCTTGTTCCGGGAGAACCGGTTGTCGGCGGTTGCCGCGCGAATCACGGCATTGCCCGGGCTTTGCGCCACGGAGCCGGGACTGTCGTGAGTGCGCCACTCTCCCCGCGCGAACGGCGGGTTATTTTTGCCGCCCAGGATCGTATGGAGGTGGAGGCGTTCGATCCGGCGGCTCCGGGAGAGAACGAAATCGCGGTCCGCGGCGTGCTTTCGCTGATCAGCCCGGGCACCGAGTTGTCGCTGCTGCACCGGACGCATCCCGGCTTTGAAATCCCGGGCTTTTCCTGGGCGAAGTACCCGTTTGACGCGGGGTATAGTCTGGCGGGCGTGGCCGAGTCGGACGCCCCCGGCGTCCCGACGGGAACGCGTGTGTTTGCCCGCACGGGACACGCCACGCGGTCGAATGTTCACCGGGAGTTTGTGCTCCCGCTCCCAGCGGGGCTATCCGACCGGCGGGCCGCGTTTTTATGGTTGGCGAAGATCGCGTGGACCGCCGTGCTCCAGGCACCACCGGGGCCGGGCGAGCGGGCCGTCGTCATCGGGCTCGGGCTGGTGGGGAATCTTGCGGCGCAATGCATGCGGCTCGCGGGGGCCGAAGTGGTTGCGACGGATCGCTCGCCGCGCCGGTGCGAACTCGCCCGGGCATGCGGCATCGAGGTGGCGGAACCGGGAACCTTCGAGCGGTTCCAGGATCCGCTCGACCTTGGGCGGGACGGACGCCCCGCGTTGGTGGTCGACGCTGTCGGTTCGAGCGAAACGATCCTGTTTGCATTGAAGCTGGCGGCTCCCCGGGGACGGGTCGTGTTGCTCGGCGCTCCGCGGCGGCCCGTGACGATTGACGCGTATTTGTACATTATGCGGAAGGGTCTCGCCTGGATTGGTGCCCATGAGATGTACGGCAACGATCCGGATCTACCCGCGCGCCTGGGGATGCTCGCAACCGCCCTGGCCGACGAACGAGTCGTCGTTGACCCGCTCGTCCGCGGCATGGTCCCGCTCTCCCGGGCCGCCGAGGCGTATGCGCAGCTCGACGCCGATCCCGAGGGCCCGCCGGGGTTGTTGCTCGACCTCTCGCGATGACGCTCGGTCTGCTGCGGGAGGTGGCCTGGATCGGCGATGCCCTGCTGCACGCGCCCCCCCGTGCGCTGGTGCTGGTGCATCCGTGGCTCAACGACACCGAACTGCGCACGGGGCCGCGTCCGCCCGAGGAGGCGTGGGGCGCCGTCGGTGGGTTGGTGATCGCGCCGGCCAGCGGGCCTTGGAACTGGAAGAACCGCGAGACCCGCAGGTTTCTCGACGGGCTGGTCTCCGATGTGTGCGCCGCATTCGGGTTGGCGGCTGATTTCCCGATCATCTCCACCGGGTGCAGCATGGGCGGTCAGGGATCGTTGCTGTTCACCGCCCTCACGACCCATCGCGTGGTGGCGTGCGAGGGCTCTATCCCGCGTGCGATCTCGCGTTCCATCACTCGGAGCGGGCGGACACAGCGCGCACGCTGCGCGCGGCGTTCCGCTCGGAGCCGGATTATGCGGAGGCGCTCCGGGCACATTCGCCCCTGCACCGGGTTGCGGAACTTCCAGACATCCCGTATCTGGTGTTGCACGGCGACCGCGACGAGGCGGTTTCAAAGGCCGCCCACTCCGACCCGATGGTGGCCGCGATGCGGGAGCGTGGGTTGGAGGTGGAGTATGTGGAGGTCGACGGCATGGGGCACGGAGGAACCGAGCCGGATTGGGTGGGGCGAAAGATTTGCGAATGGGTGGGAGCGCGCATCGCGGAGCACGACCGAGGTGCGGACGACGTCCCCGGGCGTCTGCGCGGTGCAGCCCTGCCGGGCTTCCCACTGGGGAGAGACGCGTGATTCAAAGTGGGGGGGCGCACGGATCGATCCGCCCGCCGCAACCGACCTCGCACGCTCCCATGAATGACGTCCCTCTCCCCACCTACTGCTACGACCCAACCGTCGATCCCGAGCTTGATTGGGAACTGCGCGTCCTCTTCGTCCACTGCTGGCCCGGACCCATGTTCCGCACGAAGCGCTATAACGCGGAACTGCCTCAACATCGCTGGATCCTCCGGGCCGCGGACCATTCTCTCGCCGCCCACCTCGCCCTCCACGACAAGCTCGTCCGAATCGATGGCAACCCCATCCGCGTCGGCGGCATCGCGGAGGTCTGCGTCCACCCCGCCCATCGCGGAAAAAGGCTGGTCTCCCACCTTCTCGGCGCCGCCCATGCATGGATGCAAAGCGAATCTGTTCCGTTCTCGCTGCTGTTCGGCCGGGCGGAGGTCTACGCGTCCCAGGGGTACCGTCAGGTGCCAAACCCTTGCCGTCGTTTCCTCACGGATCGCAACGACTGGGAAACTGGCGCGGCAGCGGGACTCCTCGTCCGCCCCATCGCCTCCACCCCGTGGCCGGAGAGTGGCCTCCTGGACCTCCGTTGCCCGCCGTTCTGAACCAATCATGACACAACCTGCTCTCATCCCCTGGCCGGCCAGCGCGCGGTTCGAGGACTCCCACTGGCTCCTGCCACCCGCGGTCGGAGTCGATGCACCTCCCCGGTTTCAATCCGAAACAGCCCTCCTTTGCAGCGATCTTGCGGCCGTCTGCGGACTGGAAGCCCGGCCCGCCGTTTCAAACCCCGACATCTGCTTAAGCCAAACCGCTCGCGGTGGCCATCCGGAATCGCACTCGATCGAGATCACTCCTGCCGGGGTCACGATCGAGGCCGACACACCGGCAGGCATTTACCGCGCCACGCGAACCCTCCTGCAGTGGCTGGGATCAGCGACCGATCGCCACGTGATCTGCGGTCACGTCAGGGATTCGCCCCGGTGCGACTGGCGGGGATTGATGCTCGATGTTTCCCGGCATTTCTTTACTGTCGCGGAGGTCCGATCCTTCATCGACCAGGCGGCGCTTCACAAATACAACACGTTTCACTGGCACCTCACGGACGATCAGGGCTGGCGGTTCCCCGTCGCGAAATATCCGCTTTTAACGGAGATCGGCGGGTGGCGTGACGAGACCCTCATCGGGCATCTCCGTCATCGGCCGCTTCGGTTCGATGGCAAACGTCACGGCGGCGCCTACACACCCGCGGATATTCGAGAGATTGTGGCTTACGCCGCAGCCCGCCATATCACCGTGCTTCCCGAGATCGACATGCCGGGTCACATGCAGGCCGCTGTCACCGCTTATCCGGAGCTTGGATCCGGGTTCGTGCCCGGAGTGCGCTGTCACTGGGGGATCAGCCAAAACATCCTGCACCCGGGCGAGACTGCCATGCGATTCATCCGCGACGTGCTCGAGGAAGTCATGGACGCTTTCCCCGCCCCATTCATTCACACGGGTGGCGACGAGGCGGAAAATCACGAGTGGGGGGAGAGCCGCGCCGTGCAACGTTTCATGCACAATCACCGAGTGCCAGACGAGAAGGCTTTGCAGTGCTGGTTCACCCGCGAAGTGGCCGGGTTTCTGCGCCAGCACGGACGCCGGATGATCGGCTGGGACGAGGTGTACGAGATGGCCGGGCAGTCGGGTGCCGCCATCCCGGAGGACGTGGTTGTGATGAACTGGCGCGACACAAGGCATGGGGTGGGCGCGGCGAACCGCGGGCATGACGTAATCCTCGCCCCCATGGACTTTACCTATTTCAATTTCTATCAGGGCGACCCCGGCACCGAGCCCGACGCGATCGGTGGGATGCTTCCCCTCGAGAAAGTCTATGCGTTCCGACCCGCGCTGGATGGGCTCGATGGCGAGGCTCCCGCTCGCGTCCTGGGAGCTCAAGCCCAGCTTTGGACTGAGTACATCCCGACGTTTGAGAATCTGATGTACATGACCTGGCCCCGCGCCGCCGCACTTGCGGAAGTGCTCTGGACCCCGCCGGAGCAGCATTCCTGGGATCGCTTCCAGAGCCATCTCGAGCAGCGGCGTTCACCCGGCAAGTAGGCCGCATTGCCTGACAGGGTTGGTTGGCGTGCGCTCCCAAAGGTCCCCCGTACCGACTTCGTCAACCGTTGCGGACGAGCCGTCCCGTCACGGCCCCCGGGTGGTGGCGGCGTTTTCATGGGGTCATTCGCGTCCCGCCTCCGGCGCATCGCGCCCGCGCACGGGAGACCTGCGTGCCCCGCGTCTTGCGGCCCGGGACGGCCGGGGTAATCTCAAACGCGCATGGCGTCATCGTCGGACACCGGGTTGAGTCGCAAACGCGCAGTCCTGCTGCTTGCGCTCGGTCTTGCGGTTGGGTTGGCGGCATTCGCACGGTGGTTTGACTTCAATCCCCTCTGGAACGAACCGGCGATCACGTTTGAGCTGCGTGAGCCGCAGGTGGTCTCGGTCGGGGTTTGGGCGGCCGATGGCGGACTCGCTGATCAGCCGGTCGTTACGCGGGAGTTCGGCCCCGGGCGGCACCGGATCAGGATTCCACCGGGCAGGCTCCCGCCCGGGCGGTATGCGTGGTCGGCGTTCGCTTATCCGCGGTCCACGATGGAGCCGGTCGCGACCCTCGAGGCGGGGATGGGAGGCCCGCAGATCTTCGGGGGGGAGGTGGGTCCGCCCTGCGCTGTGGCCGCGGAAGGGGAGCGAGTGTTTCTCGGTTGGCGGATGGCGGGTAAGGGACATGAGATCGTGGCCTGTTCGCCCTCGGGTGTTGTGTTGTGGGGACATCACCGCGGACCCGCGGCGAGCGGGGTTTGGGATCTCGCGGCGGACGGTGATCATGTCTACGTGCTGGGTGGTGTGGAGGGTTTGCACGCCGAGGGCGGTGCGCTCTACCGGCTCGATGCCGCGACCGGCAGCGTGAAGCCATGGGACGGCGGCAACCGCGTCGAGATCCCGATTGCGTCGCTCTGGGTGCAGGATGGCACTGTGAAACCGTTGCGAGCGGACTATCTCGCCGCGGCCAACGGGCGTCTCTATCTCACCTTCAACGAGCAGGGGTTCATCGCGGTGCTGGATGCGGCGACCGGAGCGTATGTGACCACGCTGACGGGTCCCGCCCCCGGACGGATGGCGCTGTCGACCACGCCGATGACCGATCCCGCGCGCCCGGGTGAGATGAAGACCGTGGATTTTGGGATCGCGGTGATGGCGGGGAACGGGCTCGCCTATTTCATCATGGAACACGATCCGCCCTGGGTGATGCTGAGCATCACGCGCTGGCTGCAGGAGAGTGACCGCATCGTGGCCCTTGCGATGCGGGGGGACACGATGCGATCCACGGACCTCTCGGTGTTCACGGCGCTGGGTGCGCCGCATCACCAGATCCAACTCCGACCCGCGGATGCGGTCGAGGGGTTCACCGCCACGATTGGTGAGCCTGGGGGTCGGGCGGCTGAGGGTCCGTGGAACCCCCGGGCGTTCCAGGAAATCCGTGCGTTGGCGGTGGATGCGGAGGGGAAACTCTGGGTGGCGGAATGCGATGGGAAGTTCGGGCGGTTCTCGGTGTGGAAGGCGGATGGAAAGGCATGGTCGCTCCGGCGCGAAATCTTCGGTCCGATCCGCACCGATGATTTCGCGATTCAGTCGGGGAACTTGGGTTTCGGTGCCCGGGTTGACAAGTTGCAGGGGCTGGAGCGGGCGCGGAAGGTGGGGAGTGGCGAGTTCTTCGTGCGGGCACGGCGCTGAGGGCATTATCGGGACGCCTGCGCTCGCCGCACTTGGCGGGGGGACGGACTGGGGGTAGAGATAGGAACCCATGGAACCGACCGCCTTGAAAGACACGCAGAGCGAGCCCGACCATCGACGGATTTCGATCGATCGGGTGGGGGTGAAGGAGTTGCGGTTCCCGATTGAGATTCGCGACAAGGCGCACCGGACGCAGGCCACGGTGGCGACCGTGATGTTGACTGTGGATTTGCCCCACCAGTTCAAGGGCACGCATATGAGCCGGTTCGTGGAGGTGCTCAATGAGCACGGGAGGGTGCTGCACGTGGACAATGTGCGTCCCATCCTCGACCGGCTGCTTCACCGGTTCGACGCCGAGAAGGCGCATGCGGAGTTCGACTTTCCGTTTTTCATCGAGAAGGCGGCACCGGCGACCGGCGCGAAGGGGCTCATGGATTACGGGGTGCGGTTCAGCGCGTCGGTCGAGCAAGCCGCACACGATTTTGTGCTCACGGTGCGAGTGCCGGTCACCACGCTGTGTCCGTGTTCAAAGGCGATCAGTGCGCGCGGGGCCCACAACCAGCGCGGACGGGTGACGTTTTCGGTGCGTTCCGAGCGCCCGATCTGGATCGAGGACCTCATTGGTCTGGTCGAGCGGTGTGCGAGTTCCGAGCTGTATGCGCTGCTCAAGCGGCCCGACGAGAAAGCGGTGACCGAACGGGCCTACGACAACCCGGTGTTCGTCGAGGATCTCGTGCGCAACATTGCCGCGCACGCCAACAACGACCCGAACATCACCGCATACCGGGTCGAGGCGGAGAACTTCGAGTCGATCCACAATCACAACGCCTATGCGCTCGTCGAGCACAACTGGCGGTAGCAACCGACCATGGGATACCGGATCTTCGCGGCGATGGTGGTGGCGTTCTGGCTCCTGATGACCGGGCTGCTCGTCCGCAGCCGGCTCCAGCCCGAGGAGGTTCCCGCGTGGCTCCGGGTGCCGCCGGAGCATGTGCTCAATCTGATGTTCCGACAGCAGGAGGATTCGGAATTGCTGATCCTCGAGGGGGGGCGTCGACGAGGATCCCTGTATCTCATGCCGCGGCGCGATGAGGACGGGGGGCGTCGGCTGGTGCTCAACGGCGAGTTGTTTCTGAGGCTGCCGGGCATGCAGAAAACGCAGCGCGTGATGTATGACGGCATTTTATCGATGGGGGAGCAGTATGTCGTCCGGGGATTCAAGGGCAGGATCTCCCTGCGTGATCCGGCGGTCACGGCATCGGCCGAGGTGGACCCGGTGGCGGGCAGTTACCGATACGAGACGGTGGAGTCCGGGCAGAGCACGGCGTCGGGCGAGGGGACGTTCGCCGATCTGCTGAAGGATCCCCGGCTGGCGGCGTTCGGGATCAGTCCCGCGCGGATGGAATCGCTGCGGGATGCAGGCGCCGGCGTGGTGATCGAAGCCCACCCGTCCGAGTTGCGCGCGCACCGGGAGCGGATCGAGACTTACCAGCTTAGCGTCCGCCACGGGGAGGGCATCGCATGGGTGTTTCACGTGAGCCCGACCGGGCGCGTGCTCCGGATCGACACCCCCATTGGATATGTGCTTGCCGCGGAGGGTTTGGAAGTGGAGAAACCGGGGCCGCCCGAGTCATGATCCGCACCGAAAAACTTTGCCGCAGTTTCGACACGCTCCGGGCGGTGGATGCTCTCGACCTCGACGTTCCGCGCGGCGAGTTCTTCGCGTTGCTGGGCCCCAACGGTGCGGGAAAGACCACCACACTCAAGATCCTTGCGGGGTTGATGAAGCCGACATCGGGCCGGTGTTTCGTGGCGGGCCACGATGTGCAGGCCGAGCCGGAGGCGGCCAAGTCGAAGACCAGTTTCGTTCCCGATTTTCCGTTTCTGTACGACAAGCTGACCCCGTCCGAGTTCCTGCGGTTTACGGGTGAGATCTTCTGCATGGACCGCCCCCGGGTCGAACGGGTGATGCGCGAAGTGTTCGAGAAACTTCATCTGCACGAGCACGCGGGCCAGCAGATCGAGGGACTGAGCCACGGCACGCGCCAGCGGGTGGTGATCGCCGCGGCGTTGCTGCACGAACCCGAGGTGATCATCATCGACGAACCGATGGTGGGTCTCGATCCCACGCATGCACGCATTGTGAAGGACGAGCTGAAGGCGCGCAGCCGGGCCGGTTGCACGATCCTGCTCTCCACGCACACACTCGATATCGTCGAGGAGATCGCCGATCGCATTGGCATCCTGAACCACGGGCGCCTGATCGCCTGCGGGACGATGGAGGAGTTGCGGCGTCAGGCTTCGAATTCGGGGGCGCTCGAGGAGGTGTTTCTGTCGCTGGTTCGGGAGGGAAGGGACTGAAGGGACCCAAGGGACCCAAGGGACCCAAGGGGACTGCAAGGGGACTGCAAGGGGACTGCAAGGGGTGTCAGCGGGAATCTTTGGTGGGCGGGCGGGGATTTGGCGTTGCGGGGTCCGGATTGCGGAAGCGGTCCAGGGCTTTGCGGGCGAAATCGGTCTGGCCCGGGTTGAGGCCGCCTTCGGAGAGGGCGAGTTCGAACTCGCGACGTGCTCCCTCGGCATCCAGCCGGGCGGAGAGAGCCTGCCCGAGGTAGATCCGGTATCCGGCGGGTGGAAGTCCCTGGACTTGCATTTGCGCGATCAGTTTCCGGAGGCTCGCGATCTCGGCTTCGCGATCTCCCATTGCGCTCGCGGTTTTCGCGTGGAGGAGGAGGTATTGCGGATCCGCGGGGTGGCGGCGCAGCAGGCCTTCGGCGACGGCGAAGGCTTCCTGATTCCTGCGGAGGGCGAAGAGCGCCTGGCCGCGGACATAGAGTGCCGCGGGATAGCCCGGGGTGCGCGCGAGCACTTCGTCGGACCGGCGGAGCGCGGCGTCCCATTTCTCCTGGCGGGCGTCGACGGCCGCGAGCGAGGCGAGTGCGGCGGGGTCGTGACTTTCGAGCTTGAGAGAATCCTCGAGGCAGCGGCGCGCTTCCACATTCCGTCCGGCCTCGAGCAGGAGGTGGCCTGCGCCGGCGAGGAACCGCGCGCGGTCGAGTCCGGGAAGGCGGTTTGCCAGCGCCTCGGTGAGTTCGACGGTCCAAGGTTCCGATTTGCCGCGGGCGAACGCGAGGCAGAGATGGTCGACGTGCACCAGGGTCCAGTCCTCCGCGGCGACAAGATGTTCGAGCAACGGGCGGTAGGCCGAGGGCGGTCCCGAAAGCACCGCCAGCGTGAACCGGGTCTCGCGATCCAGTTCGCGGAATGCCACCGCGCTTTGGGAGGCTGCCCGGATCCGGGCGGGCGGGGGAATCACCGCGCCCGCGATCCGGAGTGGATCCGCCGCGGGAGAGGTTGCGAAGACCGGGCCGGAGGAAAGGCGAGGGGTGAGGGCTTCCACCGCGAGTGCCGGGGTTTCAAGCAGGGGGTTCGGCGGGGCGTCGGAGCAGCCGGCGAGGCCGATCCACGCGGCTGCGACGAGCGCGGCCAGTGCGATCCCGGCGGGCGATCCCGGGTGGCGCGGCCCGGTTGCGGTGCCCGGCGGCATCGGGG
>Ga0163150_10009014_pt1 | contig 11160 bp, 9 predicted proteins | sample OliLakLV19P2IB_FD_148628 | JGI IMG/M metagenome (GOLD analysis project Ga0163150, IMG submission 148628) | Freshwater microbial mat bacterial communities from Lake Vanda, McMurdo Dry Valleys, Antarctica - Oligotrophic Lake LV.19.P2.IB | ecosystem: Environmental > Aquatic > Freshwater > Lake >...
CATGTAGCCCGCGTCGCGCAGTTCATCGGCACGCGAATGTTTGCGCGTCAACACGGCGACGGTGCGGCCTTGATCGCGCCAGGCCTTTGCCACGCGCATGCCCAGATATCCACCACCGATGACCAGCTTCATTGATTTCCCCATAGACGAATCTAATCATCCAGCGACTGTGGCGCTTCTTTGCCGCGTGTTTCGGATTCTAAATATGCGCTGAGCATGATCTGCGCAGCCAACATGTCAAGCCGCGCCTTGCGTTTCTTCTTGCTAAGCTCTGCACCCAGCAGCATCTGTTCAGCCTCCGAGGAACTATACCGTTCGTCGAAAAATTCGACCGGCCGCTTCGTGACTTCCCCTAACCACTTTCCAAAGCGGCGTGCTTCCTGCGATTTCGCACTCTCGTCGCCGCTGAGGTGGACTGGCAGGCCCACGACGAAACGCACAATCTGCTCCTGCTCGGCAAGGTTCAAAAAGAAACGGCGGTCTTGCTGCTCGCCTCGACGCGTGTAGTTCTCGTAGGGAGAAGCCATCCGCTGCTCATGGTCGGTGATCGCAACTCCAATACGCACCGTGCCAAAATCGACCCCGGCGAGCCGGCCACGTTCTGATTCTTCTGATGAATGACTGGAATTCACGACGTTCGGCAAATATAGCTCTAGAAACTGAGTGTGGCGTTCAGTCTCCATTGTGAGCCGAATAGTGGTTTGCGGCAAGCTTAACCTCACCCTCTGGGAGAGGTCGTCGCCCCAACGACGGGTGAGGGGCAGGCAGAGAGTGGAGATATGAGAGGTGAAAGTAGAGCAATGGACAACAAAAAGTCGCGTGGTCGAGCACTGCTCACTACACCACCATCACTCAATCGGCTGCTTCTTTTTCTTGCTGACAAAGTGCCCCTGGCGCAGAAACCGCAAAGCGGCTTTTTGCACATTCTCGTCGTCCATCAGTTTCGCGTGGATGCAGTCGACAAGACAGAAGTCGCTGGCACCGCTCAGTTTGGCTTCTTTCACGGAGACAATAAGATCATCATCACCTTGCAGAATGGGGTTGAAACCACTGTCGTCTCCTTTCCCGCCGGCAATGATGCCAAACTCGCACGCGGGAATGACCAGACTCTTTTCCAGTTCGTCCCAGCCGCGCGCCAGCGACTGACCCGGATTGCCAATCACCGTTTCAAACACGACATTCCGCCCGACCAGTTCGGCCATATGTGCGCCGTTGTTGGGAGGGCCGACCATCACAATTCGTTTGATACGCTTATCGGGTGAGATTCCCTTCTCCGCATCAGTATGATCGGCCAGATAATGGCGGATGACCAGATTTCCCAAGCTGTGCGCGACAAAGTGGATCTCACGTGAATCCAAGTTCTCAATCACACGTGCCAGACTTTTAGCATGCATCGCGATCTCTTCGCGCGTGCTGGAATAACCGAACTGCAGCACGTCGTACTGACCTCGCTTTTTCAAAAAGTCAGCCATTTCGTCGGTGGCGACTCGTGTGCGACCCAGGCCATGCAGCAAGATGACAACTGGCCCTTTCATGGGTCGTGACCTGGCAGCGCGCTTGACTTCGCGCAATTTGGTTTCGCACTGCTCGAAAGTGCCCCTGGCCAGCTCCTCGTCGTCACCGTCCATCAGGCGATAGCCACCGTCGATAGCATTGCGTTGAATTCGCCACTCGCGAAACAGCAATTCGTCCGTGTGAATCTGCCGGGCTGCCAACTTACTAGCCGCCAGCGAACTTGTGGCACTGAGCAGCCGATCGCTCAGTTTGGTCTTCTCAGTTGCCTCTGCCGATTTCTGGCCGCCAACAACATTCGGGATCGATTTGGCCGCATCTTCCTTGGAAGTTTTCTTGCCGCTTTGCGCGTTGGGAATCGGCGATGCTGCCAATTCGGCAGCTAGATCCGTTGAAATCGCCTCGTCTTTTACGCCACCTTGAACCAGACTACCCTTGTCGTACTTCGCGCCGCTCCGTTCGGACACCGGCCTGTCGGGGGCCAGATCCAGGTCGGTTGTTTCGGCAAAGGCAGTACACCCGGCAAACACTGTCAGGTGTAAGACGATGAGCAGTCGGCGAATTGTTCGGCCCGGGCAGTTCATACCCAATGTACCCCGTGATGACAGGTGAGGTTTCAATACTCTAAAGGTATTCGGTCCAGCCACGTTCTTCCAGCAATTTTACCACTTTGCGGATCGATTCTTCGTCCGATTTACGCGCCACCAGCGTCGCGTCGGGCGTATGCACGACAATGCAATCGCTCAGACCAAGCGTGACGATCAAGTGATCTGCCGGTCCTCGCACGATTGTGCCCGTGGTGTTGACTCCCAAATACTTGGCCAGCACCGTATTGCCATCCGCATCGGCGGCGTTCAGCCGTGCGATTGCCTGCCAGCTTCCGACATCGTCCCAGGCAAATGGTGCCTCGATCACCAGCACCTCTTTGGCATGCTCCATCACCGCGTAGTCGATCGACACGCCACGGATCGCAGAAAATTCCTTCTCAAGTACAGTCTGAAAATCCGGCCGGTCAAAACTCTTGGCGATCTGCTGCAAGTGAGCAAACATTTCTGGCTGATGGATCTCCAGTTGCTGCAGGATCGTCTTAGCCTTCCAGACAAAGATTCCCGAGTTCCAGTAGAAGTTTCCGGCGTTCAGAAACTCCTGCGCCACACTAGCCGCCGGTTTCTCCCGAAATCGTAGCACGCGATAGACGGGCACCTTGTCGGTACCCCTTGCGCTCATCTTCTCGCCGCGCTCAATGTAACCAAAGCTCTCTGCAGGATAGGTAGGGCGGATGCCAAATGTTACGATTCGATCCGAATCTTGTTCGACCAACTGCGCCGCTGCTGCGATCGCGCCCTGAAACTGCTCATCGGTCGAAATCACATGGTCCGACGGCATAACGGCCATCGTCGCGTCGGGGTCGCTGCGGCTGACATACAGCGCCGCCAAACCAATCGCGGGCGCAGTATCGCGCTTGCAAGGCTCGCCTAGCACCGTCAGGCCAGTAAGCTGCCGCGTGATCGGTTCGACCAGGCGAGCATTGGTCACCACCAGCACTTGTTCTGGCCGCACCAGCGTACCGAGTCGCGCCACGGTGCTTTGCAGCATCGACGTGTCGCCGGCCAGATTGAGGAGTTGCTTCGGATAATCGGCTCGGCTCTCCGGCCAAAAGCGAGTCCCGGAACCTCCGGCCATGATCACAGCGTGCAACATGAGCAACCAATCTGTCGGTGAATTCAGTCTATAGAAACGAGCTGCAGCTCAGAGCCGCCAGAAAATAGCTCTCTGGTGGCCCATCGACCCCTGGAAATCGGTGCCAGCTTAGCAAAAATACCGTGGCTGAGTCACGTGCAATTCTGTGGTCAACCCCTGAGTCGCCACCTTCGCTGCCACTTCTTCGGCATCCAATGCAAATCGGGGGCTGATTTCGACCGCCACGCCAGCATCTACCACAAATCCGGCCAATTCTAGCCAATTCCGATGCAGTGCTATCATCTGTGCCCGGACCGTTTCTGGACTGTCTTTCGGCTCGCCCGCGGCGTTCTTCAGGGGAGCAAATTCTTTGGTAGCGTCGACCTCCACGACTAGCGAGCGTTCGGCCGCTGGGATCAGATCAAAGATAAACCGCTCAAACTTGATCGCGTTCGGTTGCTCTGGCTCAATCCGCTGGCCAAGTTCATCGATGTACGCGACCTTCTTTTTGGCAATATGAAATGGCAGCGAATCGGCCGATTCGACCATCCGCCGCAAGAAAGCCACTTCGGCCAGATGAACCGCGATATTGCCGGCCCAAAGTTTGAGCGTGCCGTCGGGATTTCGCAGCTCAGCGACATCATTGGGCAGGTCGCTGTACTCGATAATCATCATCCGCCCAGCGACGGTCACCACATTGCCCACGCGGTCCAGCGGGTTCTGCTTGGCAACCACCTGCGTCGATAGCTCCGACCGTGCGATCAAGTGGTGCCCGATGAATTCTGAGTCGCAGACGCTGACCAGCGGGTTGTCAATCTGCATGTAGAACAGTTGCTCAATGCCGCGCCGCTGGCACGTCTCAAAACCGCCGCAACGTGCAAACGCCGACAGCATGCCCCCGTGGCCATCTGGACTAAGAGCCAGTTGATCCTTTTCCGCCAATAGCAACTTGCCGGACTTGATATCGACCGCCGGCATCGTTCCCTGACAAAATACCTGCACGTCTTCCGCAGGCAGACCGAACCGATTGCTCGCTTCCAGATACTCGATTGTCGCCACGTGCGTGGCCGGGCTGGTCATTACAAACAAAGGAATACTGCGACCATGCCGCTGAGCGGTGGCAGCAACTTTCTCCAGCAGAATCTGAAACAGCGATGCTCCAGAAACTGGCCCGATCGGATAAATCCCCTTGGGGGCGTCAAACCCGAGCCGCGTCCCTTGGCCCCCGGCGACCAGCACAACGCCAATTTGTCCACCGTCCAAGGCAGCACGCCCACGCAGTGCGGCGGTCATCGTTTCGCTGGCCACGGTTTGATTCAACCGGATCGCCGGCGGCGGTTCAGCCCGACGTGCCATTTCGGACCAGTCCTGCGCAGCATCCGTCTGCCGATACAAGCGTGCAATCAGATCCAGATCGATTCCCTCAATCTGTGCTTGCAGGGACTGTCGCTGAACTGCATTGAGTTCGCTGCCGAACTGCAACAGATGCGCTTGCCCAGCGGCATTCAATCGAGCTTCTATCGCGTGGTTCATGTTTTCTAGGTTAGCTAGTCGCGGCCATTTAGTCGCTTCTGTTGCCTTTCGCGCCGCGAAAGAGCACTTTCAATCACACTGTGGTACAAATTTCAAGCGTCCTTTCACGGAGTGAAAGACGACTATGTTGCCTTTCGCTCCACGAAAGAGCAATAATTCCTAAACAATCCGCGATGCCAAGTCCCTTCTCAAAACCAGCCCTGCACCCAGGCGTAGGCCAAAAAACTGAGCAGTGGAAACGCAATAAAAATCAACGCGTAAGTAAACACCGTCATCCGAAATTCGTGCGGCCAGCGTGCCATAGATATACGTTCCTCTGTTCTAGACCTGCTCGGCACGATTGACCAGCGCGGCAAATTCAAACTCGACCACACAGGGCTGATCCACCGGCAAGTTCCGTTTCAACTCGAACCGTGCCCCGTAGGTATAGGCGTGAGTGACGCGAATTCTGCACTCCGGTCCATCAACCTGTTCGGCTTCGATGGTTGGCTCCGCGGCCAGCGAGGGACAAAATGCCACGTGGTAAACGGCCGTCTCGGCCAGCCCCGGAAAAGGAACTTTGACCAACCCCTGAATGCTCTGGCTACCATCTTCGGCGTGAATCCGCGTCCACTGTTGCCAGACTGAGCCATCGGTCAATCCATCAGCCGCATCGAGCGATTCACCCTCGTACTCGGCGGTAATATCATCCTGCAGTGGTGAAGTAAGTACCATTTTGGTGTCTGGCAGTTTACTAGATATTGTGCTTGATCGCGGCTTCAATTCCAAATACCAAGCAGTGGCCTCTTCGACAATGATCATTCCCCACCACAACAGCACGGCCACCGTTGAACTGCCGGGAATTGTCAGCGCTAGGGCGATGACTGGCAACGCCACGGTCGGTACCCAGTGGAGCCAGCGAATAGACCACAGCCAGTGCATTGATGCGTAAATGGCCGAGTTTGGAGAGTTAGCGTGATTCACGTCATGCGCTGCATTACTCGCCACCGCACTCAACACTCGCACCAGCACCGCACTGCCGACCGTTATGAGCGCGACCAGCAACATGCCGTTGACCGGCAATGGGTGATCCAGCCCTCCCATCAGCCGTCGCAAGAGCAGCAGCGTGGCCACCAATAGCAGTGCCAGTGCCAGCCAGATCGCCACCACGTGCGCGATAAAATGGCGATCAACGCCGGCCAGCGCTGGCCCGTTGACTGAGCCTGCGGCACTAACGTAAGGCGTGCGGGTGTGTCGCGATGTCGTAACCACTAAACCGTAGCGGCAGCAGCCAGTTTCTCCAGCTCGCTGGCCTTCTTGGTCGATTCCCAAGTGAATTCCGGTTCGTCGCGACCAAAGTGGCCACCGGCGGCACTCTTGCGATAGATCGGGCGTCGCAGATCCAAGTACTTAATGATCCCGCTTGGGCTGAGCGGAAATTGATCGCGAACGATTTCGCAAATCCGTGCATCGTCCAAACGTCCGGTTCCCTCGGTATCCACATGCACGCTGACCGGTTCAGAAACACCGATCGCATAGGCCAACTGCACTTCGCAACGATCCGCTAGGCCTGCCGCAACAATATTCTTGGCAATGTGCCGCGCCATGTACGCCGCCGAGCGATCCACCTTGGTTGGATCCTTGCCGCTGAATGCACCACCACCGTGGCGTCCCCAACCGCCATACGTGTCGACGATGATCTTGCGACCAGTCAGCCCACAATCACCCTGCGGGCCGCCAACAACAAACCGTCCTGTAGGATTGATGTGATAAGTGATATCACCCTTAACCAGGTCCGTTGGCAGGCACGGGCGAATGACCTTTTCAATCACGAACTTGCGAATTTCTTCGTTCGATACATGCGGAGCATGCTGCGTTGAGACCACCACCGTATCAACACGCACGGCGCGGTTGCCGTCAAACTCAACGGTGACCTGCGCCTTACTATCGGGTCGTAGCCAATCGACTTCGCCCGTCTGGCGAGCTTCGGTCAGGCGGTTGATGATCCGGTGCGACAAGGCAATCGGCAGCGGCATCAGTTCTGGCGTGTCGTTGCAGGCATAACCAAACATCAACCCCTGGTCACCGGCACCAATGTCTTTGCCAGCGGCCGAATCGTCATTCACACCTTGGGCGATGTCAGGGCTTTGCTTATCGAGAGCAATCATCACGGCGCACGTATCGGCACAGATTCCCATCTGATCATCGGTGTAGCCCACGTCGCGAATCACCTGCCGGACAATCGACTGGTAATCGATGACGGCGTTCGATGTGATCTCCCCCGCGACAATCGCAATTCCCGTGGTGACCATCGTCTCGCAAGCAACGCGGCTGGTCGGATCCTGTGCCAACATGGCATCCAGAATGCCGTCAGAAATCTGGTCGGCCAATTTGTCGGGGTGCCCCATGCTGACGGATTCGCTGGTAAACAAGTACTTGCCAGATGCCACGAGAGGATCTCCTGCGAGGAATGCTTGACGCCAAACCTCCAATTATAATTGAAGGCCCCGAATCACTGCAATGATTACTGCCAAAGTAATCAAAGCCGAGCGATTTTGGCAGCATGCCGCAGGTGGGGGTCGGGCACACCTTGCCCAAGAACACCGTCGCCGGGAGCACCAGGCGTCAAAAGCGATACAAGCAGGCCAAATGTCCGCTCGGTGGCTCCTTGCTGCGACTGAACCACTGCGGCGGCGCGGTGTCCCATCTCCGCGGCAGCCACGGGGTCGCTCAGACAGCGTTCGACAAACCCGGTCATTTCGGCCTGGTCATGGACAACCCGTGCGCCATCGGAGGAAAGTAGCATGGCCACTACATCGCGAAAGTTCTGCGTGTTGGGCCCAAAGCAGGTCGCCACCGCGTAGGCCGCCGGCTCGATCATATTCTGACCGCCGCGTGTGGAGAGACTCCCGCCGACAAAGCCAATGGTCGCCGTTCCCCACCAGGCGCCCAGCTCGCCAACCGTATCGACCAGCAGAACTCGCCTGGGGGCGACAGCTTTACCCTGGCCAGCAGTGTCATTCGTCAGCAAGCTCCGCCGTTGCCAGGATATGCCAGAACCATCGAGCAACTGCGCGACCTCTTCAAAGCGGTGCGGGTGTCGCGGCACCAGGATCAGCCGCAGTTGTGGAAAACTATCGCTCAGCGTGCGAAACGCCTCGATGGCAAACTGCTCTTCCGGTTCCTGCGTACTCCCTACCAGAAACACCACATCGTCCGGCTGAATCCCTGCCAACTCGCGAAGCCGTACCGTCGCCGGGTTGTTGCGATCGCTCTTGGCACCGTCGAATTTGATCGAGCCGGTCACATGCAAGTTTTGCGGCGGTGTACCAAGCTGCAAGAACCGCTGTCCGTATTCATCGTTCTGTACGGCAATACAGTCAACCTGCCGCAACACTCTTGCCACCAGCCAGCGCAGCCGCGAATATCCACGAAAGCTGTTGGCACTCAGCCGCCCGTTGATGATGGCGACCTTGGCACCATGCGTCTTGGCAGCCTGAATCAAATTCGGCCACAGTTCCAACTCCGCCAGCACCAGCAAGCTTGGTCGAACCCGTCGCATCGCTGCCGCCACAGCCCAGCTAAAATCGAGCGGTGCATAAAACACCGTTATGGCAACGTACTTTTGCCGCGCTATTGCGTACCCGGCGGCGGTTGTGGTCGAGATGACCAGTTCACAGCCGGCATTGCGCGCCTGAAACTGCGCCACTAGCGGCGCGAGCAGATTGACCTCGCCGACACTGACCGCATGCAGCCAGATACATGGCCCGTTGCCGCTACGAATCGGCACCCGCCCCAGCACCTTCTCCGCGAAACCGGCGCGGTACTTCCCCTTGCGCACTCCCTGATAGATCAACCACGGCGCAGCAACCAGCAGCACTAGCAGATAGATCAGGTTGAGAAGATAACGCATGGGAGTCCTTTCCCGTACAAATGTAGATCGTTATTCAATCGTCAGTTTCGTGTCACTGTTATGCAAATCGACCGATGGAGCGATTTGTTTCAAATTCCCCCATTCCACTCTGAAAGGCAGCAGCTTGGTTTCAGTCGATGTGGTAAGTCGCCACTGTTTGGATCCCAGTGGAGCGATTATGTCCATAGTACTCCATTCCTCCAGATTCGGCCCGGGAATGGTCACCGCCGTACAAATCCGGCCTCCAAAAAAGCTGGAGTATATTCTCCAAAGATCACCTTCATGCACTAGTCGGAATGAATGAGATTGATCGCCAGATGCAATGCACTTCAAGCTCTCCGCATGAACAAATCCGTTGAACTGAAGTATTCTCAGGCTGCATGTAATATCGCCCAGTACAAACCCAGTCGCAAAACCAAAGGTTGTACAGTTTACGGGAGTTCGGTCGCAGAACGCCGCGAGTAGATTAACGCCTAACTTGACCATCGCGCGCATTGATAGGCTAAGGTCGAAACGTGCGTTTACAAGCGGGAAGTGCAATCCCAACTGCGTCTCGCATTTGTAGTTGCCCATTTCGTCTGGCTTCGGTACCTCGAGCGTTTCAAGCTGTCGCAAGATTGTATCTTTGTCGTTTTGTGAGATGTAGCGAATGGTAAACGATGGTTTTTTTGATCCAACCTCTTTTTCTGCAATTTGCGATATGGTGCGGTTTGTAAATATCCGGGGAGGAAATCGATATCCTCGATTCAATATCTCCGAGCTAACACGCCTAAAATGAAGTTTTCTTTTTTGTCCTCCTTGATGCTCGCGTAAAGCTCGTTTCACCGCAGTGACCAAAATCTCGGAGAAATTCTGCAACCCGAATGCCTTGGCTTGTTCATCGTCACCCCTAAATTCCGGTCCGTGCTCGTCAAATATTATCTGTGGATAGACGATGAATGTCTTGAGTTGATTTCTGCTCCAGTTTGCCTCACCTTCAATGAGCAGATTGCCGTCACTTTGGTCTACGTCCCAAGCTTGATAGTACGCCGTAGAAAGCTCCTGGGCAGCGACGAGTCCAAGATAAGAATGTTTGCAAAGTTCCGTGTCGAGGACGGATAGCGTACGATTGTTACACGTTGCGCACACCACTAATCCAGACTGTTGCTCAATCGTTAGCGCGCCAGCAATGGCGTCGGGAACGATGTGTTCGCCTGTGCTGTTGGCATTGCTCCCGCAGTAGACGCAATTCTTTGTCGTAGGCACAGCGACCACTATCCTAGGAATAGCAATTATGACAGCCGCAGACTATCGAGGGATCACACCTCCCCCTCACACCACACTCGCCGCGCCCGGCTTGCCGTGGCAATGCTTGAACTTCTTCCCGCTCCCGCACGGGCACGGTTCATTCCGCCCCACGCGCTGGCCTTGGTTGCGAATCGGCTCGATCTTGCGATCACCTTGCTGTTCGCTGTTCTCAATGGCGCGCTGCTGATCGTCCGACGCCATATTGGAAATCGTCGGGGCAGACTCTTCCTTGACCGCCTTACTATCCTTCCAGGTCGCACCGACAAATCCTTCGTCCAGTTGCTCCATGCGAAACACCAGATCGGTCACACGTTCGCCAATCGTGCTCCACATCGTTTCAAACGTCCGCATACCCTCGCGTTTGTATTCCACCTTGGGATCGACCTGTGCGTACCCGCGTAGCGAAACGCTGGACCGCAAATGGTCCATACTCAGCAGGTGATCCTTCCAGGCACCATCCAATATCTCCAGCACCAGCATCCGTTCCATGCGGCGGATTTCTGGCCGATAGTGTTCTTCGACCGCCATGGTCAATCGGCGTTCCAGATCAACCTTGCCAAGTTTGGCCAGCTCTTCGGCCGGTTGATCAAAACTGACCGTTCGCCGCAGCCAGTCGGTTAGCGATAGCAGTTTGCCATTACCTGCACCATTTGCGCTGAGCGACTCAAGCCCGCGAGGGTCGCCATGTTCGCTAAATGGCAACTCCGCCACGCGGCGTCTGACCTCGGCCACCGCTTCGTTCGCCTGCCGCTGAAAAGTGCGGCTCTGTTCGACCAGTAGTTCGCGAATTTCGTCGCGCTGCTTGTTGCGGAATTCGTCGATCGTGGCGTTGGCCTGGAATCGTTCGCGTGCCCATTCCGCCAATCCATCGCGATCCAATCGGAACCCACCGCTGCCGTCCGATTTGGAAAAATGCGAAAAACCGGCCATCACCGGGTAGACCACTTCGCGTTCTTCGTAGGACTTGTAGGCCAGATCGTGAACCCGTGCGATCAACGCCGGGGTCTCCAATCCGCGAATCTGCTCCAGGCTCATCTTCAAACCGAATTTACCTTGTAACCAATTCAGCGCCTCTTGCTGTGCAAATTCTGGCTGCAAGTACCTCGCCCCCTCACTCAGATTGGCCGCGGCGATCGCCGTAGCGGTCTTTTCCAACAGCAGGTTGACCACTTCGTCGCGACCGGCGGTTCGCAGTTCGCGATCGCGCAGGCCGACGTTCCAACGCACATTGGCAAACTTCGTAAGTGCTTCCCAAT
>Ga0163150_10009017_pt1 | contig 11159 bp, 8 predicted proteins | sample OliLakLV19P2IB_FD_148628 | JGI IMG/M metagenome (GOLD analysis project Ga0163150, IMG submission 148628) | Freshwater microbial mat bacterial communities from Lake Vanda, McMurdo Dry Valleys, Antarctica - Oligotrophic Lake LV.19.P2.IB | ecosystem: Environmental > Aquatic > Freshwater > Lake >...
CATGTAGGAGCGAATCGCCCCGGTGCGGTCGGAAAGCTCGACTTGCAGGTACAAGTTCCCATTTCGATTCGGGCGAAGCTGCTTTTGAGAGGCCAAAAAGACCTGATCGACCGGCTCCTGGTGAGCCAATTCACTGACGAAACGTCGAGCCATCATAGGGAGTGCCATTCAAAGAGGTGTCGGTCGAAAACCATCAAATCAGCAGGACGAAGCCGCGTTTGTCGCACGATCCCGGTCCCCAGTGCAGGGGCCGGCGTGTCAGCCTGACAAGAGGTTCCGGCGGGAAACCCTTGATTCTAAGAACGCGGCAGCCATCCAACAAGGCTCAGAATGCGGGGTGCCAATCGGAGGGCAGGGAACCGCGGGAATCCTGCCCCCGGCAGCCTATTGCCGGCAAACTCGTTACAGCCGCGCAGCTTCCCTCAGATTCCCTTCCCTGTGTGGATGATCCAGCTAAACAAATGCCCGGCGATCGGCCGACTGTCTTTATAGCACTTGGACTGGCTCGTGCCGGGATGGTTTGTAGCACGGCCGCTCGCCCCCCTTCTTGGCCAGTCGGTGCCTAATCGCCAGATTGCATTCGGTTACCTTCCCGCTGTAAATCCCGTTCGGATCCCTCCGCCATGCTAACGAATTCTCCCTTGCTTGCGCGTCGCGTTCAAACGGCCTTGGAAATGCATCCCAACGTACCGGCTCGCCAGTTGCGGTTTGAAACCAGCGAAGGGCGTGTCGTTCTGCAAGGGCAAGTGACCAGCTATTATCAGAAGCAGATGGCGCAAGAAGCACTCCGCCGCTTGGACGGAGTGGATCAGATTGATAATCAATTGGTTGTACACTGGTAGACTGCGGCGCAGACCGCCGTGTCATTGGCTCTGCCAAAGAGCGCAATGGTTGATCTGTGGATCGAGCGCCTCAAAACGGCGGATCCAATCCGCGCTTAGCGGGGTTGACTCGGTCGATTACCGTTAACCGCATCGCCGCGGCTTTCAAAACAAGGCAGTGCATTGTCTAAGCGGCACACATGCAACACTGCCTGATTCTCGAGCGATAATCCGGACAATCGCAGCACGCCATTGTGTGAATGAACTCGCTTGCTCAATCGCACCAACTGCCCGATCAGCCGGCTGTGCAATAGTGGCACCCCTTCCAGCTCCAGCACCAATCGATACGTGAAGCTCTGTTCAAGTACTGCCCAGACTTGATCGGCGAAATTCGCCACGTCTTCATCGTGGTACGCATTTCGATTGTCGTGGTCGTGCGGTCGAGCGCGAACAAACACCCAGTCTGGGCCGCGTTCAACTTCCAGATTCCATCCTGCTATTGTAGGTAACATTCGCTTCGCTCCTTGCGTCTTTTAGCCTTTGGCCGAATGGCCGTAGTGCAACTCCCGAAGAATACTCCCAGGAACCATCTTATGGTCCGCCAATCGTTTTGCAAAGAATAAAGCGGTCCTTATTTGGCCCCTAGCCATTTGGACGAAAAAAACCGATACTAACTCGCCATGCGTGCTAGCACGCATGTGGAATGCATCCCTCGCGAGGTAGGCCAGGTAGCTGTGCAGCTTGTTCGTTGATGGGGCCTACGAATTGACGCGCGACTGGTAATGTCCACCGCATATATGTTCTTTCCGATTAGAAACCACTTCCTTTTTGCAGGTACACCATGTCTCGTTCCGGCGCTGTGACATTCAAAGGCAATCCACTCACCCTGGCAGGCAAAGCAGTCGAAGTGGGCCAAATGGCCCCTGACTTCAAGCTGCACGCTTACGAGTCTGGCTCGATGAACACCATTACGCCGGGCGACTTGCGTGGCAAACCAACAATCATCAGCGTGGTTCCTTCGCTGGACACCCCAGTCTGCCAGATCCAGACCAAGAAGTTCAGCGAGTCGCTGGCTAGTTACGGTGACAAAATCAATGCCTTGACCGTCAGCCTGGATCTGCCATTTGCCATGAACCGCTTCTGTGGGGCTGAAAACATCAAGTGTCTGCGCAGCGGCAGCGACTACATGGACCGCAGCTTTGGCCAAAACTGGGGGATGCTGATCGAAGAGCTGAAGATCCTGGCGCGTGGCACGTTTGTGTTGAACAAAGATGGCAAGGTCATCTACGCAGAACAGGTCAAAGAGGTAGCTGAGGAGCCGAATTATGATGCGGCACTGGCAGCGCTGAAAAGCCTGGCAGGATAGGTAATCCCCGTTTTTGGTGCGTGGCGCGCATTTCGCGCGTGGGGTACATCAGTTCCGAGTGAAAATTTCGAACTTTGCAATTCAATTGCATGATTTTACTTCGGTAGCAGTTCGTTTATCCTTGCCGAGGCAGCTTTCAGTGCCTCGGGTAACTTGGCCGGATTCTTGCCGCCGGCCTGAGCCATATCGGCACGTCCACCGCCACGCCCGCCGACGACTTCGGCAGCCGCTTTGATCCATTCACCAGCGTTCAGCCCACGCTCTTCCAGATCGCGCGTGATGCCGGCCACGATGGTGACCTTGTCGTCATCGCGATTGGCCAACAGCACGGCAATCGGTGCGGCCGTTTTGCGAAGTTGATCGATCAGCTCGCGCATCCCTTGCGCTGCCACGCCAGGCGCTTCGGCCACGATCACCTTCACGCCGCCAACCTTGCTCGACTCTTCCAACAACTTCTCAGCCGAGATGCCGGTCGCCTTGCCGGCGGAGAGCTGCTTCTTCAGTTCGCGTACTTCCTTGGCCAGCGCTGTCACGCGCGTAGCCGCTTCGCTAACTGGCACACGCAGCGCCGTAGCGATTTCCGACAAGGCAGCTTCGCCCTGACGAATTCGATCTAGTGCTGCACGACCGGTCACTGCAGTGATTCGGCGCGTGCCGGCGGAAACACTCTCTTCGCCAATGACTCGAAATAAGCCGATCTGGCCCGTGTTGCCGACATGTGTTCCGCCGCAAAGTTCCTTGCTAAACTCGCCCATCTGCACCAGGCGAACCGTGTCTGGGTACTTTTCGCCAAACAGCATCATCGCACCGGTCTTACGGGCCTCGGCCAGCGGCATGTAGTTCCAGCCAACCGGCTCCGCATTGGTAATGCGATCGTTGACTTCATTCTCAATTGAGACCAGCGTGTCATGATCGATCGAAGCTGGGTTGGCAAAGTCAAACCGCAGCCAGTCATTATCGACTTTGGAACCCTGTTGCTGAGCATGTGTGCCCAGGTACTTTTGCAGCGCGTGATGCAAGATGTGCGTTGCCGAATGGGCACGACGAATTCCGCCACGGCGAGTTTCATCGACGACGGCGTTGACGTTTACATTGACCTTCAACGTGCCGTTGCGGAGGTGTCCCTGATGCAGAATGAAGCCTTTTTCCTTGAGCGTATCGATGACTTCAAATTCAAAGCCGTTTCCACTGAGGGTGCCGACATCACCGGTCTGGCCGCCGCTCTCGCCGTAGAACGGAGTCTGATCCAGCACAACCGTGACTGGTTGCTCGTGCCCGATTTCGTCCATCGTTTCGCACAATTGTCCTTGCGCGATGATGCCGATGATCTTGCCGCTGGCGGTCAGTGTGTCGTAGCCGAGAAACTTGGTCGGCTCGTTCGTCTTGGCAATCGAGTCGATCGGGCTATGGGTAAATACATCTGCTACGACGCCACCGCCCGACTTGATGCCATGCTCATCCATGGATTTGCGAAAGCCCGGCCAGTCGAACTGCAAATTGTGCTCGGCAGCCAGCGTTTCTTGCAACTCGGGTGGAAAGCCATAGGTTGTGTAGAGCGATTGAGCCTCTTCGCCGGCGATGAGTGAACGCTTCTCACGTTTCATGGTCTCGAACATGCGCTCCAGCCGTTCCAACCCGCCATCTATCGTGCGCAAGAAGTTCGCCTCTTCGCCACGAATCACCTGCTGCACGCGCTCAATGGTTTCGCCCAGTTCTGGATATGGCACCTTCACCATCTGCGCCACCGTCGGCACTAGCTGGTAAAGAAACGGCTCGCGACGGTTCATTTGATGGCCGTCCAGCACCGCTCGTCGCAAGAGCCGCTTGATAACGTAACCTTGCTTCTTGCTATCGGGATAAACATTCTCATGCACGGCAAAGGCACAGGCGCGAACGTGATCCGCAATTCGGCGCAACCGGCGACCGGTGTCGCTCTTGGGATCATACTTTACGCCGCACACTTCTCCGGCGGCTTCGACGAGTGGCCGCAGCGTATCAATATGGTAGTTCGTCTCGACTCCTTGCATGACTGAGGCGATTCGTTCCAGCCCCATGCCGGTGTCGATGTTTTTGCTCGGCAGTGGCCGGAGATTATTCGGCGGCTCGCCGACACGATTGAACTGCGTGAAGACAAGATTCCAGATTTCGACTTCGCCACCGGTTGGTGGGTGAAAGAAAATCTCTGAACATGGCCCGCAAACGCCGTCCGGGCCTTGGCTCGGTGCGCCGGCCGGCCAGAAGTTATCGTCTTCCCCCATTCGCACAATGCGGTCGGCAGGAAGCTTTACTTCATCGTGCCAAATGTTGTACGCCTCGTCATCGTCCAGATAAACCGACACGGTCAGCCGATCGGCAGGCAGGTTCATCCACTTCTTGCTTGTCAGAAATTCCCAGGCCCAGTGGATCGCTTCACGCTTGAAATAGTCTCCAAAGCTGAAGTTCCCTAGCATCTCGAAAAACGTGTGGTGGTAGGCGGTGCGGCCGACATTGTCAATGTCGCCGGTGCGGAGGCACTTTTGCGAGGTCGTCGCCTTGGTGAATTCCAGCTTGCACTTGCCGAGAAAGTGGTCCTTGAACTGGTTCATACCGGCGGGGGTGAACAGCACGGAGGGATCCCAGCGCGGCACCAGCACATCGCTCGGGCGGCGAACGCACCCTTTTTGCTCGAAAAACTCCAGGTACTTCTCACGTATTTCGTCGGTTTTCATAGTCCGTGGTCTTTGCTATCGCTATTGGGATTTTGGCGCAAACCGCACTGGCCGTACAACTTCCGGCATCGTGTGAGGATGCGGTGTGTTCAGGCCGGCGCAGGCGTCCTGCTACGCCGAATATCATAGCCGTTGCAGAATTAGGCGACTAGCCTGAGGGGAGGTCGGCCAGATGGCAGCGCAGGCAAGAACTAGCGGGCATTCCTAAGAAAAGGCAAGACACGAGCGTTGCGGCTTTCGATACACCGAAGGTGTTACACATCACAGCCCCAGGTCGCGCAGCGCACCTGGGGTTCGCTTGCCCATTCATCCAGTTACCACGAAGTGGTTACACACCTGCTCGGTTTTCAGATAAACGTCATTTCGGCCCATTGTGTAACCGCTTCGCGGCAACCGAATTCTTGAAACTTGTACCTAGGGTGCGCTGCTGCGCAGCGACCCTAGGCTTTGGAATGGAACGCCTTCGGCGTACTTTGCAAATACGCCAAGTTGCAATTCAATGCTCTTACCAGCAACCTCCCTGCGGGCAAATTTCCCTACAAGTCGCTTTGTGTACTTACCGATGCACTGCGCGGGAGAGGTGAGGCAATCGCCAGACCGCGCTAATAGACATTACCTTCAAGCTAATTTGTGGTGCGGGCTTCTAGCCTGGCGGCATCATCCACTCGGGCATCTCGGCGGACCTGCAAGCCCGCACCACAAGAATTGGCAGTGGCACCGCGAGGGTGCCGCTGCTTCACTACCGTCCGATTAACCGTCCAAATCAATCGTCCAGCGCACTACTCGCTCTCGGCGGCACTATCGCCTGTGGAAACGGTCGACAGTGACTCGACACCTGATTCCATGATCTTGTTCTTCAGCTCTTCGACCAGTGCTGGATTCTCGACCATATAGGCACGGACCTTCTCGCGACCCTGACCCAGCGGGATTTCGCCATAGCGGAACCAGGCACCGGAGCGGACGATCAACTTCTGGGCCAGCGCCAGATCCAGCACGTCCCCTTCGTAGCTGATCCCGTCCTTGTGCATCATGTCGAACTCAGCCACGCGGAACGGAGGGGCCACCTTGTTCTTCACGACCTTGGTTTTGACGCGTTGACCGACCACATCCTCACCATCCTTGAGCTGGCCGATGCGACGCACGTCGATACGGCAACTGCAATAGAACTTCAAGGCGCGACCGCCAGGGGTCGTTTCGGGGCTGCCAAACATCACCCCGATCTTTTCTCGGATCTGATTGATAAAGATCACGCAGGTCTTGCTCCGCGAGATCGCACCGGTCAGCTTGCGCATCGCCTGACTCATGAGACGGGCCTGCAAACCGACGTGCGTGTCCCCCATCTCGCCATCCAGTTCCTTTTGCGGAACGAGTGCCGCGACCGAGTCGATTACAATGATGTCGACCGCGTTGGACTTGATCAGCATCTCGGTGATTTGCATCGCCTCTTCGCCGCTACCCGGCTGACTGACTAGCAGTGTCTCAAGATCGACACCTATTTTCTTGGCCCAACTGGGGTCCAATGCATGCTCGGCGTCGATGAAGGCTGCAATCCCGTTGGCCTTTTGGGCACGCGCCACCGCATGCAAGGCTAGCGTCGTCTTACCACTCGATTCTGGGCCAAAGATTTCGATGATGCGTCCCTTGGGGAGACCCTGCCCGCCGAGGGCCAGATCGAGCGAGAGACTGCCGGTCGAGATCCCCTCGATCCGTGGAGCGTTGGCGGTGCCCAGCGGCATGATGGCCCCGTCGCCGAACTGCTTTTCGATCTGCGCCAGGGTGTTCCTGAGCGCCGGCTCCATCGCCGACATGACGGCATCTACGCCGGTCTTGCCATTTTTCGACTTGGGAGTGTCGTTCTTGGAACCGGTTGCTTTGGGGCTATCGGCCGAGTCCGACTTGGTGATTGTTTCTTTTTTGGCCATACGATTGTTTTCTTTGACGGCGGTAACCATAGGACGCAGATCCCTTATCCAGAGAGAATAGTGATAGTCGAATGACCGGAACAACCGCAATGGTGGTAGGTGTACACTTAACCACCACTAAACGCTTGTTCAGTATATCGACTTGATCTGAACCGGACAAGAGAATTTCTGCTGCATTTTTAAGAACGACATAACACAATGCAAAATAACGTGTTACAGACAGAGTTACAACGCTAACTCGACTCTTTTGGGGCTGCTAGATCGGCGTGCCCTAATACTTCGTACACTGGTCCGGTCCGTTGCATCTCGCTGGAAAAGACCGTCACCTCCGAAATCATCATCGGGCCGGCCTCAAATTCGGCGTGCTGCTGCAACCGCTCAACCAGATCGTCTGGCCCATCGGGCATGGCGCGAACGCGCCCGATGGTCAGGTGCGGGCGGAACCGTCTCCCTTCTGGTCGGAAGCCGAGCTCGATCAGATTGTCGGCCAACGCTTCGTACAGTTTGACCAGTTGGTCGCTGCCATCTCCGACACCAATCCAGATCGTTCGCGGGTTGGTGTACGAAGGAAAGACCCCCACGTTGGCGATCTCGACATCGAACGGTGCAAACTGGCTCGTGACTTGGCTGACATTCTGACAAACCGCCGGAATATCGCGAGCAGAGACATCCCCCAGGAAGTTCATGGTGAGATGGAGCTGAGCCGTATCGGTCCAGCGTACCTGCGCCGAGGTTCCTTCAAACTGACGAATCAGCCAACGCGCACGTTCGCGGATCTCTGGCCAAACTTCGACAGCAACAAAGGTTCGAATTGGTTTCATGTATCTTTCAAATGCGATTGTGCGTGTGCCACTGGCCCTGCCCAAAATGGTATCAGCACGTGTTTGCTAGCTTGGGAATTGATACTAATATGCCGAAGGCATTAAACACCACAGCCCACAGCGTAAAGGATCATCATCGCGCAGCGCACCTGGGGTTAGTGTTCCCATCCCACAGGTTACCACGAAGTGGTTACACTCTTCTCAGGAATTCGGAAAAACGCATTCTCAGCCGCTTGTTTAACCGCTTCGCGGTAACCGGTCTTGCTGTTTGTTAACCCAGGGTGCGCCGCTGCGCGTCGACCCTGGGCTGTGGTATGGAACGCCTTCGGCGTACTTTGCAAATACGCCTAATTGCAATTCAACGCCTTACCATCGCCACCCCTGCACGCTGACTTCTGCCTTTTCATGAATATTACCTGCAAGCATTTTTGTGATGATCTGAGCAGGAACACAAACATTAAAACGTCAACATCTGCTGATACTCTTCCAGTCGACGGTCGACATCAGCGCGGCGGATTTGCTTGAGTCGTTCCAGGCTAAAGTCCTCCACAGTGAAGCTGGCTACGACAATTCCATACGCCATAGCCGTCTTCAGCGACTTCGGCGAAAAATCGCCGCGCTCGGCCAGGTAGCCCATCATGCCCCCGGCAAAGCTGTCCCCGGCACCGGTCGGGTCGACAACTTGTGCCGTTGGATAGGCCGGCATCACGTACGTTTCATGCTCGCTGAAGAACATAGCACCATGCTCCCCTTTTTTGATGACGACGAACTTTGGTCCCATCTCGCGAACTTTGTGCCCGGCGCGGACGAGGTTTTCATCCCCGGTGAGCAGTTTGGCTTCGCTATCGTTGAGCACCAGTCCGTCGATGCGCGTCAGCATTTCGTCCAGCTTGTCGCGCTGAATGTTGATCCACAGATCCATCGTATCGGCCACGGCCAGCAGCCGACCGTCGGCTTGATCGAGGACTTTCATCTGGTTGATGGGGGAGTCATTTCCCAGGAAGACGAACTTGGACTTACGAAAATTCTCGGGCAGCTTGGGATTGAACTGCTCCAGCACGTTGAGGTGGACCTCCAGCGTCTCGCGGTCGTTCATGTTCGGCAGGTACTTGCCGGTCCAGCGAAAGGTCTTGCCACCAGGAATCACCTGCAAGCCGCTGGTATCGACGCGGAGCTTTTGCAGCATTTCTGTGTGTTGAGCGGGCCAATCTTCCCCAACGACGCCAACCAGAAGAGCGGGGGCAAAAAAGCTCGCTGCCACCGAAAAATAAACCGCCGAGCCACCCAGCACGTCATCGCGACGCTCGTCCGGGGTTTGCACACTATCCAAAGCGACGGAACCGACAACCAAGAGGGACATGAAGCAATCCTGTATTGAAATTTAGTAAGCTGTGGTTAGATCTCGGTTAAATCGATGCCAGCGACCGCTTAACTAGCGTCGGCTGCGGAGCCTGTCGCGACTATGACTCCCCGGCCCCTGACAAGTGCTGCAATTATCGAAGTTCAGCCCTCAAACGCAACCCTGCCAGACAAAATCGCATCTTGTATTGGAGGCAGCTTATCTGCACGCACGGCCCGGTCGGCAGCCACCTTGCGGAGATTTCATCCGATCTTGCCTGGATCCTTTCTGGAATGCACTGTAGAAATCCACTAGAATAGACGCCGTCCCACCGCTTGTTGCTTTATTCTTGCCCACCAGAGCCTTTAGAGAGTCCCCTCATGTACCACGTCGACCGCCGAGGATTTATTTCAACGTGTGGAATTGCGCTGGGTACAGCGGCGTTTGTACAGCCACAGATTATCTTTGGGGCGGATACGAATTTCAAGCCCGAGAATACGCTGTTTTTGACCTGGCAGCAGGATCCGACCACGACCATGACGGCGCAGTGGATCAGCGATGCTGCGACGGATTCCAAAAACTCGATCCGCTATACCGAATGGTCGAAGGAGCTGAAGGACTGGCGGACGGTCGATTGCCGCACGCGACCCTACCCACAGACTTCGTTTACGATGCACCGTGCCGAGATCACCGGCCTGAAGCCGGGTACCGAGTACGCGCTCAGTACATCGGCCGATCCGACAGTGCGCCGCTTTCGCACGATGCCGGCCAAAGCGACCAACGCGATTAGCTTCATTTCAGGTGGTGACTGCGGAATCAACGAACATGCCGTGGCCAATAACATTCAGGCGGCCAAGCAAGAGCCGATGTTCTGCGTCATCGGTGGGGATCTCGGTTACGACGATGGCAAGAATGCCGAAACGAGTTTGAAGTTCATTCGCAACTATAGTGAACACATGGTCGATCCACTTGGGCGGCTCATCCCGATGGTGGTTTGCATTGGCAACCACGAGGTGCAGGGAGGATACAATGGCCCACGCGAAAAGGCTCCGTTTTTCTTCGCGATGCACGACGGACTATTTGCCGATACCAGTTATAACGTCCTCGACATTGGCGACTACATGAGCCTGGTGCTGCTCGACACCGGGCATGTCTCCAAGATTGGTGGAGAACAGACGAGCTGGCTGGATAAGACATTGGCAGCTCGTGAAGCGTGTCCGAATTTGTTGGTGTTCAATCACGTGCCCGCGTACCCATCGCACCGCGGTTCGCCGAATTTGGAGGGAGATGGAACCGGCGGGGACAATCGCAAACATTGGGTTCCACTTTTTGAAAAGCACAACGTGGATGTGGTATTTGAACACCATGACCATACGTTCAAGCGGACCAAACCGCTGCTGAATGGCCATCTGGATTTGCGCCGCGGCGTGACGTATCTGGGAGATGGCTCGTGGGGAAGAATTCGAGCGCTCAATGAGCCGGTCATGCGACCGTACATGGCGGCCTGGTCATCCGTCTATCACATGTCGCTGCATCGCATCGAAGGAACGCAGCGTTTCCACATGGCGATTAGCGATACTGGCAAAGTCATGGATGTCTGCACGACCGGCAAACGCACACGGTCGAAGGTTGCGCTGGTGCAGTAGTAAGGGCGAGATGCCGCTACTTCGCGGAATCAAACAGTTCAGCCACGGCCAACGTCCAACCTGGGACGGCTGGTTCCGCCTCCGCAACTTGATCGCGACCGTAGCCAGTTGGCGTTGAGTTGTTTCGATAGACGCGAACGATGTCGTTCTTTGATCGCAGGTCCACATCCCAGACAACCAGCGTTCCAGCGGCAAAGTATTCTTGTCGCTTCTTGGCCAAACGTGCTTCGGCCGCTGGGCCGTAGTCTTCTTCGCTACGGATCTCGACGGCAAAGTCCGGGGCCGCGGGATAGAAACCTGAACCACCAGTTGGGCCGGTGTAGTACGCAGCATCGGGGCTGAACGAACGGCGACCGGGCAGGTCGACAATGAAGCCAACGTTGTCTGGCACCGCGCGGCCGCGACCGGTCTGTTTTGCATGCTCACGCAGGCTGGCAAAGATTTCTCCTGCTGCGTACCCGTGATCTGCCCCTGCTGGTGACATGGTTTGAATCCTGCCTTCTACGATTTCCGCTTTACCGGGAACTTTGTATAGC
>Ga0163150_10009018_pt1 | contig 11157 bp, 7 predicted proteins | sample OliLakLV19P2IB_FD_148628 | JGI IMG/M metagenome (GOLD analysis project Ga0163150, IMG submission 148628) | Freshwater microbial mat bacterial communities from Lake Vanda, McMurdo Dry Valleys, Antarctica - Oligotrophic Lake LV.19.P2.IB | ecosystem: Environmental > Aquatic > Freshwater > Lake >...
TCGCCGCCCGTGACGCTGACGGTGCGCGGCGCACCCGGCTCGCACTCGGCGATCCAGCACGCGGCCTGGAACGGCGACGTCCAGGCCGGCTCGCGCCGCACGGGCCCGTGAGCGGGGACGATGCGCGCCTCGTTGTCGTCCGCGAGTCGCCACGAGCCCGGCGTGTCGCACCAGCGGCAGCGCAGCGGGCAGCCGCGCAGCCGCAGGAAAACCTGCGGCTCGCCCACATACGCGCCTTCTCCCTGCACGGAGGCGAAGACCTCCATGACCGGGGCGGCGTTCGGCGCCGCGCCGCCGCGCGTCACTTCTTCTTCGCGGGCGCTGCGGCCTTGGCGGGAGCCGCGGCTGCACCCTTGGCCGGAGCAGCCGCGCCCTTGGCGCCGGCGGCGGACGCTGCGCCCTTCGCGGCGGCCGCGACCGTGCCACCGGCGGCCGGAGCCGCGGCGGCCTTCTCGGCCTTCTTGACGCCCGCGACCTTGAAGCGCGTGCGCACCTTGGGCAGGTGGATGACGGAGCTCTTCGCCTCGTCGAACTTGCCCTCCTTCTTCAGGATGGCCAGGCGCTCGACGCGCGTGAACACGCTGCGCTCGCCCTTGAGGTTGTCTCCGACGCGCAGGCTGGAATGGATGGACATGCGATTTCTTTCGGGGGATTTCGGTGTTCTTGGGTCTCAGCGCGCCAGGACGTTGTCGATCTTGTCCAGGAAGGCGTCCGAGAACGGTCGGGTCTTGGAATCCGTGGGGTAGCGCAGGCTGCGCAGGTTGTCCCGCAACGGGATGAGCTCGACGTCGGTCGGTCGCGCGTCCGCGACCAGCACGATGCCCTTGCCGTTGGCCAAGAGGATCGGGCTGCCGACCGGGTACCCGTTCTTGATGAGCCAGTGGTACGTCTCGGTCGCCAGCGCCAGGCCGCGCGCGTCGTTCGGGTACTGGATCAGCCGCACGGTGCTGCGGTTGGCCTTGTCGTAGAGCTCGTCGTCGTGCTTCGTGCGCGTGGTGTTCGCGGTACCCGCCGGATTCGGGCGCGGCGTCTCCGCCACGGAGCGCGTGGGCGCAGGCGGCGCAGCGGGCGTCGCGGCCGACACCATCTCGCCCGCTTCGTCGCCGCTGCGCAGCAGCGCCACGAGCACGAGCGTCGCGACGGCCAGCGCCAGCCCGAGCAGCACGACGCGCTCGCGCCGCGGTGCAGCCGGCGGCGCGGCGGCGGGTGCGATCGTGCGCGGAATCCCCGTGTCGCGCGGCGTCGCGCTCGCACGCGCCGGCGTCTCGGCCAACACATCCGCAGGCGTCATGGCCAGCGGGTGGCCCAGCGGTTGAGACTGCGGTTGAGACTGCGGTTGAGACTGCGGTTGAGACTGCGGTTGAGACTGCGGTTGAGACTGCGGTTGAGACTGCGGATGGTCCTGCGTCGCGAAGAGCGGCGCGGTCGTCGGCTGCGCGCGCGGCGTCAGGCTCGGTGCCGGCGGCGGCGTGCCGATCGGCCGGGCCCCGGCCGGCACGACACGCGGCGCGGGTACCGCCGCCTTGGGCTGCGCGGCGGACGGCGGCGCGACGACCGGCTGGGGTGTCGGCCTGGCACCGACGGTCCCCGGGCCCGACGCCGCGCCACCCGCCGGTTTGGCGGGAAGGTCGTGCGCCTTCCGGAACGCATCGAGCAGATTGGGACGCCGGATGGGCATGGACGGACGACCGGCAGCCTGCCACAGGCGCCAGTCGAGCGGAACAGAGTACGCGCACCTTCCGGGAGGGGTCAACGGAAGCTGTCCCGGTCCGCTGCGCCTCGGCGGTTTTCGCACGACCGGCGGGGGTCGCGCGCGGAGGGGACCCCTGCCCGGAGTGCAGGCGCAACGGACCGGGACAGCTTCCGAACGCGGCCCGGCCGGCGCGAGCCTTCTCTCGCGGTCTCGAAGCGGCTAGACACGCGGCCGATGCGCCGCAGCAGCACCCTCGCTCCGATCGGCTTCGCGACACCGGCGCTCCTGAGGCTGGCGCTCCTGGCGCTGGTGGCCGCCTGTGCCGGGGAATCGAGCCCGCCGGGTGGGATTTCTCAGCCCGCGACCGCGCCGGGTTTCCCTGCGGCCGCGGGTCCGCGCCCGACGGAGGCTCCGGGTGCTCTCCAGGACGAGGCCCAAGCTCGCGGCCTGACGTACGCGAACGTGTCGGGGAGCGCGGAGAAGTCCGTGATCCTCGAGGCCAACGGCGCCGGCGTCGCGCTGCTCGACCTGGGCGCGGACGGCGACCTCGACGTCGTCTTCGCGCAGGGTTGCGCCAGCCTCGACGAGCTCGTGCGCACGGGCGGCGCGCAGCTCGCGGTGTTCGAGAACGATGGGGCAGGACGTTTCCGCGCGTTGCCCGTGCCGCCCGAGCGCGCCTGGTGGACCGGTCTCGCGACCGGTGACGTCGACGGCGACGGCGACGACGACCTCGTCGCGGCCGGGTTCGGCGAACTGGTGGTGTTCGAGCAGCGCGACGGCCGCCTCGTCGCGCGCGCCGGGAGCGGCTTGCACCCCGCGGCCGACCTCGCGCCCGCTCGGCGCGGCGAGCGCGGTCATCCGCCGGCCTGGGCGACGAGCGTGGCGCTCTTCGACGCGGACCGCGACGGACACCTCGACCTGTACGTCGGGCAGTACCTCGACCTGGACCCGCTCGATCCGCCGCGCGGGAAGCTCGGCGAGGGACCGCTGGCCGTCCCCTGCCGCTGGAAGGGACACGACGTCTTCTGCGGCCCGGCCGGGCTCGTGCCGCAGCTCGACCGCCTCCTGCGCGGTCGCGGCGACGGCACGTTCGAGGATCACAGCGCGACCGCGCTGCCCGAGCGCGTCGCCGGTTTCGCGCTGGGCGTCCTGCCGTTCGACGCGGACGGCGACGGGGACACGGATCTCTTCGTCGCCAACGACAGCCGGCCGAACCTGCTGCTCGTCAACGACGGCAAGGGGACGTTCCACGACGTCGCGCGCGCGGCCGGCGTCGCGTTGTCGGGCGACGGACGCATGCAGGCCGGCATGGGCGTCGCGTCGGCAGACGTGAACCGCGACGGCGTGCTCGATTTCGCCGTCACGAACTTCTCGGACGAGCCGACCGAACTGTACTTCGGCTCGGACGTCGGCTTCCGCCGCATGACGCACGCCTACGGGCTTCTGCGCGAGACGCGCAGCCTGCTCTCGTGGGGCGTGCACCTCGTCGATTTCGACGGCGACGGCTGGATGGAGCTCCTGTCCGCGAACGGGCACGTCTATCCGCAGGCCGATCGCGAGCACACGGGCACGAGCTACGGTCAGCGGACGACGCTGTGGAAGCTCGGGCCCGAGGCCAAGGCCGTGCCGGTCGCTCCGCGCGGGCTGCTCGTGCCCTCGATCGGCGCGCGCGGCAGCGCGGTGGGCGACCTCGACGGCGACGGCGCGCCCGACGTCGTGCTGGCGCGCATCGACGCGCCCGCGGCGCTGGGGATGAACCGTCTGGATCCGTCGGCGAATCGTGTCGCGATCCGGCTCCTGGGGCCGGAGATCGCGACGGATGCCGTGCCGCGCACGCCGCGCGACGGACACGGCGCGCGCGCGGTGCTCGTCGTCGGCCTGCGCGAGCAAGAGCACGCGCTGCTGGCCGAATGCCAGACCGCGGCGGGATTCCAGTCGGCTTCGACGCCCTGGCTGCACTTCGGCCTGGGGCGCGAGACCAAGTACAAAAAGCTCATCGTGCAGTGGCCCTCCGGTCGCATCGAGGAACTCCCGGGCGGTGACGCCGGTGTGCGGCTGACTGTGCGCGAAGGGCAAGGCCTCGTGATGCGCCAGGCGTTCCGGTGATCGCCGCGCTCGTCGCCACGGCCATCGTGTGGGTCGCGCAGGCCGCGCCGCCGGTGGAGGCCGCCGCTGACACCGCAGCGCGCATCGCGCGCTGGCAGGAGGCGATCGATCTCGATCTGCCGCCCGAGATCCTGCGCGAGCGCGACTGGTTCGAAGCGCAGCGCGCGCCGGACTCGCGGCTTGTCGCGCTCTTCGCGCGCGCGCTGCACGCGGCCGGCGACGACGAGGCCGCGACGCGCCTCCTGGGCCCGGCCGCCGCCGCGCCGCTGGCGCTCGCCGCCGCGCGCATCGCGCTGGACCGCGACGAGATCGCGCTGGCGCTGCGTCACGTGGCTCCGCCGGCGAGCGGCGCGAGCGCGAACACGACCCGCTTCCCCGACGAACCCGAGAGCTGGCTGCTCGAAGGCCGCGCGCGCGCGCGCGCCGGCGACCTGACGCGCGCCGAGCCGCTCTTGGCCGAGTTCGTGAAGCGCGCTCCCTGGCACGTCGACGCGCCGGCCGCGTGGTTCATGCTGGTCGACTGCGCGCGCGCGCACGGCGACGCGGCCGAAGCCTCGCGGCGCGAGGAATCGCGCCAGAAGAGCGCGGAGTGGCACGCGTTCTACCGCGCGCGGCGGCTGCAGGCGCGCGAGAGCCCGCGCGAGCCACTGCCGCGCCTGGGGCTGGCGCAGTTGTGGCTCGCCGCCGACCAGCTCGACCGCGCACGGAGCGAACTCGACGCCGCGATCGCGCTGGACCCGCGCTTCTGCCGGGCGATCGAGGTCCTGGGCGAGCTCGAGCGTCGCGCCGGTCGCGCGGCCGAGGCGCGCGCGCGCTGCGACGAGGCGCTGACGTGCGATCCAGAGCTCACCGAGGTGCACTTGACGGTGGCGCGCCTGGCGCGCGACGCCGGCCGCACGGAGGAGGCGGCGGCGAGCTACGCGCGCTACCGCGAGCGCGGCGGGACGAAGGACCTTTGAGAAACCGAGAAGAAATCGATCCTACGGTCTCTCCAACCCTGTTGGCGCCGCGCGGAACCGCGCGCGGCGCGCAGAGGGTTCGAGTGCTTCTCACCCTCTGAAGGCCGGAGAAGGTGTCTGACACCCGTGTCTACCGCGGTTCGGATTCGATCTGCGCCAGCAGCGCGCGCGTCATCCCGGTCCATTCGCCGCGCGGGTCGTCGCGCAGGTAGGCCTCGAGCACGGATTTCGCGGCGGCGCGGTCGCCGTTCAGCACGTCGGCCTTGGCCAGGTTCAGGTGCACGGGCTCGGGCAGCTCGACACCGGTCGCGCGGGCTTCGTCGATCACGCCGCGCCACAGGCGCGCGGCTTCGGCCGGGTCGCCGCGCTGGAAACGCACGACGGCCAGATGATTCTTCGCCGGCAGGCTGCCGGGGTCGACGTCGAGCGCGCGCCGGAACGAGGCTTCGGCCTGGTCCGCCTCGCCGGCGGCGTAGGCGGCGACACCGCGGTCGATCTCCTCGGACGCGACCTGGATCAGGATCTCGGCCGCGCTGGCCAGCTCGGAGTCTTTCAGGCCCAGCGCGCGCGCCTCCAGGAAGTGCTCGACGGCCCCGGCGCGATCCTGCTCGAGAAGTCGCGCGAAACCCGCGCGCTTGTGCATCAACGCCAGCTCGGACTGCAGCGGCTCGCCGCGTTCGACCAGGGCGGTCAGCTCGGCCACGGCCTCGATGTGCTGGCCGCTCGCGGCGAGCACGTCGACCAGGAAGCGCCGCGCGTCGACGTCGTCGGGATCGTGCTCGAGCGACGTGCGCACCGCGGCCAGCGCGGCCGGGAGCTTCTCCTCCTTCGCGCGCATCTTGGCGACGAGCAGGTGCGCCTGACCCAGCGCGCGGTCGCAGAACGGCAGCGCGGGGTCGAGCTCGCGCGCCTTCAGGAGCGCCGCGAGCCCGCGCTCGGCGCCGCCCTCGCGCGCGATCCAGCAGATGCCCTTCGCGCGCAGGATCTCGGCCGTCTCGCCGCACGCGGCGGAGCCGGCCTGGATCTCGCTCCAAGCGGTGTCGAACGCGTCCCGGTTCGCGTAGCACTCGGAGGCCGTCGCGTAGACGTCGGGGTCGCGCGGCCGCGCGGCCTTCTGCGCTTCGAGGATGCGCATCGCCTCGACGCCGCGGCCTTCGAGCGCGGCCATGCGCGCGCGCAGCAGCTCGCCCTCGGGTCCGGCCTCGTCGCAGGCGCCGGACGCGGCGCGCGCGGCGTCGAAGTCGCCGAAGTCGAGCGCGCGACGCAGCTCTACGACGCGATCCGCGGTCGAGCGCGGCGCGCGCTCCGGAAGGGGCGCGGCGGAGGCCGCCGTCGTGCTGCCGGGCTGCGCCGGCGTGCCGACCGCCGCGACGCCGGCGTTCTCGCGCGAGCAGCCAGCGAGGGCGAGCGCGGCGAGGAACGGGGCCAGAACGAGCGCGCGCATCCCTCCAGCATCCACGATGTCGGGCGGACCTGGCAACCGCGGCGTCGCGAACCGACTGCTAGAGTGCGCGCATGGACGCCCGCGAACGCGCAGAAGGCCCGGAACCCGAGGCGGCCGAGGAGCTGGCGCAACTGGCGCGCGGATTGCGCGGCCACGTGCGCCGCCGCCAGCGCCTGGGTGGCGAGATCGCGCGCGCACCTGCGCGCGCGGCGGGCCCCGTCGAACGCTCCGCCGCTCCCGGGGCGCCCGGCCCGGCTGCACGCCCGGCTGCACGCCCGGCCGCACGCCCGGCTGCGGACTCGGCGCCGACGGGCCGCTCGGCCCCGATCCCCGCGGCCGCGGCCGCCTCGGGCAGCGATGCGGTGTTCGCGACCGTCGATGCCGGACCGGCGCGCACGCCCGCCGACGTCCAGTCGCAGTCCGCCGCCGCCACGACGCTCGACGAGCTGCGCCGCGGCGTCGCGCAGTGCCGCGCCTGCAGCCTGTGCGAAACGCGCACGAACACCGTATTCCTCGACGGAGAGGGCTCGAGCGGCCTGATGTTCATCGGCGAGGCCCCGGGCGCCGAGGAGGACCGCACCGGCGTGCCCTTCGTGGGACGCGCCGGCCAGCTCTTGACCGACATCGTCACGAAGGGGATGGGGCTCGCGCGGAAGGACGTCTGGATCGCGAACGTGCTCAAGTGCCGTCCGCCCGAGAACCGCGACCCGACGCCGCAGGAGAAGGCGACGTGCACGCCGTGGCTCGACCGGCAGATCGAGATGCTCGCGCCACGCATCCTGGTGCCGCTCGGCCGTCACGCGGCCATGCACGTCCTGAAGGTCCAGGCCGCGATGAACGCCATGCGCGGCCGGGTCCACCTGGTCGGCGGCCGGCCGGTCGTGCCGACCTTCCATCCGGCCTACCTGCTGCGCAATCCGCCCGAGAAGAAGGAATGTTGGAAGGACATCCAGTTGGCCATGAAGACGGCCGGCCTCCCGATTCCGAGCCGTGAGACGGGCTCGGCGAGCGGCACGTAGCCGTGCGTCCCGGCCGCGAGCGGAGTCGCGAGCGGTCCGTAACCGGCTGGTAGGCGGGGGGTAGAGCGGCGGCCTTCCGGGCGGTTCCACGGCGGATCCGCACGCGAGGTGAACGGGGAACTCACACGGCGTTGACGCTCCAGAGGCACGCCGCTAAGCTCCCCGCCCGCTCTGCAAGACCCGGGCTTCTCCAGCCCGAGGATCCGATCGGTTCCCAAGTCCGGCGTGCTCTCCTGCGCGCGCTCCTCCCCCGCGCGGGCTGGATCGCGGCGCCGGTGCTCCGGAAGCGCGCGCGCCGCGCACCGACCGGAGGCCCCGGACGAGCTCCCCCACGACGACCGCGACGTTCCCCCCTCGACGTCGCGGGATCGGATCGACTGGCTGCGCCGGTCGTTGCCTGTCCCGCGCTTTCGACGGATGGGCGCCGGAGGTCGCGACGACGACCCCCCACGTTGATCCACGATCCCCGGCTGCGCAGGACACCGCACACCGCGTCGGCGACGACCCAGTCGCCCGCGTCGCGCGGATTCGTCGTAGGCACCGGCTCCGTCCCGATCTCTGGTCTCTGAACCCATGCAGTACAGGTTTCTCCTCGTCCCGCTCCTCGCGGTGCTCCCCTGCTCCTGCAAGTCCTCTGGTCAGGATCCGGCACCGCCGGATCGCGCGATCTCCGCGCCGGCGCCCGCTGCGCCGGCTCCCGAGATCTCGGCGGCCGAGGCTTCGGAATCCGGAACCACCGAGGCCGCGGCTTCCGCGTCGCAGCCGCAGGAAGGCATGGCCGAGGACGTGCAGCGCGCCGCTCGGCTGCGCCAGCAACAGACCTTCCTGGCCGGGCAGTACCTGGTCGAAGGCGACCGCTCGCTCGAGCGCGGCGACCTGGAGGGCTCGCTGACGGCGTACTCGAACGCGCTCGACCTGGATCCGTCGAGCCAGAAGGCGCGCGAGCAGATGCGCAAGGTCGAGGCGCTGCTGGGCGACCGCTACGCGACCGCCGGCACATTCCTGCAAGACGCAGCGCAACGCGAGGTCGTGCGCCGTGCGCAGGCGCGCATGGCGGCCGAGGACGCGCGGATGCGCGCCAAGAACGCGCTGGCCCAGGGCGACTACGACACCGCGGTCGAGCAGTACCGCCAGGCCGAAGTCATCCTGCGCTACAACCCGCTGATCTCGAGCGATTCGCTCGACCTGCGCATCCTGCAGGGCGAGCTCGAGACGGCCGTGCGCCTGAAGGAAGAGATGCGCGCCACGGAGGCGCGCCGCGCCGCCGAGACCGCCGACGAGGCCCGCCGCCGCACGGAAGATTCCGCGCGCCGCTACCGCGAGGACCGTCTGCGCGAGCTGTTCGACCGCGCCAACACGGCGTTCCTGGCCGAGGATTACCCGCGCGCGGAAGCGCTGACGTCGCAGGTCCTGCTCGAGGACCCGAACAACGCCGCGGCCCGCGACCTGCGCGACCTGGCGAAGGACATGCGCCACGCCAAGACCGAGGAGCGCAACCGCACCGAGTACCGCGAACAGTGGATCCGCACGTTCGAGGAGCTCGACACGATGGACGTCCCGCAGACGGAGACGCTCGTGTTCGACGACCTCAAGCGCTGGGCCGAGGTCAGCAATCGCACGCCCCTCGAGTTCAGCCAGCTCGATCCGGTCCAGGAGCAGGACAAGCAGGCCGTGATGGAGCGCCTCGAGAACACGCCCATCGAGCCCAAGTTCCTGGGCCCGGACGGCAACGGCTCGCCGCTCGAGGAAGTCGCGAACTTCCTGCAGTCGGTCACGGGCGTGAACTTCCTGGTCAGCCCCAAGGTCAAGGAAGAGCTCGACGAGGAGCAGCGCACGATCAAGCTCGACCTGCCCACGCGCAGCGTGCGCAAGGTGCTCGACCTGATCGCCGAGACGCACGAGAACCTGCGCTGGAAGATCGAGGACGGCATCGTCAAGTTCGTGACGAAGGACGAGATGAAGGGCGGCCAGGTGCTGCGCACCTACGGCGTCCAGGACCTCATCCGCCCGATCCCGGACTTCCCCGGCCGCGAGATGAACGTTTCGCCCTCGGGCGGCGTGCAGTTGGCCGAGGAAGAGGCCGCCGAGCGCGAAGCCAACGTGATCACGGGCGACGCCCTCGACACCCTGATCCGGAACAACGTCGAGCCGGGCTCGTGGGAAGCCGACCCGCAGAACTCGCTGCGCATCAGCAACGGCACGATGGTCGTCCACCAGACGCCGCAAGTGCACGCGATGATCGAGAAGCTCCTGCGCGACCTGCGCGAGGCGACCGGCATCCTGGTCGACATCCAGGCGCGCTTCCTGTCGGTCGAGGACAACTTCCTCGAGGACATCGGCGTCGACTTCCGCGGCCTGGGTCAGCCCGGCCTCGGCCAGAACGACTTCTTCAACGACTTCGGCAACGCCTCGACGCAGCAGGACCTGGGCCAGGAAATCGGCTCGGGCACCGACTCGGGCGCGTTCTACGACGGCTCGTCCAACCAGCAGATGCGCGCGCGCGTCGAGGAGCTGTACGACACCGCGCTGGGCGACGAGGACGTGCTCACCGGTTCGGGCGGCCTGTCGTTCCAGTGGACGTACCTGAACGACATCCAGCTCGAGATGATCCTGCGCGCGGTCAGCAAGTCCGAGCGCGTCGAGCTGGTCACGAGCCCGCGCATCAGCGTGCACAACACGGCGCGCGGCAACTTGTCGGTCGTCAACCACATCGCCTACGTCCAGGACTTCAACGTCGAGATCGCCCAGGCCGCGTCGATCGCGGATCCGATCGTCAACATCGTCCAGGACGGCGTCGTGCTCGACGTGCGGCCGGTCATCTCGGCCGACCGCCGCTTCATCACGCTCGAGCTGCGCCCGACGATCGCGACGCTGAAGCGCCCGATCCGCGAGGTCGTCACGACCCTCGGCTCGCAGAACTCGGTCACGATTCAGCTGCCCGAGGTCGAGTTCCAGCGCGTGCGCACCTCGATCCCGATGCCGGACGGCGGCACGGTGCTGCTCGGCGGCCTGAAGGTGTCGGACAAGCAGGACCAGTCGTCCAGCGTGCCCTTCGTGAACAAGATCCCGATCCTCAACTTCTTCTTCAGCCGTCAGGGCAAGTACATCTCGAACCGCAAGCTCTTGATCCTGCTCAAGGCGAACATCGTCATCCCGCAGGAATTCGAACCCACGCCCGTCCAGATCACGCCGCCGACGGGGACCCGGTGATGCAAGCGAAGTCCCCGACCCACTCGACAGCACTCACGACGAGCCAGACGACGATGACGATGCAACGCACCCCCCTGTGGCTGGGCTTCCTCTTCGCCGCGGCCGCCTGCCGCGCCTCGAACCCGGAGCCGACGCCGCCCGTCGAGCAGCCTCCGCCGTTCGCAGCCGGCCAGGATGCTCCTGCCGCGGAGGAGGGCCAGATCGACCCGCAAGGTCAGCTCGGGCAGGACGCGCGCGCGCTCGAGCTCGCCGGCCAGCGCCAGGGCTTCCTCCTGGAGCAGCACTTGTCGAACGCCGAGCGCTTGCTGGGCGAGCTGCATCTGGACGACGCGCGGCGCGAGGTCGACGCGGCCCTGCAGCTCGATCCCGAGAGCCCGCGCGGTCGCGAGCTGCGCTCGCGCATCCTGTCCCTGCAGGGCGATCCGGTTGCGAGCAACCAGACCGTCGGCCAGGACATGTCGGCCGAGTTCGCGCTGCGCGTGCAGCAGCTCAAGGCCGAGGTCCAGGACGCGCTGTCGAAGGCGCGGATCCTGGTGGCGCGCAGCGACTACCAGGGCGCGATCGCCGAGCTGGAAGTGGCCAACAACGCCGTGCGCTTCGCCCCCTATTCGATCGAGTGGAACGGGCTCGACGTCGAGGCGCGCAACATGCTCGATCAGGTGCGCGCGCAGCGCATCCAGGCCGAGAGCGCTTCCGTGGCGGCCGCGCGCCAGCGCGCGACCGAGG
>Ga0163150_10009019_pt1 | contig 11157 bp, 8 predicted proteins | sample OliLakLV19P2IB_FD_148628 | JGI IMG/M metagenome (GOLD analysis project Ga0163150, IMG submission 148628) | Freshwater microbial mat bacterial communities from Lake Vanda, McMurdo Dry Valleys, Antarctica - Oligotrophic Lake LV.19.P2.IB | ecosystem: Environmental > Aquatic > Freshwater > Lake >...
ATCGGCGATGCGTTAAGCGCATTCACTGGCGACGATGGCAACGACACCATCTCTGGCGGCGATGGCTTCGACTTTATCGTAGGCGGCGGTGGCAATGACTCGCTTGATGGCGGCGCTGACGCCGACATTTTGGACGGCGGTATTTTAGGTGGTACAGATGTCGGTTCCGGCGACGATACGATCAACGGCGGCGACGGTAATGACACGGCAGAAGGCGACGATGGCGCTGATCTTATGAACGGTGGCGCGGGCGACGATGCGCTTTTGGGCGAGGCAGGCGCTGACACAATTAATGGTGAAAGCGGCGCTGACATCATCGATGGTGGCGCGGACAACGACACGCTCACTGGCGGCGCAGGCAACGATACGCTGGATGGCGGCAGTGGTATCAACGACACGGGTGACGGCGGGGATAACAACGACAACTGTATCAACATTGAGAATCCGACAAGCTGCTAAGGTTAACTAGTCGGGGCGAGTCAGCGACTCGCCCCGCTAGAAATTATGTAGGGGCGACACATCTGTCGCCCTTCTTGTTTACGCCTTCTCCAACGCCTTGACCATCTCGACACTAAAACCTTCCAGCGATGACAGCGTGAGATCAGCCATAGCGATGATGTCTGCTGGCAGGGGAAAGCCGGGACTGGGCGCGGCAATCGCGTACATATTGGCCGCCTTCACAGCGCGCACCCCGTTAGACGAGTCCTCGATGCCGACGCAGTTTTCCGGTGCGATGCCCATCAAGCGCGCCGTTTCGAGGTAAATATCCGGCGCGGGCTTGCCATGCTTTATGTCATCACCGAAAACCATCACCTCGAAAATCTGATCGAGTCCCGTTAGCTGCGTGACGCTCCGAATGATCTCGCTCGGTGAACCGGACGCCAGCGCCACGCGAAAACCGGATTTCGCCGTATGCACCGCTTCGATTGCTCCCGGCAGCAGCGGCAGATGTTCGCCGTAATGAGCGATCACCCGCCCTTTGATGTCCGCCATGATCTCATCGAGCGTCAGGTCGAGTTCGAGGCGCTCTTTCATGACTTCTGCCCATTCAATCGTGCTGCGCCCCATGCACAAACGCTGAAACTCGTCCGTCCACACTTTGTCGATGTCCTGCGAAAACTCCTGCCGTGACTTCAACCAGTACGGTTCGGAGTCCACGATTACGCCGTCCATATCGAAAATGACCGCTTCAATCGGCATATGTTTTCCCCTGTTGTGTGCCTGTAGGGGCGCAATATATTGCGCCCTTCTAAAAGGGCAAGTCATGGCTTGCCCCTACAAAATTAATCCGAAGCGCCCGTTTGCGACTCTATCACATAGCGATCAATTGCCCCTTCGGTGAGCGATTGCACGTAGATGCACAGGTTCCAATCAATCGCCACATCGGCCACGCTGAGTTCGATGTCGCTCATTTCCACGCCCGTATTGCGAACGATGGCCAGCGGCGTCGCTTCGTCGCGTTCGCCCATGACCAACTGCGCCGCCGAGCAAATCGCGTCGGCAATGCCGCGTACCGTCACCTGCATCGGGTTGCCGAACAGGTCATGTTTGCCGCGCTCGTCCTGCATCGGGCGGAAACCCGCTGTCGCCAGCGCCACACCCGTCGTCCCCCACCGAACAGGCATCAGCCAGCTATCCGTCAGCACAAGGCCAATGGTCACGCCAAGCCGCGCTTGTAAATCACGCCGAATGTTTGCGGCGCTGCGATAAGGGTCTTCGGGGAACAGCACCGCGTAGCCGCTCGGAATATTCGAGCGATCTAAGCCCGCGTTAGCCGACATGATGCCGTCTTTGTAGGTCATCATAAAGCCGTGAATGCCGCCGAAAATGTGGTCGGCTTCCTGCATCACCAACTGCGCGATACGCGGATTCATACTGTAGCGCTCGGCAAGCTGTTGGGCTTCGGCGCTCACCTGCACGTCGGCCAGCGTCACCACGCGCCCTTCGCTGATAGCGGCGTATTTGCTGGACAATGCCAGCACATCGCCATCTTGCAGGCTTTGGCCGCTGTCGGCAAGTGCTTGCACAATCGTCTCGACCAGATCAAACGTGCCTGTTTGAACAGGCGCTTTCACCGGAAACACCATCAAAGGTTGAGGCATAGACTACTCGCTTTCGCCTAAACTATTGTAAGGGCAAGGCATGCCCTGCCCCTACGGATAATCGCCCCAATCCTACCAATAGGCGGCGCGCCTTCCTAGCGCCAAAAGAGAACGCCACCGCGTTTTGCTGCGCGGTGGCGTTTCTTAGTGGTATCGGGGGAGTGCTGCTATGCTTCGCCAGCAGCGGTTGGCTGTAATCCTGTTCATCAGTGCCCATTGCCGTTAATGACACCTTCCGCGATACGTTCGCGCTCCTGATATTCCTCAAGCATCCGCTTGACCTCAGGCCGCGTCAAGATCACCGAGCTGTCGTCCTCTTGCAGCAGGTCTTTGGGCACAGGGATGCGCCGCTCCGACAAGAAATCCACCAGCGCGTCGCTAAAGGTGCGGGCGGGTGCTTGGTTGCCGTAAGCCTCTTTGACCTCGCTCAGATGATCGACCAACCACAGATACAAATCGCCTTCGGTGCGGTTGGAGTCGTGCCGGAGCATATCATACTTGCGGATGAGCGATACCGCCGGACGATACACATTGTCGTACCAATCGGCGGCGGCTTCCTCGATACTGACTTCCTGACCACGCGCTTTCTCTAGAAAGCTGCGCTGCAAATGAATGTGGCCGAGCAGGTCGCTGTAGCGCGATGGCTCGGATAGAATGATCGGTTGATGGTGCGGGCGCGTCCGTTGCAGCCCGGTTACAGTCACGAAATCCGCATAGCAAGCGGCATCGTCCAGTTCTTGTGCAGACATGCCGGGATGCAGTTCAATTGGCGTTTGTAACTCGGTGACGTGCGCCTCGATGGTCTTCGCACCCATACGCCGCGCAACGGATACGCGGTGATTGCCGTCGCGCACGAAGTACACATCGCCTACTTTGTAAAGTTCAATCGGTGGCAGTCCGCGCATCCCATTGGCCTCAGCGTAGACGCGGCTCCAACGTTCCTGCATTTTGCCGCTCTTGGGCAAAAAGCTGCTGGTGAAATCACGGTAGCGGCCAACGCTGCCCGCGATCTGATCTATCGGGACGTTTTGCAGCCCTTTGTAAGATTCTTCGCGCAGCCGCAGACGTTCCTTCACGTCGTCAAAGCTGAGAAGTTCGGCAGGCTTTCCACGTAGATGGTTGAGTATGTCGTCCCAAAAGGCGCGCATCCTCGCGCTTTGAAACGCGCTGATGCCTTCCATAAGGCGTACCTGTTGCGATTCATCGCCGGATACCATAGTGTTCCTTAGCATTACCGTTTCTTCATTCCTCAGTGTATACTGTTATTCATCTATCATACAATAGCTTTTTTAACTGATTGTGAAGAAAAGTACATTGTGCGAAATTACTACTATTGTTGTCGAACCTTAACAAGCCCCTCTCAACTCTTTAGCGAAAATTAACAGCGCGCACCTACAATATTTATTTCTAATTCGCACAACACATTATTGGAGTTCTCCAAATTGACCTACATCTTAGTGACTAATGACGACGGCGTTCAAGCGCCCGGTATCTTTGCGTTGGCGACAGCCTTGCGCGAATTGGGTGAGGTTGAAGTGATCGCACCGTCCAACAACCAGAGCGCCAGCGGCCATAAGAAGACGTTGTTTCAGGACATCAAGTTCGAGGAAACCACGCTGCGTGATGGCTCTGCGGCAATTGCGGTTGGTGGTTCTCCGGCGGACTGTATCGCAGTGGCCGCGCTCGGCCTCAAGAAGTGGCCGCCGCGTATCGTGGTTTCGGGCATCAATCGTGGCGCAAATATGGGGCAGGACGTGACCTACAGCGGCACAGTGACCGCCGCGCTGGAATCGACTATACAAGGTGTGCCAGCGGTAGCCGTCTCGCTGGCGAATATGGCTGCGAACGAACCCGAAGACTACGAAACGGCTGCTAAGGTGGCAGTAGACGTGGTTCGCAAAGTCATCGAGAAATCGCTGCCGCCGTTCACCATTTTGAATCTCAACGTCCCCAATGGGCGCGGTGTCAAGGGCTTACGGCTGACGCGGCAGGGTGTCCGTATCTACCGCGACGAGATCGAAGTCAACGACGGATTTGTACGCATCGTCGGGCCAGAGCCGAGCGGCATGGTCGAAGAAGAAGGCACCGATTTATGGGCCGTGCATAACGGTTACGCCAGCCTGACACCCATCTGCCTTGACCTGACCGCGCACCATTTCATCGCTAACATCGGCGCGTGGGATATTCAGTTGAGCAGCACCATCCCCCTACGGCGCGACGAAACGCCAGAGGTTATTGACGAAACGACGATCATGCAGGCCAAGGTCGAGCACAACGGCGCTCAACAGGAAAATGCTGGTAATCAGGTAAATAAGCGGCATCGTCGGGGCGACGAATTCAAATAGACCCGGCAGCAGATACAGCGCCAAGATCGTCAGCGCGCTGAATAACGGCGCGAAGAAAGCCACGCTGCGCTGCTGACGATAGGTTTTCAAGCGCAGCATGTCGATGCCGTGAACACCATACAGCACCAACCAACCGTAGAAACAGCCGAACACGGTTATGGCGCTGCGTGTTGCGTCGAGATTGCCGAACGTCACCATATAGGCGCAGACGTATAACAGCGTCATGGCAACTGCGCCAATTACGCCTGATATAAGAATGTAATCCAGCACGTCACGCCGGAAGCGTTCCATCTTCGAAGGCCGCCACAACTCGAAGGCGATGAACGTCGCAGGCATGTTGACCGTGCCGAAGGTCAGGAAACTGATCTGCACGGGTGTGATCGGGAATGGCAGCGTCAAAAAGCCCACGAACACGAACAGAAAAACCCAATAGGCATTGCGCGTAAGGAACAGTTTGGTTGTGCCGTAGATCGTCTGGGTGATCGAGCGCCCCTCGTGGAAGGCCATCGGCAGCGTAGACATGGCGTTATTCAGCAGCACGATGTCGCCGATGTCTTTGGCGATCTGCGCGCCGTCGTTCATGACGATGGCAAGGTCAGCGGCTTTGAGCGCGGGCACATCGTTGACACCATCGCCCACCATCGCCACGTATTCGCCTTGCTCTTTCAGCGCCATAATCAAGCGGCGCTTGGTATCCGGCTCGATACGGGCGAACACCGTTCCACGCATCGCGGCGGCGGATAGCTCACCATCGGACATCGCCACCAATTGGTCGCCTGTGTAAGCTTGCTCGACCTGCATTCCGGCTTCGGCGGCGATGGCGCGCACCGTCTCGACGTTATCGCCGGAGATGACCTTGAGCTTAACCCCCTGCTCGCTGAAGGCTTGCAGCGTCTCCCGAATATCATCGCGTACCTTATCGCCCATGACAATCAAGGCAAGCGGCTGCGCGGCGTTACCGAGATGTGTGTCAGTGGGTGGCTCGGTTGTCCGTGCGAAGGCCAGCACTCGCAAACCGCCAGCGGCCAGTTCACTAGCCCGACGTGCTAATTCGCTGTTGGGGTCTAGTACGCGCTCCGGCGCACCGAGAATCAGCGTTTCGTCGCTGAACTCTATCGCGCCCCACTTGCGCGCTGATGTGAACGGGATTTCACGGATTTTCTGCGGCTGCGCGGCAGAAGCCCCGTTCGGGTTCGATTGTATATAGGTGTCAATTGCGCCCGCCGTGCGGTTCAAATGAGAAAGGCTGCCGGTATAAGCGCGTAAATAAGCCTGAACTTTGTCCGGCGATACGCCATCGGGCGACAGCACTTCAGTGACGGTCAGTTCGTTGCGCGTAAGTGTCCCGGTCTTGTCGAAGCACAACACTGTCACATTAGCCAGCGACTCGACGGCGTTGACGCGCTGAATCAGCGTTTGGTGACGGGTAATGCGGATCGCGCCGATAGTCAGCGACAGCACGGCCAACAGTACCAACCCCTGCGGCACGAGACTGGTCACGAACACGACTGAGTTCTTGACAATTTCCAAAAACGGCTGATCGAGGCGGTAGCTCTGGATGAACAGCATCGGCACGAGGATGAACATGGCGATGACTGAGAGCTGCACAATCGCGTCGATGCGAACCTGTGTCGGCGTTTTGACGTTCTTGTAGGCTTTGGCGACGGTGGATAAGCGGTTGATGGTACTTTCTTTGCCGACCTTCGTCACCTGCATCACGCCCGTCCCGGCCACCACGAACGAGCCAGAGACCAAATCATTGCCCGCGTCTTTATGCACCGCGTCGGATTCGCCGGTAAGCTGCGATTCGTCCATTTCCAGCGCGTCGCTATGTGCGACACGCCCATCTACCACCAGCCGATCACCGGGTTCGATAGGCAGCATATCGTCTATCACAAGCTGCTTCTGCGGCACGGTGATGAGCTTGCCATCGCGCCAGACTTTGACCTCTTGAGCGGACAGCGCCGCGAGGCTGTCAAGCTTACGCTTGGCGTTGATTTCTTGAATCATGCCCAGAAACGAATTCGAGATGACACTGAAACCCGCGAAGAAGAAAGCAGTGTATTCACGGAAGACCAGCAAGATAATCAACAGTACGGACAGGACGATATTGAACAGGTTGAACACGTTGTCGCGGACGATTTCCCAATAGGTACGCCCGACGCGGGCCTCGTAGTCGTTGCTTTGCCCACGCGCCACGCGCTGCGCGACTTCCGCCGCCGACAGCCCGGAAAAGGTTGGTCGATTAGCTGCCAAATTGATGCTCCAACAAACAGAATATATTGATCTAGTATAACGTGTTCATTATACGGAAAACGAGCGGCGTTTGTGGTGGCAGATGCAGCATGGCTGTCCCTTGAATGGTGAATAGCGCTTTGCTATAATGCCCTTCTCACATTGGCCCTGTAGCTCAATGGCAGAGCAGTTGACTCTTAATCAATTGGTTGTAGGTTCGAGTCCTACCAGGGTCACATTCTAGGACTTTACTCGAACAGGTGGCGGCAACGTCACCTGTTTCGATTCTTGCGGGGTTCTCCGAAATTCCCTCAGCGCCGCTTACCTTCTCGCAGACTTCTCGCAGGTAAGCAAATGGCGGCAGCAAATCCACACGTTCTATCTCGCCCTCAATATTGACGACGACTCTCTCAACGACATTTCGCAGCAGTTCCTTCTGGTCGCTGCGCGATAATGTTTCATACAGTATACCTAATTTTGCAATTATGGTGAGCGCTTCGTCCAGATCGTCGATATAGCTCTCACATCTCTGGTCGAGCAAATCCAGACTTGAGCGCAGTTTATGGCGTTTGTCCTGCCATTCTGCCCATAGATTACGCCAGTTTTCTTCCGTGACCATCGTTGCTGCGTAGAGCCGCAGGACTCTGGCTTCCTCTTCATCGATCTGCTTCAATGCCCGTTCAATCTCGGTACGTTCATCCGGGCGCAGCCGTCCGAGTTTGTCGGCCACTTCGTTGATATAGTAATCACGAATGAGAGGCATTAACGCATCATCGACCTGAACCTGCTGGAGGCGGGAAGCAAGCTGGCTTTCAACCTCGGAACAAAGATAATGAATAGGATGATGATCCAATCGGTAATGCGCAGTGCCACCCCCTGAGCGTCCGGGGTTGGATGTTGAGCCAGTAAGCCGATAGAGTTTACCGCCAGGTTGAGTTGGGTCGAACGGTGACGCAGATAGAAAGATCAGCTTTTTTAACAGATAATCATGTCTGCGCTTGGCGTATTTGTGTCGTGACCGCTTCGCCAAAATTTCCAAGCCCTGCTCAAATTCCTGGGTCGAGACGAGAGGTTCCCAGTCGCCACGCCGCGTTTTGGGGAGAATGCCCAGTTCTTCGTTGACAATCCAGCCCGCGTAAGCCCAATTGTGGAAACTATAAGCCATTGAATTGTAGTTAGCTTTACGTTTTCCATTGGCTTTCACCTCAACAAAAGGACGACCACTGCGGTAGCGATACCCGCGTGTGTGCAGTTCTTCAGCGATTTCAGCCAGTGTCAGGCGATCTTCAAGCAGCAAACCCCACGCCAGTCGCCAGATCGGAACACGTTCGGGATCAGGTTCAATGTGATGGGTGCGTCGCGCATAAGTCTTGCGATGGGGCTGCTCATCTTCGACACTGATATAACCATCAGGCGCACGCCCAATGTAGCCACCGTTGTCACGTTTAGCGTCAACAGCCCCTTTGATTCGCAGGCTAGTCATCATACTCTCACGACGCGCCAAGGTAAATGAAAGTGCGACAATCACACGGTCGTCGGGCGACATCGGATCAAGATCAGGCTGATTGGCAAAACGTACTGATACGCCAAACTCATCCAGTTCATCAATAGCACGCAAGGCTTCAGTGTCATTACGACCAAAACGATCAGCCCGCTCGACAATCACATGGGAGAATTTACCCATCCTAGCATCTTCCAGCATTCGCTGGTAGCCGGTGCGCCGGGGCGTGCGTCCGGTTAATAAGTCCATGTATTCATCAATGACCGGCAGATCCGAGCGATCCAGAACGGATCTCTGGATGAGGTAACGTTGACGCGCCTGTGACGCTTCAGGATTTTGGGCTTCTTCATCGCTGGTACGCAGGTAAACTGCCCATCCTGCGGCAGGTATAATCGTATTTTTCTTTCTCGAACGCGCCATAAATGAATTCATCCGATCCGTTTCTGGACACCATACACCCGATTTCTAGTTCTGTGTTTTTGCGGGTGTTTTTCGTGTAGATTGGGCGGGCAGTTCTTGCCCGGATTTTGCCAGCAGTTCGGCAACGATCATCACCCGTTTGAACAGTTCTTTCGCTTTTGTGTCTGTGTTTCCGGGTGAACGAGAGATCTCGTCAACCACTAGGTCAGGTGTTTGAGACACTGGTCTGGATGGCATTGCGTCACCAACTCCTTTTCAATCCAATTGTATAGATCACCACCTTGCAGATAGAACTCGCCTATGTCCTTACCTTGCGGCACCTGAACGGCGCGAAAACGAGGCGAGAGAGACAGCAAACGATTTGCGCCTTTTTCACCCGCTGCATCACGGTCATAGGCGACGAGAATGGTGTGGCAGTGCGTGAGTTCGGCATACCAGCGTGAGCTGAGGATCGCGGTGGCACTGCTCAACGTCACAACGGCTGCCAGATCACCTGCTTCCTGCCGCGCCAACAGTGCATCGAATTCCCCTTCACAAAATAAGGCGATGTCCCGATCTGCGAGATGGTCAGCGCCATACAATCCGTTGACGTTGCCGCCTTTGATCTGCTGGTATTTCGGTGTGCCATACGCGCGGCGCACTTTCACTGCCCAAAGCGCGCCTGCCGCAAACCAGGGGATGGTAATGCCACACGGGACATCCATCCCTTCGATGGCACGCCACTGACGGAAATCACCGGGTATATACCCCAACCGCGCGGAGCGAATCGTGCGCGTCGTCAAGCCTCTGCTTGTGAGGTAATTCAGCGCGGGTTCACCCACTTCCGACCAGAGGATTTCTTCCGCCTGACTGACAATGTGTTCTGCCCGGTGCTGCCAATCCCATTCTGGTGGTTCGGAGGGGGATTTTAGGCACTTGCGCTCGGACGGTACAGCAGTTGCGGCGGGTTCGCCTAAAACTCGCAGCGCTTCGGTGAAGCTCAAGCGGCGGTAGTTCGTTAACCAGTCCAACGCATCACCACTGGTATCGCAGGCTCCAAAGCAGCGGTAGCCGTTCGCCCACACTGCCAGGCTGAAGCCCTTGTGTTCATTGTGGAAGGGACACTTCCATAAGTAAGCGCGTCCGCCGCGCAGTGGCGCAGGTCCCAAGTCCTGCTCGACCAACCGACGCAGATCACAGGTTTCCTTCAAGTGTTGGGTATCCACCATGCTTTATCTCTCCAAGAATTTCGTCACGCCTGTGACAAAAGCCAAAATGACAAAATTCGATTTATGGCACAGCCGTGACAGAATCAGCAGCAATCAATTCATACTTCTCCGGCGGACGACCCCGCCCGCTGTAGGCATTCTGGACACGGATGATACGCCCATCGTCTTCGAGCGCCTTGAGGGTCTCCAGTACGGTCTTCCGAGGTGAACGGAGGCTGCGATACAAATCGCGCACGGTAGCACTGCCACCGCAGGCTTTGAGCAGACTTAACACACGATTTTCCAGCCGCCCCTCTTCGTTCTCGCCTAAATCCGCCAGCAGGCGGTGAGCCGATGCCCGCCAGTCTTCGACGATCTGCTGGGCACGATACCAGTGGGCCGCTGTCACCTTCGGATGCGGCAGTCCATCATCACCATCCGCCCAGTCCATCGCTGCGATCAGCGTCGCCACCTTAATGGCCTGCACATGCAAACGTCCGTAGACGGCACGCAAGCGGTCATCTAATGAGGAGGTGGGAGCAGTCATCGCCCGCAGCGCCTGTTCATAGGAATGGCAGGCATTCCAGATGTCGGCTGACAGCGACCAGGCTTCGCTGGTTTTCTGCTCACCCAGCGCATCCGGCAGCGGTGGCTCGGGCAGCCGTTCATGCAAACGGCGCAGACGGTTCGCCAGTTCGGTGGGTGTCTGGCTGTCTTTCGGAGCAGGTCGTTCCTTATAGTCCGGCTCCGGCGTGAGCAGTCCGAAGCGGGCGAGATTGCCATTGAACCAGTCGGACGACGACAGCGCCGATGACAGTTCGGCAGGGGTCGCCGCACCCAGAATGGACAATGCCGCGTCCCGGATGACAACCAGTCCTTTGTTGTTGGTGTTGCTGTCCAGATAGGGGGGGCAGTCGTAGAGCGTCATGATGAGTTCTTTCAAGCCCGCCATGTAGTCACGTCCCATCGACTTGAACAGCCCGGAAAGCTCGTCCCGCAGCAGCCCACGCTGCGCGGCATAGCGGTTGCCCTTTTCCAATCTGGCCCGATCCTGCTGTGGGATGTCGGCGAAATTCGGCGGAAGAATGCCGCCGAGCATCGACATGAAGTTCTCCGGCGACCCCGGCTGCGGCATGAGCATGTGCGGGATTGCCAGCCGTGCGACTTCCGAGGCGAGACTCAAGCCCGCCGATTTGCGATAGTAAGTGGATACTGCTACCACCATCAGGTAGAGGTTGGGAAAAACCTGCTGCCGCCAGGGAGTATGGATATAGAGCCTGCGTCCGACAGCAATCGCTGCCAGATACAAGGCTGCTCCCAGATGAAACGCCAGTGGCGTTTCATTGGCGGCGCTGCCCGCCCAGCGC
>Ga0163150_10009028_pt1 | contig 11149 bp, 11 predicted proteins | sample OliLakLV19P2IB_FD_148628 | JGI IMG/M metagenome (GOLD analysis project Ga0163150, IMG submission 148628) | Freshwater microbial mat bacterial communities from Lake Vanda, McMurdo Dry Valleys, Antarctica - Oligotrophic Lake LV.19.P2.IB | ecosystem: Environmental > Aquatic > Freshwater > Lake >...
TGGAACGCACTGGCTGCGCTCCCCCGGAGCGGGAATGCCCCCGGAGTTTTGCCAACGTTTTCTGCACAAGTACGGACTCGCACAGGTAGGATTAAGTCTGTGTTACCAACATTGACTGCACCGTTTTTACTGCGACTTAGCATTTCATCCATACGGCTCACGCGCCCCTATAGGGCTTTCAAGATGAAGCAGCGGCATCCATGCCGCTGCACTTCTTAAAAAACGCCCAATCTCCAGAGAGCGGCAGCAAGCTAAGCTTGCTGCCGCTTTGCAACAGGGAATTCTCCTCAGACGCAGCCTGCTGCGCCCAAACTCGTTGCCCGGCTGTGGACGGTCCAGTTATCCCACGGTTTGCGCGCAGAATTCGAGCGCCAGCAAGCTGGCGCGGAGCCAGCATCCACCGAAAAAGCGGCAGCAAGCTGCCGCAGTCCAAAGCGCAGATCCCCCGATAACTAATGCATGACCGCCTCAAGTCCTTCAGTAATTCACGGGCTGCGGCAGATTGTGCTAGGCTGGTTTGGGTTGAACAACCTAGAGAGAAGGTGGCCAGAACAATGATCGTTGTCCTCTGTGGAGAAGCTTTGCCGCTCAAGGCGAGTTTGATGGAACACCTGCTGCAGAAGAGTTTTTATCTGCGCACGGGTCAGGAATTCGAGCGCCTGGAGCCGGATAAGAACTACGTCGTCGATGCCTCTGCGTCAGTCTCCAGTCTCCAGCCGTGGCGAGAGCGAAGATCGCTCATCGTCTGGATTGGCCACAACGGGCAGGCAGCGAACAGCGAACGAGTCATTGTCGATGAGACGCCTGAGGCTGACGCCCGGGAAGCCTTGAACCAGTGGATTCTGGCGGCCATGCGCCAGCAGGAACGACCGGGTTGGGACGAATACTTTATGAAGATCGCGCAGGTCGCTTCGATGCGCTCCAACTGCATCAAGCGTAGAGTCGGAGCAGTCATTGTCCGCGACCGCAGGATTGTTTCGACCGGATACAACGGAACGCCGCGGGGCACCAAGAATTGTAACGAGGGTGGCTGCCCGCGCTGCAACAGCCTGGCCAGCAGCGGCACTCGGCTGGATGAATGCTTGTGCTCCCACGCCGAAGAGAACGCCATCACGCAAGCCGCTTACCACGGCACCAGCGTAAAGGATGGCCTCCTCTACACCACCTTTGCCCCTTGTCTCATGTGCTCCAAGATGACCATCAATAGCGGAATCATTGAGGTGATTTTCAATGTAGACTACCCGCTCAACGACACCTCGTTTCAACTCTTCGGACAGGCAGGTGTCAAGATCCGGCGGCACCGCCTGGACTAGCTCTGCCGAGGCTCGCGGGTCACCTTCTCAAGCAGCCACGGATTGCCGTCCATCGGGTTGGTCCGCCGCTGACTCAAACAAATCTCCGGCTCGCCTTGAGCGCGAGACGCACAATCGTAATTCCTGAATTAAGCGACAAGGAGGCAATATGTCCCTGATAAAGAGATTGCTTGGCCTGGACGTGGCTTCCCACTTGGAAAGAGCTGAAAAGTACGAGCGGGCTGGAAAGCTGGGGATGGCGCAACTCGAACTCGAACAGGCGCTGGAAATTGCCGGAGCGGCTGACGCCGAGCAGCGGGAGCAGATCAACGCGAGAATGGATGCGCTGGCTGCCAAACAGCATGAAGATGCTGAAGCGCGGGCCTTTGAAGCGCTGAAAGCGGGCGATCACCAACAGGCCCGGTATCATTTCAACGTGGCTCTTTCGAAGCTTGATGAGGACAGCCCCGCCTACAACCGCATCCTGGATCGACTGAACTCGCTACCGGAGGAACCGATTGAGAGCGGGCTGGAGAGCAAGCTGTTTGGAACGGATGCGGGTGTCGACTTTGTCGATCGGCAGCGTACCCTGGAGTTCTGGAAGTCCGGTGTGCCACCGTACAAAGAGGAGTACTACTTCAACAAGGCGTTGACTTCGGAACTCGTGCTGGCACAGTCCGAGCAGGTGATCAAAAATCCGGAGGACGCCGATGCCTGTTTTAACTTTGGAGTGACGCTGGCTCAGTTGGGCCTCGTCAACAAAGCGCTCGACCAGATCCGGCGCTTTGTCGAACTGAAACCCGACGACCGCGATGGCCACTATTTTCTGGCCAATCTCCTGGCCGACCAGGGCTACGACGATGAGGCCGTGCGCGAGTTTGAGAAAACCATCGCTCTTGATCCCAACTTCCGCGAAGCCTATTTTTATCTCGGGCAGCACTATCTCAACCTGGACGACGCACAGCAAGCGGAACGCATCTTCACGCATCTGCTCAAGCAGGATCAGGTCAGCGAGCTGGCCGAAGAAGTCCGCGCCCAAGTGGATCTCATTCACGCAAAGAGCCCTTCGCGCACAACGCAGCCGGCTTGAAACGACGGTTCGCAAGCGGTACGGTTCGGAACCCTCACTGGCCCGCTCGTCGCCCGGTAGCAGGACTCGATGCAACCGGCCGAGACGAATGTCAACGTCAGAGTTTCCTTCTATTGACAGCCTTACTAAATGTGGGAGGCGCTGTCCCAGTGGCGCCCTCGAAGGACCTATCAGGAAAGCAAGATCGCCGCGCGGGTGTGAGCGGGCACACGCGCGCTTCCTGCATTTTCACAAACGTGGCGCCGCGCCGCAGCACGAAAGACTTCCTTGAAACGCCGGAGGTCAGAGACAGACGTCCACACGCTCTCTCACTGCCTGCTAAGCGATCCTAATCAGACGCTTGAAAAGGAGAGCAGATTACAAATCCTGTCTTGCTTTGCGGCTTCTCGACGAAGTTCACATCATCGCGAATGGAACACGAAAACAAGACAGAAACTGCCTTTACAAGCATCTGCCAGCATGCTACTCTCCACCGCGTTTCTGGCAGGCTGCCCTTTCCATCAGCGTGGATTGGCCGGACTAATCCCCAAATTGATTCCCCGCCCACCTGTCTGGGCCGCTAGCTCAATTGGCAGAGCAACTGACTCTTAATCAGTAGGTTTCCGGTTCGATTCCGGAGCGGCTCACCACTAACTCAAATAAAAACATCAGTTTAGAAACACAGTGACTCGGCGGAATTTTCCAGAGATCTGGTCTAGTAAGCACATAGTAAGCGGGTAACGCCTGGAGCACGGTTGCCCTACAGATGATGCTTCCTCACTTCGATGATGCAGCAAAAGCGCTGCACTAGACGAAAAGGAAAGGCGGGCCGGAGCCCGCCCGTGGTTAGGGAAAGTCCGTGCGCCCATGCCGGAAGCGGCTGCGGCTTGTGCTGTGGTTCTCTTGCTGTTGTCCTGAGAAACCTTAGTGCAAGTTGCACTAGGGTTTTTCTTGCCTCGTTCGCCAGACTGCCCGTCTGCTGACTTCCCTGAAGTCTTTGCCTGTTCCGCAACCGGCCTGTAAGCAGCCGCGTTGCACTCCTCACTCAGGAAGAGAACTTGGCGGGTGAAGAGATGGAATATCCATCTGCTTTTTGTTTGCCCAGTCTCCCCACTGCGAGCCTGCCAGGCTGCGTTCGTGGTGTCCCTGAATCCTCACCGTAGGCACCTAGACGAGAGTCAGCGGGCAATGGTTGCGGCACGGCTAGCAACTCTTAGAGACGGACATGGACGCATCACTGAGGCAGGGAATAACTGGCTCACGGAATTGGAAGTGAAGATTTGAGCGCCATTTCTCCATGTGTCGCGGCCTTCTCCGACATCGCTTACGGGCGCCGGGTAAACTACCGGGCTGCCCAACTATCCCTACTCACTGGACTGTGATTTGATCGGCCACGTCGTTGAGGGCTTTTTTAAGTTCAGTATCAAGTAACTGGTGTACCTTATGTGGATCGCTGACGCTAGCCAGTAGCGAAGCCAGCCGATCGGGAATGTTCAGAACGCCGTCACGAATCAGCCTCGCCTTTTCAAACCAAACGCGCTCGACTTCGGAGCGCTCGATCAGCTTCCCCCGTTTCACGTCTAACGCCATCTTTTCCCGCTCGACCGCAATTTTTTCGCGACGAGCTGCAAAGTTCGCGCGGGCCGTCCGCGCCTCGTAAAGCGAAACCATCTGCCCGGACTTAACCTCTTTCGTTGGCTTCACGCCGCCTGCGAGCTTCGCGTTTCCGCCTTCCGACTGGCCCGGATCGATACCTTGCTTTAGCGCTGCGTCCGCTTCCTCTGGGTCAATCTTTTTCCCGTGCAGTTTCACCAGCCCCGACTTGATATGCTTCCGGACAGCGGTGTCGGAAACATTCTTCTGTCGCGCATACGCTCGAATCGAAAGTAATTTTTGACTCAAATTAGTCCTCCCAAAAAGATAGAGAAATCGCCGAACCCATGCTGTCGAGTTGCGCCGCCATCTCGCCAATTTCGATCATACCGGCTGCAACGCCGGCAGACTTTTCCCAAAGTTCCGCCATGACACCCTCGAACCAATCACACAGCTGGCCGGATGCCGAACAATCAAACTGCTCGAATCGGCTGTTTTGATTAAAGTTCATCGAGCCGCGGATCAAAACATCCAGCTTTGGCCCGCGAATCATGGCAATCTTCGCGTGATTCAAGGTTTGCCGGACCGCATCCGGCCCGAAGCGGGCCACAACAGAACGGATGAACGCCGGGCGATTCTTCAAGCATCCCCGATCGACTACCAACCGAAAACGCGACAGCCGACCGTCATTTATCAGCGACTCCAACAGATCCGTTTCATATTCGGCGATCACCCAACTCCAGCAATCCAGTTGAAAAGGCGCTCCGCAATGCTCAGCCGCCGCCAAAACCAAATCCACCATCGACGCCTGGCCCTTGGTCAGTCCAAAAACATGGACACCCTCATCCAAGTCTTGCAATAACTCACGAGCAACCGCCAACGTCAAACCCGCGTTCCGCTGCCGTGCCGCGATCACACAGGAGGCGCGCTTGGTCAACCAACTTGGCTCAAAATGTGTGCGAACCCTTTTTGGCATGGTCTGTCACTAGCGCTATCGAGGGCTGCCGGCACCTACTGTGCGCAAAGTCGTTCCACAGTACCTTAAATGTTTTGAAGGAGGCCGCCGGCCGATCCGACAGCCCCCACCTCCTCACGATTGCGCCGCGGTAACGCTCTCGTGAAACGAAACCTAAAACCAAAAATGGCCGTCCTGCTCGCGTGAAAGGAGAACCACCCCACTTCCACGGCGCCAGAGAGACGGCACCGAGTGTGCAAACACTCCTCTGGTGACTCAAGGTTTATGCGCCAGGATTCCGATAAACTCCTCTCCAATCGATCACGCCCAAACCAAATTCGTGAACGCAGCGCATCTGAAGCCCGAGAATGTCCCAACCAGCTCGTGTCTCAATCCGCGGTCCCCGTGCGCCATCGAGGAATGCAATCTCGAAAACCGCCGCCGATGCTGGGCTCACCGCCAAATACCAGGCGAGTGTGCTTGCTGCATCCAAGCGGCTTTCCGCTAAAACTGCCAGACTCCCCGTATGAGGGTTCACGGCGTCCGCGGTCGGCGGATAGACGACAGAAATTTGTTTTCTCGCTAAGACCTCCTTTGTTGCCGGAACCAGTAAAAACCGGGGCACCAGTCCCAAAGTGCTGCTGCCATCCAAATTTTTCTGCAACCGGATCGCGAGCAACCCTGCTGTGATTGTGCTCTCGCTAATTGCTCCCCCAGATCCCAAGTTCCCATGGCCCGCATCGAACAAATTCAATCCGTCGCTCATCATTGGCCCAAGTCCGGAGTTCAATTGCAGAAGGCGAACCGCTTCATCGCCTTCTTTTCGGGCAGCGGCTTTGCCGAATTCGTCCGGAAGTCTTAGCAGCGCTTCCAAGTCATCATTCCGTAGACTTTGATCGGAGAATGCCGCTTGTCTCGCGAATTGTTTCGGTGTGTAGGTTTCAGCTTCTGAGTGAACTGGAGCATGCAAAATTTCAGCGTGTTCGTTCAACTCCAGAAGGTCCGAAACGCCTTGGAACTTGACAACCGACTTAGGCCGAAAATCCCGGGCGTCGCTGACGCGGAACAACTCTTTGATTGGCGATTGGTTTTCGGCGTAGGAGTCCGCCAGGCGCCGAGCACCGGTCGCAGTGAATAAATTTGGATGGTCGGAAGTCGTCTGAAAAGCGAGCTGTGCAATCTCGGAGTCTCGCTTGCCTTGAGTCCGATGGCCGCGGATTTCTAAGTCCCGCCGAGTAACTTCCATCAAGCTCAGCGTCCGCTCAAATTGCCCCTTCGGGAATGCATACCTGTTCGGGCTGAATCTGTTCAATATCAGGTCTTGAAGCCCGCTGCGTTCCGTTTGGCCGCCGTCGCGTGTGATGGAAGCGTTAGACGAGCGGATCGGGTTGGCTTCAGAATTTTCAGCTAACTTATCGAGGATTTTTAGCCCAGCTTCGGCCTTCGTCAAGCCTTGCTGGACAAGGGATTCGGCGAATTCTGCCGACAGGCCAACGCATTTCGCGCGCTGGTGAATTGTCGGGCCGTCGGGGTTGTCGATTGCTGGGTGGTTCGTTTGCATGATTTCCTCTCTAGGTATGATTTCAACTTCGGAATAAAGTAACTGCTCGTCGCGTTGCTGCTGTAAAAATTGGCTGCCGGGATCAGCCGGAACGGGGACAACTGAGATCTCGGCCGGTTCCCAGTCAACGGCCAGGAAGCTTTTTTCTTGGTCATTTTCCTTCGTCACGTCTCGCAACTTGTGAATCACTGCGCCCATCGAGACATTGCGCAAAATCTTGTTACTAATATCTCGAAAAACCGGCTCAACGTCTGCACGGTCACTGAATCGAAGTTTTGCCTTGCCCTGCCCGTTCTCGATCCAAGCTTCTTCGACCACACCCAAAACGGATTGAGCCGAAAAATCGTTGTGCGCGTTGAGAACTGGCGCGCCTGATTGCAGGCGCCCGAGCCGGACGTGTTCCGGATCCATGGAAAATTGCAGGTTGTAAGAGCCGTTCATCCACGAATAGCGTTTGACGACGGTGCCGGTGTACCAAATCGCCTCGACGGTCCGGGATTTGGCGTCGATTGATCCAGCGGCCAACTCGACATTGAGCATTTGCCTCGGGATCTTCAATTTTTCTGCCGTAAAGCCAACCTCCTCGTATGAAATGGGCCGCCGTTTTCGCGCTGAGGAAGAGTCAGCACGCCAGAGAGACGGCCTGCCGCCTGGGTAAGGACAGGCGGCCTCTGGTAACCTCAGTGCGTCATTCCTGCGGGCTTGGCCGCCGCGAGCGCCTGCACACGAAGGTAATCCTCAAGCAGCCCTGCTGCCAGCTCGCCGCCAACCTCAGGACGGCTCAGCAGCGCCAGCGCCAGGCTTTGCCCGGATTCTTTGCCTAGTGGCTGCAAAAACGAAAGCGCGTTCGCACCCTCAGGCAGGCCCGCTAGCGCCTCACGCAAAATGTCGACCTCGACCCATACCCGAAGGCCGAACGGCTCTGCCGACAGCTGAAGCAAAAATGGTGGTGCTTGTTTGTCCTTCATTCGGCCCCCTCAAAAATTAATGCCGGTTCTCTGTATAAAACCCAAGCCGTCGATCAACTGATGGACCGCCACCGTCTTCGACGGCTCGGGAACGCGAGAACTAGCCCCCGGGAAAAGGAGTTCCGGCCTGAACCTCGCGGCTCAAGGAAAACGTCTCGCGAAAACCAGGTATACGAAATTGACACCTTTTGATCCATGGCCTCACTCGCCTTTTCGGCGTTTTTCAGGCGGCAGGACTTTTTAAGGTAGAGCAAAAACCGAGTTTGCTTAACCTCGTGCTGTTTCCACCGCTCCAGGTAGTGCGGTACAGCAACCTCTAAAGAGGGTTGCTGCTTAACCGCACTACCCCTGAAGCTGGCAAGCGGTCCGGCAATTCCAAATAGCTTGCTCAACCTTTGCTTGACTACTTGCTTTTTACCCCTCATCGTCGATCCGTTTCACCCACACAACAGGCCTGTTTCCCCGCTCTCCCGGGTAGACTTCTTTCCTGGGCCTCTCGGCCGTAGACAACAGAGCAACTCGTGATAGTTTGCCGTTGACCATCCGCCGGCGCAGTCGGCAAGCGTCATTCACATACTGCTGAGCTGTCCGTTGGCAAACTGCAAAGGCGCCTTCAGCGTCACGGATTAATACTTGCTTGTCCATCCCCTCACTAGGAATCAGTGCCAGGAAGGAGGCATCTGAGTACAGCGCTGCCCCTTGTTCAGATAAAGTCTCCGCGTCCGCATCACGCCAAACCATTTGCCCGTTTTTTCCGTGCGCTATCATCCTGACGTTCGTTCGTTTGCCGTCTGAGTCGTACCAGTCCAGTTTTCGCCAGCGCTTGGTGCATGCCATTTCGAACAGTCCCGGAGCGGTTGCACGCAGAGCGATGATCTCCCGGGCCCAGTTCGCTAGGTCGGCACTGCCGGCACCCAGGTAGGCTAGTTCTCCACCTGTCCAGTCCTTACGTTCCTTTGACGGCTTGGCAATGTGGTGAGTGACGATGGCTAGGCAATGCGCTTCAGCCAAGATAGGGTTCAATGTGTTACGAAAGAATTTAGCAACCTGTTCCTGATCGTTCAGATCCGCGCCGAAGTAGGCAGAAAGCGGGTTTAACCAAAGAATGTCAGGTGAGAGTTGTTTGAGTAAAGGCAGGACGAAGGAACGCAGGAAACCGACGCCGGTGCGAGCTCGCTCAGTGACGACTAGGACCGAGTTACGAAGAATTTCCTTTTCTGCCTCGGTCGGTTGTATGACTGAGAGAACGCCGCCGCGCATGTCTGCCAAATCGCCGTCATCATCTTCAGCCTGAACGATGAGACTCTTGAGCGGCTTTAAGGGATGAAAGCCTAGACAGTCGCGGCCCAACCCCCAGGTAAAGGCCAGGGTCGCGCACAAGGTGCTTTTCCCGGCTCCTGTAGGCCCGACGACCAAACATCCACTGCCACGGGTCAGCCAGCGCCCAGGCCCGACAACGACGGATTTGTCATCCTGCTCAATCTTGATATCAAGCCAAGGTCTGGCTTGCGGTAAGGATTCTTCCGGCTCTTCTTCCTGCTCTTTCGGTGGCAACTTCGGTAAGTCAAAGGCCTCAATCATTCGCTCAGTCGGACATCCAGACATGCATTTGAACGCACCATTCTTAAAGAGCACGACAGCACCGTTACTGCCTGTGGATACACCATCGTGGCAAATTCCCTGACAATGAATTGTACCGTCTGGACGAGTGAAGCTTGTCGAGTGTGACTCAATTCTTAGACGTAATTCGTCAAAGATCTGCCGGCGCGTCGTCAGCTTATTGGACTTAGGTGTTTCGGTGTGCTGGCTGTCACCATTGTTTGCCGCGCCTTGGGCAGTATGGTGACCGTTCAGTCCGTAGACCTTCTTAAGCAGATAATCGATTGCAGGCTGGCGAGATTGACAGCTGGTCGGAGAGCCTGAAAGATGCATTCCCGTTACAGTGAAGAAACGCTTTTTGTCGTAGACTTCAATTCTGCCAGTTTTGTACTTTTCGTTCTTGCCAAGATGGCCGTTCAATCCAGCTTTGAGAAAGGCTTTCAACCCCTCATGAGAAGGACTAATTTCAGTGTAGGAGTCTATTTTTTCAATAAACTCTTGGGCCCAGTCAGCAATCACGCCTTGATCGCTCAGACAGTCATCAAAATCGGCCCCCATGTACGGGTCGTCTTTGCTGAACATAAAACCGACGCCGGCACACCCAAGGCGTTTGAAGCCAGCAACCGCGGTTTTAAAATCGCACCATGTCTCCGGATTATCGGACTCAGCTAGTTTGCCTGTTTTAGCTTGGATCGGAAGCTTGGTTTCTTTGCCGTTGCGCTCTTCGTACCTCCAACAGACCCATTGCTCCAGATCCTTAAGCTCCTGTGGTACATTCGCGAGGTCGGCAATATTCACTTGGGTTTAACCTCAACGCACCTAAAACCGTAATTCCTGAGGATTCGCTTCAGGAGCAGCCGGAGCATGTAGCTTGGCTCCGGCTGGCCCGGCTTACTTGGCAACGCCTGGATAACTAATTCAAATTTCTCAGACTTCATTTCGATGCCCTAGAAGGGAATGTCATCATCCGTGATTCCCGGATCACCATCGTCTGGCACTGGAACGCGAACAGGTTCCGGTGCTGCAGGCTTTGGCGGAGCAGCTGCCCGGCACCGAATGGCTTCGACGCTATCGCCCTTGAAATCCACTAGCGTTGGGAACAAAGTGATTTTGCTCCCAGGCCAGTCGTCGGTGTTGTCTGAGCCGAGCGCCTTTTCGATACTTATAAAGTTGGTCAGATTCAGGATCAGTTGCTTTTCTGTTCCCTTGAAAGAGACAACGACCTTCCTGTCGTTTTCGATTTTCTCGTAGTCGACGCTCTTGATGGTGACTATGACTGGCTTGCCAGTCAGGTCTGCAGCCTTCAAATACTTAGAAGGAAATGCTTCTGATCTTTTCATTTTCATTCTCCTGTGTTCGCCTAGCGTAAAGCCGCAGCGTGTGGCGCTTTTGATTGAGTTTTTGTGTGAAGTTGGATTAATCTAGAACTGACTTTTTTGGTTACCTCCTTTCAAAGCCCGGTGTGCAGCCGGGCTTTTTCTTTACGCACTCACTTCGAACGGCTGACTGGTACTTGTGCGCCGCTGCGCATTCAGCCAAGCGTCAAGGTCGCAGATGCGGTAGTAAACGCGACTGCCAATCTTGTGGTAAGCCGGACCCTGGCCAGTGATCCGCCATTTCTCAAGAGTTCTTGGACTTACGTTGAGACGCTCGGCAGCGTCGTCCTGGTCTCTGAGTTCGTTAGGTTCTGCCATCATCGGATACCTCGCTTCCTTCTACGTTGCGGTTCGACGTAGTTATGCCGCGAATCCGGATTGAATTCTCTAAAAGGTAAGTTTTTTTATTAGGGTAAGTTGGAAAGGCGCTCTGGGTGCGGATCTTCAGGTACGTAGCGGGAGGACTTACGGTAAGTCGGAAGGAATTAGGGTAAGTGGCTTCGGAAACAATTTTTTGGCTTTAGACACTAAAGACTGGAAATCACCTGGATGTTTCATTGCTGCCAGACACCAGGTTTTACCTTTCTTGGTAAGCCAAGGGTCATCGTTAAACGTGTCCTTTCGGTAAGGGTGAATGAAATCTGCCGGGTGTTGTTGATATCGTCTGGCTGTCGGCGCGACTGCGCCGGGAGGACAGCCAATGATATCAGCACAGCCATCGCAGTCTCCCCTCATC
>Ga0163150_10009034_pt1 | contig 11143 bp, 10 predicted proteins | sample OliLakLV19P2IB_FD_148628 | JGI IMG/M metagenome (GOLD analysis project Ga0163150, IMG submission 148628) | Freshwater microbial mat bacterial communities from Lake Vanda, McMurdo Dry Valleys, Antarctica - Oligotrophic Lake LV.19.P2.IB | ecosystem: Environmental > Aquatic > Freshwater > Lake >...
GTCACGAGCAAATCCACCGCCGGCATCTCCTGTCGGTGCATCCGGAACGATTCGGAATCACGCGGCGCAGGCGATTGCGGTTGACGGCGTTTCCAGCGGCACGCATGCCGACGGCCATGCCGAGTCGCGCCTGACGGACGTCATTGTCGACACATTGGATGGAAAAAAGTGCATCGGCGTGGCGCTCGCGCCCTTTCCGCGCGCGATCGAACTCGGCGGCGGTCTGGAGTTTCTGGCCGGCCCGCAGTCCGTGACGTCGGGACGTAATTTCACTCGTCAGCGGGTTTCCGTGACGGCGAGGCGCTTGCGGCCCTTGGCGCGGCGGCGCTTCAGGACCTGGCGGCCTGACTTCGTGGCCATGCGGGCGCGGAACCCGTGCGTGCGCTTGCGCTTGATCTTGCTCGGCTGGTAGGTGCGCTTCGTGGCCATGATCCCAAACCTTTGAAATTAAAGGGACTACAGATGTCAACAAAGGGCGGCAAGGTTACGGAGCCGGTCCATTTCTGTCAACCATATGGGGCTGTGGATAACTCTGGCGCGGTGACGATTGCGGCCTTAGACTCAGGCCCGTTCCGGCGTCGGATTTATAAAACGGGGATCCGCTCGTGCAGGACTCGCTTTGGCGTCAGTGTCTCCAGCATCTCGAAAAAGAGGTGCCGGAGCAGCAGTTCAACACCTGGGTCCGGCCCCTGCAGGCCGTCGAGCGCGACGGCTCTCTGCATCTGCTTGCGCCAAACCGCTTCGTCGTCACCTGGATCGAGAACAATCTCTACGGGCGTATCGCGGAATTGATCGGCGGCGCCGGCAGCGGCGGAAGCCCGCGGGTCACGCTCGAGGTCGGCTCGCGGCGAGACGATACGCCGGCGCCCGAAGCCACAAACGCGCCCGTTTCTGCGGTAAAACCGCGTGAGCCGCAGCTGGTTGGCGGCCGTTTCAATCCGGATTTCACGTTCGCGAGCTTCGTCGAGGGCAAGAGCAACCAGCTTGCACGCGCAGCCGCCGTACAGGTCGGCGAAAACCCCGGCCGCGCGTATAACCCGCTTTTCATCTACGGCGGCGTCGGCCTCGGCAAGACCCATCTAATGCAAGCCGTCGGCAATCTGATGCGCCAGCGAAACCCCGCCGCGCGCATCGCTTACATCCACAGCGAGCGATTCGTCAGCGAAATGGTGCGGGCGCTCCAGCACAACACGATGGCGGAGTTCAAGCAGACCTACCGCACGCTCGACGCGCTGCTGATCGACGACATTCAGTTCTTCGCCGGCAAGGACCGCTCGCAGGAAGAGTTCTTCCACACGTTTAACGCCCTCTTCGAGGGCCAGCAGCAGATCATCCTGTCCTGCGACCGCTATCCCAAGGAGGTCACCGGCCTCGAAGAGCGGCTGAAATCCCGCTTCGGCTGGGGTTTGACGGTCGCAATCGAGCCGCCGGAACTCGAAACCTGTGTGGCCATCCTGATGGCGAAGGCCCAGGCCGCGGGCGGCGATTTACCCGAAGAAGTGGCTTTTTTCATCGCAAAACGCATCCGTTCCAATGTCCGCGAGCTCGAGGGCGCGCTCCGCCGCGTGCTCGCCACTTCGCGTTTTACGGGCCGGGCGGTCACGCTCGAACTCGCGCGTGAGGCGCTCAAGGACCTGCTCGCCGCGCAGGAACGACTCGTCACCATCGAGAACATCCAGAAGACGGTCGCGGAGTACTACAAGATCCGCGTCGCGGATCTCCTCTCGAAGCGCCGTAGCCGCTCCATCGCCCGTCCGCGCCAGGTCGCGATGGCGCTTGCTCGTGAACTCACCAATCACAGCCTCCCTGAAATCGGCGACGCTTTTGGCGGCCGCGATCACACCACCGTAATGCACGCCTGCGACCGCATTAAAGACCTTCGCGAAATCGAGCGCCGCGCCAGCGAGGATTACCTCAACCTCTTGAGAATCCTGACCAACTGATGTGGATAATGTGTGGGGTGCGGTGGGGTGTTTTTCGCTACACAGACATTCCACAGGGATAGCATAGGAACGAAGCGGTCGGGACACCGGGTTGTACTTCGCGCAAGCCGTTCTCGCCTGTCGCTTTTCCGTGCTTTTCCACTGAAAATGCGCTGCTCTGTTACTACTACAGTCATAAGAAATGATTCCTGTTAGATCTGAAGAACGATCAATCACTCCAGGTGCACAGATGAAATTCAGCGCCGAACGCGAAAGCCTGCTCGCCGCCCTGCAATCGGTCATCGGCGTGGTGGAGCGCCGGCAGACGATGCCGATCCTTGCAAACCTTCTGCTGTCGGCCGAACAAGGGAAACTTTCGGTGACGGCGACTGACCTTGAGGTGGAGCTCGTGGCGAGCGCTGCGATTAAATCCGGCGCCGACGGTCGCCTCACCCTGCCCGGCCGGAAGCTTCTCGATATCTGCCGCTCGCTGCCGGAAGGTGTGACGCTTACGGCGACTCAGGACGGGGACAAAATGACGCTCAAAGCCGGAAAAAGCCGTTTCGTGCTGGCGACGCTCCCCGCCGCTGACTTTCCAGTGATTGATGAGCTTGCCCAGCAGCAAGTCCTGAATCTCGCGCAGGCGGACCTCCGACGCCTCCTGGATAAAACCCACTTTTCCATGGCCCAGCAGGACGTCCGCTATTACCTGAACGGGATGTTGCTTGAAACGGACGGGAAAATGCTGCGAACGGTCGCGACTGACGGGCATCGTCTGGCATTGTGCGAAATGGATCTGCCGTCGAAGGGCGGCAGCCAACAAGTCATTATTCCGCGCAAAGGCGTCCTGGAACTGCAGCGTCTTCTGGGCACGGAGGGCGATGTCGCAATTACAATTGGAAGCAACCACATTCGCGCGCAGATCGGCGACGTTCGCTTCACTTCGAAGCTGATCGATGGCAGATTCCCGGAGTATAGCCGCGTGATTCCCGCCGCACCTGCCAAAGCGGTGATTGCCGATCGCGAGGTCCTCCGCTCGGCCCTGCAACGGACCGCAATTCTCGCGAATGAGAAATACCGCGGGATCCGGCTGGCTCTGAAGAAGAACTCGCTGACCCTTCAAGCGCATAACCCGGAACAGGAAGAAGCCGAAGAACAGGTCGAGGTAAATTACATAGGCGACGAGCTCGAAGTTGGTTTCAACGTCAGCTATTTGCTGGATGCGCTTGCCGCGGTCGACGGCAATGAAGTCGAAATCGGTGTGACCGACGGTAACTCGAGCTGCCTGGTGCGTGCCCCCGGGGCGACGAGCGCCCGGTACGTCGTGATGCCGATGCGGCTCTAAGGGTTCCATGCCCCTCGGCTGGTTTCGCGCCGAGAATTTTCGCTGCCTGTCCGGTGTCGAGCTGGAACTCGACCCGGGCGCCAATCTCTTCGTCGGGCCGAATGCTTCGGGCAAGACCAGCCTGCTCGAGGCCGCTTTCTTCCTGAGCCGCGGTCGATCCTTCCGCAGTCGCCGGCGCGATGCGTTGATCCGCCATGGGCACGATGCGTTTGTACTGACCGGTCAGAGCCTGGCGGGCCCGGCCCCAGCGGTGCTCGGCGTGCGCGCGGGCCGGGTCGGCACGGAGTGGCATGTCGGCGGCGCGGTCGCATCCGGCATCGCCGACCTGGCCGAACAGTTCGCGGCCCAGGTCATCGATCCCGAAGTCCACAAGCTGCTGGAAGAAGGCCCCGGTCGCCGGCGCCGGTTCCTCGACTGGGGTGTGTTCCACGTGGAACCTCAGTTTCTGCCGACCTGGCGTCGTTACCATCAGGCCCTGCGGCAACGAAATGCGGCCCTCAAGCAGGATGGCAGCGACGATGACCTTGCCGCCTGGGAACAGGAGCTCGCAACTAACGGCGAGGCGCTGGTGCGACAGCGGGAATCCTACCTGGCGCGAATCGCGGGGCCGCTGGGGGAAATCGGCGGATCCCTGCTTGATCGCCCCATCACTCTCGCCCATCAGGCTGGCTGGGATTCCGACCGGCCTCTGCTGGAGGTCCTGCGCGCCGATCGCCGGCGGGACCGCCGTTATCGCGCCACGCAAGCCGGCCCGCATCGGGGAGACGTGATCGTCCAGGTGGATGGGCGTGCGGTCAAGGACCATGTCTCGCGCGGACAGCAAAAACTGGTTGCGGCCGGGCTCATGATCGCCCAGCTCGAAGTCCAGGAGCAGGAAAAGCCGGGGCGGTCCGCGCTGCTCCTCGACGACCCCGCCGCGGAACTGGATCGCACGAATCTCGCGCGCTTGATGCAGATCGTGCATCGAATGCCCGGGCAGCTTTGGGTGACTTCATTACGCGCCGATATCGAGGGCTTGCCGAGTGGCGCGCGCTTGTTCCACGTGGAACAGGGGGGAATTCGACCAGTGTAACGACACGTTGCCGGCATGATAGCGCCATGATCGACGATTATAGGTGCATATCGGCACATTATCTCGGACGACAAATCGGCAACCGCCAAAAACGCGCCCTCCGCGTCAGTAATTGCCGGCCGCAATTCCGAATTGTTCATCGCCATGGACGCCGAACGCCCGAGGACATCGCGCGCAAATCGGCGCGCATGACTTTGCGGGAATGGCGTTCACTCGCCACGCGGTGAAGGCATAAATTCAGCCCCCCCTTTCGCGCCGGATTTCAAGCGATGCGCACGACACGGATTTGTCTCGCCTTTCTCCTGCTTTGCGGCTGCAACCGCGCCGCCGATGACGCCACAGTTCCTTCGGCCGCGCAGGCGACGGCGCCCGAGTTCGGCGAACGCTGGCAGTATCCGCGCGAGCGCGCCGTCGACGGCCGACGTGTGATCGTTCATGCGCCGCAGATCCGCAGCTGGGACAATTTCGAACACTTCACCGTCCAAGTCGCGATTGAATCAGTCGAAAAAGATGCGGCGGCACGCCATGGCGTGGTGGAAATGTCGGGTGACACCGTCGTGGATCTCGAAGAGCGGCTCGTCAAGGTGGCGCAGCCGAAAGTCCATCGCGTGACATTCACCGACGCGGAATCCTCGCTGGAGCATGAAAACCGTATCCCCGCGGCCGTCGAGCGCGAACTACTCGAGGTTCCGCTGGACGTCTTCCTGTATCACCTCGCGGACGGCGTGATCGAATCGCCGCCACCCGCCGGATTCGAGGCGCGCCGCGAATGAATCGCGCACGAATTTCGATCTCAATGTCGACAACGGTACGACCGCGATGGACTTGGCCGTGGTCTGGAGTCCGGGCGAGGAGCGCATGACGGGGTTCGAGTTGTACGGCGGCCTGCGCTACGTCAGCAACGACTTCAGTCTCGTCGCCGACCCGGTTCCGCCCGCCCTGCCGACGGTCACGACCGGCAGCGATTCGGGCTATTACGATGCGCTGCTCGGCGCGCGATTCATGGCGCCGCTCTCGGAACACTGGCGGCTCACGTTCAGCGGAGACATCTCCGGCGGTGACACCGAAGGGACTTTCAGCGTCGCCGCCTATGCCGGCTACCGGACGGGCTAGCACGACTTTATCGGTGGCTACAAGCACTTTGAAATGGACCTGGAATCGGGCAACGGAGGGGACCTGACGGTGACCCTGTCGGGTCCGCTAATCGCCCACGGCTTCAGTTTCTGATCGGAGGGTCCCGGCTAGCGGCAAGCAACTGAAAAACAAAGTAAAAACAGGACTTTTCTGCTAGAATTTCCGGATCATGTTGGCAGGCCAAGAGACTCCCGGGAAGGACCCGTACGACTCCACCAAAATCAAGGTGTTGAAGGGGCTCGAGGCGGTCCGCAAACGGCCCGGCATGTACATCGGCGACACCGATGACGGCACCGGCCTTCATCACATGGTTTTCGAGGTCGTCGATAACTCGATCGACGAGGCCCTCGGGGGTCATTGCGACCGCATCGTCGTAACCATCCATGCGGACGAATCCGTCACCGTGACCGACAACGGACGCGGCATTCCGACGGACATTCACGCCGAGGAAAACCGTTCCGCCGCCGAAGTCATCATGACCGTGCTGCACGCCGGCGCAAAATTCGACGACAACTCCTACAAGGTCGCGGGCGGCCTGCACGGTGTCGGCGTTTCGGTCGTCAATGCGCTGTCCGGATTGCTCACGCTCACGATTTCGCGCGACGGCAAGCTGCACCGGCAGCAGTACAAATTGGGCGAGCCGCAAGGCCCGCTCACCGTGGTCGGGACGACGGCGGACCGGGGCACGACGATCCGCTTCAAGCCCAGCAACACGATCTTCACGAACACGACCTTCTCCTACGACTGGCTGGCGAAGCGCCTCCGCGAGCTTTCGTTCCTGAATTCGGGCGTGCGCATCGAGCTCATCGACGAGCGCGAGGACAAGAACGACGTGTTCGAGCACCAGGGCGGCGTCAGCGCCTTCGTGCAGTACCTGAACCGCAGCCGCACGGCGATTCACCCGAACATCTTCTATTTCAACGGCCAGGAAGGCCCGATCTCGGTCGAGGTCGCGGCGCAGTGGAACGATTCCTACCAGGAGTCGATGTACTGCTATACGAACAACATCCCGCAGAAGGACGGTGGCACGCACCTTGCCGGCTTCCGCGCGGCGCTGACCCGCAAGATCAACGATTTCATCGAGAAAGAAGGCCGCGCGAAGCGCGAAAACGTGTCGCTGACGGGCGATGACGCGCGCGAGGGCATGACCGCGATCCTCTCGATCAAGATGCCGGACCCGAAGTTCTCCTCGCAGACCAAGGACAAGCTGGTCTCTTCCGAGGTCAAGGGCGCGGTGGAGTCCGTGGTCGCGCAGAAACTCGGGGAATTCCTGCTCGAGCGCCCGGCGGACGCCAAGGCGATCTGCGTCAAGATCATCGACGCGGCGCGCGCGCGCGAAGCAGCGCGGAAAGCCCGCGAAATGACGCGCCGGAAGGGCGCGCTCGACTCCTCTGGACTCCCGGGCAAGCTCGCCGACTGCCAGGAGAAGGACCCGGGCAAGTCCGAGATCTTCCTGGTCGAGGGCGAATCCGCCGGCGGCTCCGCCAAGCAGGGCCGCGACCGGCGCACGCAGGCCGTGCTGCCGCTCAAGGGCAAGATCCTGAACGTCGAAAAGGCCCGCTTCGACAAGATGCTGTCGTCGCAGGAGGTCGTGACGCTCATCAGCGCGCTCGGCACCGGCATCGGGCGCGACGATTTCGATGTGGCGAAGCTGCGATATCACCGCGTGATCATCATGAGCGTGGACGGCGACGACCACGTATTCGTCCGAAACGGCGCTGGCATGGCGCAAATGGTTCGAATTGGCGAGTTCATCGACGCGGCGCTCGATTCGCATCGTGAAAGCGGCGCCGTCGAATCTGACGGACATACCGAGAAGTTGCGTGACCGAAACCTCGGCGACGTGCTGTGTTTCGGACTCGACGGGAACGAGGTCCGCTTCCGGCCGATCAAGGCGATAATCCGCCACCCCCTCGACGAAAAGCTCTTCAAAGTCCGGACAGCTTATGGACGCTCCGTCCGCGTCACGTCGAGCCACAGCGTGTTTGTGCACGAAAACGGGGCGATTCGCCTGAAGCGAGGCGATGAGCTTCGCAAAGGCGACGCGGTGGTGGCGCCGCGGCGGCTGCGACTGCCGGAGTGCGCGCCGGGTCGCACCGATCTGCTGCGAGAACTCTGGGCCGACCCGCAGTCGGCCAGGCAGGTCTGGTTACGAGGCCCGGCCGTCGAGGCCTGGAACCGGAATCGTGTGTTACGAAGACACGCCGGGAACCGCGACCTCACCGCGCCGCGCGTGGAAATTCCCGCTCGAGTCCGCGCGGTATTGAGTGCGCGGCGTCGAGCCAGCGGCATCTCGAACAGAGCGCTTTGCGGTGCAGTGGGAATTTCCCAGCCCGTGACGTTTTACGCGTGGGAACGTGGCTCACAGCGGCCGACTGCGGAGCATTTTGAGGCGTACCTCAGTGCCGTCGGCGCCGATGTCACGAGCGTCATGACCCAGGTCGCGATCGGTCCTGGCCGCCTGGAGAGAACCTGGCAAACGCAGTACAGGGGTTCCGGACGCAACGAGGTCCGCGACCGGGTGCGTTTGTCGGCAATCGGTCGGGACGATCTGGAATGGCTCGCGGCACGCGAAGATATCGAGCTCACGCCGGAGCATTACAGTGGCCACGGAATCCCGCGGTACCTGTCAGTAAACGAAGATCTGCTTTGCCTGCTGGGTTTCTACCTCGCTGAAGGCTCGGTCTCTGACCGAGGCGGTGTCCGATTTGCGATCGGGAATGGCAACGCCAGGCTGGTGCCCGAAATGCAGGAGCGACTGGTCCGCGTCTTCGGCAGAACGGCCGCCATTTATTCGAATCGTCCTGGCGCGGCCGACTTGAAGCTTGTCAATCGCATTGCGTCGTTGGCCTGGCAACGCGTATTCGGATTTCGCGGCGCGGATTCCGTGAGCAAGCGGATTCCGGATCTTGTCTTCAATGTCTCCGAGTCTCTGCGCCTGGCGTTTCTCCGCGGCTACCTGCTGGGTGACGGCACGGTATGTAGTGCGCGAATTGCGTTCTCGACATCGTCGTACGACTTGGCCAGTGGGCTCATGTACTTGCTGTCTTCGCTGGGCGCCATCGGTTCGCTCAGCGAGTTCGAACCTGATGGGGTTGTCCGCGAGATCCGCGGCGCCCCCTGTGTCACGAAGAATCGCCACTGGATCGTCTCAGTCTGCGCCGCAGAAAACTTGCGCAAGCTGGTGGTTGTTTGGAGCGATCACAAGAACGCATCCTCACTCGCAAGACGTCTGGAAAACCCCAGCTCCGGAAGCAATCGTCGATTCAAGGAGTTGGGCGGCGATCTGATGTCTTTACCCATCGTCTCGATCGAAGAAGTTGAGGCGAGCAATGGGTGCGTTTACGACTTTTCAGTCGATACGGACGAGAATTTCGTGGCGGGCATGGGAGGCCTTTGCTGTCACAACACGGACGCGGACGTGGACGGAAGCCACATCCGGACGCTGCTCCTGACGTTTTTCTACCGCCAGATGCCCGAGCTGATCGAGCGCGGGCACATCTACATCGCCCAGCCGCCGCTCTTCAAGATCAAGCGCGGCAAGCAGGAGATGTACGTGAAGGACGAGGCGGAGCTCGACCAGCTTCTCCTGACGAGCGCGCTCGACAATGCCGCGCTCCACGTGAATCCGGAAGCTCCGCCGCTTTCGGGGTCGGCACTCGAGATGCTCGCGCGCCAGTACATGGAAGTGAAGGCGATCATCGGCCGCTGGGCACGCCGCTACGATCGCCGGCTCCTCGAGCAACTGCTCGCGATGCGGCCCGTCGGCGAACAGCAGTTCTCGGATGTGGCTTGGCTCGAGGGCTGGGCCAAGGAGCTCGAGGCGCGTCTCAACGCCGACGGCAGCCTCGTGCACAGCTACAAGCTGTCCGTGCGCCGCAATGAGGAGGGCGAACCCGACCGCGTGGACGTCTCGCGCACCGAGCACGGCGTCACCACCGAAAAGCACCTCCAGCCCGAGTTCTTCGAGTCGGCGGAATACGGTCGCATCGCCGAGCTCGGTACGACGCTCAACGATTTCATCGGTGCGGGCGCCTTCGTGTCCCGCGGCGACGAGCGCCAGGACATCTCGGGGTTTCCGGAGGCCATGTCCTGGCTCCTCGAGCAGGCCCGCAAGGGTCAGACGATCCAGCGCTACAAGGGCCTCGGCGAAATGAACCCCGGGCAGCTTTGGGAAACGACGATCAACCCGGAAGTCCGGCGCCTGCTGCAGGTTCGGATCGAAGACGCGGTCGCCGCGGATGACATCTTCACGACCCTAATGGGCGACGCGGTCGAACCGCGCCGCGAGTTCATCGAGAAGAACGCGCTCTACGTCACCAACCTGGACGTCTGATCCCGCTCAGGGTTTCGCGGGCTCTCCCTTCGCAAGCGGGATCATGAAACTGGCAGGGTACTGCCGGTGTTTATCCGTGATGGCATCCGTGATGCCGAGGTCCAGGAAGACCGCGCTGGCGATAATCTTGCCGCCCATCTCGCTCGCGATCGATCCGAACGCCTTTCGGCCGTCTTCCGATTCGCAGACGTATTTCAGCGCATCATCAGATTTCCTGATGGAGACCGTGGCTGGAATCGGTGTTGCCCAGGCTCCGCGCTAGTTGCTCAGATTGCATTTCCCCTCGGCGCCGTCGCTGAATGAGAACGCAACCGGTGTCATCGCGTCTTCAGTCAGCGTCGCGCACCTGACAATGCTGACGCACAGGACTGCGAACAGCGACTTTTTCATTTCGTCCTCCCCTCGGCCGTTGTTTTCGGGACCCACGGTTTCTTGTTCTTGTTCGCCTCTTAGCCTAGGTCTCACCTTGGTGGGGGTCTAGCGGAGGCAAATTGGACGATGCCGAACACAGCGCCTTATCCATCAAAGGGTAGCCGCGCGGTGGGATGTCTATAAACATCTGGAAAAGCCCGCTATTTCCGTCGCGCAAACAGGTAGAACGGCAGTCCCGCAGCAATCAGCGCGAGCAGGATCCATAGCAGCTCGAACGTGCGCGTCGAAAGTAGCCAAACGCAAAAAACCGATCGCGGCGAAGGTCGCGCTGGCCATCCAGCCATACACGGACACCATTGCCCTTACACTGGCGAGTATCAGGCCGGACAGATCGAGCAGAACGCCGAGCGCGGCTGCGAGCGGGGCCTTGGCCTCGGCGGCCTCTGCGATGACGCCGACGACCACCACCTGTACCAGCACGTAGACCGTCGTAATGATCGCGAGGCCGACCAGGAGCGCGAAGCCGATGTCTCGTTTCGGGTCGCGCATCTCGCCGGCCGGCAACAGGGCGGATTCGAAACCGCCGAACGCGAACATCATGATCAGGATCGCCTCGGTCCAGTCCGGATCGGCGACGGCCTGGCCCGCGATGGTGCCGGCGTCGATCTGCGGCAAGCCCAGCACGATCAAGAGCGCGAGCGGGGCGAGCTTCGCGATCGTGAAGAAGTCGATCGCCCACGCTGCGCCGCGCACGCCGATCACGTTGGTGATCGCGACGGTTCCGGCGAGCACGGTCATTACGAGCGCACGCGGCGCACCGGCCCGCGACCTCGGGCCACAACTCGGCTAGGTAAAGCACGAACAGGTTGAGGTTGGCGGCAAAGCTGAGAAGGCGGGTCCAGATCAACAGCCAGCCGACCTCAAAGCCGACCACCGGACCGAAGGCCTCGCGCGTGTAGAGG
>Ga0163150_10009035_pt1 | contig 11142 bp, 13 predicted proteins | sample OliLakLV19P2IB_FD_148628 | JGI IMG/M metagenome (GOLD analysis project Ga0163150, IMG submission 148628) | Freshwater microbial mat bacterial communities from Lake Vanda, McMurdo Dry Valleys, Antarctica - Oligotrophic Lake LV.19.P2.IB | ecosystem: Environmental > Aquatic > Freshwater > Lake >...
CCGTGCCCCGTGCTTACTGGCACCCATAGGCACTTGGTCGACGATCAGCCCGACGGCGCCGGCAATGCCGACGGATTGTATACGCAATAGAAAATCAACCGTATATCGCCCGTCGCGGCGTCGCGGCGTCGCGACCGCCCGCCGCGTAGGCGTGTAGTTTGTATCCCGCACGTTTGCGGGCTGTTTGTTCCCTATTTGCCTAGCGGGCGCCGTGACAAGCGCCAGGAGAGAAGATTGACCATGCGAAGCTTGACCATTGCGCCCCAAGCGGCGCTTGACGTATCGCGCCTACTCGCGAGCGCCCGCCAGCGCCCGCGCCGATAAGGCGGCCCGACGGGCGCCGTGCCAGGCGACAAGTTCGCCTCGCGTGCGCGCACGCATGGGCCAGGATTTCATAGGTTAGGATTTTTGAGAAATGAAACCACGATGCCTCCGGCGGGCCGCGAACCGCGGGGGCAATTTACAAACCCGCGCTCTATTGCGTATACCATCAGACGGCATTGCCGGCAGGAGTTTTGAACATGACAACGAAACAACTATCTGATCACCGCACCACCACCGCCGAGCTGATCGCCGCCATCGAACCGACCAAAGACGAACGCGGCCACTGGCAAGGCGCTAAGTTTCAACGCGGCCAGGATGTTGCCGACATCGCCAAGTTGATTCGAGCCGACATCAAGGCAGCAGTGCTGTCCGGCGCGCTGCCAGATTGCAGTCGACTCCGGGCCTTTTTCAAAAAGGGCTCGGGGAACACTCCTGCCGGGCCCGCGCGGGCCGTCAACCCGCTTCTGCCGCCACAAGCGACGGAAACACCGGGCCCGGCCGCTTTTATTTCGAAGGTACTGACACGATGCAATGCCTACTGGCATAAGTGTCAACGAGAGGCGGAGCATTGGCTCGAAGGCCAGCCAACCCATTATGCATCGCGCGATGGCCATAGCGCCAAAGCGCGTCGCGGGCCATTGGTGACAAGAGCGGGCGCGCCTATATCGTGAATGAGGCGCACGGCTTGAAGAAAGCCACCATACGCCAATTGCTTGTGACGCTAGAGGGGGATCGATTGCCACGCCATGTCGTGTGGATTTTCACGACAACTTGCGACGGGCAAGAATCGCTATTTGAGGGGAATGAAGATTCACACCCCCTGTTGTCCCGCTGCGTGGTGCTCGCGCTATCGCGTCGCGACTTGGCAAAGCCATTCGCGGAGCGCTGCCGAGCGATTGCCCAGCGCGAGGGCCTGGACGGGCGCCCGATCGCAGATTACGTCAAGCTGGCCCAATCCCACCGCAATAACTTGCGGGCCATGCTCGGGGCAATTGAGTCGGGCGAAATGGTTGTGTAGTGAAGCGAACGGACAGCGCGGGCGCGCTGCGTGCTTACTGGCACCAGTAGGCGCGGCGCCCGCGCCCGTCCGGCCGATCGTCCGCCGTGCCCCGTGCTTACTGGCACCCATAGGCACTTGGTCGACGATCAGCCCGACGGCGCCGGCAATGCCGACGGATTGTATACGCAATAGAAAATCAACCGTATATCGCCCGTCGCGGCGTCGCGACCGCCCGCCGCGTAGGCCTATCGCCCGTCGCGCAGGCGCGTCTCGTTCGCCTACGTCGAGTCGCGACCGGCCTCGAATGGTAGGAACGTGCGACTGACGCCATCGACGGTGGCCACCACCGTCACGGTGTAAGGGATGCCCACCACCTGCCGCTCCTCATCCTCGGCGGTGTATTTGAAGCGAGCGTTGGCGATCGAGTCGAGTGTTACGGCGCTAATCAGCGTCGAGTTATCGTCGCCACTTCGGACGGTGAGCGTGGGCACGGTGATCGTGGCGGCCGTCAGCTCGGCGCCGTTCTTGATTAGCCCGATCGCATAGCGGTCGGTGTTGCTGCCGTTGTCACGGACGAACGACGTCGAGGCGAAATAAATGTCCTCGGATGAGGAGAGCACGGCCTTGCTGTCGGCGCCGAGCACCCAATCGGCCAGTTTCTTACCGACCGATCCGGCCGTGGCCAGGCCGCTGGTGAGCGCCGCCCAGACCGCCGCGGCGATACTCGTGCGCTCGCCACTGGTCAAGGTCATGGCATCGCCCACCGCCGCCGGCGAAGCGGGCAGGTTGTCCGTCTTGGCTTTAATGGCGGCCACTTCGGTATCGATGTAACCACCCATCGTCGCGAGCGTGCTGTTGACCGTCGAAAATGAAGCGGCGATGTCCGAGGCGTCAGCCGGATCACTCGGCAGGTTGTCCGTCTTGAGTTTGATCGCGTCGACGACGGTTTTAGCGGCTGCCAGATTGGTGGCCGTGCCCGCGCTGTCGGTCCCGCGCATATCGGTATTCGTCGTGCAGCTATCGACCAGGATCACACCGCTGACTTTCCCGCTGGACGTGGTAATCGCCCCGGCGCTGACGATCTCCGTGGCCGCGATGTCGTTCAGGCCCGTCAAGCCGGTGCCCTTGGCCAGCGCGATGTTCGTGCCGGCGGTCAGGATCCGCGTGGTGGTGGCCCACACCGCGGTACCGATTTCCGTGCCAGCGTCCGCGGCCAGCGCGGCGGCGGTGATCGCGTCCGCGGCGATGCTGGCGACGTTGACGGCGTCCGACAGCGGACCGGTCTGGCCATGATTGACCACCGAATCGGTGACCGCCGGCGAGCCGCCGGCCTGCTTGATGATGATCACATCCGAGACGGCGGTAAACCCGACGCCGGCCGGCGCGCTGACCTGGAACAGTCCGAGCGTGCTCGAGCCGGTCAACTGGGTCAGGGCCACGGCATAGTTGGCGATGTTGGCCGCGTTCCAGGTTTCAAAGGCCGGTGTGCCCGACGTGTTCCACACCTTGCCGTCGCTGCGGCGGAAGAAAATGGCGTACAGCGTCGAGCCGCTGAGATACGAAAAGGTTTCGGAGTAAGCCATATTATTGGGCCACCATGTAATTCCACGAATAGGCGGTGCTGGCCGTCAAAGCCGCCGAGCCGCTATTCAGTACAAGAGTTGTGGTTGTCGAGGTCGGATGAATTTGTGTCGTGCCCGAGAGCGCCGCCGCCGCAGCATTCGCGGGCGTGAGAATGATGTGCGGCGCCGTGGCATAGGCGTTTTTGAAAGTCAACGTGGCGATGACAGCGTTGGCATCGGGTGAAGCGGCCGGCGTTACGCTGATCGTGCCGCACAGATCGGTTGCATTCGCGTCGAGTGTCGGCGTGGCCGGCGTGGCACCAGCGCCCGTACCGCCCGCAACCGAAGGTTTCTGAGAAACCGCAGCCCCCGAGACGTTGTCGTTGATCAGGCCGCGCAGATGGCGAATCCAGCCGCCGCCATTCACCTTAAAGTTGAGTCCGTCGAACACGCTGTAGCCAGCCGCATTCGTTAACGTCCAAGTCGTGCGACCGTAGACCGTACCTTCACCGACCAGTACCGTCAGGTAGGGAATCTGCTTGTCGGTGTAAATGTCGGCCAAGTCCGTGGCTTGGTCGCAGCTGCTAGCGCGAATCACCCAGATCCCATTTTCGGCGGGGTCCGTTTGATCCGCCAATAAAATACGGTCGCCAGTCACGCACGAAACGCCGTCAATAGTTTTGGGGCCACCAGAATAAACATCGACGTTCGACACCGACACCGCGCGCACGGCTTCGTGGAACGTGCTTCGGTCTAGCGAAGTTTTGTCGACAGCCGTGATATACCCGTAGAGGCTCTGAGTCGCGACCAGCGGCGGAGTGTCACTCACATACGTGTACGTTTTGTTGGCGGCCGAGCCGATGCCGCCGTTGGCGTAAATGTGCGACGCACCAGCTTCGTAAAGATCGTACGTCGCTATCGCCCCGGACGTGTTAATTGAGCCGCCAGAAATGTACGCATTGCAGTTGGACGCCAGCGTCGTCACACCACGAGCATAGTTCGAGGTTACTTTGCCAATCGCTTTCAGGCGGCAATTGGACACGTACGCCGTGCCGCCGGCCATGTTGACGCAATTCGCACTGTGATTCGTGCCGGTACCGTTATCGCCGCCGACCCCATCAGTCAACGTCGTGCTGGTGTCGGCAATAATGTCGCAGTTCGTGAGATAGAAAGTCTGGTCGGTTAAGTTGCCGCCCAAACCGGCCACGGCATCGTAACCGGTTTGAATAAATGAATTGCTGCAATAGATCACGATGTTCGAGGACCAAGAGTACAGCCCGTCCGAATCGCCCGTGATTTTGCAGCCATCGATGTACGCCGTGACGCCCGTATTGCCGGTGTCCCCCACGCCGATCGGAAACTGAAACGTGCCATCGCGCAAGCTGGCATCGAACCAAATGCCGCGCACCTTGCTCCCGTTGTGTAACTCGAAGCAACACGCCGCGTTGGTCGAATAGGTGGAACTCAGCTTGACTAGCAGCCAATCGGAGGCGGCCAGCAGCACGCCGGCCTTGATATTGAACACCGTCGTCCCCATGGCATATTCGCCCGGGGACTTAATCCAGATTTCGTCGCCAGACACGGACGCCGTCATGGCCGCGCGCAGTGTGGTATTGGCACTGTTGCTGTAATCGGACAATTGAAACGGGGTCACCACGTGATTGGCTGAGAACAGCAGAATATCCGCTTTGGCAATATTGCCGCTGGCCGTCCCCGTCAGCGACGCGGTGATCGTGCCGGCGTAGAAGTTTCCCGAGCCGTCCCGCTGGGGAAGAGCAAACGGTGTGTTGGCACTGGCAAACGGAGGAACGAAGGGAATCGGCATGGTGAACTTCCGTTTTCAAAGGGATCCAGAGAGAACAACCTCGCCTGAAAGAGTGCGACTAAGCCTGACGTTCCACCGTCGGATGTCGCGTGACTGGCCGCGAGCTCTCGGCCGGGCCTGGAGGCGCCGCCGCTGCATCGCTCGCGGCTTGGGCGGCAGAGGCAAATGTGCTGCCAAGGCGGTTGCTAGTGCCATCCGACGTTCCCGGCGCCTTGAGCTCGGGTCGTGAAGATTGCTGGCGTTCGACTTGCATAGTAGGGACTCGGGGTTAAGGTCTGGGGCTAGTGAAAATTGCCGCTTGCCCAGGGACGTTGTTCGGCTCAACGTCCCTGGGGCTTCGGGAGACTTTAGCCCTGTTTCCGTTCGCGATCGTGACACCGACAACCGCACGGACGCTCAGGACTGGGCTTTCCTCTCGGGTTTGTATTTCAAAAAACGCGGCGGGCGATTTGCTTAGAAAACCTTCTCGCAGTCGCCGGCGGTCTGAGTGTCAGATTCAGCCGATCGCGGAATGACGACCTTCTCGGCGCCGGACCCATGAATCGTCGCAATCCGTGCTAGTTGGAGATTGCACGACTCCGCGGACGGCTGAATGTTGACCACCACACCCAGCGATTTGCCGGAGTAGTGAGTGGCGGCCACGATGTCGCCAACTTTCGCTTTCGAGCCATCTTTGTAATGCGGCATAGCTCACCTTTGATCGAGTTGAAGAATCGAAAACCCTTGTGATAGTCGCGTGTTGAAGCTTTGACCGGCGATGTGCGGCGGCCGCATCGCCCGATCAGCCGCCTCACGCCGAGCCTCGAGCTTCGGGTCGCACTTGTGGGAACAGCCGTTTGGGCCGTACTCCAATCGCTCTCCGCAAGCCACACACATATCCGGAAACACCGACATAGCGGAGGCCTCCTACTTCTTGGTCGCTTCCTTCGGACCTTTCTCGATCAACGATCCGTTCGTGCTGCCAGTCGGCGAGCCATTGTCGAGCGAACCATTCGGCCGCGGCGGGCGATAGTTCGGGTTGGGGATCCATGGGCTTTGCGGCGCCGGAGTTACATGCGGTCCCGGCGTGTAGCTGGGCATCTGCGGATAACCGGCCGGCGGCGGCGACCAGACCACATTGATCGGCGGCGACGGCTTGTTGGCCATCAGCAACAGGGCCACGCCTCCCAGCAGGGCAGCGATCGCCATGCACACAATGAACACACACCCCAGGACTTTTGCGACGCTATCCATTTCAAACCTCTCTTTGAATTTGCGGGCCGTCTTGGGCATCCCTTCGTTCAGGATCCAGCCGGCCAGTTGTAAGGCGTTAACAATCGAAATAAACGCGGTCAGGATTTCACGAAAGACATCCAAGCTCATCGCCGAGCACTCCTAACCCCCTATGCAACGGTGGTGGCATTCTTCTTCTGGGCTGCCACCACAGCGGCGGCCAGGGCCTCGATATCCACCTTTGGCGCTTCGGCCTGTCGCAATTCGGCCGACACCATTTGGGCCGGCGGCCGGCGAATGACGAGACAAACAATCACCACCACAACCAGGGCGAAGAAAAACAGCACGACAACCAACAGTGCTTTGATCAGCCACATCACGGCACCGACCATCGAACCGCCGCCGAACAGGTAATCGATAAGCAGCCAGCCGGTAAAGCCGCTGCGGCCCTCGATGGCCAGAGCGGAAAGTTTTTGCGAGACGTGCTTGCCATGCACCAAGAGCACCACCGGCGTTTCGTCCGGCGAGACGCCATACAGCTTGTTCGCCTTGGAAATGTCGATATCACGCTCGCGATACTTCTGGCCAGTCTTGGGCTGCAGGGCCGCGACTTGCTCATTGATCGCCCGCTCGACGTCCTGACCGGCACGCTGTTCCTTGTCGCGCACGATCACAATCTCGGGCGCGATCAAGGAGCTACGCACCGCATCGCGCAGCGGCCCCGTCGGCCGATCGTCATCCGGTCCCGGCTTGGGCTCGTTTGGTAGGTCCAGCGGCGGCGGAATTTGCTGCTGTCCGATCGGTCGCAAATCACTCGGCAGGGCCAGGTTGATCTTAACTGGCGGATTCGGCGTGAGTTCAATGCTTCGCCACGGCTGCTCCAGCGGAAAGTGCGGAGCGTGGAGGGTACCATCCTCCATCCTTTCTTTCGCTTCGTAGCCTTTGAAATCACTGGTTTTACTTCCAGCGTCGCGGGATTTCATCCCCCCGTTGCTTGCGGCCGTGCCTTCGCGGGGAGCCACCTGCTGCTTGAGTTTGTCGATATAGGCGTGCAACGCCCCATTCAGGGCCTCGTGCAACTTCTGTGGGTCGCCTTCCCAGACGTATTTACAAACCACGTTCGACGGCTTGCCGTATTTGCCGCTTCGTGGGGGCTGCAGAATGACCGTGGGCGTCGCCACGATTTGCACGGCCTTCGGATTCGAGGGGCTGCGGGTCCAACGCCATTTTTGCAGCGGATCGTCGTAATCGTAGATCGTAAAGTGAGCCCAGCTATCCTTGGGAGAATTGGGTACCGCATAGGCCCGCAAGATCGGGTTGGTATCCCAGAGCCTTTTCAGCTCTTCGCAGCCCTTGCAATTCTTGGCAGAGATCACACTGATATACCACTTATCGAGGTCGCTTTCAGGTGTGCTGGCAATCTGCGCGATCAATTTGCCGTAAGGGTCCTCCACTTCGGCTCGATCGTCGGTCACATGCTCAACAAAGTCGCCGCGTCGAATAACTTCACGGGCGTCGACGTCCTTATGCAACACCCCCTGCCCATGGGCCATGTTCGCGATCGCCGCGATGACGAGCATCGGGCCAATCGTCGAGAGAAAATAGTTTCGCATCGCTTAACCCCGTTTATTGAAAAGAGTTAGTGGTTCGGAAAGCGGTAGACTTCGGGCGCATAAAACGCTTTGTCGGCAAACGACACGTCGCCGCCCGCCGGCACGTCAGCGTCGGCCGCGGTTCGCAATAGAATGGCGATCTCCGACCAGCGGCCCGGATTCACATGACGCCGCAACTCGCTGGCCAGCGATCGCCGAAACCGATCAGCCGCCGCATCCATGGATTCGTCGTCACACTTCACCCAATAGCGAGCGCGCCACAGACTTTCGTTGCGTACGCGCTCGACAAAAGCCATATGCCCCTGAGTCCGCTGAGAATCGCACAAGCGCCAGCCGCACCACATGCCGAACCCGGAACTCACCACAAGCGCCGCGAGCACCGTGGCCAAATTCAGCCACCACCTCACGACCCTTTCACGGTCGGCCGCCAGTTCGAGATCGTTGCAGTTCATGAAACCCTAGTTGGCAATCGGTTTTGCTTTCGAGTTTTCGTCTTCACTCTCACGAAGCGGCACTTGTACGAACGGCGGCGGCGTGAAAGGTAGCGGCGTTAGCGGCATCGGCTGAATCACGACCGGCGGCCGCACTACAACCGGTTGCGCAGGCCGAGGCCGCTGGGCCGGTTGATACGGAGGTTGAATCGCCGGCCTCGGCGGCCAACACGGCGCGTCGTTCCACCATTCGACGATTTCCGGTGGCGCGGGGGCCGGCGGATAGTCGAGGATCACGCACCAGGGGCCGCTGGCCAGGTGCAGGCGTCGAAAGGCCTGTTCGTCATAGCGCTGAATGCGCTGGTCGCCGTTGTTGTTGACGACGTAGTAACATTTCTTGGTCGGGTTGTAGCCGACCAACGTTTGGAAATGACTCTCGCCGGCGCCGATCGCACAGCCGCGACCATTGGCACACGCCCACTTCATCCATTCCCAGGTGGGCTCGCCCGTCACGTTGTAGATCTTGACGCCACGCTCTTTGGCATAGGCCGCCACGCGACTCGGGTTGCTCCCGCCACGCACGGATGGGCCAAAATCGCTCTTAAACAACAGATAGGCAAACGAACCGATATTCTGGTCCGTGCCCGTCATCGAGTTCGAGCACTGGACGCACGAGCCGTCCGGATTACGAAACTTCTGCAAGATTTCTTGGGGCACGTGCAGAGCCAATTCGGGATCATCCCAGCGCAACTCGGCAGTCTCTTGCGCATGGCCTGGCACGCCACACAACAGCAAGGCTAAAACAGCAGCGATGATTCGCGGCAGTTGGATCATGGAAAGAATGCTCCATCGAGGGAAACAGACCACGCCTGCGCGGCGGGCGGCCGGGATGCCCGGCTGGCGGTTTAAATCATCGATCATCACCCGGCATTGCCGGGCCGCCGGAGGCTCTTGTCTTCACTGCCAGCCAGCTTTTCTTTCGGCTCACGTTTGGGTTTGGGGACCGGGGTTTTTTGTTTGAGATTCAGCAGATCTCGGGAAAGCCCTTCGAGCACGTCGGACAAGGCGGCAACCGTGATGCGAGTCTCGCCTTCTTCGTTCGAAGTCCTGGCGATTGTGGTTCGCATTTCCACGAGCTCGGCCCGCCAGGCTTCAATCTGCCGCAACTGCCTTTCATGGATTCCGGCCAGCTCTCCGATCATGGCCCTGATCGTCTCAAACTCTTCGGTGTCGCTTCGCTTGGTCGCGTCGAGATCGAGCTTGTAGCCGCGAATCTCTAATTCGAGATCGCCATTCGTGCCTTCCCACGTCTTGACCGACGCCTGATAGGCCGCGATCGTCTTCCACAACCGGACGGCCAGGATCAGGATCACGACACTCAAAGAAATATCCAACCACATGGCAAACCTCCCTGTCTCCACACCGAGCGATGCGATCCTCAAACGCTGAGCAAAGCGATCGCTGGCTAGCGGTACCGGCCACGCATACAAAAACGCCCACGCGAAGAGTATCCGCCGGACTGGCAGCCGCCGCCTTGGCCGCCGCCATCGTTCCATCCGCCAGCTTGGCGCATCCGGCAAGATGCTCCGTTGCACCCCGATCCGTAGGTATAGCCGCTGTACGATTCTCGATAGCGCACTCGATAACTCCCGCTGCCCTGGCCAGCGCATTGACCCATCGCACAGGAACTACCGTTCGCACACGAGCTGCCGCTACAACCGCCGTCCGCGCACGATGCGTTCTGATAGGTGGGTTGTTCGGCGGTTTCGCTGCGGTTCCGGCCGCACGTGCATTTACGGCAGCAGGGAGTCTTATGGCATCGAGCCCGGCCGCAATCCTTACAGCCGCACACGCACTTTTTCGCGATGTCCTCGGGAATCACGCCCGGTTTGAAGTTGGGTTGCGCATCGGTTTCGGGTTCGACATAAGCAATGACAGGCACGACGGGATACTTGAACGAGTTATAGACTGACTTTTCGGGCACGCTGTTTTCGATATTCGGTTCGGGAAAATCTTCGGTGACTTTCACCTTGTTAAACGCACTCGGTAGCGCCGGGTCGTCGGCTTGGGCCATGCGGCCACCAGCTAACAAGGCCACCATCAAGGCGGCGAAGGCCACCGAAGTAAAGCGGCCTGGAGCGGGAATCGTGTTCTGGCCCATTACCCAGGCTAGGACTTCGATAATGCTCACGATGTAGACGATCCACACCACGAACAGACCAACGAGCGAATAGCAGCACAGCACCGTCGCCAGCACCAGCCAAAACGCCGGCACGGCACGTTCGGGCGAGAACTTCGCCTGATACAGTTGCCCCAGTCCAGGGAATAGAAAACTCAAAAGCACCGAGCCGATGAGCTGCAAGCCCGTCATGCTCACGCGATTGGCAGTAGCCATGATTCGCTCCAAAAGAAAAGTCCGGTTTAAAAGTGAACGAAGAAACGCCTGCGCGGCGAGCGGCCGTAAGCCACGGCTGGCAATTTTTGAAGGAGGCTTTGTCTTTGCTAGCTCCCAACCACTTCGGTCGACGGCTCGACGTCGATCGTGATCCGCACCTTGCCGACTTTCGACAGTTTGTGTTGGATCGCGGCGAGCTCGCTGGTGATGTCGGGCAGTTCGTGTTCGATCGTGGTGTCGTCGTCGTTACGGACCAGGGCCAATAGCGAGCTGGCACCATCCCAAACAAAATTCGGAATTCGTGCCCCTTTGACGCTGGCGACAATCGCGCCGCCGTTTCGGACGATCAACTGGGTTGCAGCCGCGGCGGCCGCCGCCAATTGAACGGTGATCGTGCAACTCATCGCGTGGGACCTCCGGGCCATGGGCGCTACAGGACTAGCACTTTCCCTGCCATCTTGACTCGGCCGGCAGAAAAAGGGCCAGCCGTTCCGATGGTCGGAAGGACCGGAAGGGAGGGAATAGTTTTGTAGAAGGGGCGTGAGCGTTCAGCTTGCTTGCCAGAGTTACTCGCGATCGCCCACGCAGTTCACGCGTGGTCACCGCTTGCGCTCATAACCAGCGGCACCTGGCTTGATGTTTTGGATGGCATCTGGCTCAAGCGAAGCTGGGGCGGCGAGGTGAAGAACGTGGCGGTGTTGGTGGCCATTGGCGTGCGTGAGGACGGCTACCGCGAGATCCTGGGCGTGGTCGAGGGCGTGAAGGAAGACACCGAGAGCT
>Ga0163150_10009036_pt1 | contig 11142 bp, 12 predicted proteins | sample OliLakLV19P2IB_FD_148628 | JGI IMG/M metagenome (GOLD analysis project Ga0163150, IMG submission 148628) | Freshwater microbial mat bacterial communities from Lake Vanda, McMurdo Dry Valleys, Antarctica - Oligotrophic Lake LV.19.P2.IB | ecosystem: Environmental > Aquatic > Freshwater > Lake >...
GTCCACGAGCAGGACTTCGCCGTCGTTCGCGACGACTTCGTAGATCACGGTCGGCGCGCTCGTGACGAGCGCGAGGCCGTACTCGCGCTCGAGCCGCTCCTGGACAATGTCCATGTGCAGGAGCCCCAGGAATCCGCAGCGGAAGCCGAAGCCGAGCGCGGTCGAAACCTCCGGCTCGTAATGCAGCGCCGAGTCGTTCAGCTTGAGCTTCTGCAGCGCGTCGCGAAAGGACTCGTACTGGTCCGACTGGACCGGGAAGAGTCCCGCGAACACGCGCGGCTGCACGGACTTGAAGCCGGGCAGCGGCTTCTCGCAGGGCCGCGACTCGCTCGTGATCGTGTCGCCGACCGGAGCGCCGTCGATGTCCTTGATCCCCGCAGTCATCCAGCCCACTTCGCCGGTGGAGAGAGATTCCGTCGCGATCCGCTTTGGCGTGAAGCGGCCGACGCGATCGACCTGCCAGCCGCGGCCGGTCGACATCACCTGGATACGGTCGTTCGGGCGCAGCACGCCGTTCATGACGCGCACCAGAGAGACGACACCGACGTAGTTGTCGAACCAGGAATCGACAATCAGCGCCTGCAGCGGCGCCGCCGTGTCGCCGCGCGGCGGCGGAATTCGCCGCACGATCTCTTCCAGGAGCTGCGGGACGTTCTCGCCCGTTTTGGCGCTGACGCGGACGGCATCGGTCGCCTCGATGCCGATGATGTTCTCGATCTCCTCGATGACCCGTTCCGGCTCCGCCGACGGCAGGTCGATCTTGTTGATGACCGGCAGCACTTCGAGCCCCTGCTCGAGCGCCGTGTAGCAGTTCGCGACGCTCTGCGCCTCGACGCCCTGGGCCGCGTCCACGACGAGCAGCGCCCCTTCGCAGGCCGCGAGGGAACGCGAGACCTCGTAGGAGAAATCAACATGTCCGGGTGTATCGATGAAGTTGAGCTGGTAGTCCTTGCCGTCGGCGGCGTGGTACGTCAGCGTCACGGACTGCGCCTTGATCGTGATGCCGCGCTCGCGCTCGAGATCCATCGAGTCGAGCACCTGCTCCTGCATCTCGCGGGCTTCGAGGCCGCCGCAGGTCTGTATCAGGCGGTCCGCGAGCGTGGACTTGCCGTGATCGATGTGCGCAATGATCGAGAAATTGCGAATCTGCTGCATCGGGAGGAAGCCGGAACGCCCTTGCCGGACAGGCGCGTCCGGGAAAAACGCATTATAGCAGTCGCGCCCGCCCGCCCCGGTCAGCCGCGCACGAGGCGCAGAACCGCCGGACGATCGAGATGACCGTGACAGACGACGCTGCCGTCACAGGTCAGCACGGGAATCTTGAGGCCAAAGCGGCGGCGGGTCGTGTCGTCGGCGTCAACATCCCGCACTTCGAATCCTTCGAGAAGCTCTGCGAGTCCGGCGATGAATTCGTTGCAGAGCGCGCAGCCCTCGCGCGTGTAGACGAGAAACCGGGTTTCCGACATCCAGGGAACCTCGGATCTACGTCCGCATGGCGCGCGTTACGCGCGCGCCATGAGGGTGTAGATCAGAGGTTCCCAGGTCAGTTGCGACTGGCGGCCGTCGCGGGCGACGTCGTCGCGGGGACCGTCGACGGATGAAGCCCGGTCGCGATGAACTTGAGCGTGCGCGGCGGAACCTCGCCGACGACGGTCACCTGATGGCCGTCCACGACGGTCGAGAACGCCGAGGCGACGCCCGAGCGGCCCGAACGCTGCACCGGCGGTTGGCCCGGGGCCGGCGCATGAATGAAGACCGAGACCGAGGCCAGACCGTCCGAATAGACCAGGTGACTGACGGGCGCTCCGGCGCCGGCCACGGCCTGCATACCGCTGACCGAAAGCCGGAAGCCCGGCGGCACCTGTGCCGCGCGCCAGGCCGGTGCCTCGTCCTCCGCCTGGGGCGACTGACGCACCCAGCGGAGCTTTTTGCGATCGAGCGCGGGCTCGAAGGCGGAATCCGGAATGTCGTTGACGAAATCGAGCTTGGTGAATCGTAAGCGCTCAATCACGCGTCCCGCGCCGTCCGAAAGGTCGCTCCTGACCGGCATGTGCGAATCGACGTCGATCCACAAGCGATAGCCGAAGCGATAGCCGTCGAGCGGCCTGACCGCGACCACGGCGGTCGGACCGAAGATGGTCGCTTCGCGGCCGACATAGTCGATCTTGTACCAGGACGCCATCCGGCCCTCGAACTGCGGCAAGGCGCCCATGAGGTCGCTGCGTCCGGAGCGCCGTTCGATGATCGCGAGCCGCTGATCCGGCAGGTAGACCACAACCTCGTCGTTCTCGCGTACCAGCTCGCGGCCGTTTCCGGAAAGCGAGACGAGCCGTTCCGATACGACGCCGTCGCGCACGCGATGCGTGATCGCGAGCCGTTCCGTGCGGTCGGCCGACTCGGAAACGAACTCGCCGACGTAGCTTGCGTTGTTGAGCGCAGCCGCCATGCGGCTGAGCCACTCCTGCCCGCTTTCAGCGAACGCGGGCGTGGCGGCGAATCCGAGCGCAAGCGCGATGGCCAGGCGCGGACTCACGGGTCGGCCTGGCCTTCGGCGGGCGCAATGTCGACGAGGCCCGTCTCGTCCGGGGCGCTCATCAGTCCGGCGCCGACGCTGCGGCGAACGAGCGGCGTGGCGTATCCATAGTGTGCGACGAGGTAGTTCGCGAGTTGGGCGGGGGCGATCGCTCCCGGCGCGTCGGTCGCGGGCGGCGTCACGTAACTCGTCGCCGGATCGTCCGCGACATCGGCCGTTTCGGAAACGGGTTCGACCGGCGGATCGACCGCCTGCGCCATCACCGCCTCGGACACTGCCTGATCCTGCGTTCGGAGCTGCTGCACGAGCAGCACGGCGCCGAAAGCGACGCTTGCGGCGATCGCAAGCCCCGCGAGCGAGCGCAGCAGGGCATCGCGCCGCGGGAGGCGCACGAATGCGGAGACGCGAAGCGGTTCCTTCGCGATCGCGGCGCTCACACGCGCAGCCACCTGGCGGGCTGCCGGCACGTCGCCGTCGTTTCGCAGTACCGCGCCGATCAGCGAATAGCGGGACAGCGCGCCGCGCAGCTCGTCATCGCGTTCAAGCCGCTTCAGCAGGAGCGCGGTCTCCTGTTCCGGCAGTTCGCCGTCCAGGAAAGTCGAGAGTTGTTCCTTGATCCGATCTGTCATTCCAAGTCTCCAATTCGCCCGAGGCCGCCGTCGAACACTTCGCGCAGGCTGCGATCGATCGCTTCGCGCGCGCGGAAAATTCTCGAACGGACCGTGCCTACGGGGCATTCCATCGTCTTTGCAATGTCCTCGTAACTGAGGCCTTCGAGCTCTCGCAGCACGATCGCGAGCCGCAGATCGTCCGGCAGGGCCTCGATGGCCTCGTTCACCGTCCTGCGGATCTCGTCCGTCAGCGCGAGCGCTTCCGGCGTCTCCGTGTCCGCAAGGCGCGCATGCGCCTGAACCTGTGATCCGTCCTGCAGATCGAGGTCGTACGACACCGGCCTGCGACGGCTCGCGACCAGCGCGTTCTTGGCGGTGTTGATCGCGATCCGGTACAGCCACGTATAAAAGGCGCTGTCCCCGCGAAACGCCGGCAAGGCGCGGTAAGCCTTGATGAAGGCCTCCTGCGCAATGTCCTCCGCCTCGGCCGGATTGCGGACGTAGCGCTGCACCAGCTTCAGCACCTTGTGCTGATACTTGAGCACCAGGGCGTCGAAGGCCGACTTGTCGCCCTTCTGGACCCTTCTGACTAGCGCTATGTCGCCTGCTTCAGCCCGCATAGGCTCGACCATTTGCGCTGCGCCCTCGACGTGCACGCCGAATATGACCGGCCGACCCCCCGGATAGTTCGCAAGGACGTCCGCGGACGGGGCGCATCGCCTCCTTTCGTGAGATAAGCCACGGATTCTAGCAAGAGAGCCGTATCCGGGCCTTCAGGCGGCGGAATTCCGGGTCCCGAATCGACCCTCGCGGCAGGAGCCAGCCGAGGCGCCGGCCGGCGACCACAACCTCGAGGTGCAGGATCGAGGCATAGGCGCGCGCCCCCGGGCCGAGCTCCGCTCTCCTCCAGCCGCGCCCCCCAGAGAGGCGTACCCGGCATCCGCGGCCGTCCACCACGAGCGCCGCGAGCCGGCAGTGGCGGCCGGGCAGGCGCGCGAGCGTTGCGACGACACCCGCCAGTGCCAGGATCGAAAGCGTCGCGGCAAAGACAGGCTCGGCGCGCGCGAGCCAGGGGAAGGCCGCGGCTGCGAGGTGGACGAGTAGAACGATGGCCGCGAGGCGCGGCTGCCCCGCGGGTTCAATCGCGACGGCGAACGATGTCATCGACGAGTGCCGCATGCACGGCATCCGCGGGCCGCAGACCGCCGATCAGCCAGTCCGCGAGGTCCGGATCCGGTTGCTCGAGCAGCCACTGGAACGCGCGGCGCCGGTCCGGGTCCGCCTCGGGCCACCGCCGCTCGAGCCAGCTTCCGAGCAGCATGTCGAGTTCTTTCATGCCGCGCCGGCAGCGCCAGCGCAATCGCGCATGCGTCAGATCGTCCATCGCTCACTGGTCGCGGTCGAGGAGCCTGCGCTTGATGTCGGCGATCGCGCGGGCAGGATTGAGGTCCTTGGGGCAGGCTTCGGTGCAGTTCATGATCGTGTGGCAGCGATACAGACGGAACGAATCGTCGAGCTGCGTGAGCCGCTCCGCCTGCGCGCCGTCGCGCGTGTCGACGATCCAGCGGTAGCTCGCGAGCAGCGCCGCCGGCCCTAGAAATTCATCGCCATTCCACCAGTAGCTCGGACAGGCCGTCGAGCAGCAGGCGCAGAGGATGCACGCCGAGGGCCGGTCGATGAGTTCCTGTTCGGCCGGCGCCTGCCGGCGCTCGGCGCCCTGCGGCGCGTCGTCCTTGGTCTGCAGCCACGGACGGACGGACGCGTACTGATCGAAGAAGCGCGTCAGATCCGGCACGAGATCCTTGACGACCGGCATGTGCGGCAACGGAAAGACATTCACGGGACCCCGGATGGGCTCGATCGGCAGCGTGCAGGCGAGCGTGTTGACGCCGTCGATATTCATCGCGCAGGAACCGCAGATGCCTTCGCCGCAGGAACGCCGGAAAGTCACGGTCGCATCCACCTCGTTCTTGATCTTGATCAGCGCGTCGAGAACCATGGGGCCGCAGCGGTCGAGATCGACCTCGTAGCGATCAATCCGCGGCGGTTCCGCCGAATCCGGGTCCCAGCGGTAGATCCTGAATTCCTTCACGCGCACGGCGCCGGGCGTCGCTGGATGGTGCCGGCCCGGGTGGTCCGTGTAGCGTGAATTTGCGGGCAGTCGGAACTCGGCCATGGTTACCTCAGTAGACCCGCGCCTGCGGCGGTATCCGTTCGACGTCGGCGGTGAGCGTCTGCTGTTGCACGGGACGATAATCGAAACGGACCCCACCGCGTTCATCCACCCAGGCGAGGCTGTGCTTCATCCAGTTGGCGTCGTCGCGCGTCGGGTGGTCCTCGCGCGCGTGCGCGCCGCGACTCTCGGTGCGGTTCCGGGCCGAGTGGATCGTGGCGAGCGCCTGGCCAAGCAGGTTCCCGAGTTCGAGCGATTCGATCAGGTCGGTATTGAAGATGAGCGAGCGGTCGCTGGTGTGGAGATCCCCGAACGCAGCGAAACAGCGCGCGAGCGACTCGCAGCCTTCCGCGAGCGTCTCGCCGGTCCGGAACACGGCGGCATCGCGCTGCATTGCGCGCTGCATCTCGTCGCGAAGCGATGCTGTCGGGCGGCTGCCGCTCGCGTGCCGGATGCGGTCGAATCGCCCGAGCGCCGCTTCGTGCGACCCGGCGCGCGGTGGAGCCAGGGCAGCGCCGGGCTTCAATGCCTTCGCACAGTGCGCCGCCGCGGCACGACCGAAGACGACGAGATCGAGAAGGGAATTCGATCCGAGGCGATTCGCGCCGTGGACCGACACGCAGGCGGCCTCGCCGATCGCCATCAGACCCGGTACCACGGTCTCCGATCCGCCGCTCCGCGTCAGGACTTCCCCGTTGAGATTGGCGGGAATGCCGCCCATGTTGTAGTGCACGGTCGGGTGCACGGGAATCGGCGCCCGCGTGACGTCCACGTTCGCGAAGATCATCGCGGTCTCCGCGATGCCGGGCAGGTGCTTGTGGATCACCTCGGGACCGAGATGCTCGAGGTGCAGGTACAGGTGGTCGCGCTGCGGCCCGACGCCGCGGCCCTCCCGGATCTCGATCGTCATCGCGCGGCTCACGACGTCGCGCGACGCGAGATCCTTCGCATTCGGCGCATAGCGCTCCATGAAACGCTCGCCCTCGGAGTTCCGGAGGATGCCGCCCTCGCCGCGAACGCCTTCCGTGATCAGGCAGCCCGCGCCATATATTCCCGTCGGGTGAAACTGCACGAATTCCATGTCCTGCAGCGGCAGCTCCGCGCGCAGCACCATGCCATTGCCGTCGCCGGTGCAGGTGTGCGCGGAGGTGCAGGAGAAATACACGCGGCCGTAGCCCCCGGTCGCGAGGATCGTCGCCTGCGCGAGAAAGCGGTGGAGCGTGCCGGTTGCCATGTCGAGCGCGAGCACGCCGCGGCAGGCCCCCTCCTCCATGATCAGGTCGATTGCGAAGTATTCGATGAAGAACTTCGCCTGGTGGCGAAGGCACTGCTGATAGAGCGTGTGCAGCATCGCGTGGCCGGTGCGATCCGCCGCCGCGCAGGTACGCTGCGCGATCCCGCGGCCGTAATGTGTCGTCATCCCGCCGAAGGGCCGCTGGTAGATGCGCCCGTCCTCGGTCCGCGAGAACGGCAGGCCGAAATGCTCGAGCTCGATGACCGCGGCCGGCGCCTCGCGGCACATATAGGCGATCGCGTCCTGGTCGCCGAGCCAGTCCGAACCCTTGACCGTGTCGTAAAAATGGAAACGCCAGTCGTCTTCGCCCATATTGCCGAGCGCGGCGCTGATGCCTCCCTGCGCGGCCACTGTGTGGCTTCGCGTCGGGAAGACTTTCGTGATGCAGGCGGTATTGAGGCCCGCCTCCGCAAGTCCCATGGTCGCCCGCAGGCCCGCGCCGCCGGCGCCGACCACGACGACATCGCAGGCGTGATCGGTGATCGGGTAAGCGCTCATGCGCTGCCGCCCGCCACGAGCCGGGCGATCGCCCAGACGAGTGCGGCCGCGGCCAGAAGGTGAACGAGCTGCGAAAGCCGGATCGAGGATCCGCGCAGGCGGCCGCCGACGTAATCCTCAATAACGACCTGCACGCCCTGAAGCGAATGCCAGAGCATCGCGATGCCGAAGAGCAGCGCGAGAAGCGCCTGCAACGGCTTCGCAAGCCACGCGGTCACCGTCGCGCAGTCGAGACCGGGTTGGCGCAGCAGCGCGATCACGAACCACAATCCGAGCGGAATGAGCGCGATGGAGGTCATGCGCTGGTTGCGCCAATGACGCGTCGCGCTCCGGGTGCGGCCGCTCACGGCGCCCCGATCAGCCAGCGCCAGGCCGGCGTCAGGAATAGCGTCACCGCGAATGCCGAGGCCGCAGAGACCAGAACGACGACCGCGGTGGCCCGGGCGGAGGATTTCTCGAACCCAAAACCCATGTCCCAGGCGAGGTGACGAATGCCCGCGAACAGGTGATACCAGAAGGCCGCAAGCGCCAGCATCAGCACGAGACGCACGACAAGGCTCGAGAAGATGCGGCCAGCCGTCGCGTAGGCCGCAGGCCCCGCCGCGACCGCGACGAGCCAGGCGACGAATAACAGGCTGCACGCGGAGAGAAACAGGCCGCTCACGCGATGCAGGATGGACAGCACCAGCGTGTACATCGGCCGGTACACCTGCAGGTGTGGAGACAACGGCCGTTCGGCGGGAGATCGCATCGCTAAGCTATTCTGCCAGAAGGGGTCAAGCCTTCCCACGGCCAATTGCCGTGCATTCGACGAGATGTGCTGCGATAGGATGGCGCAATGCCGCTCACCCGTTTCACGCCATTGCCGTCCCATGCGGTCGTCGCGGTGACTGGCCGCGACGCACGCAGCTTCCTGCAGGGCCAGCTTTCGAACGATCTGCTCGGAATCGAGCGCCATCCGGGCATGCTGGCAGCTTCCTGCAATCGCCAGGGGCGCGTAATGGCGACAATGCGTCTTGCGGCGCACGGCGACGACGTACTCCTCCTGCTGCACCGGGCGCTCGCCTCGACCCTGATCGCGCAGCTCTCCGCATACGTGCTCCGCGCCGACGTGCGATTCGAGGACCGCAGTGCCCGCGTCTCGGTCGTCGGATTGATCGACGCCGAGCCGGACGCGCACTGGTCGCAGGCCGCAGCCGCGGCGGCGGGGCTTGCGATCATGGTCGCGAGTTCGCGCCGGATCCTTCTCGCGGGCACGCGGCGCGCGCTCGACGCCGCGTTCGTCGCCATCGCGCGCACGACACCCGACGATTGGGAGCGCGCGACCCTCGAGGACGGCGAGCCGTCCGTCATGCCCGCGACCGCTGCACTCTGGCTTCCGCAGATGCTCAACCTCGACCTGATCGGCGGCGTCAGCTTCAGCAAGGGCTGCTATGTCGGCCAGGAGATCGTCGCGCGCTCCCAGCACCTCGGCCGCATCAAGCGTCGGATGCTGCGTTACGTTGGCCCCGCGGATGCCGTGATGCAGCCCGCGCAGGCGCTCTTCAGCGGCGAGACGCTCGCGGCCCAGGTCGTGACCGCCGCGCGCAAAGACACCGCGACGCAATGCCTCGCAGTCGTCGAACTCCGTTTCTGCAGCGATCTGCTAGGCGCAAAACCCGGCGGCTCCGACTTCGTCCCCGCCGATCTCCCCTACGCCATCCCGGCGCCGGAGTCTAACGGCGACGAATAAAGGGCAAAGGGGATTGAAGGGGACGTTCACCTTCACCAGGTGGCGTACGGCAAAGGGGATATTAAGTATTTGGTGAAGGTGAACGTCCCCTTCAATCCCCTTCACTCGTCCTCGGTCAGGTTTCTCAGCTGTGGGAACAGCAGCACGTCGCGGATGCTTGGCGAGTCCGTGAGAAGCATCACGAGCCGGTCGATGCCTACACCAAGACCGGCCGCCGGCGGCATCCCGTATTCGAGCGCCCGGATGTAGTCGGCGTCGAAGAACATCGCCTCGAGGTCGCCCGACTGCTTGCGCGCGACTTGTTCGCGAAACCGCGCCGCCTGGTCCTCCGGGTCGTTCAGCTCGGAGAAGCCGTTCGCCAGTTCGCGCCCGTCGACGAAGAATTCGAAACGGTCGGTCACGAATGGATCCGCGTCGTTCCCGCGCGAGAGCGGCGATACCTCGGTCGGATACGAATGCACGAAGGTCGGCTGCAGCAGCTTCTGCTCGCAGGTCTTCTCGAAGATCTCGATCTGCCGCTTGCCCGCCCCATCCGCGGTGCCGCATTCGATGCCGAGCGATTCGCAGAACTTGCCGAGGTAGGCCGGGTCGCGCAGCCGCTTCGGATCGATCGTCGGATTGTGCTCAACGAGCGCCTGCTCGATCGACAGTCGCGCGAACGGCGTGTTGAACGATATGCGACGACCCTGGTAATTCAGATCGCGGGTGCCCGCGACCGCGTCCGCGAGGCCTTGCATCATGCGCTCGACCAGCAGCATGAAGTCCTCGAAGTCCGCGTAGGCCTGGTAGAGCTCGAGCATCGTGAACTCGGGGTTGTGCTGCGTCGACAACCCCTCATTGCGGAAATTGCGGTTGATCTCGTAAACCCGCTCGAAGCCGCCGACGACGAGACGCTTGAGATAGAGCTCCGGCGCGATGCGCAGGTACATGTCCTGTCCAAGCGCGTTGTGGTGCGTCACAAACGGCCGTGCAACCGCGCCGCCCGGGATCGGCTGCATCATCGGCGTCTCGACCTCGAGGAAGCCGAGCGCGTCGAGAAAGTCGCGCAGGTAGCGGATGACGCGCGTGCGCGTGCGGAAGACCTCGCGCGACGGTTCGCTGACGATCAAGTCGACGTACCGCTGGCGATAACGCGTCTCGGTATCGGCGAGGCCGTGCCACTTGTCCGGCAGGGGCCGCAGCGCCTTGACGAGCAGCCGCAGGCTCTCGGCGCGCACCGACAGCTCGCCGGCCCGCGTGCGCATCAGTACGCCTGTGACCGCCACGATGTCGCCGACGTCCCAGCCCTTGAACTCTTCGTAGGCGCTGCCCAGCGCCTCCGACTGGAGGTAGGCCTGGATCTGTCCGCTCGAATCCTGCAGCTTCGCGAACGAAGCCTTGCCCATGACGCGCTTGAACATCATCCGCCCGGCGACGCGCACGCGAACCGGGTTCGCGGCCAGCCATTCGTCGCTGCGTCCGCCCCAGGTTGCGTGCAGGTCGGCCGCCAGCGCGTCGCGGCGGAAATCGTTCGGATAGGCGACGCCCGAATCGCGCAGCCGTGCGAGCTTGCCGCGCCGCTCCGCGATCAGCGCGTTCTCGTCGGGGGAGTCTGTCGTTTCGCGGTTCGTCATGACCGAGAGCTTACAGCCCCTGCTTCAGGCTCGCTTCCATGAACGGATCGAGCGCGCCGTCGAGCACGGCCGACGGATTGCCGGTTTCGTATCCGGTCCGGAGATCCTTGATGCGCGACTGGTCGAGCACATACGAGCGGATCTGGTGCCCCCAGCCGACGTCGGTCTTCTGGTCCTCGAGCACGCGGGCCGCGGCGTTTCGCTTGTTCACTTCGAGTTCGTACAACTTCGCCTTCAGCATCTTCATCGCGGTCGAACGGTTCTTGTGCTGGCTGCGCTCGCCCTGGCAGGCGACGACGATGCCGGACGGCAGGTGTCGCAGCCGCACCGCGGAATCGGTCTTGTTGACGTGCTGACCGCCCGCCCCGCTCGCGCGATAGGTGTCCATTTCGATGTCGGCCGGATTCAAGTCAATCTGGATCTCGTCGTCGATCACCGGCGACACGAAGACCGATGCGAACGAGGTGTGCCGGCGGTTGCCCGAATCGAACGGCGACTTCCGGACCAGTCGGTGCACGCCCGTTTCGGTTCGAAGCCAGCCGTACGCGTATTCGCCGTCGATCTCGATCGACGCGCTCTTGATGCCGGCGACTTCGCCGGGACTCTGATCGGTCACGGTGACCGCGTACCCGCGCGATTCGGCCCAGCGCAGATACATGCGGAGCAGCATCTGCGCCCAGTCCTGTGC
>Ga0163150_10009037_pt1 | contig 11141 bp, 13 predicted proteins | sample OliLakLV19P2IB_FD_148628 | JGI IMG/M metagenome (GOLD analysis project Ga0163150, IMG submission 148628) | Freshwater microbial mat bacterial communities from Lake Vanda, McMurdo Dry Valleys, Antarctica - Oligotrophic Lake LV.19.P2.IB | ecosystem: Environmental > Aquatic > Freshwater > Lake >...
ATATAATAATGACACGCATGAGTGGGTGCCGGCCCATAATAATTCTTACAAAATCTGACCTGATTTCCAACCCAGAGGAAAAGGCTAAGGAAGTAAAAGATATCGCTCCCAATATCCCAGTGTTTGCCATTAGCACCTTATCGGGCAAAGGTTTAGAACACATATCTTCCGAACTTCACGCTGGACAAACTATTGTGCTTGTAGGCTCCTCCGGTGCGGGAAAATCAACCTTGATTAATTACTTGTTTGGCTCTGACATTCAAAAAACTGCGCAGGTGCGCCTAAGTGACAGTAAAGGCAGGCACACAACAACTCGCAGAGAGCTGATTTTACTACCAAACAAAAGTCTTCTTATAGATACTCCCGGGATGAGAGAACTTGGCATTGAAGCATCTGCCGAGGAAATTGGAGACAGTTTTTCTGATATTGAATTATTGGCCAAAAGTTGTAAATTTTTCGACTGTGACCACGTGCATAGCAAAGGTTGTGCTGTCCTGGAAGCGGTAAAGAGCAATACCTTAGCACGTGACCGTTACCGTAGCTACCTCAAGCTAATTAAAGAAATAAAAGTTCAAAGTTCTAAAGAAACTCGTTTCGAAAAAACAAAAAGAAAACAAAATAACAAAAAAATACAGCGGAAATTAAATAAAGATTTACGAAATAACTATTGATTGTAATTACAAAGATGACCATTGTTACCAAAAGTTTAGAAATAATTTATCGGGGTATGTTATGGTAGTTGTAGAAACAAAAACAATTAAAAATACGCCTATGATAACTACATTTCGGGCAATAGTGTTGGCAATTATTTTAACAGTCATCCCAGCAGTTAGCTTTGCCGCGACCACGGCAAAAGCTAGGGTGTATACGGGGACAGTGACAAGAATAGACGGAACTCAGCTAATGTTCATTACCAGCAGTGGGGCATATTATACGGTCCAGACACAAAATATTTCTTTACTGCGCAGATATGGCGCAAGTATGGAGTTTTCTGAAATTATTAAGGGAGATAAAATAGAAACCCAAGGGTTATTGAGACCGGACAACAGCATTGTCGCATCTTACGTAAAGAATTTATCCTTATACCCCCATACCGGGACATTTACCGGTAAAGTTGGGAACATATACCCGTTTGCGTCCCTCTTTACCTTGGAAAGCAAAGCAAACGGAATACAGAATGTGCATGTAAATAGTCTTGTGGTGTTTAAAAAGAACAACAGCCCCGCTACCATGGCAGACCTAACCCCGGGTATGAGCGTGACCGTAAAAGGGATGTGGGAAAGGAAAAATACTGACTTGACGGCAAAAGAAGCCGCCGCTACCGTGCGCATGGTAGACATTTACTTTACCGGCACCCTGGTAATGCGGGGCGAAACTGCATTTACCGTGGTAGGCGACAACAACGCCATATATGGGCTGGATATAGCCAAGGCAAATTTACAAAATAAAAGTGGCAAACCCATAAACTACCTGCAATTTAACATGAGCGACACTCTGAGAATATGGGGCAAGCATGTTTCGGGAAGTACCAATATAGTTGCTTCCAAAATAAAAGACTTATCAAAATGATTTACTCAATTTGAGTATATCATTAGACATGAGACTCTTACCAGAGAAAACATAAAGACCCGCCGAATTAACGTTGCGGGTCTTTATGTCTCTAGATTCACTTAATACATGAAAACTATGTTTTTACAAACAAGGTAACATGCTCCTTCTTTCCAGCGACATTATGGGCATCGTGAGCTATAGGAGCACGTTACATGTAAACAAAGAGGAAGGAATGTATCACTATTTAAACATAACACCACCTTGAGCGCGAATAGGAAATAAGGAATCGTCTAAAAGTTCTTTTACGAGAGGAACTATAACCTGCTTGGGCAAGTAAGTACCATCTTGTACAACACCTTTTACAGGGAAAACTAATGCGGGTACATAAAGTTCTTGGGTCTGACCTTGATCATACTTCCAAATTTGTACAAACCCAGAAACAGGGGTTCCCAGTTCTACCTCTATTCCCTTGGTTCTCTCTGTAGCTAGAGGAAGATAGCTTCGAAAACCTCCGGCCTGGGCGATTTGCAGTATCTTTTCCGAGCTGGTTTCTCCAAGATATTCTGACGATTCATATTGCTGACTATGCAATCCGTATACACCGGTAACACGCTTGGTCTTAGAATCAACACTTACACTTATTCCGCTAGGGTTTCCTCCTTCATCTAGAACCTGCTGACCGTCAAAAACCAAAGGATAAATTACAGTAATGGAATCTGGTATATAGTAATTGGCTTTGTCAGTACTACGCTCATAATCTGTTCTCCAGAAATTATTCACACTAGGAGAGCCGTAACCCTGATTGGAAATTCCGAAATTGGCCAAAAACTCGTTTGCAATACTTATTGCAGTCCCGTCGTCTGGTAACTCAGAAATCTTAATCCGATACTGCTGATAACAACTGTCTGTCTGACAGGACTGCTCAGGATGCGGCCATTTCTCCCAATTTTGAGAAATGCTTACTATTGACTGGTTTAAGTCGACACTAATAGAATAACCAAATTCCCTATCTTCCACCATGGTAAAATTTTGAAGTTTTTGCTGCTGAAATTTACCAATATCAACCAACCCTAAACTAAATTTTTTGACTAAATCACCTGCAGCACTCTGATTGCCTGAATTTCCTAAACGCCGCAATACCGACTGCTTGTCCGCAAGCCCAATGAGTGCCTCGCCTTTGTAGACATAGGTATAGGTTTGCTGGGGCATCATCATTCTTTCACTATTGTCCGAAATTTTTGTATCCATAGTAGGATCTGGCTCATTCGGAGCATACAATACAACTGCATTTCCTCCCCCGCCTAAACCTGCAGCACTATTTTGCTGGCGCATGGTGTTTGTCTGTAAATTGCCGAATGAATTTTCCCGAACCGGAGTAACAGAGAAAGACCCGGAAAGTAGATGCTGGCTTACCACTCCAGGGGAATATTGTTTTTGTATTATCGGGTACACAATTAAGGCTGCAAGAGCCACAAAAGCCAGAGTACCAAAGCTTAATATAAACTTTTTCATATGCATATAATTTTTTAAATTGTTAGAAATAGGTCCTGTGTTACTCTGAGCATATGCAGCAGCTTTCTGACGCAAACGGTCTCTGAGGCGCGCAGCAAAAACAAGACTGAAACTTGTATCAGGTTTATGTTTTTTGAGCTCCGCTGTTAAGCGTTCCTGCTCATTATTCTTTAGGTCGGATAATGGATTTACCATAAAATTTTTATGAATAACAACAAAGACAAAACTGTCTGGGCGTGTTGTTTTAATTTTAGTAAGCCCCTGGAAAATGCCATTTTTAAACTTGCCTGGCTTTTACCTACTACTGCGGCAATTTCTTCATATGACAATTCATCCCATACTCTCATAATAACTACATCTCGAACTTCGGGAGCCAATTCTTTCAGCCATTCAGAAACTTGTTCTTTTTGCAAAGCTTGGTGAGCTTCCTCTGCTACGTTTTGAGCTGTTGGCAAATGTTCATATTCAGCAATATCGTCATAATCCTTCCGGACACGGGAATGATCAATTATGACATTTCGGGATATCGTATATATCCAGGTAGAAAAACTCCCCCGCTCACTCCTAAATTTAGAAATATTATCAAGCGCCTTTAAAAAGACCTGGCTGGTTAAGTCTTCTGCCGTTTGCCTGTGGAAGGTCCTATAAAAAATAAAGTCGTATATTTTACGGACGTAAGCATCATACAATTCTGTAAATGCTTCCATTTCCCCACTTTGACAACGGGCAATAATTTTTTGTTCTTTAGTGTCCATGGTACGGCGAACGGTAAGTAGCTTTTATGTACTTTGTATATTTTATTGTATCACATTTTTTATAAAGCATGCTTTGTGCTACGCCGTATATTTTACGGAGGAACAGAAAAAAGGTAACAGGGGGAGTCAGTAGTCCGCCAGCTGGCGGACTACTCCCTACGTGCTTCCCTCAATGTAAAGTCTACTTGACATTGTTTTTATTTACTCTATACTAGTAGTGAAAGGAGTTCTATGAATAATACTACAAAAATGAACATAAACGATGAAGAATTAAAAAAGAAGCTAACTCCCGAGCAATACCATATTCTACGCAAAAAAGGTACAGAAGCGCCTTTTACCAGCGATTTACTGCATATAAAAGACAAAGGTATGTTTTCTTGCGCGGTCTGTGGCAACCAATTATTTTCTACAGATACAAAATTTGACAGCGGTACCGGATGGCCAAGCTTTGACCAAGCTCTACCCGGCGCAGTAGCATATATCACAGACCAAGAATATGGTATGCAACGAACCGAAGTCACCTGCGCCAAGTGCGGCAGCCATTTAGGACACGTGTTTGATGACGGACCCACTGCCACAACTGGTAAACGCTACTGTATAAACGGAGCATGCTTGATAATGAAAAAGGAAGTAAGTAGCTAGTAGTGATATAGAAGCTAGCCTGCCAGTAGGCAGGAGTTTCAATTCCTCTGTCTGACTACTTCCTACTAACTACTAACCTTCCCCCCATGATTCAAATTCTTTTTGCGTTTCTAGCAGGAATACTAACTATTGCAGCGCCCTGTATATTACCTACGCTCCCCATTTTACTCGGAGCCTCAGTTGGGCAAAAAAGTAAACAACGACCTCTGCTTATTGTAGCAGGTTTTGTTGTAAGCTTTGCAGCGGTTAGTCTCATTCTTTCTCTTATTATAGAGAACCTCGGTTTGTCCCCTACTATAATCCGCAATAGTGCTATTACCTTACTATTTTTATTTGCTTTGTTCATGATATGGCCCCTGCCCTTTGAACTTCTCAGTAAAAGACTGTCAGGAATCATAACAAAAGCGAATCAATTAGGAGATAAAAGCGGTAACATGGGAGGACTGGTATTGGGTCTAGTGCTTGGCATTATTTGGACTCCCTGTGCCGGGCCTATCCTTGGCTCAATTCTTACCCTGATTGCCAGTCAGGGAGTTAACGCTCATTCATCGGTCTTGTTTATTGCCTATGCCTTAGGAGCTGGAATCCCCATGCTTATTATTGCCTATGGCAGCCAATGGATTACAACTAAAGTTCGATCAATTGCTCAGTATTCACGAAGACTCCAGCAAGGATTTGGTTTAGTAGTATTACTCTTGGCTATTGCAATGTTCTTCCAGTACGATACTAAAATTCAGGCAGTTCTTGTAGAACATTTTCCTGCTTTTAATGTAGAAAATAATTTTGTCTCAAAAAGAGGAAATCCTATAATGCCCGGTCTACAAAATACACCTATTATTTATAATGCGGTTTCTGGAGAAATGGCAACGGGAAAGAAAAATATGCAAAAAATTGCTTTAAAAAACTATGGCCCCGCCCCAGAATTTACCGGCATTAGTACATGGCTTAACAGCAAACCCCTTTCCCTAGCAGACTTAAAAGGCAAGGTTGTACTAGTAGATTTTTGGACTTATAGCTGTATAAACTGTATTCGTACCATGCCTTACCTAACCAAATGGTTTGACACTTACAAAGACCAGGGCTTGGTGATAATTGGAGTACACACTCCAGAGTTTCCTTTTGAAAAAGAGACCGGCAACGTACAAACAGCCATGAAACGCTTTGGAATTAACTATCCTGTCGCCCAAGATAACGATTATGGTACCTGGAACGCATACCGTAACCAATACTGGCCAGCAGAATATTTAATTGATAAAGATGGGACTATTGTCTATACCCACTTTGGCGAAGGCAATTACGACCATACTGAAAATGTTATACGGCAATTGCTGGGGCTAGACAGAGAGGTCACAGCAAGTACTTCCCTAACAGGAAAAGTCCGTTCTCCTGAAATGTATTTCGGCACCGATCGGTTGGAGTATATTTCAGCCTCGCAACAAGCGGCCACTTCTGCCAAAGACTACTCTCTACCGGAAAGCTTAAAGCTAAATGAATTTGCCTTGGAAGGAAACTGGCAATTCTCTTCTGATAAAACCAGTCTACTAAAAGGCTCAGGAAAAATAAAATTACACTTCTCTTCTGGTAAAGTTCATATGGTTGCGGCAAACTCTAACCCAGCAAAAACCATCACTCTAAAAATTGTTGTAGACGGAAAAAACCAACCGGACGTGAACGTTAATCTGTCTCAACTATATACATTATTTGACTCAAGCGACTATACTAACCATATAATAGAAATCCAGATTCCAGAAGCAGGTTTTGAAGCTTTTACCTTTACATTCGGGTAAATGGGAGAATTTAAAGATTCAAAATTTAAATATTTAACCATACCTTTTGTTCATTCAATTTTAAGCCTCCTATGCAGATTCAAAATGACATTAAAATCAAGCGTACGGAAAAGAATATTACCCAAGAAGAACTAGCGGAGGCCGTAGGAGTTTCCCGGCAAACTATTGTGGCAATTGAAAAAGGGAATTACACACCATCGCTCATGCTTGGAATGCAAATAGCTAAATTTTTCAACATTTCCATTGAAGAGCTTTTTCGTGTAAAATAACTTTATCCCTAGCTAAATATGCAATTTAGGAGACAAGGGGCATCATTCATTAGCTATTTAAAACCATGAAAATAATAATCTACTATCTACTGCTTCTAATTTGTATTGCCTTACTGGCCGGTTTCCTTATACAGCAAACACCGAGTAACATGAGCATGCAACAAATGGTTTCTGTGTCAGCCTTTTTAGTGCTGTATGTTATAGGACTTTCTTTGGCAGGAGAAGGAAAAACAGTTGACGAACGAGAAGTTGCCCACCGTTATTTTTCCAATCGAGCTGCGCTAATTGCCGGAACTGTGATTCTTTCAATTGGTATACTTTGGCAGTTATTTTCTCATACAATGGACTATTGGCTCCTGGCAAGCCTGGTAATAATTAACTTAGTTAAAATCATCGGTCTTATATATTCAAACTATAAAAAATAACTTATGTATAAACCTAAACCGTGCCTAGAATGTGAAATGCCGGCTCCTGATCAAAAATTGAAAGTCCTCATACTTAATGCATCCCTAAAACACAAAGAAAAAGATATTTCCAACACAGAAGAAGTAGCACAATTGGTATTGGATAATATGCAACCCCATAATATATCGTCGGAAATAATTCGCCTTGCAGACATAAACATTCCTGTAGGCTTAAGCTTCCGAGAAAGCAATGACGACCAGTGGCCCGATATAGTAAGCAAGATGAAAGCTGCAGATATTGTTATTTTTGCAACTCCAATTTGGTGGGGAGGGCGCTCCAGTCTTATGCAGAGAATCATAGAGAGAATGGATGCATTAGACGAAGAATACCGCGCAGATGGCAGGAGCGCTCTGTATAATAAAGTTGCAGGAATCATAATAACCGGCAGTGAAGATGGAGCATTATCAGTTATGGGAAGTATTATGATGGTGCTTACCTGGATGGGATTCACTCTACCCCCGGAATGTTGTACATATTGGGTAGGAGAAGTAGGACAACCAGTTAGTTCAGACAGGGAACGCCGTCTTAAAAACCAAGCCACTCCTCATATGGCTGCCAATATGGCTCGTAATTTAATCTATTATTCCCAGCTCTTGAAAACCCACCCTTTAATTCCCAAAAAAAAATAATACTCTGGGGCAAGAAAAAACCCTTTTGCAATTTTGCAAAGGGGTTTTTAAATACCTTTCTTATATGCTATTGGTTAGCCTCTGCCGCACGCTGATTTGCCGCATTTACATGTGCGTCTTCCGCTGTCCGTGAAGCTTCACGCGCGGCGGTACTTGCGTTCGTGGCATCATTTTCTGCTTCCCTTGCGGTATGATTTGCCTCATCTGCCGCGGCGTCTGCGGGGTTTGTGTCATCTGCCATATTGTTTTTTCCTTTCTTAACTTAAGATTAATACATTCAACTATTGCTATAGACGAAACAGTGTCCATACTCTGACAATAGTTTGTTTGCGACAGAGACGGGCTTACCCTTTATAGCAAAAAACAAGCCAGCCCAGAACCGCTGATACAAGCTGCATACCCCCTCGGCTTGCGCCAGAAAACCTTTATTTATTGCGTGGAAACAAAAAATCTTCTCCCGCCACTCGGCGAAAGAAGATTTTTGTTGCTATTTGGAATTATTTTTCCATGAGAATTGTGGCAACATTGTTAGAACTGTTGCAATTGGCATACAAAGTTGCTGGTAATGTTTTTTGGTTAATGGTTATAACGGTATATTTATAAGAGCCAATGGTATAGGTTTTTCCGGCTATAGTAATTTTTTGTGTAATGGTAGAACGGTTATCAAGCATAAGGGTAACCGGATTCTTAAATACCATATTGGTAGGAGAAGCCTGGCATGTTTGGGTAAATTGAATGCGTCGGTCTTTGTATTTCACAACAGCATCCGTGTAAGCCATTGAGCCTTTAGCTGAAGACGCAGGCGTAGTGGTAGCTTGCTCTGGAGTCGTGGTTGCAGGAGGAGTTTGAGTTTGATTATTAGTCATAGTGCTAGCAGGCTGACTGTTGTCATTCATGTTTTTTATGAACACCACAAGGCCAATAATGACTACCAAAGCCACTACCACGCCTATAACTATTTTTTGGTTCTTTTCCATATGATTTTATTATTACTGTTTATTTGTTTCTTAGTTAATTGTTTCTTTATTGTAGTATAGCACTTATATTAAACTTATATGCAAATATTAAGGCATATATTATGATTTTTGGCTTTAATGATCAAGCTTTCATAAAACACTTATAGTGACGTTTGAATACACAAGCTCTTATATAAGAGAGATTTTGCTTTAAAACTGTTAATTTTACAACCCACATTATATAAAATTAAGCCCTCATAATTTGGAATTTCTTGCCAAAAAGGTATAGACTGTAGTTATATGTCGGATTAGGCATTAGTTAAATGGCCGTAATCATTTTAGCATTCTAACATAGCATTACTGGCCTGAAACACCTTCAGGTCAAACCATGTTAAAATGCTAAGATAGTAGAATGTTAGAATGTAAAATAATGTATGACTTTTATAGAACATATCTCACCGTTCATTAATTCCTCCAAATACCTCCTCGTTTTTATCCTCTGTATCGTTGAAGGCCCGGTGGTAATGATTACAAGCGGATTTTTATATAAATTGGGTCAATTTGATATCCTCCCGCTTTACGTTACCCTTATGGCGGGTGATTTCGTGGCAGATATAGGCTGGTACGCCGTGGGACGCTATGGAGCCGGGCCAGTAGTAAAAAGATTCGGAAAATTTTTAAACATCACTCCTGAAATTATTTTAAAAATTGAAAAGCGCTTCAAAGCCTACCAAAACAAAATTTTATTTATATCTAAAATTACTATGGGCTTCGGATTTGCTCTCGCTACTCTGATTGTCGCCGGGATTTTGCGGGTTGATTTTAAAAAATATGCCTTACTGAACGCGGTTGGAGGGTTTATTTGGACAGCCATTTTACTGGCAGTCGGATATTTTTTCGGCAACGCATACTACGCGGTTGCCAGGCAGTATAGAGCTGCCTTTATTGTATGCGCATTCATGCTTGTTATTTTAAGCATGTGGGCAATAAATAGATATTTAGTAAAAACAGAACTATAATGATCTCCATAATTATCCCTACGCTCAACGAAGAAAAAATTCTTAAAAAGACTCTTTCTGCTTTAAAAGAGTTGTTCATTACAGAATATGAAATTATTGTTTCTGATGGTGACAGCAATGACCGCACGCTGGAAATTGCCAAAACTCATGCTCACCAAGTTATTACACACACCTTGCCAGCCCGGCAAACTATTGCCCAAGGCAGAAATGCCGGGGCCGCCACAGCTAAGGGTGACTATTTAGTATTTATAGATGCAGATGTATTCATACCGGACATAAATAATTTCTTTTCTGTTGCCCTTGAACTGTTTGAGGTAAACACTAAGCTGGTAGCTTTAACTGTATTTTTAAAAGTACTGCCTGAACATGTCACTCTGTCTGACAAATTATTTTTTAGTGTCGTGAACAGAAGTTATCAATTTTTGAACAACGTGCTCCATATTGGAGCGGCCTCGGGGGAATTTCAAATGATACGGACAGCGACATTCAAAAAAGTAAACGGTTACAATCCCAGCTTAGTGGCGGGCGAAGACAACGATATGTTTGCAAGGCTCAGTAAAGTTGGCCAGACAAAGATAGAGGTTGATCTTCATGTTATGCATACTTCCCGCCGCGCTCATGCCATTGGCTGGAACAAATTACTGAGCTTATGGATTATGAATTTAGCATATGGGAAAATTTTAAAAAGATCCTTTAGTAAGGAATGGAAAGTTATTAGGTAACACATTTTCAATAATTTATATCTCAATCACTGTGAATGGCAACTAACACTATGAAAGAAAGCTTCAATAAGTTGTCAATTAAGAAAAACTCTTCATATTAGTTATTGCGCCTATGAGACTAAGCTTTGTAATTCCTGCATACAATGAAGAAGGTTACCTAGGTACTTGCCTGGAGTCTGTTACCAAAGCTATAGGCGACAGATGGAATGACTTTGAAATTATTGTAGTAAACAATGCCAGCAGCGACAATACTGCTGAAATTGCCAGCTATTTTGATCATGTAACGGTCATTGACGAACCCCGTAAAGGCCTCTCACAAGCTCGGCAAACTGGATTTAAAGCATGCACCGGGGAGCTCATTGCCAATGTGGACGCCGACTGTCTGGTCCCGGACGAATGGTTAAATACGGTATTAAAAAAATTTGAATCTAATCCCGCCATGGTAGCACTAAGCGGACCGCATGTTTTTTACGATTTCCCTCCCCTTATCAACCGGGGAATAGATATGTACTACCGCTTTGGATTTATTGGATACCTGATTAATCGTTACGTACTGCGCAAAGGATCTTTAATCCAAGGAGGGAATTTTGTTATCCGCAAATCCTCCCTTGAAGCAATTGGTGGATTTAATCCAGCTTTTACCTTTTATGGAGAAGATGCTGACATAGCTAAAAGATTGAGTAAAGTTGGAGATGTTGTTTTTACTTTCCAGCTTCCCATGCATACCTCTGCCAGACGCCTCAAGACTGAAGGCGTACTAACCATGATGATCCGCTATCCCATAAACCTATTATGGACAAATCTTTTTGGAAAACCCTTTACCAAAACATACCG
>Ga0163150_10009041_pt1 | contig 11138 bp, 9 predicted proteins | sample OliLakLV19P2IB_FD_148628 | JGI IMG/M metagenome (GOLD analysis project Ga0163150, IMG submission 148628) | Freshwater microbial mat bacterial communities from Lake Vanda, McMurdo Dry Valleys, Antarctica - Oligotrophic Lake LV.19.P2.IB | ecosystem: Environmental > Aquatic > Freshwater > Lake >...
ATATAATAGAGAGTGTAAAATAATCATACGATGCAATTCCCCATCCGACAACTCACCAAAAAAGAGTTTCCGGAGCTTTTGCGCGAGATTCCGCAGATGCCCAAATACCTTTTTATGCGCGGCGAGCTACCGCCAAAAGACTACTATCTGCTTTGCGTAGTAGGCTCACGCGCTACCACCCCCTACGGCCGGCGCATGTGTGCCTCGCTTATTAGCGGCCTTGCGCGCTACCCTGTTGCAATAGTCTCGGGCCTCGCACTCGGTATTGATGCGCAGGCGCACACGAGTGCGCTTGATGTTGGGCTCCCTACCATTGCGGTGCTCCCGTCGTCGACCGACGATGGGAGTATTTATCCGGCTAGTAATCGTGCGCTTGCCAAACGTATTCTGGCACGAGGAGGTACACTCTTGAGCGAGCAGAAAGGACCGTGGAAGGCCCAAATACACAACTTCCCTGCCCGTAACCGCATTATGGCTGGCATGAGCAAGGTTACTTTAATAATAGAAGCGGGAGAAAAATCGGGGACACTCATTACGGCCCGTCTGGCGCTCGACTACAACCGCGAGGTATTAGGCGTCCCGCATGAACTCGGACGCGAAACAGGAAAGGGTGTCAACACGCTACTTCGCGAAGGCGCAACGTTTGTACGAAGCGCTGAAGATATTTTAGAAGCGCTCGGCCTAACTGCCGCACCCGAACAGATATCACTTCCAACCGACCTCACCGAGAACGAATTGACTATTTTAGAAGCACTGACCGAACCGTTCGTGAAAGACGAATTGATCCTGCGTACGGACCTTTCTGCCCAAGACACCAATATTGCGCTTTCGTCACTTCTTATTCGTGGATTAATTGCAGAACGTTTGGGCAAAATTGAACGTGTCTAGAAACATTTTTTAAGGTGGAAATTATATTACGAACCGACAGCAACATAGTTGCCCGCAAACACAAAGAGTAGTGCGCTGATTTTAGTGCTATGCTTTACACATCGTAGGTTTGTAGTGTATTAGTGTATAGCCTCAATGAAGTTAGTAATTGTCGAATCGCCCGCAAAGGCGAAAACTATTGAAAAATATTTATCCGAAATTGATAAGTCGGGCGACTTTGTTGTACGCGCCTCTGTAGGCCACGTACGTGACCTCCCCAAGAGCAACAAAAAGGCAATTGATATCGAGGGCGGGTTTGTCCCCCACTATGAAGTGGTGGCTGGCAAAGAGAAGGTACTCGATGAGCTAAGCAGCCTCGCTAAAAAAGCTAAAGAGGTCATACTCGCAACCGACCCCGACCGCGAAGGCGAGGCTATTGCCTGGCACATAAAAGAGGAGTTGGGCCTTAAAAAGCCGGAGCGCATTGTATTTAATGAGATCACTAAAGAAGCGATTGCCGAAGCGCTTAAAAACCCCCGCACTATCGACGAACATTTGCGCTACGCCCAAGAAGCGCGTCGCGTTCTCGACCGCCTGGTAGGCTACGACCTCTCCGGCCTTATCTGGAAGAAAGTGCGCTATGGCCTTTCGGCTGGCCGCGTACAGTCGCCAGCATTGCGCATCATTATGGAGCGCGAGCGCGAAATCCGCGCCTTTGTACCAGAAACCTACTTCGTAATAACAGCGCAAACCGAGACGCCTAAAAAAGTAGCCCTTACACTCACTTGTGTAGAAGAGCCTAAGAAGCAAGAAGAGGCTGACGACATAATTGACGCGGTTAAACATGACGGGCTTACCGTAGCCGAAGTAAACGAGAGCGAAATGAAGCGTGTTCCAAAAGCGCCATTTACCACTTCGACCTTGCAGCAGGCCGCATCAACACGCCTTGGTTTCTCGCCGTCGAACACGATGCGCATCGCGCAAAAGCTCTACGAGGCTGGCCACATTACCTATATGCGCACCGACTCGCCCAACCTCGCCAAACAGGCGCAGGGCGCCATTTTAGGTATTGTAGAAAAGAAATTTGGTAAAGAATACGTACAGCCGCATACCTATGTTGCCAAGTCTAAAGGTGCGCAGGAGGCACACGAGGCAGTACGCCCTACTCACCCCGAAAAAGAGTCTGCCGGAACTACCCCCGAGCAAAAGAAATTATATGAACTTATCTGGCGCCGTGCGGTATCGAGCCAGATGGCTGATGCAAAACTGCTTAAGACTAAAATCTTGGCAGAAACCAAGGACAAAAAAGTTCCACAATTTGCTGCCAACGGTTCGCAGGTGGTATTTGACGGTTGGCTTAAGGGCGACCCTGCTGCACGCGGCGAGGATGTAGAATTGCCCAGCGTCACCAGCGGCGACGAGTTAGATGTAAAAGAAATTTCTGCAGAAGAAAAACAAACCACGCCACCCCAGCGTTATAGCGAAGCGGGCTTGATTAAAGAGCTTGAAAAGCGCGGTATCGGTCGCCCCTCTACCTACGCAAGTATTATGAAGACGCTTGCCGACCGCGGCTACGTTACCAAAGAGGGTCGCACGCTTACCCCGACCGACACCGGCGACGTGGTGTCGAGCTTCCTTGAAGAAAACTTCCCCACGTACATCAGCGACACCTTTACTGCAGAAATGGAAGACGAGCTCGACGAAATTGCCGAGGGCAAGCGCGAATATGCAAAAACACTTAAAGATTTTTATACCCCGTTTTTGCAGGAGGTAAAAAAGAAAGACAAAGAGGCTGGCAAGATTACCGACCTCGGGCCGGCACCAAAAGAGTTTGACTGTCCTATCTGCGGCAAAAGCATGGTGTTTAAACTTTCGCGCCAAGGCAAGTTTATGTCGTGCAGCAATTTCCCTGAATGTACCGGCTCGCGCACCGATGCCGGTGAAATAATTTCAAACGAGCCGCCGAAGTCTATCGGCGACTACCCGCCAACCGGCCAGCCTATCTTTGTACTCACCGGTCGCTTTGGCCCGTATGTGCAGGTGGGCGAAGTTATTAAAGGCAAGAAAGGCAAAGACAAACCGCACCGCGCAAGCTTGCCCAAAGGCAAAGAGCCAACAGAAGTATCGCTTGAAGAAGCGCTTAAATACTTGGCCCTGCCAAAAATACTAGGGGTACACCCAGACACCGGAGAAAATATTATTGCCAACATCGGACGCTTTGGCCCGTACATTGCGCACAACACTAAACCTAAGCCCGATTTTCGCTCCCTTAAAACCGACGACGTATATGCGATTGAACTCCCTCGCGCGCTTGAAATTTTGAAAGAAGAAAAGAAACAGCGCGGCTTCGCTCGAAAATCGAAAAAAGAGTAAACTGGGTCTATGGTTACCGCCAAAGAGATACTCGAGGCGATGAGCGCTCCCCCTTCGGCGGAGGAAAAGGCTCTTATTGAGCGGGCGTATAACTTTGCTGCCGAGGCCCACAAAGAGCAGAAGCGCTTCTCCGGCGAGCCGTATATGGTGCACCTAGGGCGCGTCGCCAAGAGCTTAGCCGAAATAGGCATGGGCCCAAAGACTATTGCGGCCGGCCTCCTCCACGACACTATTGAAGACACGGGCGCCAGCGCCGAGCAGATAGAAAAAGAGTTCGGCAAAGAAATTCTATTTTTGGTAGAGGGTGTCACCAAGCTCGGTCACTTGAAGTATCGCGGCACCGAAAGGCACCGCGAAAGCTTGCGCAAACTGCTTGTGGCCACCAGCAAAGACACCCGAGTGCTCATCATCAAACTCATGGACCGCCTGCACAACATGCGCACCCTCGAGTATGTTAAGCCGGAGAAGCAGAAGCGTATTGCGCTCGAGACGCTGGAGATTTATGCGGCCATTGCCCACCGCCTTGGTATGGGAGTGGTGCGTAAAGAGCTTGAGGACCTAGCGTTTCAATATGCTTACCCAGAAGAGTATGCAAACGCCAAGCGCTTGTTGACTGAAAAGACGCAGGAAACTCAAGAGCGCCTTGAGGACATGATCCGCATGCTTAAAAAGGAGCTCGCCAAAGAAAGTATTACGCATTTTCAGACCGACTTTCGCGTTAAAGGCCTGTGGAGCTTGTGGCAAAAACTTAAACGCAAAGAGGGCGACGTGGGCAAAGTGCACGATATTGCGGCAATACGCATTGTGGTTGAAGACGTGGCCGACTGTTACCGCGTGCTTGGGCTCGTGCATAACTTGTGGCAGCCCTTGGTGGGCAAGATTAAAGACTACATCGCCTTCCCTAAGCCAAACGGGTACCAAAGCTTGCACACTACCGTGTTTAGCGGCGACGGGGGCATTGTAGAAGTACAGATACGCACACAGGACATGCATCGCGAAGCCTTGTATGGCATTGCCGCACACGTAACGTACAAAGAGCCTGTGGGAGGCGCTGCGGGGCGCGGTTCGAGCTTTGACTGGATACGTAGCCTAATACCTGGCTTTGGCCGCCGCAAAGTAGAAGTACCACAAGAAGTTAAAGACACACCACGCTACGGGAGCGCCCATGCGCCTGAATGGCTTCAGAACCTAAGCGAGCACGAGGCCGAAGACCCTGACTTTGACACGGTGTTAAAAACCGACCTCTTTACCCATCGCGTGTTCGTATTTACGCCCCGCGGCGACGTCGTTGACCTCCCCACCCAGGCGTCGCCTATCGACTTTGCCTATGCGATACACTCCGAGCTTGGTGACCATGTATTTGGCGCAAAAGTTAACGGCAAAATGGTGCCTTTACACACCGTTCTTCACAACGGCGATATTGTAGAAATTGAAAAAAGAAAATCTTCGCACCCGACCCAAAAGTGGCTCGACTTTGCCAAAACCACTATGGCCCGTCGCCATATTAGGAACTGGATAGAAGCTCACGAACAAAAGAAAGGTTAGTCTGCTAGGTGCGCGTGGTCGTTCCAGACCAGCATACGCCACTGCCCTCCAAACCGTTCACCTTGTAGATCATGTTCAAACACTGTAAGACCAGTGTTTTTAGTTTTTAAGGCTTTAAATAGACACAGTCCTTCGCGGCCCGTAAACTCATCACCGAAGACAATAGTGCCGACCAGCATGCGCAAAAAGAGTCCGTGAGTTACCACCAAAATTTCGCTCTCTGGCCTAGCTTCAAGAAATTCCATCGCTTTTTTTGCGCGGATTTTCATATCATCAAAATTTTCTTCGTCAGAATGGCGCCAGCCAGGTTTGCCAAAATTCGCATCCAACACCTTGTCGATCTCCCCAGTCTTAGAGTCACTATAGGGTCTACCTACATATTCTGACGGGCTGCGGCGTTCAACAAATAAGTCTGATGTTTCAAGTAGTTTGCCCGTCTTGTCGACAATATGCTGCGCGGTTTGCTTGGCACGCAACAGAGTGCTTGCAATAACAACCTCTACTGGTAGTTTGGATGCTCTTTCAGCTATAAACTCGGCCTGCTCATGGCCAACATCAGTAAGTGACGTCTCGCCACCAAGGTAGATATTGCCAACATTCGCCTCACTCTCGCCGTGTCGTACGAGATATACTTTTTTCATAGGAAATTGGATTATATAGAAAAACTGCTGGGATTGAAAGTATTTTCGTCGAGCTTTTTTTCTTCTGCACTGCGATCATCGACTGGCGCGGAGTCCCCAACCGGCTGAACAAAAGTCTGGCCTTGCGAAGCTTGGAGATCCGAGGACTTTTGCGATGCCGGTTGGGACGGAGCATTTTGATCCGAGGAATTCGACGAAAGATTTTCCGGCGTAGCCCCATTTTGTATACGTGCATGCAGTGCAGCAAAAAGCGTACGCAAATCTTCTTCGGTCATGTAGTCAATAGAAAGCTTGCCGCCCTTTTCTTTAGGCTCTATCGCAACGCGCGTACCAAGCGCCGCGGAAAGTTCGCGCTCCATGTCGAGTACATCCGGGGCAAACAGATACTCCTTTTTACGCACTTTTTCTACCGCAATGCGGCGCGCAATGTTTTCGCTGTCGCGCACAGTAAGCTTTTTGAGTAAAATCTCTTTAAACAGCGTGGCCTGCTCTGCCGGGCGGTCGATAAGCATGAGGAGCGGGCGCGTATGACCCTCTGAAATTTTGCCGTCTATAACGGCTTGCTGCATCTCTGGCGGGAGGCCGAGCAGGCGTATGGTATTGGCTACATACTCGCGGCTTTTGCCTATCTTCTCTGCAATCTGCGTGTGCTTAAAACTAAACTCTTTATGGAGCTTATTAAAGGCAATAGCGCGGTCTATGGCGTTAAGGTCCTCGCGCTGGAGGTTCTCAATTATCGCAAGCTCAAGCTTGGTTTGATCGTCATCCTCTTCTTCGCGAATTAAGACCGGCACCATAGGCACCCCTGCAATTTTAGAAGCGCGCAGGCGGCGCTCGCCTGCCACGAGTTCGTACTCGGTCGCAATACCTCCGTCGGCCTTTTCTACCTCCTTACGGTTAACGGTAAGGGGCTGCAAGATGCCGTATTGGCGGATAGATCTTGCGAGGTCGTTTAGTTTGTCTTGGTCGAACTCTTTGCGAGGCTGAAAGGGGTTGGGTTTAATTTTATCTACCTCTACCCAGAAAATTGCGTTGTTGTAAAAGCCGGCCATGTCGGCAAATTATAACATTTTTGTGCCAGTGGTGGAAATATATAAAAACTTTGTGCCGGAGGTGGGACTCGAACCCACACCCCTTGCGGGACACGATTTTGAGTCGTGCGCGGCTGCCATTACGCCACTCCGGCTTGCCAATTACTCTACCCTATCCCCCTAAAAATCTCTATGGTACTGTGCTTTTGGACGATCTAACTCAACCGGAGGACTGAAGCATGACTGCTCTTGAAAAACTTGACGCACGCTGGCAGGCCGGCGGACGCATCTGTGTGGGGCTCGACTCGGACTTCGAGCTCCTGCCAGAGATGTTTCAGGGCAACGGCGAATATAGCGGTATACGTTCGTTCAACACCGCCATTGTTCACCACACTATGAACCTAGTACTCGCCTACAAGCTGAATCTGGCCGACTACATCGAGCACGGGCCAAGCGGTCTGCACGCGCTCATCGACACGTTTACGCTCATTCGTCGCGAAGCGCCAGACGTGCTGACCATCCTCGACTGCAAGTTCGGCGACGCCTTGGCGAACAAGAACGCGAAGTACGCCAAGTTTGCGTTTGAGCAGTGCAGGGCCGACGCCATGACTGCCCAGGTCTACGCCGGCGGAGATGCAGCAGAGGGCTTTACGCACTATACCGACAAGCTGACCTTCTTCCTCTGCAAGACGTCAAATGACGGATCGGGGGAGTTTCAGGACGTCGAGATCAAGCGAGGCGACGTGCAATTCTCCTTCAAAGACATAAACCGGCCTCTGCGGCTCTACGAGGACGTGGCAATATCGATATCCGCGCTCTGGAATCGGAATGAGAATTGCGGCCTCGTCGTCGGCGCCACCTATCCGGAACAGATGAAGGAAATCCGGAGTATGGCTGGCGACATGCCCATCCTCTCCCCCGGTATTGGCGAACAGGGGGGCGACTTTGAGGCAACTATCCGTGCTGGTTTCATACCCAAGCTTGGCCGCCTCCTCACCCACGAAGGCTCGAGTCTCATCTTTACTCCATACAACAAGCATGGACAGAAGCACGAGGACCCTATGACATTCGCCAAGGCGGCGCGCCAGAAGCTCCTCGACCGTACCGCCGAGTATAACAGCATCCTCGAGCTCGAAGCGGCTTGACACAACCGCAAAAAAAAGAGAGCCGGGCAGCATAGCTGCCCGGCGTTTTTATTTGCCCCATCTGAAGTTAATCTTTCTTCGCTGGCACCTGCCAGGAACTATCGGCCCAGGAATCGTCGTTCGGATCTACAAGCCAATGACGCATAATAGCCTCGTGACCCTTGTCGACCTTGCCAAGCGCAACCATACGGTCGAGAATCATCTCACCAGCGCAGAGCGCATGAACGCGATATTGGTTGGTACTGCGCTTAAAATCCGGCAGATTCCAGGTGTTGATCAGAATGGTTTCAACCACGTGCCCACCGGCCTCTTCAAGCGGCCGTATAGCGTTGAGACAGCTCTGGAAGGTCGAGGACATATCCTCGACCAAAATCACTTTGGCACCTTTAAGAATCTCCTGATCGCCATCAATCCTACCCCTCTTGCCCCCATGGGTCTTTTCTTCCTTGCGAACGCTGACAAACGGTAGCGCAAGTCGCCACGCCAAAACAGATGCATGGTGATCACCCCCTGTGGCAACCGACGCAATGACCACGTTGGAATATTGAGCGGCAAGACGTTGAGTCAGGTTACGCAAGTCGGACAAGACTGCATCCCACACTTTTGGGTGTGATTTGAGCATACGGTTGTCGATATATGCGCCGGGCGAAAGGATGCCCTGTGCAAACCAGATAGCCGTGGACCGTTTGATGCCAACCGCATTCACAGCGATAAGAGCATCGACAACATTTGTATTGCCATGGACAACGAGTGACATGGGCCTTCCTTCCTTGTGCGTGCGTACTCTTCGCGCACTATAGCTTTATTTTTAGGCCTAAACAAGGTACAAAGGCGGTGTGTCCAAACCTAAAGTTATAGCTATTGTGGGCCCCACCGCATCGGGGAAAAGTTCCCTTGGTATTTATATTGCCCAAAAGTTAGGTGGCGAAGTAATTTCTGCCGACAGCCGGCAGGTGTATAAAGGGCTCGACATTGGCACCGGCAAAGTGACTAAAAAAGAAATGGCGGGCGTCCCCCATCACCTATTCGACGTAATGTCTCCTAAAAAGCAGTTTACGGCAGATGACTTCGTTAAAAAAGCATCAGAAGCGTATTCTAATATTCTAAAGAATAACAGAATACCTATAGTAGTTGGCGGCACTGGGTTTTATGTAGACACCCTGCTTGGCCGCCTAGTGCTTCCCAATGTGCCGCCTAACCCTAGACTACGTGTCAGGCTCGATAAAATGAGCACAGAGACACTCTATAAGCTACTCAAGGCCAAAGACCCGGCGCGAGCTAAAACAATTGAGCCGAAGCACAAGCGCCGGCTTATTAGAGCACTTGAAATAGCAGAGTATAGGCTCCGCCAAACTACTCACGCTCGTGCGCTCCGGGCCGCTAGGCCTGAGTCTACACTCGCTTCGAGTAGTTTGGCTCCGCAAAAATATCAAATACTTTGGCTTGGTATTAACCCAGCAGCCGAGGTACTTACAAAAAACATTCACACACGCCTTTTGGCTCGCATGAAGCAAGGAATGGTTCGAGAAGCAAAAAATTTGCACGCTGCAGGCCTAAGTTATAAACGCATGGAGGAGCTTGGCCTTGAGTATCGCTATCTTGCCCGCTTACTGCAAAACAAACTCACTAAGCAAGAGTTTTTAGAGCAGCTTGAGCGCGAGATCAACAAGTATGCCAAGCGCCAATGGCGATGGTTCAAGCGCAACAAAGATATCCAGTGGGTCGCCGGCAAAGCAGAGGCTTTGCGGCTCGCTAAAGAATTCGTCGGCGGGCGATGAGGGAATCGAACCCCCAACTACGGTTTTGGAGACCGTCGTTATACCACTTAACTAATCGCCCGTGGGCAAAGTATAGCTAAAAAACTACTTCTTTGCCTCCTTGTGCACGGTGGAGGCCCGGCACCATTTGCAGTACTTCTTAAGCTCGATTTTACGCACCACGAGCTTCTTATTTTTGGAGCTCCAATAGTTAATGCGCTTGCACTTCGTGCACTGCAGCTTGATAAGTCGATCTTGGGACATGAACGAGAATATACCCTATAAACCCTTAGAAGGCAACACTATAAGGGGGTAGCCCCAGGGCAGAAGCTAAAGCCAAGGTCTTTGCCAGCATAGAGGGGGTTAACGCTGGCGGGCACCAATACCGCATAGCGTAGATGGCATGCTTCAGGCTCACTAATCCCCAACTGCCCTAGAAGCTTTAGCTCAGCAAGCTGGCGCTGCTCGCCTATCGGCTCGCTAAATATTGATATAGTAAAACTTGAATCACTTTCTATATACGTAATAGAGTAATTAGGTTCGGACGGATCACTGCCTGCAAGGTAGTACACGCCTGAATTATATTCATCTTTACCAACTGTCTCATCCTTTAAGAAGTCCCTCGTAGCAACCTGCCCGCCACTCTTAGTGGGAACGACAAAGTTATTGCCTCCTCCGTTCGAGCCAGAAACCGGTCCGGGAGTAGAGGTAGAAGTGCCGCCACCAGTTACGGGCACAGTGTTTTGATACCCTCCTGGATACTGCCCCACTGGCGCCGGAGCCTTTTCTACAGCAGGAGGCCGGAGTGCAAAGAACAACACACTCGCCCCGACAAGAGCAATGATTAGCGTGATAACGATGCCTATAAAAGTAAGGGGTTTCATAACGTGGTTTTATATGGTTTTAAGTACAGCTATTATAGGTGCTCCAGTTCCGGGGGCCGTTTGGCGTCTCGTTAAGTAGAAACTGTGCACTTGCTTCGTTGCAGTCTTTCCTTCTGGCCGCCGCGACACAGGCGGCGTACAAGGCCTCATCAACAACCCGAGCTGCATAGTCTTTTCCGACAAAAGCGCGCGGGCAGTCAAGCGGAGCTTGTCCTGGGCAATAGACACGATTAACAGTGATGTTAATTTGATACAAACCATGAGAGAACGATCTGCCGTCTGCCATCTTATCGGTTAAACTGGCACTATTCACTTTACCGGAACTTTCTGCTCCGCAGATACAGGACATAAGGTTAGCCTGGCTTCCGAAAGCGGCTGGGTTGGGTGTACACATACCGCCACCAACATCTCCTGTAATAGGTGTGGCTTGAATGACTGGCTCCGCAGTAGCCCCATTTAAACCGCTAAAGCACTCACCCGTATCGGGCCTAAAAGTGTACCCAGACGAGCAGGTGTAGTTCACTTCATAAGCGGGCGCTTTAGAGCCGGGAACAATTACGTTAATAAGGTCACTAATAGATGTGCCCATAAGACGACCTCCTCCTTCAGGATAATTAGTTATCTTCTGCACACACTCCAACTCAAACCAACTTGCACCGGTAAAGAATCCCTTACTGAAGGTTACGGTCATAATGGTGTTGATGACCAGCCAGCCGGAAATAGCGATGAGGAAACCAATGAGAATGTTCTTGAATATCTTGCGGGCTTTGGTAATACGGCCAGGGTTGGAGCCGCCGGTTACATAGAGAAAGCCTGCGTAGGCGAAGAGAAGTGCCGAGAGCGGTATCGCCACCCCGACAATCATGAAGTTGATGATGTTTTGGAGGAGCTCGCC
>Ga0163150_10009042_pt1 | contig 11134 bp, 5 predicted proteins | sample OliLakLV19P2IB_FD_148628 | JGI IMG/M metagenome (GOLD analysis project Ga0163150, IMG submission 148628) | Freshwater microbial mat bacterial communities from Lake Vanda, McMurdo Dry Valleys, Antarctica - Oligotrophic Lake LV.19.P2.IB | ecosystem: Environmental > Aquatic > Freshwater > Lake >...
CAACTGGCTGATCGGTGGCTCCCGGAACCGCGTGTTCTCCATCCTTACCCCAGTGTTCGCTTTGACGCCACACATCCAAGATAAGAGCCTCATGCGGTAGTGCCGCTCGTGGGGACCTGTGCGGGGGGTGCCGGGCGACCGGCATCCCTACCGCGACAACTGGACTCTTCGCGGCGCGCACCTGTTGCTGCAAACCCGAACGAAGGTCTTGAACAACGAGCTGGAGGAGGTGTTCCGGCGGTGGTATCCGCAGTTCCGCCCTAAAGCGGCTTGACCCCCGACCTTGTGCTGCTCTCCCCTCGATCCAAGGTGGCGCGCGTCGCTAATAAGAAACTGAGTACGCATACTCAACCCCATTCGGACTCAGATTCGTGAACAGCCTCGGCGTGATCCTGTACGTTTGATTCAGCCTCGATCCATCGAGCACCAGCCCGCCTTCGCCGTGATTGAATACCACGGTGCCCTTTGCCGTGTCGATGATCTTAAGGAACGAGCCGCCGACTTCGTCTCGCACTCGGACTTCAAGTTTCTCCAACACATGGCCAGTCGGCAAGACCGTGATGTCTGAGAAGCTCATCGTCCCCGGAAATTCTCCCGATGGGGCCTGTACGGATGCCGCCAAAGCAGCGATTGTGTTTTGAGCGTCCGTCAGGCTCAACACCTCAAGGAGATCCAGGAGCTTCGTCTCTGGGCCATAGCGCAAACGGTATGAGAACGGCATTCCATCCTGGCAGGAATCTGTCATCACCTTCGCGCGGACAGTGTAGGAAACATTAAGCTCCGATCCGTCGAGAACAACTCCTGCCCCATCGCCGTGAGCGAACACAACAGACCCACCGCGCGCGGCAATCGTCTTCTGGGCGGAGTGACCGAGCGAATCGATTAAGGTAATCTGAATCCGATCAAACAAGTGCCCAATCGGCAATGTCGCGGTGATGTCTCGAAATGTTAGACTTCCAGGGAAAGTCGCGACGGACGCATCCACGATTCTGTCCGTCAGCGGACTCGGGGCTTGCACGGAGTCGGAATAGCTGAGCACCGGACCAAAAGAAATAGCACCCTCCCGGCACGTTGCCGGGACGGTCAGGACTGCCTCATTCAGGCTGAACATCCCAGAGGCGTTCTCCACCTCAACTTTGAACCGGTGGTATATCGCCCGCCCATCCTCATTGTGCTTGCGCAAGGTAGACGAACCGAACTCCGTCGCGCCCAACGGAACGGCCATCGTTTGGGCGTTCGACTTCAGTTCGTGGATCTTGGTCCAATTTCCAGTGTTGCCTTGTGTGTACACTCGATAGGTCGCGTTGTACCCGGCGCGCCGCCAGGATAGCCTGACGTTTGGAAGCTGGACAGGAAACGACAGGGTGGGTGGATCTGACTCAAATGTGATCGCCGGGGCAATCGGGTTCCGCGTATCCACGACGGAAGCCTTCACGGCCGCAGACGGCAAAGACGGAATCAGTTTCTCTTCGTCCCGCTCATTCGTGATCTTCCGAACTGCCACGACTCGATAAAAGATCGATTCTCCGAAGGGCGGGTAGTCAAGAGCTGCAAATTCATCTAACAACACCGTCTCGGGTCCAGGAGCCGGCGGATACAGTCCAACGACTTTCATGGTGCGGGTCGAGACCGCGTCCAACTCACTGATGGCACGATGCAAGCGGAATCCCGTAATCCCTTCGGCGGCAATGTAGTTGTTGACCGCCACCTTAACACCGGTCGAAACTCCAACCGATGGGTCTTCGAGAACTGTGATGACAGTGCGAACAGTCGGTGCCTCAGGGGGAAGAGTGTTAACCAATCGGATCGGACCGGCAATGGCACTCCGAGGCCCCATCTTCATTCGGTCGTTCATCTCAACTGCATAGTAGAAGTAGATGTTCTTTGCCGCGCCGTCCAACGTATAGTCTGTGAATCGCACCACCGGCTTCCCGTTCTGGCCGCTGTACTGCACTGCCATGGGTGAAGGATCGAATGAACTGTTTGTGAACGGAAGCAGGTCGCCATTTTTGTCGCGGATCACAGGCTTCGCAGACCGAGTCTGCGTACCCTGCCGAATGAACTGATAGATCACAGGCGATTCTGTCAACGGAAGAAAAACCCCATTGATCGCGCTCTTGACAACGTCAGGCATCATCCCCGGCTTCAGTTGGCCGTCAAATGGCCTCACAGGATCCAGCTTGACTCCGTTTTTGTCTATTTGGCCTACGGTCTCCGGGATCTGATACTCGTCATTGTCTGGAATTGGGAAACGAAAACCACTTGGGGTGTACTGCAAAAACTCGTTGTCGCTTGTGGCAACGTTTACCAGATCTTTCCAACGCTTTGCTTCGAACGACTGGTCCTCCTGCGACATTGCCTCAAGATCCGCAAGGATCATGGCCACGGTTTCCCGCTTGTAAAGAACATCGAGCACGGACCGCTCGTTGGCGCGGTAGAAGACGAATCCATAGGGCCAACCGGTTCGTTCGGAGCCACGGGATCGATCAGCTTGCGAGCCTGGACGACGGCCGGCTGGGTGAGACTCGATTCAATTCCGAGGGTCGAGTTGACCGCGCGAGCCGCAAGGATCGTTTCCTTGGCGCTCTGTGCAGGCCCAGGTAAGGTCGTGCCTTGGTCGAGAACACCCGCCTGCGCCGTCAGATAGAAGCGGTAGCCTGGGTGAAAGTTCACCCCAATACTGGTACCCATTTCGGGCTTAACATACCCGGGAGAACCGGCACTCGAATCGTAAGCGATGAGCTTTAGGGTTCCCCCACTGCGGTCAAGGCCGTAAACCTGCAACGGTCGAGACGGGCGCTGATCGATTGAACCAGGCTCTGGCAGCCTGACCGTGCCTCGGTACCACTCAACCTCAGGATCCGGATGCGGAGCCAGTTGATACGAGTCGAACACTATCTCGTAGACCCCAGGTGTCTCGTTAGGATCGCTTGGCGCCGTGACACGTGCGGTCTCGTAGATCCCGCCCGTGGAAAACGTCTTTGATGTACCGTCGGAATACAGAACTTGCTCCCGGTAGAGGCCACTGGAAGTGACAAAAGTCTTCAGACCGACTTCCTTGGCGAGCGGAGCGCCGTTCCAGTTTGCCGTCAGGTTCATGTTCTCCACGACAAGAAAACGTTCACCTGCGCTGGGTGCGGCGACTTCCAATTGAGTTGAATACTGGTTGTTGTTCCCGAAGTCGCTCGCCGTAGTTCCCAAGTTCTTTCGTAATCGGAAGACGGGCCCTTCGCCATTCACGGTGCTCTGTACAGCGGTCTCTACTGTGTAGATCACCTGATTTGCGGCAAACGCGCTTCCACTAAACCTCATCTCATCGTTAGTAGAGATCACCGGGGAGATCGTCTTCGCTGGTGACGAACTGGTGATTGTGTAGGACTGCGTTCGCACCTCGACAATTGAACTAGAGATACTGGTGACAGACTTGATCTGGCCTTGCACTGCGCGTGGCGGCTCCTGCCGAAAATAGAACTGCACCTTGTCTGCGTATTGATTCGCGTCGGAGAGTTTTTGCGGATGGTAGTGGTTCTGATCCCATTCGAGTGTGCACCGAATCAGGGTCATATCACCCGTCAGGGCGTCCAGTCTGTCCTGCTCTTTCTGCGTGGTTAGCAGCAGCGAATCTTCTTTCTGGATCAACTGAACGGAAAGGTTCGATGGCGGCAGCAGCCTATTTTGTTTGGGTATCAGTGTGTCTACTTCTACCTTGTTGCTGAATGGAGACGCCCGGGAAAACCAATTGATCCCGTAGAGCGCGTACTCATGACGCCCGTTCTCTCGCTCCGTGTGAGAGAAGATGGGAACGGGGCGTCCTGTCTGGGCGTCTGGGCGTTGCGGAATAAGCGGCGCCACTTCGAAGATGCCAGAGGCGTCCTTGAACTCGTCGTCGCTACTTAGTTCAGGAACTCGATACCCCAGTTCTGTTGCAAGCTTGTATTTGCATCCATAAAACACGGGCTTGGTCGCATCGCTCGAGCAAAACTCTGTTGGCGGGTCGAAGAATGGACCAAAATCCCGCATGGTGTCGAACGGCTCGATGTGCAGGTTGATGATGCGAGCGCCATCGTCGTCGAATGGAGCGTATCCGTCGTCATCGGTCAGTTGGGTCGGGGTCGCCGTGCCGTTTTCCAGAGTAATGCCAAAAGTTGGGGCAAGCTGACTCGGCGCGGGCGGACGACGGTCGTTTACACGCGTCGTGGGTAGCGTCAGATATACATGGGTGCGCGCAAACGGGGATGATCCGTCTACGCTCGACCCAGTTCCTGGAGCGGCCTCCGATAGTTTCACCTCGAACGGCTGTTCATCGCCTAAAGGAATGATGGCGTTTCCGCCCAAAAGGATCTTAGGGCTTTGGGCGACATGTACTTGGATAGTCGCTGGTCCATAGCCCGGCGCTGAGATCGAAAAAATAGTTGTACCGGTTAACGTGGCTGCCGACAGCAGAACCGTGGCGATGGTCTTGCCGGATTGCACAAAAGCCGTCATTGGACTCACAGACGCAACGGCGGTACCGCCCGCCACGGTGACGAATACTCCGCCGGCCGGCGCTGGTTTCGAGAGGCCGATGCTCAGTTGCGCAGTTTCACCTGGCTGCATTCGCTTTGACGCTGGGGCCAGGAGTATCGGTGGTCCGACAGTTCCGATTGGAGCGGCTGTACGGTATACGGCGGCATATATGTAGGGCACTGGCGGGTCCGGCTGCGCCTCGTCAATACAGCCCAACCCGAGCATTCGCGCCACGTGATAGTCGAGAGCCACCAATTTCAACATCCGCAGGTAGCTCATCTCGAAGGCACTGTGATCACCAGGCTGCTCTGACGGCAGTGAGGCGATCGCAGTGGGGTTCCCGGGATTCGTACTCAGGCTGAGGTAATCCGCCACACCTGCCTTCAAGCCGTCATCGCCGGTCGAATCCCATTTCGCCTCGTAGTTTGCCGCGTTCATCGTAAAGCGGCCGGTGGAAGGATCGGCGCCAGCGTAGCGGGGCCATCGGCCGCTTATTTTAGACAGGGACCCGCCCCACAAGCGAGTCGAAACAGTTTGATCGTCAATCGATAATGCAAATTGCGCCCCGAGGGATGACACAGCCGCTTTGATCTCGATCGATCCCGCCAGGAAATCCGCATACGTTTCAAGTTGGATCACCTGTAGTGTCAACATTGAGGACCAGAAGCGGAAGTACTTCACATTCTCCGCACGCACGCTAGCAGAAGCCTGTCTCACAAATTTCTTGCGGCAGGAAATGAGCAATTCGCTGCCGGGCTCGTTGGAGTCCACAGATACCGCCTCCACTCGCATCTGATCGTCCTGCCGCAGTCGTGATGCGGGGAGCAAAAAGAAAAAGCTGAAGCACAACTCGCCCAGCACCTCGGCCTCAATCACTCCCTGATAGGCTCCCACGAACTCGGAAAGGGGAAGGTTTGGATTAACGCTGGATCGGGTCTGATCGTACCTCGATACGTCGGCGAACCGAAGCACCACCTCGCGCTGGACAGCCGGATTTCTCCCTTCAACGCTTACCTTAAACCTCCAACTTCGCGTCGCTCCCGACTCAATCCGCTCCACGGGTTTCTGGCCGTCAAGATTGATCGAACATGGGTAGCGCCTGCTATACGGCAGACGAAGGATTGTGACGTAGTCGTCTGACCGGTTAAATCCATAGGGTGCTGGAAACGGTGCACCTGGTCCTGCAGCAAGATTGCCCTTGGGTATATGATTCTCACCCAGTTCTCTGAGTAGTTCCCACCTGAGATGAACCCCGGCTACGCTGCCGTCTGTCCCATCGCTTCCCGCCGCCTGGATGTAGAGGTGGGGACTCTGCAGATTCCCGAGGCCAGCGCTTAAGTCCTCTAGCAAACGCTGAACAGGATCCTGCCCCGAGCCTGCGCTGCCCTTCAAAACTGTTCCGAAAGGAGTCATTCGGACACCACCAATCCGGGATCAAAACCAATATTGCCTGGGTTCGGCGCTACCGTGAGTGGAAACAATTTCACTACGACACTGCTGACCGCTTTGTAGCTAGCGCCGTCGTACTCGATCTGGCGGAACGTGAACTCAAGGCTGCTAAGAGGCATGTTCAGAGTCCCCTCCGAAACGAACGCCCGGGAACGGTCTTTGGAGAACATCGCACGGAAGGCTTTCGGACGAAGGCCAAACTGCTGCTTCACGGTAAGAGCGGCCGCCGCATCCGACTCCGGTGTCTTCGGATCAATGAAGGGCTCAGGGTTCCGCACAAGAATGCCGAGCACCTTCCTGGTTTCACCATCGCGGATGATCGTGAAGTCGGTGCAAGTGGGTGGATCGATCGGGCCGACACGAAGGATCCCGTCCATGAGGCGATCAAAGCGGTCCGGATACTCCTGCTCTAGTGGATCTCCGGCAGGATAGTTGCCATCCAACAGTGCCGTCAGTAGGGGTAGTAGCCACATCCAACCGAAAACCTCCGTTAAGGAGTGTTGCGGGAATCACGGTCTGCGTCTTGCCGCATTCGAGCCAGGTCGAAGTGGTAGCGACCAAACGGATTGATGTGCCGGCGAATTAGCGGCGTGACGTGGCTCAGCGTCTCGTCATCAATCTGATGCCCCTCGGCGCGCAACTGGGTGACGATCTCGCCCATCTGAAGCATGTTCCAGGCAACGACCGCATTGTGTAACACGGATAAGCAACTGAAAGTATGCACCTGGTCGCCGAACTCGCGGCCTCGCAACACGCCTTCCTTCCCAAAACACAGGAATCGTGAGAGGTCGTGCGACGCCTCGCCTTTGTTCAGTTCGCGCCCCATCCTTCGGCGATAGTCTTCGCTGTCCAAGGTTTTCAAAATATGGACCGTCTTGTGAACGCGTCCGATCTCGGAAAGAGCCTTATAGACGCTGTTCTGGCGCGCATACGAGCCAAGCCGCTGAAGCACCAGCGACGGCGACACGATACGTTCCTCAATCGAGGCGATTACTCGAACCGTTTCGTCCCATGCGTTTCGGATCAGGTGCGGTTTAATGGTTCCCGCCAAGAGGGGGTCCAGATTGGGATAACGTTGTTGCCGGTCTATCTTGTAAAGGGTCTGATCTTTGATGTCTTTGATTCGTGGAGCCAACTCGTAACCGAGCAATCCCGCCGTTGCCATCACGACCTCGGTGTACCCGTGGGTGTCGGTGTAGCAGATTTTGGGATCAAGCTCCGTCTCATGTTCCATCAACCCGTCGAGACTGAACGCCGCTTCCCGCAAACGGCACGGAATCGGCTGCTGATGCATACGCAGGAAATTGTCGGAGGTGTGAGCGTATAGGGTCACGCCCCGGCCCTGAAGCACGTGGCTGTAGTCGGCGGAGAGGATGTTGAGCGGCACGTAGAAGCGCATCCCGTCCGCGGAACAGGCCGCACCCTGGCCGTATACGCGGCTGATGGGAATCCGTGAAGCGAAATTGATGATATCGATGCTCGCGGCTTTGAGCGTGTCTTCCGTCAGATACCAGTCGGCAACCAGACTGATTTCGTGAAAGTTCAGTCCTGAAGCGTGTGCCATGCGCTGGCACCCGATGTTACATCCAATCGCGAGCACGGCGGCCAACGCATCCCGGCGCCGCGCCAGCGAGGAAACTCCCGAATCGCCACCGGGCGGAAGAAAATGGTGGAGGAAATTTGTCCGGTTGTCGATATCGATCAGAATGTCGGCCAGATCGCACTTTTGAAGGCGGGCTTCGATCAGATCCTTGAGAATCTTTATGGCGTCGGGCTTATTTAATGCCTTTAAGGCGGCGAGGTGAAACTCGCCTTTCCCGGCGTCGATTGTCAGGGACGTGTTCTCTGGAGCGCGCTTATCAACCTCCCCAGTGACCGTCTTCAGGCGATCATCCAATCGAGCGATATACTCGTCTACCTCAAGCGGCAGTTCGAGGTTTGCATAATATTGAATCCGTTTCGCCGCCCAGAGCGACCGGGGAATCAGGTACTCCTCAAAGTCGGTCCACCGTCGGGAATGGGAGACGGTGACATCGCCGGATTTTAACCGCTCATTCAACGTAGTGAGCAGAGCCGGTTCATAATGCGCTCGTGAGAGGGCCGCTTCGCCTTTTGCATCCTGAAGAACTACGTGTTTGACCCAGCGGCGCGGGAGAAAGTCGAAAGGTGCGTCGGGAAACGATTTTTCTTTTCCGCCACGATTCAGAGCTTTCAAGAACTCTACCGCACGGCCCAGTGGGGAGTCCGCGACGAATTGGAACGGCGTTTTCTCCAGCAGCGCTGGTGAATATTTTCGCGTGTAGCCGTACCAATGATTGACAAGGCTCAGCGACGAACCGCTGCCGCCAGCCCCGGACCGTAGACTCCGGCACCCTTCGACCAGCTTGGTGATATCGTCGCTCGGCAGCAGGGCAAAGATGTGTTTTCGCAGGTCGTTATCGGGAATGGAATCGTCCAAAACTAGCGTGCCGATCCCTTCCAGAACTTCTACGGCGCGCGTCCGAGCTTCTTCCGCCTTTCGCAGCAGCGCCTCGTAACGCTTGTCAGCCTTGTTGTGAATCGAGGTGATGAGCTTGTCTTGCATTTCTACGATGCCGTCAGTCGTCTCGGCGCGCGCGGCTTGCAGAAAGCAGATCACGATTGCGTTCCGTTTATTGACGGGAAAGCGGCGTAAATTCCAAACACTGTACCGGTAGCCCCAACCGGAGAATAGACGGCGCGTGGCCGGATGGATATCAGCAAGTGCCGGCCAGGCAGTCAGGCCAAGCGAGCGAATACCGGAGAGCTGTTCGAGCAGCACAAGAAGAGCTTCCGGAGATTCTTTCCGCGCCACCGTCTTGAATTGCTCTAACCGCGACTTCGACGGCGATTCGTCTACCGGCGATTCCGCAACCGGCACCGGCACAACCAGCAGCGAATCGATTTCTTTCGCTTGCTCTGGGGACAGATCGTTCGCCAAAATTGCGTACGCGTTTTGCAGGGCCGCTTCTCGCGCCTCGACGAGCAAGTCTCGTAGCGTAGTGCGTCCGGGCCGGACGATTTGTTCCTGTTTCAGCCAACGATGAGCAGCTTGGCGCAATGCCGTTGAGCGGGTTAGTCCCGGAGCGATTACGGTGAGATGGTTAAGTAAGCGCTCCCGCTGAGGGGCGTCGCACCGCACAAACCCGAGATGCTGACGGATGCGCTCGAGATGGTTGAAACGAGTCTTTTCGTTTTGCGGGTAATCGTCGATTGGAATCGGCAACAAGCCCAGTTGTGAGCCAAGCGTTTCGAGGACCGGCGCAGGGAGATCTCGCGTATCGGAGAGGAAATAGCCATGCCACCGAAGAGTACAGAGCTGGACCGCAAAGCCCACTTTATTGGCCGGGCCGCGGCACTGGTCTATCTGCTCCAGGTCCGCCTTGGTCAGCGTAAAATACTTGCGGATTGTGTCGTTATCAACCTCACTGGGCAGACGCTCGGATTCCTCCAGCCCGGTCGGGGAATCGTCCATGCCTGCCGGATTCAAGCCTTCCCGCCGCCCATGGCGCGCGTATAGTTCTCCCCCAGTGCCCGGACGCTGGTTTCGGCATAGATCTGCGTCGTCGCGAGTTGCAGATGGCCGAGGAACTTTTGTACCTGGTCGATCGGAACTTCGCCGGAATCGAGGAGTATCGTCGCGATCGAATGACGAAGAAGGTGAGGGTAGACGCGCTTAGCGATACCGGCCTCCTGGGCGGCGGTTTTCACAACAGATTGCACGGTGCGGACCGAATAGCGATCATGCCGATTGGTCTCGAATAGATAACCCTGGCGGCGGCCATTTAAATGCGTCCGCAGTTCCTGCGCCAGTGACGGCAAAACCGGAACATAACGGTTGGATTCCTTCTTGCAGTGGCCCAGATACATTTGAGGCATCTCGGCGTCGAGATGTAAATCCTCTACTTTGATGTGAACGAACTCGTCAACACGTGCCCCACAGAGAAAGAGAGTTTTGATCATCAGCCCGTACTTGCTGTGCGATTGATAGGTGTTCCGGATTAGCCGTTCGACTTCGGCCTTGTCGAGACGTTCCACCATGCGCCGGCGCGTTCCCGGCGGTTCCAGCTTCAAACGCCGCCGAGTTTGTTCGACAACGTACTTGGTCTGGTCGTATCCGAGATGGTGCTTGCGCCAGAGCCGCGTTGTTTCCAGAACAACGTCGGCCAGGGCTGCGGACAATTGCGCTTTTGTCCGGCTACCACGCACTCCCGCCCGATTTCTCCGTGTCCGGACTGCCATAAAGCCTCCAAGGATCGCCAAAACTGCGCAGTATCCTTATTCTGCGCAGTTTTGAATTCTATCCCAATCGGGAATTCAGCGGATTGATCAAGCCGCGAATCGCTTAACGGAGGTTTTCGGTTGGATGTGGCTACTACCCCAACAAGTGAAAAATGCCGCCGAAGTAAGCGAAGCCATGTTCGTGGCCTTCCAGGAATGCCTGTTGTGTAGCGTGGGTATAGGCGCGGTGGAACGCGCCGCCGCTGAACATGCTGCGCATGCCGAAGATCTGCACGCGGCTCAACCGGCCATCCAAACGGACATCGCCTTCAAACCAATCCACCTGGCCCTCCTGCGCCGGGGCGTACGTCTGCGGCACGAATATCTCTCGCCGCTGGATGTCCATTTCGAACTTGCGCTCGCGGACGTACTCCCGCACGGTCGCTTCGCCGATCAGGTGTTCGGGATGCTCATCGCGCAGCCGTTCCCAGATACGATGCGCGGTATGGCGTTGTTTCCGCCACACCTGCTGGTCGTCAATGAGAATCTGGTCGATAACGGCTTTTACCGGACCGATCCGGGGTTGATCGCGCAGCGGCTTGCGCCGTTCCGGCGGCATGGCATCCTCCAGCGCTTGGCGCACCATCCGCCGGTGCATGCCGTATTGTTTCGCCAATTGGCGAATGGTCTTCCCGGCCTCGTAGTCGCGCCGGATCTGTTCGAACTGTTCCACTTTCTGCCTCCTGTTCATCTCGCCAGCGTCACAGAGTACTAGCCGGCGGCCTCACAGGTGGGGCCATTTCAAGCCATCGAAAGGGGCCAAATCAGAGTAGCGAACTCACCAGCACTTCGTCCACGTTGCCGTGCCACAGCAGGTGCTTGATGCTCTCGATCTGTTTCGACGCCGCCGCGCCCTCGTCCGGCCGCTCGGCCTGCAGCG
>Ga0163150_10009044_pt1 | contig 11133 bp, 7 predicted proteins | sample OliLakLV19P2IB_FD_148628 | JGI IMG/M metagenome (GOLD analysis project Ga0163150, IMG submission 148628) | Freshwater microbial mat bacterial communities from Lake Vanda, McMurdo Dry Valleys, Antarctica - Oligotrophic Lake LV.19.P2.IB | ecosystem: Environmental > Aquatic > Freshwater > Lake >...
TACCACGAACGGACAAAGCACCACGTCCACCGGTTCGCCGCGTCGCTCGGCCACATGGACTGGGCGACGCAGCCCAATCCGTTTCGGCGGTACGCGGGCGCGGACGTCGTTCGGCTCCCTCTGCCCAAAGCGGGGCGTCCGCTTCCTTACAGGCAGCTCTACGCGATTGGGACCGTGCCACCGGAGCCGCTGTCCGTGGAAGCCGTCTCCCTCTTCTTCCGGTATGCGCTGTCTCTGACGGCGTGGAAGTGCTTCCATGAGACGACGTGGTCGCTGCGCGCGAATCCTTCGAGCGGGAATCTCCATCCGACCGAGGGGTATGCGGTTCTACCCGCGATCGAGGGGCTCGGCGACATGGCCGCCGTGTACCACTACGCCCCGAGGGAGCACGCGCTCGAACGGCGAGCGGTCCTCGACGCGAAGGTGTGGAGCGAGCTCTTCGCGCCCTTCCCTGCGGGATCGTTCCTCGTGGGTCTGTCATCGGTCCATTGGCGGGAAGCCTGGAAGTACGGGGAGCGCGCGTTCCGGTACTGCCAGCACGATGTCGGACACGCCCTTGCCACCCTGCGCATCGCGGCGGCAGCTCTCGGCTGGAGATTGGTGCTCCTTGCCGGCGTCGGGGACGACGTCATCTCTCGGCTTTTGGGGCTCGACCGCCACGAAGACTTCGGGGAGGCAGAGCGGGAGGAGCCTGAGCTTGTCGCCTTGATCGCACCGGAGCTTTCGCCGACGGTTCCACGCTGCTTGAACGGGGTCACGGCGGACGGTGGTGGTGTGCAGTGGCAGGGCAGGGCCAACGCGCTGAGCCTCGAACACGGCGTCGACTGGCCTGTGATTGATGAGGTGACGCGGGCTACCCGACGCTCCCAAAACGTGCCGATCACGGAGGACTTCTCCAAGTTTCCCACCGAGGAGGATCTCTTCGGGACATCCGTCCGACAGGGCCGGCTCACCGCCGAGAAAGCCATCCTTGGCCGCCGGAGCGCAGTGGCCATGGACGGCTCAACTGCGATCTCGCAGGCAGCCTTCTTCCGCATGCTTGCCCGGTTGATTCCGACACACGACGGGCGATCGATGCCGTGGGATGCGATCCCTTGGCGACCGCGCATCCATCTCGGACTCTTCGTCCACCACATTGACGGCCTACCTCCCGGTCTCTACGCGCTACCGCGCGATCCAAACAAGCTGGCGGCCCTCAAGGAGGTGATGCGGCCGGAGTTTCGTTGGCAGCGCGTGCCCACCTGTCCACCCGGACTCCCCCTCTACCTTCTTCAGGAAGGGGACTGTCGAGCGCTAGCGGCCAGGGTCTCCTGCGGCCAGGACATCGCCGGCGATGGCGCGTTCAGCCTCGGTATGATCGCCGATTACACGAACAGCCTGACGACGCACGGCGCAGGGTTCTACCGGAACCTGTTCTGGGAGGCCGGCATGGTGGGGCAAGTGCTGTACGTCGAGGCTGAAGAGGCGGGTATTCGGTCGACCGGGATCGGCTGTTACTTCGACGATCCGGTCCACGAGGTCTTTGGAATCGCGTCACGTGCATGGCAGAGCTTCTACCACTTCACGGTGGGTGGCCCAGTCGAGGACGTTCGCCTGACAACCCTGCCAGCATACAGCTGGGAGCCTGAGCGATGAGGACGCCTGTCATCCGCCTGAGTGACTTGGCGAGGCGCGCCCTCCAAGAAGCCGCCGTGGACACCGGCGGAGATCCCCTCCGGATGCGGATCAGCGATCGCTTCGAGTACGATCTCTTCTTTGGGTCACCCGCCGAGGGCGATCTCGAGGTCGACTGCGGTGGAATCACCATCGTGCTCGACCCGTCGAGCGCACAACGAGCCGACGGCCTATCCATCGACTTCGTCAGTGGACTGGACGGCGCCGGGTTCAAGATCGAGCATCCGAACGAACCGCCGAGAGTAAACCAGATCTCGGCGACGGAGCTGAAAGCCATGATGGACCGAGGCCTCCCGTACGAGCTTGTCGATGTCCGCACGGAAGAAGAGCGCGCCATCGCACAGATCCAGGGTTCTCGACTTCTCAACAAGGAGGGTCATGACTACCTCTTGAGCGTAGACCGGAACACGGTGATTGTGTTCCAGTGTCATCACGGGATTCGGAGCCAGTCCGCGGCGGAGTATTTTCTGCGCGAGGAGGGCTTCCGGAACCTTTACAACCTGCGGGGTGGAATCGACGCTTGGTCCCAGCTCGTGGATCCGTCCGTACCCCGCTATTGAGGTTCGAACCGCACGCTAAGAGACGACATGGAAGACGTCCCCCTGCTGATCGAGTTCGCGCCTCAGACCTCCCTCTATCGCGAACGGGACCTCGTCTCGCAGCTCCCGATCGTACGGAATGGGCCAGCGGGCACGTTTGTCGTCTTCCCAGGCGGCGTGAGAGTGTCTTTGCCCACCGATCAAATCGTCTTCGCTGACGATACCGGCGGCTGTGCGCGGGTCGGCTTCGGGGGCATGAGCTTTGCTGGACTCGAAGAAGGCCTACTAATCTTCTTCCGCGTGCACGAGCTCCATCCTGAGGAGCAGCTTTCTCCCGCACGTAGCCACAAGATGATGTTGGAGCCGCACTTGGTGTCGTCGATTCGCGTGCGCGGCCGTGCGGTATGGTCACCTGGCGCGTCGTCCTCTCAGTAGCGCGTCAGCAGACGAGGCGTACAGGAGTTCATCCATCGCGGCGTCATGTCCGCGCAAGCAGCGGCACACGGCGCGCCGCATCCACGATCGCTCCAGCGCGAGCGGCCGGACGCGCCGGTCGCGGCCTCGACGTGCGCGGCTTTGTCGAGGCTCTCCCGACGCTCTCAGACGGAGAGTCTCCCAGGCCTGCAAGGAATTTGAGGACTCTCCCCAATTCCTTAGCCCTGGCGTTGTCGAGGAGGCGACGGGACGCCCTCGGCCGCCGGTGGACCGGCGGAGGTGAAACTGCGCCCAAGCCAAAAGTCCACAATCTGCCGAAGCCGGCCCAATACTGTGACCCCGGCGTGACCCAGAACGATGACGGCAGATCACGAATGAAAGCGATTGATGTTTCTTCTAGGAAAAATGGAGCCGGCGATCCGGGTTGAACGGACGACCTGCTGATTACGAATCATTTTCTAGTGACCTTTCCTGCCATCCGCTGAAACGGCCTGAACGACGAAGTGCCTAATTTCATTGATGATTTCGGCCATTCTGTGTTTCACTGGGTTCGACCAGATTGCATCAAGTGCCGTCTCGTTGTTACCCATGTGTTACCCAGGAGGGCTTCATGGCCAGTCCTACTGATTCCGAATCCCAACGCTCCGCATCGCTCGGCCGCATCGCGCTGACAGACCGGACGGTGCGCGCGCTTAAGCCGCCGAGTGTCGGCCGACTCGATGTGTGGGACGAGGATAATCCCGGCTTCGGTCTTCGTATCTCAGCCGAAGGTCGTCGGACCTGGATCCTGATGTATCGGATGGGCAAGACGCTCCGACGCCTGACGCTCGGCCGGTTTCCCACGCTGGGCCTGGCGGCGGCTCGTGAGAAGGCGACGGACGCGCTCCGCGATGCCGCCAAAGGCCAAGATCCCGGTAGGCAGAAGATCGAGGAACGTCGTGCGGAGACGTTCTCGGATCTCGCTCGCGAGTACATCGAGCGCCACGCCAGCAAGAAGCGGAGCGGCCGTGAAGACGTTCGGCTCCTCAACGGTTCGCCTCACAAAAAGAAGACCGGCAAGATACCTCACGTGCCGCTGGTCACCCGCTGGGGGACGCGCAGGATCAAAGATATCAAGCGGCGCGACGTCCGCGAACTCCTCGACGAGGTTGCGGCTCGCGCGCCGATCATGGCAAACCGGATCCTCGCGCTCGTCCGCAAGATGTTCAACTTCGCGATCGAGCACGAGTGGCTCGAGACCAATCCCTGCCATCTGGTGAAGCAGCCCGGCCAGGAGAGGCAGCGCGAGCGGGTGCTGAGCGAGGATGAGATCCGGCGCGTCTGGAAGGCGCTGGATGGCGAGAGCCCCCTCATTGCCGCGCTGTTCCGTGTTCGACTCCTGACCGCCCAGCGTGGTGGAGAGGTTCACGGCGCTGCTTGGGCGGAGTTCGACCTCGTGAGGGGGTGGTGGACGATCCCTGCCGAGCGCAGTAAGAACGGACTCGCGCACCGCGTGCCGCTGTCGCCGCAAGCCGTGCGTATTATCAAAGCCTGGCGGCCGAGTGCCGGTGATTCAGTGTGGGTGTTCCCGAGCAGCCGTAAAGACGGGCCGCACATCGCGCACGCCCAGAAGGCGATCGAGCGGATCGTCGAGGCGTCAGACGTTGATTTCAGAGGACACGATCTGCGGCGCACGGCGGCGAGTCTCATGGTCGGCGCTGGCGTACCCCGTCTCGTAGTGTCGAAGATTCTGAACCACGTCGAGTCGGGTGTGACGGCCGTCTACGACCGACACAGTTACGATCTCGAGAAGCGAGCCGCGCTCGACTTCTGGGGCAAACGACTCGAAGCGATCGTCGCGAACAAGCGGCCTGCCGCGAAGCTTCTCCGATTTTCTGCAGCGAGCTAGGTAGGCTAGGCTAAAGCTAGATTCCTGGGCACCCGTAACGCCAAAGACAACTTGTGGACATTCCTCCTCTACCCACGACGACCTCTGAGGAGTTATCCGTCTCGCCGAAGCAGCGAGGCAGTCGCCGGCGTCGGACTCACATGCCTCAACCTGGTCAAGTGCGTGGCTGCTGGTGCTTAACGGCCACGCGTAGCCGGTTCCGCATTCGCCCGACTGCACCCACCAGCAGCGGACCGACTCTGGCGGCCGACCGCGTGGGATTACACTAGCCAGCTGTCCGCCTCGCCATGTGGATCAATAAGGAAGTCGACCTCCCAGAGGCACTCGTGTCGGCGCATCGCTCTCGACGGCTGGTGATTTTCGCTGGCGCGGGTATTTCGATGGGGGCACCTTCCAACCTGCCGGACTTCAGCCGCCTCGCCGACCTGATCTCTGGTGGCACGTTGAGCAGGACGTCCGACGAACCGCTCGACCTCTTTCTCGGCAAGCTCCAGTCGAAAAATGTCGATGTTCAGGCTCGGGCCAGAACGTTCATCGGCGATCCAGCATCAACAGTCTCGCCGATACACTCTGCGCTGGCCGATCTCTTCTCGTCGTCCGACGCGGTACGCCTGGTCACCACGAACTTCGATAATCACCTCTCTACAGCCGTCAGACAGCGTCACCCAGGGACCGACATCTTTTACGCCCCAGCACTCCCTTTGGGCCGGGACTTCTCCGGCCTGGTGTATCTGCATGGCTCGGTTACTCGACGCGAACCTCTCATCCTCAGCGATGGCGACTTCGGTCAGGCGTACCTGTCGGACGGTTGGGCGACACGGTTCCTGATGGAGATGTTCATTCATCACACCGTTCTGTTTGTCGGCTATAGCCATCAGGACGTCGTGATGCGCTATCTCGCACGGAGTTTTGTGGGCGGCACGGAGCGATTTGCCTTGACGACGGCCGGCCGTGAGACTTTCTGGGCGCATCTCGGCATTACTCCGGTGCATTTTCCTGAGCGCGCCGTGGGTGATCGATACGGTGCCCTGCGAGATGCCGTCACCGCCTGGGCCGCGACCAGCAAATGGGGACTTCTCGAGCACGAAGCCAGAATCCAAGCGATTGTCTCCGCTCCTCCACCGCTCGAACCCGACGTGGCCGACTACATTCGCAGCGCCTTCGAGAACGATGACACGCTGAGGTTCTTCGTCGCCCATGCCACGGCCCCGGAATGGCTTCTGTGGGTCGAGCAACAAAAAGGATTCGACGCGCTCTTTTCGGTCGCTGATCTGTCGAGTCAGCGTTGGCATCAGATCGCCTGGTGGTTTGCGGAACGCTTTGCCTTGGACCACGGCCAAGCCGCGCTCGATCTGATTCAGCGGCACGGGCTCACTCTGCATCCGACCCTGGTTTGTGCCATCGCCCGAAAGCTCGCGTACTCCCCAGACGATACCTCCCACGCAGTAATTGCCGCATGGGCCGCGATTTTGACGGCCTCCGACAGCGGTCCGAAGCACCAGGCGCGTTTGCTCGTCCAATTGCTAAAACGATGCACGGCTCCGGCACTGCGCGATGCCGCCATTGTGCTGCTGTCATGGCTCACTCGACCCCGCCTCGAACTCGACGCTCGTTGGCCCTCGATTGACGTCAGTGACCGCCTGGTCGTTCGCTCGGACATTCAGCTGGCGGCGGATCGCCGCGGCCTTGAAGAAGCGTGGAACGCGGCCATCAAGCCGCATCTTGATCGGTTCTACGCTGTGCTTTGGCCAATCCTGACGTCGCAGTTCCTGACGGCTCATCAGCTGTTGAGGGCCACGCGGGCGAGCCTCGACGGCTATGACCCGCTCAGCGCCGCACGGTCGGCAATCGAACCTCACGAGCAGGACACCCACAAGGACGAGTGGGTCGTGCTGATTGACATGACTCGCGACGTCCTCGAGTGGATGCTCGAGCACGTACCCGCAGAGGCGACGAGAGTGATCGATCAATGGCTGAACTCCGAGCCGTTGATTCTGCAACGGCTCGCAATCCACGGGTTGAGAGCGGACCCACTTCGCGGCGCCGGCGAAGTGCTGACCCTCGTTTGCGAGCGCCGCTGGTTATTTGCTCTTCCGTTCAAGCACGAGGTGTTTGGACTGCTGGCGGTGCGCTTTCCCGACGCGGACGCAGCGCAGCAACAGCTCTTGGTTGACAGTGTCTTGTCCGAACCGGTTCTTGAAACGAACGACGAGGACGATCGGCGCATCTCCGACTACGAGCGCTACAATCTTCTTCACTGGCTGACGACCACGGCGCCGGAATCCGTGGCACGAACGGCTCTCGAATCTTTCGCCGAGACCCACCCCGACTTCAGCCCGCGCCAGCATCCTGATCTCGATCACTGGATCTCTGTCGGATCTGTCGAAGACCGCCGCCCGTGGAGCGCGGCCGATCTGCTCCGTCAGCCTTTAACCGACGACCAAGTGCGCGCCCTCGTTGATTTCAAACCGCCTGACGACTTCGGCTTCAAGGGGCCTAGCCGTCACGGTCTCGATTTAGAGATCGAAAAGGCAGCCAGTCAATCATTCGAGTGGTCCCACAAGCTCGCATCCGCTCTCGAAGAAAAAGAGCAGTGGGCACGAGCATCTTTGGTCGCGCTGATCGCGGCTTGGAAGTCGACTGCGAATCAACTGACGGCTGAACAGCGGGAGGCTGTTCTTGGAATTATTGAGCGCGGGCCCCTGCTCGAACAGCTTCGACACGCTCCGATTGCGGAGCTACTCAAATCGTTGGTGAGTGAGCAGTCGGTGGAATCGGATCTCGACCGTCTCGACGTTCTTGGGGATCGACTGCTCAAGTCGACTGATTCCGAGCTCGTGGGAGTTGAAGTCAACAACTGGCTCGACAGAGCAATTAACCACCGCGCGGGAAAAGTCGCTCAGCTGTGGCTCCACACGCTCAGCCAGCGTCTGAAGAGCGTCGGCAACGTGCCCATTTCAATTCCGAGTGCCGCCGCGAACCGCTTCGAGGCGGCGGTCGTCTCAACGAATCTGAATGGACAACTCATTCGCACGATTCTCGGGAGCCACGTCCCCTTTCTCTTTAGTGTCGATCGCGCATGGACGTCACAGACAATCATTCCGTTGTTCGATTGGAGCCGTCCTCTCCACGCGAGTGGCGTCTGGCACGGATTCTTGACGTGGGGTCAGTGGAACCCCGCCTTGTTCGACGAGATGTTGCCGTACACGCTCCAGTCGTGCGAACACCTGGACTCCGAACTGAAAAAGGAAAAGGAATCCTTCAGCGGCAGGCTAGCATCCGTCGCGGCACATCTGCAGGGAGATCCCTGGCACGACGCCGGCTGGCTCTTCGTCTTCGTGAAAATGGCGGACACCGAAGCGCGCTCTCGCTGGGCGTCACATTTTGGTGCATTTCTTGAGGGGTTAAGCGAAGAACATGTGGCGGCGATCTGGAACGCGTGGCTTCGAGACTACTGGACTGACAGAACGACTGGTGTACCCCGCCCACTGGATGCCGAAGAGCGTCAGGGGATGATGATGTGGCTGGTCGCGTTGCGGCCTCACTTCGATGAGGCGCTCCCGTTGATCGCACTGACTGCACCTGAGAAGGCGGATCACTATACCTTCTACAAGATCGGTCACAGCAACCTTCCAACCGAACATCCCATCGACACTGGGAGATTGCTCGTAAGTGTTCTCAAGGCCGCCGTGGCAGCCGAGTACAGCTGCGACGAGATCTACGACACGGCGCTCAAGACTGCGACGGCGGGCGCTGCGGCCGAAGACGTCGCCGCGATCGTTGAGCACCTGAGTCGATTGGGATGCGAGGACGCCGCAAAGAAGCTGAAGGCTGCCATGCAGTGAGCGGGCGCTCCCTGCCGATTCGACGATGGTCAGCAGCCGAAGGTCCTCATCTGGATGCAACTCCGCCAGGTATCATTCCAGCCATTCCCAAGTGTCGGTCGAAACGAGGCACCAAGGTGGAACTGCCTATGAACGCTAATGAGCGACGCCAGTACTACAGAGCTGCAGCGGACCGCTGGATTGAGGGAGCCCGGCTTCAAACTCAGCGCTGCCTCGACGCCAAGTCCGGTGACACCTTCTTCGACTCAAACTTTCTCGTTGTGGCGGTGGTACGACTGCGCGAGATTGCTCGCATGGCTGGTAACCGTCTCAGAGGCGTCGACCTCGCGGGGGCGCTCGGCCGATTCGACGCCGCGCATCCGGAGTTCCGCGATGTGCGCGACTATCAGGAGCACATTCTGGCTCCGGCCCTGATCGGCACGTCAATGTATTCCAGCGGAGGAGCGCTGGTCCGCCTTTGCGGAGATGGCCGAGTCGAAACGCTTGTCGATCCGCCGCAGCTCCTTGAGGACGCGGAACGACTCCACACAGCGATCTGCGATGTGCTGGGGCAGTTGTCGCATCCGGGTGGTACCTGCGTGGTTCGACCTCCCGATAAGAAACAACGTTAGGCCGCGGTGGGCGACGGTGACGCCATGACTCGTGGCGGGAGCCGGACCGCGCGGCACGCGCCGGTTGACGAGGCGACCGAGCGTGCGCGTGCCATTTCAAACGGGCGCCGGCGGACGCCACTCTGACATCGCGGATTCCGAAGAGACGCGGCGGCCCTCTCCGCTGACAAACGATGTGGTCGAGGAATGCACCCGAGGTCTATCGGTCGCCCTGGTCGCCTTGGCCGCTCTTCCTCGTCAGACGGTGGGGCTTCGAAGCAACGTCGGAAGTGATGTCGCGCGAAGTTCCTCAATCACCGGCTCAGAACGGTGCCACGGTGCGCCGTCCAACTGAACGATCAATCGGAACCACACGCGCTCGAATGCCGTCTGCGCTTCAGCGGCTCCATAAACAACGCCCGCAGCCAGCAACGGCGCAATATCGTCGGTCAGGCTCCGGGTCAGCTTGGCGAGCATGCGCTCTTCAGCGTTCGCCCGCGTAATCTGGTTGCCTTCGTGTTTCAGATATTGGCCGAAGGTGGCGACCACCTTTTCCGCATTCAGGGAGAGCTGAACCAAGCCCTCATTGAGATCGAAGAGGTCGCGATTCTTGTGCCGCTGGAGAAGCGCACGGAGCTTCGTGCCGAAGAGCTCCTCCGGCACGTACGAAAGGATGGACGTCCTGGCGCTGTGCCAACGGTTTTGGACCTCGAACGAGTACCCGCGCACGCCGTACAGGCTTCCGTGTTCGCGGGTGTTGATCTCGACCTTCAGTTTGAGGGAGGACGTCGGGTCCGCGTCGGGGGCGAACGTGAATACCAGGTGCATCGAGTGCGGCGCGGCTTTGCGACGACACGGGCCGAGCCAGGAGAGAACTCGACGAATCGCGTCAACCGTGGGACCAATGGGTTCCGGGCGCACCTGTACCAGATCGATGTCCTCGGAATACCGGAGCGGATGCGCAAAGAGGAGCTTGTTGATGGCCGTCCCACCGCGGAACGCCACACGCTCTGAGAGCCACGGGTCGTTGAAGATGTCGCACAGCGCTCGGCAGATGATCAGATCTTGTTCTACCTGCCGTGGATCGGGCCACGGTGTCGTCGCGCTCCACTCCTGGATAAAGGCGCTGGGAATCACGCGTCGAGCTCGACAGGCGCGTTGATGATCAACTTCCAGCTTGGCGCCTCGGTCGCCGCATCAGCGGCGGCACCGAGCGCCGCGATCCGCTTCACTGATGGATCGAGCAGCTTCATGGATTTGGCCGCGCGGGTGAAGGGGCGCAACGCGCTCGCCTGACGGCGGTGGCCGAAGTGTTCAAGCAGGTATCCGAGGCGTCGCACAGTCGAATTCTCGTAGAAGGCCGCCGCCTTCGCGAGTTCGCGCGGGTCGGCTTTGCCGCCGAGGTCATGAACGATCTGGGCGGCGCCGTTGAGGCCAGCCGCCTGGTGGAAGTACCGGACTGCATCGAGAATCACGAGTTCGATGCCGGACACCTTGGCGAATCCGGCGTCGGTCTTCAACTGACCGAGCCAGACCTCCCGGTTGGTCCTCGCGAAGGCGTCGGGCGATTGGTAGATGAACTGGATTCGCTGTCGCCCGGCGACGATAGGCCTCATCTGCTTTGGGACAATCACCTGAAAGACCAAGGCAGCCTGATGCGAAGATCCGTGGAATGCTGCCGCCCGCAGGAGGGAAATACGGTAGTCCACGTTCAAGTGCCGCATGAGAGGGTCAATCCAGCGCGCCGGGTCTGGAGCCCCAGCCGCGCGATCTTCGGGGCGGATGATGAGATAAAAGCCCCGCTTCGGGCTCAACAGCTGGTGCTTCCTCAGTAGCCGCGAGGCTGCCGCGGTGAAGGCAGTGGACGATTGTCCGGTCGCCTTCATCGCTTCGCGCTTGTCGAAATGCGCACGACCTCGCGACAACTGATCGTCCAGGAAAGCATCGAGGGATCCCACGCCCAAGTATATGCATAAACAGACGATTCGTGGACGATTATGGATATGAGTGGGGCACAACCTCAGCGTTGCGGGTCGACGATAGACCGCATTAACGCGGGGCAAAGGTTTACGGAACCCCTATTATGCGACTCTGCGCCCCGTCCCCCCGAGGCCACCCGGGGGCCACGGGGCGGATTGAGCCCTACAAGCGGGGCCGACGGG